>BNJV01001007.1_pt1 | contig 159871 bp, 173 predicted proteins | sample 8540591 | NCBI WGS metagenome assembly BNJV01 (sample SAMD00202457, study PRJDB9452) | human saliva metagenome | host: Homo sapiens
GTTACGTGGCTGCTACCTTTTTTACGTAGTCTTGCTGCTAATGGTGCTAGTGTATTTAGGGTTGCCTGATACCAATACAGTCGGGGCAAACACGCACTTTTTCGATAAGATTTTAATAATGTTGCCGTTGATGTTGAATAAATTGCAGGGTCATACCAGGTTTACGGAGCTGCACCTGCGTGGTAAAATGTACCATATGCGCATCTTTTAGCAGCCGCTGGGTTCTCGCCTGCATAACCATGGCTTTGCAGGGTTGTAAATGTATTATTTACTGCAACACCTGGCGTCTGGGTGAAATATCATAGCTAATTCGGTCTTGCAAGCGTAATTAACAATAATGCCAACGTTTGACTGATAACGGCACCTAAAGGTTAGATTTACAAGAAACTCGGTATTAAATAGAATTTAATTTCAAGTTGGGTTAATTTTAACAGTTTTTACCAGTAAGGGGGTTGTTACAGTTGAAAATATAACTAAACAAGCTTTTGGGATAATGATTTTTCGCGAGAAAATTAACGAATAAATTGCTTTTTCTGCATAGATACGCAAAATCTTGCATATAATTGTTTTTAATCAAAAGGAAATCAATGATAAACTTCGAAGCATTTGTGCCTTGTTAAAGAAGAAAATTTGGCTCATTGTGTGGAAATTGGCCGCTTTGTTGATCATACTTTAAAACATCAGCAATCTAAAGTCTCGAATGTCTCTAAATTCGGGGCGGTGCGTACCCGCAACACCAAATGAAATGGTTTACAATTGGTTGAATGAATTGGGCGTGGACCACCTCCAGCCATTGGTAAACGGTGGTTATGTATATCGATTGTTATGATTTGTTGATCGTAGTGGGAAACCAGCCCTGAGCGGGCACAGTTAATCGCTCGTTGCTGGATTCATCGGCAAAAGCGAGGTGTTTTTAGGCACAATCGCTGGTGACGACTTTTTGATTACCTAACGCGTGCGGACATCGTGACGACTATGTAAACTGTCCGCACCTTGTTTGAAGTCGTTCTAATGGGTTTACTCACAGGCGGAACGGGGTTATCGGCTCTCATTTAGTCCGCTTTGCTAGAAAGGGTATAAATACGCTACGCTCGAAAACGGATAGATCATGGTCAAATTGAAAATCTTGCAGTTTTAGTGATTTAATGGAATTTGATGGTAATTAACGCTATGTGAACCGATTTTGATAAATGTTGGACGGAAAAGCGAAGCAAAATTGTTTGACAGTTTGGGTTGACTGCTGCTCAGCTTGGTTGATCTCTTGCCAGCACACTGCCGCTGCCGCGTGATTTCTGAGTCTGAGGCTTTATGGCAGTTTACTAACAGATGAATGGTAATGAAACACACTTGCTGTGGTTTGTTCAGAATTATGCAAACAGGGAGGCAGTGGGCTTGACACAGCCACTGTAGGCTTTTGGCTTTATCCGCACGGGTATTGTGCTTTCGGAAAGGTGGGGCATTAAAAGGATATTTCCACTTTGTCGCTTAGGGCTTGAGGAAACTGGTATGGGCCAGTTGCATTGGGCGGATTGCGTTGATTACTGTATTTGCACGCTATGTTTATTGAAAATCGGAACTGGTGCTTGTGTATAATTCTTTCGCCTCATCCTGTGATAATGGAATTTAACTGCTGTTGGCAAGTGGTGTCGTACCTGCATTCTGCCACATGCCTGCTTGTATTGTTGAAATGACATTGGGCGAACGTTCAGAGTTTTGTTGATAATAACCGCATGTACCAACGCAGTTTGTGGATGGTTGGGTTTAAGTACCCTATTTAAATTTAATATAAATCGAATTTATTAGTAATCTTCGGTGAGCCAAAATCTTTCCTACCCTCTTGCGAAAGAGGGTTTATCTTGCGAAATAATGTGAGATCTTATTCTTTGTAAGAACTTCCTTCTTCGGTGGGTATGTAGGATTGTGTATGATCTAAGAAATTTGCGCACCTAGGAATATTTATGCTACTCGACATCCTCTACTCACCATCGAGTAATCCTCATTGTTTGGGTGCCGATAAATTTGTGGTTTGTGTCGCCGCGCGCTATTGGGGTCTTTTGCTTATCGGCATTGTGATTGTGGGCTTTGTGCAATATCCACGTGAAATGCTTGTTCTGCATCTTCCTGCATTAGACGGGCATCTGGCTTAGTATTAGGCAGCGCTTGTGGCTAAACATCGCCAATATTGCGCTGATCTTGGGCAACTGCGGGTGATCTCGCCCATTTTAGTGGCAAAGATGTGCTCAAAAAGAGCTGCTGTATTGGCGATTGCCCACCTTTCCTATTTTTGAATTGATGCTACTCAAACAGAAGGTGGCTGTTTTATTGGTCGTTTTGGCATTATATGGGTTGAGGGGTGGGGAGGCGAGAAAATTCGATGCAGCTGTGAGGAAGAAGAAACCACGTCCGTTTCGAAAAATCAGGCCTGGCTTGTAGTCGGTTATTGCTGTTAAGCAGCTCAAAATGATGGTAGTCGGTGCGTGTCGCTTGCCAAAGAGTTGGGCGTGGCGATTTAGTTATCGGTTTAACTTTGTGCGGTGGGCACCTTCTTTACCTGAGCTCCATCTTCCGTTATCGCAGCACGCAAGGTGAATTTGATTTAGCTCTCTGGTGTATTGTCGGCTCGAACCTCTTTAATACCTTTGTTGGTCGTTGGCATTGCGGGGGTAATTAGCCCAATGCCGTTGAGCCTGATATTTTCAGCCGCGATATGTTGGTGATGTCTGCGCTTTGCTACTCGCCTCTGCTGCTGTTCAGTCGCAAAAATAGCTAAAATTTACCTGCTTTTGATTTCTTTGATACTTGTTTTGTAGGTTATACTCTATTTACTTAAAAGTGGATTTAAAATGTTATGTTTTGATGCTTCTAAGTCTCGCCCGCTCAATGGGTCAGGCGGGCTATTTGATAAAACCAACTTCCTTCGTAACAAGCGTTTCCAATTGACGTAAAGCACGGGCAACCAATTAGCACTAAATTGCAAATCTGTGATTGCTACTACCTCTACCGAAGAGGTGTGCAAATTAGCTAACACAAGCCGGTGTTGGGCGAATGGAAATTTCACAGCGTGTGGTCAAGATGAATTTTATGATGTGGAAATTTTCCGCAATGAATCGTATAGATTCCGCTAAAATCTGCCAAAATGTTTCGGTTGAAATTCATTACTGGCGGGGTTTTAGGGCTTCTGTACCCTGCCTGAAACCGTCAATATACCACTACAAAATGTGCAAACGTGGAGGTCAAGGGTCAATCTAGCCCAAATGTTGCAACCAAGATTTTGCAAATGCTACGGAAAATTCAATCACTTCTCGCCCTACGGCGATCAGCTAATAAGACCAGCTAGTGCTTTCAACTGTCTGAATCGCTTTGTCGATTATTGGTTTTTCGTGCTTGGTTTTAGTTTGGTATTTACTCTTGCGTGTTGCCAATGTTGCTGCCACATTGTCGTTGGTAATCAAGAACGTCTGAACAATATGTAAAGCCTTATTTTGCCTAACTTTGTATTCCGGGGGCGGTTTCTCACTTACACCTTGCTCGGTTTGGTTGTGGCGGCAATTGGCTTGCCATTCAAGCGCCTGCAGCCTCGCCCGTGTTAATTGGTAAGGGATTTTATTTACCTTACTGCTTGCGTCAAGTTTGGCTTGTTTGAACCGTTTACCAAATGGTGGTAATAAAAGTTGGAATGTACTCGGCGAAACAATTAGGAGGGTATTTGGTGGTGTATTGTGATGGATGATCGTGTGCTTAGTTGTTTCAAATTTGTACCTGCTCCACTTCGGGCTTACTTTATGTGGCACAAATGGCGATTTATTCTGGTTATTTAGCTTCTCTTTTGCTGGAAGTGGTTGTATTCTACTTTTGTTATTACATCTATTCGGTATGAAATTCTGCAAAATCGGGGATTGGTTTCAAAAGTAAAAACCATTTACTCGGAATGTTAGCGTTACTGATTTTGGTAATTGCTGGATACCAGCCTGATTGAACTTTTTGCCTGTCTACTTTACATTGTATTCTTAGGTTGGCTCTTTAGCGTTATTCCTGGCTATATTGTGTTATGGTTCGCGTTGTTTGTTTGCACTGTTTGGTTTATCTGCTCACCTGTGTAAATCTTTGTATAAGGTGGTTTTTTTTGGTTTTTGTTTTGTTGTTGTTGTTTTTCCCAGCTAAAAGGATGTTTAACCTCATGCTGACTGGTGGTGGGTGTGGTTGTGGGTGGGTGACTGAAGAATGGTGGTGCTCCAAGGATGTAGCTGTAACTCCTTGCTGAATGAGTTTATGTAACGCTTCCAAATCTAGGTTGCCGAACGATTTTGTTCTTTATGAATAAGGGAAGAAATTAGCCGAATGCGCGTAACAGGATTTTAGATGCTGAACAATTTTGAATTGGAAATCAATAGCAAAGTAGGTATGGAATGAGGAAGGCAGCTGTAAAAACAGCTGCTATTTTGTTATAACGCAGAATGTTTTATCTGCCGTTGTAATGTCGTTTTCATTATCCTTTTATCTGAATGAGCAGCTATGCAAAGCTTGCTTCAATGTGATGGAGCAAGATATGTGCCTTGTTCAAGCATTATGGGTAGATGGTTGAATTTCGGCATCATTTCATTACCTCTTGAAACTGGTTATCAGTTGTTCAGTAAAGAACAAGTTGAACATATCGCCATGTTGCACCAATGAATTTTTATTGTGTTTGCGCCAATGCTTAAGTTTCTACAACGTTTTAGTTTTCTCGGCATTTTTCATTGCCTGCTGAAAGCTCAGTTAAGCACGCCAAGCCCGCCGCCATTGTGGTTGGGTTGCTCTGAAGCTTCGCTTGGTAAATATGCTTGTTGGCGTTTGCTTCCATAATCACGTTTATCCAAATGCACCTGCTGGCGTCCACCATATAATTTTTCTGAGCGTAGTTAAATCTGTTTTATGTTGTAGTAGCTTGTGGTTCACCGTGAAACGCGGGAAGCTTGTCACTTCATCGATAATAAGTACCGTGCAGCTGGTGTAAAGCTCACGTAAACCTAGAAACCTGCTGGCGGCAGTTCATATTGCCCGCCACAGGTTCTACGATCGAACAAGTACATTTCATGCTCGAATGCTGTTTTTACCGAATCTAAATCGTTGTTGTAAATGTGTGTGAATGGTATGCTTGCAAAATCTGTGGTACGCCCGGCCCGCTTGGCTGATCAAGGTTATGAGCTTGAACCAGCTTTCAATTGCTGTCTGAATGTCAAGTGGTAGTGCGCTTCAAATTTAATAATTTTTATCGCGACCAGTATAACCGCGTGCTAAACGGTTGCGATGTTGGTGCTTCTGCCTGAATTTACCATTCTTACTAATTGATAGAAGGCACAAGTTTATAAACAAGTTAAGGAGTGTGATTTCACTCGGTTGGAGCACAAAACTCAAACCATTTGGCGCGCTTAACATCAGCATCAATTGCGGGTGGTTGTGCTAGACCATCGGGGCCCGGAGCTTATAGTCGATATTGCTTGCTATGCTGTGGTAATATATGCCTTCTGCTTTCTCCAAAACAGGCGTACCTACACCTTTGATGCACTGGTGAGTTTGGCCTGAGGATGATTGCGCTTTTCAAAGAGTTGTTCTGATTTTGACATGTAATAAATTTTCTGTATTAAATTCAGATTATTTTGCTGATAAATAGGCGGGAATAATCAATAAGCGTATTTTTCTGTATAACTTGCAAAAAATCAAGATCTTCACCTTGTGCTATTCTTCGTGTAATTTTATCACACTATTTTAGGAAAAAGTTATGATGTATGACTTTGTAGCTGTAACTTCTTTGTCTGACTTTATGCTCCTCAGATAGCAATGAACATTAGCGACAATGGGCAAGGCGGTATTGCTTGAAAAAGGTAAAAGTCCTTTCAGACCCGACCGCTTGCCTTGCACCGCGCTGATGCGTGCGGGTTTAACCTCCCGCCAAGCGCTTGCTGTGATCACCTTCTGGGCAGCCGTTGCGCCACCATTGGCGTACTTGGCGAAGTGAATTATGGGATCAATCTTCAATGGTGATTGGCTTTATCGCGCTGTGCTTCCTTTTCGCTTACAGCGTCGTGCGTGCGTGGAAAATCACCCGCTTTGTCAGACGATTGAAGCGGAGATTGAGAAAAAATTCAGTGAAGCATTCTTAGCACCTAGGGCTTTTGTCCTACGGGTTACGCATCATTCAGCCCCGATGGAGCTGTTTCTTTTCAATATGAATAATCCTATGTTTTAAAAATTCTAAAGCACAATTTTACTCACCGCTATCGAGTGCAGGTTTAGACGCAACAACCGCCCATTATCAACATACGCAATGGCAGAGTCAAGCTCAATTTACTGCCCCCGAGAAATGGAGGAATTGGGTAACTATTTTTCCCTTTTTCCACCTTCCAACTGGTTTCTGGTGATGCAGAGGCGGTGGATGTCAGCAAAATGGAAAGCAAAAGCAACTCAAACAGCATTTTCAATTTTTCTCGCAAAAGTAACCGCTAGCGAGCCACGCATTTGCCTTTTTAGGGCCAACAGCCAAGTGTGCAACAACGTGCCGAATTAGAAGGATTATCCGCAGAAAAGCCTATGCGAAAAATTAGCACAAGGTTTCCAAAGCAGCGTGAATGGAAATGCGGTAAATGTAAAGTTTTCTTCATATAACCTCGCCGATGTGGATAACTTATTTGTTGAATACTTAAGCGTAAATACCACAACTCGCACGGCATTGAATAACGAACTTATCAATAAGTGGAAGCATTATTCCAACAAGTCAAAACGGCGGCAGAGGCAAAATTAGATGCCTCTTGGGAGAAAATCAAACTTAAAATGATGCAATCAGTTCAACCGCTAGACAATAACCTTGTTGCCTTCCATTTTGAGAAAAATGCTATAGCCTAAATGCCATTCCGAAACCTTATCTGAGTGCAGGATTAGGTGCCATTGCAGGCTTTTATAATGAGTTTGATTGCATTGGCTATGTTAAACGTAAGAACGAAAAACAAGTAAGTTAATTAAATACGCAATGGAAAGCGGTCGTTTTTAGTAAAAATTGCAAAACGACCGCTTGCGTTTCTTTGATAGGAATTTTTGTGAAAACAACCTTCTCTTTTTGGTGGTGCGTGCATCATTACAGGCGTTTGCGTGGGGGCAGGGAATGCTCAGTTTGCCGATCGTCTGGTGCGGGGGCATGGACGGGCTGGACGCTCGCGGCGATTACGCTGACTATGATCACGATGACGCTCTCAGGCTGGCTATTGCTGGAAGTATATCAGAGACCATCCATTTCGCGCTTCTTTAACACCGTCACCCAAAGCGGTGCTAGGCTGAGCCTATTAACATTATTAACAATCTAGCAGTCTATTTTGTGGCGGTATTTTTGCTCTATGCCTATATCACGGCTTCAGGTGATATTCTGCAAAACTTAGCCAAAGCCATATCTTGATTTTGGCGAGGCAAGCGCTCGAGGTGGTCAGTCATTTTCGTCGTGATTTTTCATTTTTCGTTTGGCACTCCACCCGTTTGGTTGATCGCATATCAATTGTGCTGATTTCCTTTTATGGCGATTTCATTCTACTTAAGCATTTCAGGGTTGATTAACCATATCAATTTGAACACGCTGTGGGATTTATCGAATAGGAACAGCGAATATGCCAAATGACAGCCTTTCGGTGTTGCCAATGTGCACTGACTTCGTTTGGCTACCATCACTCAGTTTCTTCCATGCGAGCCTATTATGGCCGAAGAACGCAAAGGCAAAATGGGCGATTGCGGGCGGCACTTTTTATTGCGCTGGTGCTTTATTTACTCTGGGTCATCAGCATTTTTGGTGTATTGCCGCGTGAGAATTTTGCCCCAATTTTGTGCAAAGCAATGGCGATTTAGGCGTGCTGTTGCAACATATTGGCGGACAGAACGAAGTGCAAATTTCGCAAACCTTGCATGCTTTTTTCGATTGCCGCGATTTTATCCTCATTTATTGGCGTGGGACTTGGTACTTTTGATTTCTTGGCGGATTTCTTTAGCTTTGCTGATGATAAAGCGAGGCAGAACCAAATCTTGAGCGGTAACCTTTTTACCGCCATTGATTTTCTCGCTGCTCTCGCCACTTGGTTTTTAAAAGCGATTGGCTGTGCAGGCGCGATTGCAACACTTTGGACTTGATATTATCCCTGCGTGGCTGGCTTACAAAACGAAAAAGGCAATCAAGCGGTCATTTTTGTAGTTTTTATTTTTCAGCATCTGCACCGCAATTTTTCCATTTGATTGGCGATGGCAGAAAAATTGCCGATGTTTAAGGGCTAGCATGAAAAATAATGAAAGCTGAAAGAGTGCATTTACATCATTTCAGCCTTTTTACGTTTATCTCACCGCCATTTTGGAATAACACCACTTCTGTGACAGTTAAATTCAATCCCACATCTGCATTAAAAAGCCATCTGCAAGCGGTTTGATTTCTGACTTAATTTGACAAGCCTCTGTTTCACAGATTTTTGCTTTTTGCGTGAAAAATTCGACCAGCTTGTTTTGCTTGTGCTTCGCTATTATAAACAGCCTCGAAAAGGCAATTTGACGTTCAGTGTTGTCTAACATTGAGTCACCCTTTTAATTTACACATATTGCGGGCTTCGTCCGCTTTTTATTAGATGTTTTGACATTTTAAATTCCTCAATCAATCAAAAACAAATACCATTATAGTACGCTCACATAAGAAATGAGGCAAAAGATTAGAACAAATTAAAGAAACAATAACGTGAGATAGGAAAATTTTTGAGACATAAAAGCACCTCAAGGTGCTATCATTTATTTTTGTCTATCTGTAAGAAAGTGGAGCGGGAAACGAGGCTCGAACTCGCGACCCCGACCTTAGCAGGTCGTGCTCTACCAACTGAGCTATTCCGCATTTAAGTTGCTCTAAAAATGGTGCCCGAGGCCAGACTTAGAACTGGCACGCCCCGAAAGGCGAGGATTTTTAAATCACTTGCGTCTACCGATTCCGCCACTCGGGCATATTTTAAAATGGAGCGGGAAACGAGGCTCGAACTCGCGACTCGACCTTGGCAAGGTCGTGCTCTACCAACTGAGCTATTCCCGCATTTAAGTTGCTCTAAAATGGTGCCCGAGGCCAGACTTGAACTGGCACGCCCCCGAAAAGCGAGGGATTTTTAAATCCCTTGCGTCTACCGATTCCGCCACTCGGGCAACTTTTCGTGCATCATTCAGTAAAACTGAATAACGAGGTGCATTATAGAGAATCTTAAAATTAAGTCAAATATATTTTTTAAAAACATCTTTAACATTGCACAAATTAAGTTCAAAATAAGCATTTTTAGACAAAAATACTCTTTTACTCTCTCACACCTCAAAAATTAGATTTCTTTTTGTCGCGATTTCTAACACATCTGCGAAAATTTGACGTCACAAATGTTGGATTTGCCTGCTCAATTGTCACATTATAGTTGTAGCATAAGTTAAAAGCCAACCACATCACAACCTGCTCTTGTTGAGGCAATCATCATCATTTTCAGAATCGCCCTACAAAAAGCAATTCAGCTTGGTTGAATACCGAATTTCTCGCAAAATAAAACCACATCGGATCTGGATTTGGCTTAATTTTTCGGCAATGATTGGCCGCCTAGGGTTTCACTAAAGAGTGAATAAATCCCAAAGGCACTAACACAGGCTCAACCAAATGGGTTGGTTTGTTGGTAATCACTACCAGCGTAAATCCTTTTGGCTTTCAAGGCTTCCAGCGTTTCTTTAACATTAGGATAGAGCGTGCTCTCTTCACACACATAAGTGGCATAAAACTTATCAAAGCTCGCACGCATACTGGTCAATAGCATTTGCATCAAAACGGTTTGCCCGTGTAATTTACCGCATTTTTGGAAGAAAATATCTGCACCTTTTCCCCACCCAGCTGGAGCACCTTTTCCTGCGTTACCGTTGGCAAAACCGTGCTCTAAGAACATCGAGTTCACCAGCAACGTTAAATCTGGCAAGGTGTTAATCAGCGTGCCATCCAGTCAAAACCAATCACTTTATATTTTAAAAAGCCATTTTTATCCCCTTAAAATTAATAATGAATCACGTTCTCTGCTTGCTGAATACGTTGCACGATTTTTCTGCCCTTCCGCACTCAATAAAAATTGGTAACTGCTCTCAGGCAACATGTCGAAACTTTTGCAAAATCGCCCTTGCGATTGCTGCACGCCGCTAGAGGCACTAGTTGCCTGCCCTTCGATCGCCTTACAGTGGCTAACCACACACCCAATCCCCGCTTTCGACAATTCTGCCTGCAAATCTGATTGTAAAAGGTTGAATACACGGCTAAATGGCTCTTCACCCACATAACGGCGTTAGATACCCAATGCTTTGGCTATCTGACTGAAAATCTGCAAATCAAGCAATGCATTACTTTCAATCACCGCATTTTCATTCTCTTGGAAATAGCTTGGAAAGGTTACAGAGCTGATCATATAAGACGCAGTTTCGTGGCAATAAAACATTTGGTAAATGACACCACACCCGCTTCTACCAACTGCTTACGCACTGAAAATGGCACGAGGCTTTTATCTTCGCTCACCTAGACAGATGCACGATATCATTTCTCACGTGAAGCCTTTTCAGCAAATACTGGTGGCCAAGCGTAAAACGGATTGGCGTTCATCACTAACTACCGCTGCAACTCGCCCTGCCCTGCACTTTTGGGCGCAAGCGGTCAGATTTTTCTAAATAATTTGCAAAGCCCTTACGTTGGTTCTCCGCAAACACTAATTTATCTTCAATACGTGCAATTTCATAAAAACTCAAAGCTCTGGAAAAACTTTGCGGAGTGCATTTTAGTGAAAAAGAAAAATATGCAATTACCCCCGTTCGTGATTGCTCATTAATCAAATGGGTCTGACGTCGCATTCACTCAGCCCTTACCTTGATGTTGCGAAACTGCCAAACATCGCAAACTATTGGCAAGAGCAGCTCCGTTGCGATAATTTTCACCCTCTTCATCATACATCGCACTGGGTGTAACGTCTAAATTCAGGTCGCGTTTAATCCTTTCCTCAGCTAACAATTTATCAATCGCACAATAAGCCTGCTTATCAAACGCCATCACACGGTCAATTGGGTAATCTGCCATCTATTTCTCCTTGTTGGATTATTCTACACGCCAGAAAAATAAAATGCAAAAGGGTTGTGAGGAAATTTCTTATTGTTTATCAACTCGTTTCAATATAATACGACAAATATACCCACGATAGGAGAAAATGCGATGAATACAGAAAATCAAGAATCTAATTCGCAAAAAGAACAGATACAAAAGCAAGATTCTCAACCTAGAAAAAGCATTGCAGATATTGAACTTGAAATTCCACCACGCTCAAAAAGCACAGTGCCGCCCGAGTGAGAATTTTACAAACGTCCTTATCTAAAAACAAAACCTTGGATTTCTCCAAGGTTTTTATCTATTATTATAACTTATCTGTTCCCATCAAATTCACATCCAACTGGTTAAACGGAATCACAATGCCCGCTTCGTCAAAAAGCCAGTTTGACATTCCAACACGCTGCTACTAAGCTGAAGAGGCATCTGATGTATTTACCCACGCTTGAGCGCCTAATTTCACGCTATTTGCAGCTAACTCACTCACAGAGACATCAGGGGCGGGTGTTGAGCACTTTGCCTTCATTCGTGAGAATTTGGAGGATAATCTCTTTTGGCTTTTTCTCAAATCTGCATCATGGCAAATGTATCAAACACAAAATTAAGACGGCGGGTATCGTTTGCTGAGTAGTTAGTAATTTTGCCAGAAAACACACTGCTGTTGGGAATAAGTACTGTTTTATTATCAGATGTGCGAAGCTCTAACACTAAAATCCCCATCTGTTGTACCATATCAACTGTGCCACCCGTTTTCAATTTGATCGCCTTTTGAAACGGTTTGAAAAATCAATGACATTACACCCCGCCGAAATTTTTGTAATGAGATTTTGCTAACGATAGACCAATCGCCAAGCCTGCGGCGCCATTAATCGACCAATGAACTTGTTAATGTCCAAGTTGAGAAGGTGAAGGCAATCACAACAATCAGTAGCAATGCAGAAATGACTGATTGAGCGTATGAAACTTTGTAGCATCTCATCTTTGGTGGAAGCTAACACACCGCTTTGCTGAGTAGCTTGCTGATCGCTTTTGCCAACCATTTCCAGATCACAAAAATCGCGATTGCTAGGATAATTTTTGTGCCATACGGAATCATATAATCATTTAAGATGGCATCGAAACTCATCGAGATCGACTTTTTAAGTACCTTCTCAGTGGTCGCTACCACATCAATATTTTGCGTTGCTGTTTGAGCTGTTTCTGACATTTTTGATCCTTTTTGTTAGATTTGCCCGAAAAAGAGGAGCGTTTGTGATAGAATTTAAAGCAATATTATCTCTAAATTTTCACATTTTATGACAACAGAAAAAGTAATCAGTGCCAGTGTGCAATTCTTACCATTTCCGATGATGAAGCAGGGCAACGTGAGACAACTTTCTTTTGGCTAGAAAGCTGAAAGGCGTGCCGAAAGTTTAATTTATCGCATCGTGCGTAAAGGAGAGGTGCGCGTCAATAAAAGGCGAATTAAGCCAGAATATAAACTTCAAGAGAGATGATGTGGTGCGTGTACCACCTGTGCGTGTGGCAGAGAAAAGCGAAGTACCTGGGTTTCAACCAAACTCAACAAAGTGGCAGAATTAGAGAGCCAAATTTTGTAAGGAAGATGAAGTGATGTTAGTTATCAACAAGCCTTCCGGCATTGCCGTACACGGCGGAAGCGGTTTAAGTTGGCATACTGTAAAGCCTTGACTGCATTACGTCCGCAAGCACGTTTCTCTAGAATTGGTACACCGCATCGACCGTGACACATCGGGCATTCTATTAGTGGCAAAAACGTTCGGCATTACGCAATTTACGAACAATTACGTGAAAAGTGGTGCAAAAAGATTACTCGGCATTGGTGCGTGGACAGTGGCAATCGCGTATGAAAGTCGTAGAAGCACCGCTACTCAAAAACGAACTGGCAAGCGGTAGAACGTGTTGTGAAGTAAGCGAAGCTGGAAAACCATCTGAAACCCGTTTTTGGATTGAAAGGCGCTATCCTCTGCTACCTGGTAAAGGCATCACCTGTGACTGGGCGAGACACCAAATCCGTACGCATACCCAATATGCAGGGCATCAGTGCCTGCGATGATAAATATGGCGACTATGAGTTTTTCGATCAAAAATGCAACAACTTTGGCTAAATCGCCTAGTTTTTGCATGCCTATGCTATTCGTTTTGAACGCACGAAAACGCGTGAAGAGATGGGATTACCGCTCCTTTAGATAAAAATGAAAGCGGGTGTTGGCGAAGTTAAGAGCGGAAAAATAGCGGTCGAAAAAGGAGAAAAAATGCAAATCCATTTCAAAAACCAACAAAAATCTGACCGCTTGTTGGATTTAACTCACCCGAATATTACTGGGCATTTTGAATTTCACGCCCGATTCTTTCTCAGATTCAGGCAAGTTTTTCGTTGGACAAAGCTCTCTTCCAAGTGGAAAAATGCTTAATGACGGGGCAGATATTATCGACATTGGGGGAGTCTACCGTCCAGAATGCAGAAACTGTAACCGTTTCGCAAGAAATTGAGCGAGTTGTACCGCTTGTTGAAGCCGTTAGAAGTCGCTTTGATTGTTTGATTTCAGTGGATAGCTCAAAGGCAGAAGTATTCCGAAAGTCAGCAAAAGCAGGGGCGGATATTCTCAATGATAGTTCGAGCCTTGAACCGAACCGAATGCACTAGAAACTGCCGCAGAACTCGGTTTGCCTGTTTGCTATTATGCATGTAGCAAGGCTCGCCGCAAACGATGCAACAAGCCCCGCATTAGGAGGATGTCGTCGAAGAAGTGGCAGATTTTTTGAACCACCGCATTTTAGAATGTACGCTTGCGGGTATTCCTAAAGAACATATTATTTTGGATGTTGGCTTTGGCTTTGGCAAAACTGTTGAGCATAATTACCAATTATTGAAACATCTCAAAAGCCTTTGTTGATTCTGGTTTCCCTGTGTTAGCTGGGCTCCAGAAAATCAATGATTAGAGCAGTACGGGCAAACCTGTGGATCAGCGCGCTAATTGGCGTATCTAGGTGCGTTGCTTTCCATTCAAAAACGGGGCAAAAATCGTCCGTGTGACGATGTTGCCGAAACAGCTGAAGCTTTCGAGTATTTGGCAAGCGATGAATAGCGTAGAATAAGGAAGAAAATAGATTAAAGTATATGGCATTAAAATTGTGACACCGTCAAAAAGCATTGAAAATGGCTGGCGGATAAACCAGATCCCTACATCAATTACACGATTACTCGCGTTGATGAGCTAGATACCGCCGCTTGGCGAACAAAGCAGAACAAATCTTTGGTTTAGGAAACGATTGTAAATAAACGCTCGACGACTTGGCATAACCTCGATCGAAGCGGTTAAAAATAGCTTGGATCGTGCAACTGCATACAAGTTTTAATCGAGCGTTCAACGCTTATCAAACGCCTCGATTATTTTTACAAGACGGCAAAGCTCTTGATTGGATTTAATGAAGCAGAATATAGAAGTATTTAATAAATAAGAAAAGCTCCGTAGGAGCTGTATTGATCACTAACCCTAGGGCGTGTAGCCTTAGGAAATGGAAGAAATGCAACGTGAAACAACAAATCATCTCCCTTGCTCAAAAGCTTAATCCAACGCCCTTCTACCAGCCCCAAAGACTGAAGGCTGCCAATGGGTGATTGCGGAACGCTTGCAAGCGGTCGGATTCAACATCGAATGGCTACCATTTGGCGACGCACTCAATTTATGGGCAACACACGGTAAAGGTGAACCTTGCTGCGCTGTTTGCAGCGTAGGCACCGATGTCGTGCCTGTGGGCGATGGAAAATGCGTGGACTTACCCACCCTTTAAAGCTCGCATTATGGATAACATTCTCTACGGACGCGGTGCTGCCGATATGAAAGAGCTCATCTTGCTGCCCTTGTAGTTGCCGCAGAAAATTTTGTAAAAATACCCAAACCATGCTGGCAAAATTGCTTTTACTCATTACCCTCTGACGAGAGGCCGCCGCCAAAGATGGCACAGTAAAAAGAAGTTGAAAACCTAATGGCACGCAATGAACCCATACATTATGCTGTAGTGGGCGAACCTTAAGCAGTAAAATGCTGGGAGATGTAATTAAAAATGGTCGTCGCGGTTCAATCACTGCTGAGTCTGTATATTGAAAGGCGTGCAAGGACACGTTGCTTATCCACATCTTGCCGAAAACCCTGTGCATACTTCGCTCGGTTTCTTGACGGAACCTCACGACTTATCAATGGGATAACGGAAACGAATTTTTCCCGCCAACCAGCTCTACAAATTGCCAACGATTAAAGCTGGCACAGGTGGGCAATAACGTGATCCCGAGGGGACTTTTATGTGCAATTTAACTTGCGCTATTGCACTCGAAGTCACCGATGAAATCATCAAAACCAAAGTGACTGAAATGTTGCGAAAAACACGGCTTAAAAGCATCGAGATTAGCTGGAATTTATCAGGAGAAACCATGTTTTAGCAGGTAACGGAAAAATTAGTCCAAGCCACCCAACAAGCAATCGAAAACGTGACTCAAATTACACCTCGCCTAGACACCAGCGGCGGCCATCAGACGGACGTTTTTACCGCCTTGAATGGGAGCAGAGTAGTGGAGTTCGGTCCGCCAACGCTACCATCTCACAAATGAATGAATGGTGTAAACGTGGACGACTAGGCAAATGTGGGGAGATTTATTACCAGATTGCGGAGATGTTGCTCTCAAAGTAGGCATTTCATTGTAGAGGCAAAATCTATTTACCCTAAAACATCAAAGGAATATCAGGACGAATGTAATTCGCTACGCTAGAGTAACATAGTTACTACATTTATAATCTTGTTATATAACCAACAAGCGGTCAAAATGCCAAACTTTGCAAATTTAACGGAAATTCTACAGGCAAAAGCCGTGAGCATTTAATTACTCTGCTGAATCCACTGTCGGACAAACACGCCTTGCAGCCTGAGGCTGTCACAAGCTACAGCTGCAACAAGCCGCCCAAAAGCAGGCTTTTAATTTACAAGCCTGCCAGCACGTTTCGTGATTTTAGACGCAGAAACTGATTTGGAATGCCAAATTTAATGGCGAGCGTAAAGTGCACAATGATAAAGGCAATGCCATTGAACTGGAAGCTTAAATGATTGGCAAAAATGCCAAAGCAATTTTACGCTGGTCTGCCGTACCAGGGCAAGCCGCCATCATTAGGGCACGGAGATCGATTTCTTCGATCCTGATGCGCTGCCTGCGGGCAAAAATTGATGCTTGAGCCTTGGGAATACCAAACAGGCGGTTACTTTCCAGCGTTTAACCAACTGGTTGTTGGCAAATGCTGAAACTTTTGGTTTTTACTTCCCTTTATGCCTGAAAACAACGAAAGTAAGCTCATTGGCGTTGAGCCTTGGCATATCAGTTATTTTCCAATTGTAGAGCTCTATCAGCAACAATTCGATGCAAAACCACTTACAAGCATGGAAAGCGGAAGAGATTGCAGGTAAAGAGACGCTTATTACCCATTTTGACACGCTTTTTAAAGAGATTATATTTTGTAAATGACAATTCAATTGATTAACGAAAATGGCGATGAAAACATCTTTCAAGCCGTTTGTACATGCACTAAGCCACAATCCAGATGCGATTTAGCCCTTGTACAAACACCAGAACGCTTGGAATTACGCAAATTAGACGAACCTAAATTAGGGAGCAATTGCGGTTGATTTTGTGGATGGCAAGATGGCACACCGTCGTAGATTTGGGGTGGGCGGGCGAAGCGGTAGCGAAAGCGGTTGGCATTAAAAGGCGACTACTTACCCACTGTAATTGATGCTACCGCAGGGCTTGGGCGAGATGCGTTCATAGCTGCCGCTGTGGTTGTAAGCAGTACATTGATCGAGGCGTAACCCCGTGGTTTTCCGCCTTGTTGGAAGATGGCTTAAAAGCGGGCTTATCTAGATCCTGAGAGTTGGCGAATTTATGCAATCACGGATGGTTTTTATTGCCATTTCATACCATTAGTGAATATGCTGCAGCAAATGAAGATACTGTTGATGTGGTTTATTTTCGATCCAATGTTTCCGCACAAAACAAAAAGTGCTTTAGTCAAAAAGAGATGCGTGTGTTCCAGCATTTGGTGGGAGCGGATTTAGACTCGGATGATTTTTCCAGCCTGCAAAACAAGCGGCTCGCAAACGCGTGGTAGTCAAACGCCCTGATTATGCACCGTTTGCTGCAGAGCAAAACCTGATTTCAGTCAAACGACCAAAAATCACCGATTTTGACGTTTATTTATCACTATTTATCAGCGAAATCAGACTAAAATCAGTAAATTTTAACAAAAATTTACAAAAATTTTTAAAATTGAACTGCTCAATTGATAGGCAAGCGAGATATTTTTCAGTAGAATTTGCTACTATAGATTATTTTATTCTAAGGTTTATACAAATATGTCTCGAAGCTCAATGGCTCGCCCTAAAAAGTAAAGGAATGAGCGTTTCTACCATATTATCTATCGTAATTATGCTATTTTTAGCACTAGGATTGGGATTATGGTTACTAAAGGAAAAACGCTCCAACATCTACCACTACTGCTCCTAACCAAGTCGCAGTAAAAACCTGTAACACTAAAATACGGCATTACCAAGTCGCTCTGAAGAAAGTTTAGAGTTATATTCGTGATCTCAGAAACTCGCGAAGTCGTTACTGATCCAAACAAAGGGCAAACCCAAATCGGCTCAACTCTAAAGAACAATTGGCACAATTAGAAGAAAAAGCGTAAACAAGAAGAAACCGCACGCCTTACAACAGAACAGTAGCCGCACAGAGCAACCTGCTGGACCAGAAATTGTAGCAGAACAACCAGTAGCACCGTCTGATGCTGAGATTGCAGCCAAAAGGCATCATGAGGCAAAAAGCTAGCTGAAGAAAACGCAAAACAAAGCAGAATTGAAAAAGCAGTAAGAATTAGCGAAAAAGCGGAAGCCGAGAAAACAAAGAAAAAGCCAGAACAAGTAAAAAGCATAACGCCTGCAAAAGTGAAGAAAAACCGACCTGCTTCGCACACCTAAAGCAGGTGGTTTCGGGCTCAATGTGGTGCATTCAAAAACACAGCACAAGCTGAAAATATGCGTCTGCACGCTCTATGGCAGGTTTCAATGCCGTATTGTTAGTGGAGCAGATTGGAATCGCGTATTTGTCGGCCCTATCGGAAACCGTACTAGCAGCTGCAACTGCCCAATCTAATGCAGAAGTGTGGTCAGAATGTGTGATTGATAGCGATGTAATTAGAATATTAGTAATAAAATGGGTAAGAATAATTAAGTTTGATTCTTACCCATTTTCGTTTAATCAATCCTTCAACTCATCTTTCGATAATGTTTCTTTCTCTCATTTGCTTTGCCCGTTGTTTCACTTTTAAACTCAAGTTTTGGAAATAAGCTTCGTAGAACGTCCACATAAAGGGTCGAGCGATTGTTTGATTAACGCATCTTGGTCAAGTAAGTTAGCACGGGTATTAATGCCTTGAACGCTAATTTTTGCAATACTCAAGGGTAGTTAAAAGTGAAAGCACAGGATATGCAGAATCTACTACTTTTCCGACCGCTTGTCGTGGAGTGGTTGGTCCGTAGCCTGGCACCATATATGCCCCTTGCCCACGCCATAGTGCCCAAGCGTTTTCGCCAAATTCACGGTTGCCGTTATCAAGTTTTAAGTCTGGTGTTTTTCTGCCTCAGTCGATTAAACCGCCAATACTGAATACGGAGTTAATCCAGAAACGGTTGAAGTGAATCATCGCTCACTTCACCTTCAAGTAAGCTGATTCACGAAACTCGCTGGCCTCATCCAAGTTATTCGCTACATCTACTCAAACCTGTTTTAGCAGGGCTTGGCACGTAGTCACGCCAACCTTTGCCACTGGTTTAACCACATAGGATCCAAGATGAGTTGTAATTTATATTCCACATCGCACGGTTAAAACCCTTCGAGGTGAATCTTTACGTTGCCCGTGTTCGGATCGATAGCAGATGGAACAAGCGGTCAATAATAGACTTGCAGTTACCAATGTAGTTGCTTTTTAATTTTCATAATGTTTCCTTGTTAAATTCAAGTACGGTTATTGTACTTGTTCGACGCCCTAAAAGACCAACAGTTTTTCTGCATAAAATCACAATAGAAATCTAGACGTCTAGATTGCGATATAGTTCAGATTTGATTACCAGCAACGCCATTTTTAGTGGGAAAATATACGAAAGATTAGCGTGGCGCAATACATTAGCCCTTATGCAGAACATGGCAAAAAGTGAACAAGTAAAGAAGATCACTGTATCAATTCCAATTAAGGTATTGGAAATTCTAAATCAATGAGCGTACGCGCGTCAGATTAAAAATCGCGTCACGCCACTAGCTGAAGGAACTACTTTTTGTGAAGCCTTTTTACATGCGTGTCACAGGGCAGCCTTTGCCAACCTGATGAGGATTTAATGAAAGAACGCAGCGATAGGATTCCAGAGCAAGGCAAAAGAAAATGCGTGAGCTTTGGCATTGATCCTGAGGAATTGGCGTACTATTAATCAAGTCCCACGTTTGCTGGGTTTTTATCACTATCGACAAAAAGCACAAAAGGAGTTTTTATGCACAAACAAAACAACTGACGAGGAGGCTCAAATGGGCTTTCGGAAGCTTTAACCGTACTCTATATAGTTCGGCTGGATTATCTTAGCTCTACTTTTTCCTGTAGAAATTAGGCATTCTAGGTTTACCGATTTGGTCTCGAACTTTCTTGCGTTTTTCACCGCTTCTGTTTACCCTGTTGGTGTACATCGCATGGTGAAAAAGGTGTATCAAAAATATCGACTTAGACGGCAACGTGGAGGAATAAGCGATGAATATGGAAATGGTTATCCCACTGATTGCCCTATCTTTCTGTTTGTATTTGGTGTGGCATATTATGCTTACCGACAACGTAAAGGGCGGCAGTTTCTATCTGAATATTATGTCGGCAGTCGATTCAATGTCTGGCTTTGTATTGGCAATGACTACCGCAGCCACTTATCTTGGTACAAAGTTCCTTTATCGGCGGACCTGGAGCAGCTTACAAATACGGGCTAGGCTGAGGTGTTACTCGCGATGATTCAAGTTCCTGCAGTATTGCTTGCTTTGGGCGTACTTGGCAAAAATTCTGCAATTTTCGCACGTAAACATAAAGCCGTAACCATCAACGATTTATTACTTGCTCGCTCTAAAAACCGTTTTGTGGGTTTGGATTGCAAGCCTTGCATTATTGCTCTCTTTCTTTGCGATGAGTGACGGTACAATTTATCGGGGCGGGGCGTCTTCTGAAACCACACTAGGGGATGGACTACAAACTGGCAGTGATTATTTTTGCGGTTACCGTGGGTATTTATACCTTCATCGGAGGCTTCCGTGCTGTAGTATCGACCGATACCGTGCAAGGCTGGTAATGCTTATTGGCACGCTATTCTTGCTAGGCGGTGCTGATTTATGCTGCAAACGGACTAGAAAATGCGAGTGGAAACCTTAAACAACATCAACCCGCAGGTTGCTCGCCCTGTATGGTAGTTGATGAGCGTCCGCTCGACTTCACTTTTATGACTTCATTTTTGGGTGTTGGTCTGCTTTTTGGATTGATTGGCTTTCACCACAGCTTGCGGTGCGCAGTATGGCGTATAAAGATAGTCAATCACTTCATCGTGCTTTGGTCATCGGCACACTCGTGGTTTTCGATTCTTGTAATGGGAATGCACCTCACAGGCGTGATTGGACGTGCAGTAGTGCCCGATCTAAAAATTCCTGATCAAAGTGATTCCAACGCTGATGGTGCAAGTGCTTCCACCACTAGTTGCGGGATTTTCTTAGCCGCACCGATGGCAGTCATTATGTCTTCCCATCGACTCGCTACTTGATTCAATCTTCCTCAACGTTGATTAAAGATTTATACCTTGCGGTCAAACCACATGCAGATTGCATAACGAGAGCAAGCTTGAAAGCTGTTCTCAACGCTCACCACGCTTACTACTTTCTTACTTGTATTTGCGCCCTTAATCCACCAGATATGTCATTTGGCTGAACTTGCTCTCACTCGCGGTTTAGAGGCAACCTTCTTGTGGGTAATCGTGCTCGGGCTTTGTGGGATAAATCGAGATGCGGCAGGCGCAATTAGCTCAATGCTCGATGAGCTTAATCAGCTATGTCGACATCGCCAGCTTTTGAAAATCAGCATTTTTCAGCCTCACGCCATTATGCACCATCACTGGTTTTCGAGCTTGATTGCGTTCTTGATTGGGGAATCGATTTGGGAAACCATCTACAGCTAAGCGGTCAACAATCAGATTTTTACAAATAGGAATGATGATGAACGAACCATTGTGCAACCTCCCGCACGATCCAAATCAACGTACTATTATGATTGCATATGTGCTATTTTGGATTAGGTGTGATTTTTCGGTATTACCCGGCTATTGCAGGCGTGATTTTAGCTTATATTAAACGACAAGATATGTTGCCAAATTCACTTTACCATAACTCATCTTACTCTGATTCAGACCTTCTGGGACTCAGTCAGTGGGTATGGTGATAGGATTTATCCTGAGCTTTATCGGCATTGGCATTTTGGTACTTTTGCGGTAGGAATTTGGTATCTTTTCCGTATGATTTTGACGGCTTCGTAGAAATTGATGGATGAGAAATCCGCATACTACAGCGGGTTGGTTTATGTAGCTAATAACAGAAAGGGGATTGAAATATTCAATCCCCTTTTTAAAATGATTAGTGCTTTTTCTTAATCAAATATGTCTGATATACCTCACAATCAAACCTAGCACTGCAAATGGCAACCATTCCATGGAGTAAGATTTAAACGGTAGATTGTCGGTAAAGCCTGTGCCGATAACAGATAGAATTGAGACGTGATGGTTACTAATCCCAATGCTAAAACGTCTGTCCTAATAAAGGAATCATGGTGTAGGGGCGTTAATGCCTATTACAATAATCACTGTCATCGCAATTGGATGAGAGGATTAACATGCATCGGTACATGGATTTTTCGATTACCGCTTTAAGCCGAGATTGGCAATCGCAAAGCTAATATACAGAACAGAATCACGTAAAGCGTCGGTAGCTGATTTTCAGGGAAAACTTCGCATGAAATATTCGCTCAACTGAAGTACATAGCACCCCACCGAGGTGGTTACACGCAAGTGAAACGATAACCTAACACCATTCGTCCGTATTCACCAAAGGCTTGTTGAGGCTGCGTTGTTGAGGATATAAGTGCCGAGGTCTTGTTTGCGTTCTGCTAAAGTTGCCAAGGTTTCTGGGCTCAGTTGTGCGTGGTTACCAATCCAGCCAATAGAGAAGTAGATAAATCCTAATGCAATGCAGCTGCAATGATACCCCGCAAAACAGTCTTGTTTAATCAGTGCCGATGGGCTAACGCCTTTGGTTTTGATCGCATTTAACACACACGACCCAGAGAATGCTAATGAGAGCCAGTGCATCCATCGTAAAAATAGCCTTCTAATCACGCCCTTAAACACCCAAGATTCTTCTTGTGCTTTTTATCACCACAGGGGTTGATCGAGATAGAAAAACGCGTCAACGACCAATGCGATAATAGATTAAAATCAACGCTGGCGTTAAAATTGCCCCCACGCGGTCCACCATTTTTGATGGGTTTAGAGCTTAACCACATTGCTTGATTGCAAAATAAAGAAGCGTAAAAGATAAAACAGCGGTAAAATTACCTATCTTCGCTATAAATGGCACAACCGCCATTTCACAAGCGGTGCAGTGCGGACCTGCAAAGAATGGACCGATGGAAAGATAAATTGCCGCTATGAAAATCAGCGAGAACCAAGGATGGATGCGATTTAATGCTGCTTTGTAGCCACCTTTATAAAAGGCACCGACAATAATCCCAGTAAAAGATGAAGCCCCTCCCGTAGTAATAAAACCAGCACGGATGGAAGGAAAATGCTCGCACCAAAAGCCAAGTTTTGGCGGAAGAATCAGGTTGCCAGCTGAAGAAGATGGCAAAGAGCATAAAAAGCCAACAACAAATGTATTTTAGTCATAATTACACACAAATAAAAAGTAAAAATAAAAAGGAATAAAGCAAAAACCGAATTTTGCATTGTAGAGGCAGCAATATGCAAAATTCAGAGAAATGAAACTCTGCTGATTAGGTTCATATATATAAACCACCATTCACATGGAGTGGTTCTGCCGTTGATGTAGCGGGCATCATCAGAAGCCAGAATGCCACTGGCTTTTAGCGATATCTTGTGCTGTGCCCAATTCGCCCGCTGGGATGACTTAAGATCGCTTCTTTTGTGCTTCATTCAGCTCGTCGTCATATCAGTAGCGATAAAGAAACCTGGAGCAACCACGTCTCACGGTAATACCACGTGAAGCCACTTCTTTTCGCCAACGATTTTGAGAAGCCACGATTGCCGCTTTCGCTGCACAATAGATTGGTTTGACCTGGGTTACCCATTGGAGCCAACTACCGAGCCGATAGTAATAATGCGTCCGCCTTTTTCATCATTGGCGAAGTACGTGCTTTCGATAAGCGGTAAACTGAGTAAGATTAGTTTTGAATGATGTCGAACCAATCTTGATCTTTCATACTGCATCACAAACCGTCGCGGTGATACCTGCGTTGGTTTTACCAAAAATGTCGATGTCGCCTACTTTGCTTTGATTTGTGGCAGTCGGCATCATGGATTCTGGCTGAAGCGTTTAACACTGTCTCTGCCTTTTATCACCTAAGTAGCTGAAATAGCTTCCGCGCCTGTTTTCTGAAAGTACGCGATTACGAATGCACCTTTCTGCACTTACTTCTGCGATTGCACGTCCAATACCACTGAGTTGCCCCTGTAGACTAATGCGGATTTTGCATCAGTGTTTTCTGTAGGGTGTGATTTATCCACCAATTGAGATCTTAATTACTAATGGTGGATAAATCCCACCCTACGAATTACGCCTTCGAGCTGTTCTCAAACGACGCCACATCATTCACCGCTTTTGCTGAAAGCTCTCGGATAATGGCTGGTCAGCCGCTAGACTTTTTACCGGGACTGATTTCGTAGTAGCGTGTTACGCCATCTTGCGCCATCCAATTGCTCCGTGTCCACCTGACAGGGCTGTAAAGCTGGCGGATAACGCACGCGGATTTTCATCTGCATCGGTTTCGTTGCTACATCCACGTGTGTTAATCGGCGGACTACAGCGGTTCATTTGCAGTATGTGGCAATGCTCTAGAAAGTTCTTCTGCTGCAGGTTTCATCAACGCACAGTGCGAAGGCACGCTCACTGCACGGTAAAGCACGCTTGCACCCGCATCTTGCAGAGTTCACCTGCGCGAGTTGCTGCTGTTTTCGCACCAGCAATCACTACTTGACCAGGCGTGAGTTGGAAGTTCACTGCCGAAACAATTTCACCCGCTTTCGGCTAGCTGCTTGTTCGCACGCTTTGATGATTGCTTCATTATTCAAGCCGATAATCGCAAAACATGTACCAGGTGCCTGCAGGCACGGCTTTACGTGCACTGCCACGTGAGTTCGACGATTTGATTGCATCTCGGAATCCAACACGCCTGCACAGACCAACGCAGAGTATTCGCTCAAGCTTAAAGACTCGCCATCACAGACGGTTTTGCTTTCAGGAATTTCTGCCAAATGCGGAAAAGTGCTAGAAGAAGCTAATACGCCAGGTTGTGTGCGTTGCGTTTACTCAAGATCTTCTGCTTGCCGTTTTGAAACTAATCCTACAAATCATAGCCAAAGCATATGCTTAAGCTTGTTTGAGTTTCTTCCACGATTGATATTGTAAAGTTACCGAGGAGAGCAAGCATTCCAACCGCTTGTGAGCCTTGACCTGGGAATCATTGCAAAATTAGACATTGTTGTTCCTCTTGTAAAATGGAAGGGTGAGATGGCAAAAGTTTTGGAGATTCAACCGCATTTCGAAAATAGAAATAGTGTATCAGTTTTGAGAAATTTGGCTCATCGGAGCGGATTTAATCAGGTGAGTAGTAAAGTTTGCGATTTCAATGCGGTTTCGGCCTGTTTCTAAACGCCATTTGTTAGAGTCGCGCAAAGAGTAAACGCAGCCGCAATACTCTTGCTTGATAGAAACGTTCGCGGTTTGCTAATTTCAATCATGACGTTGCGAGCCACCACCTTTACGCCGAGTTATAATCCCAATAAACCACATCATCATAATGCGAGGCAGCACGATGTCCGCAATCGTTAATTTGGTTCATATCTTTTCCAGTGTGGAGATGCCTAAACAGCTGGTAAATACTGGAAAACCGCTTTTCGTGGAGCGTACTGTGCCGCTTTTTCAAAACGCATCAAACATATTAGCGCAGCAGCGAATGCCACATTCAGGCTCCATTCCATCCCTTCTGCTTTTCTGAACCACTCTGCGGTCGTTTTTCGTAGTCATCATCCACATCAATAAAGGAATGTTATAAGGTCAGCAAAGCGGATATTTTCCTCTTTGCGGATCACATATTCTTTTGAGCGGATGGATGTTTGGGTTATAAAAATAGATCGTAAATTCGATCCCAGAGGAGATCCTTCCATCACTTGCCCGAACAAGGTCACAGTAAGAGTGAAGCAAAGTTTATTATGTCCGTTTGGTAGTTCCAATTTTTGGATGCATGATGGAGCGTTTGATCTTTTACCTTTTGGTGTGAGTTTACGTTTTTGTTGTAATGCCTCTTTGTGTTCTTGAGGCTGGAATGTTTGTTCTGTCATATTCTTATTACTTTTATTATCAATCCTGATCTACAGACAACCAGGCCAATGAAATCAACGCTTCGTTTTAACATTCGCTTTCAGGTGAAAACCGCAACGCATCTACTGCTTTTTGAGCTTCAGATTTAGCTTTTCTTTCCATGTAGTATCGATTTGTATGTGCTCAGCCACAATGAGAGCACTTTGATCGATATCTTCACGATTCCCGCCATTTCGATTGCTTTGGCGGATTAAGTTCGCTGTCGCTTTCGTTTCCGTGACGCATTGCGTGCAGAAGCGGCGATAGTTGGCTGCCTTCGCATAGTCGTCGCCGATGCTTTTTGCCGAGAGCCTGGGCGTTTAGGCGGAGTAGTCAAGAATATCATCTACTAATTGAACTGCTACCTAAGTAGCAGCCGTAATTTTTGTGAGTGATTTCAATTTCTTCGCTTTCACATTGGCAACAATCGCCAGCACACTGGGTCGCAGCTTCAAACAAGGGCAGTTTTGTTGTAAATTACACGCATATAGCCTCTTCGGTCGCATTCGGATCGTTCACATTCATCCGTTGCTGAACTCCCGCCTTCTGCTAACGCATTCGTGGCTGCTGACATCAGCTTTCTGAGGTACCTCAGTGAATCAACTGAAGTCATCATTTGAAAAGGAGCGGTATGATCATAGTCGCCAACCAGTGCGCTTGCAGCATGCTAGAAGGCAGCATTGGCGGTTTTGCGGGCGCGACTGCTATCGGACTCATCCACAACGTCATCGTGTAAAAGGGGTGGCAGTATGCACAATTCAATGAATGCAGCAGTGGCAATTTGTTTGCTACCTGATAGCCTAATGCACGAGTGGTAAGCACGTAATTAATTGGGTAGAATGCGTGTTACCGCCGCTACTAATAATATAAAAACCGAGCTGGTTGATTGACGTAGCTACTTGAGTTAAGTTGAGCCAGTCAGCATTCACCAATTGCATATCGTCGGCTGCTAAGGCTAGAATTTGGTCGAGTAAGTTGTTGTGTCATCTTTTCTTATCTAAAAGTCAAAAATTGAGTTGATTTTACACGCACTTGATAAAGCTGCAAAATTTTGTTAGAAATCAAAAGGATCCCTGAAGAACAAGAGATTTTCAAATTTCTCTGAAATTCGTTCTTGCTCTTTGTTTTCTTTTTGCGTAGAATTACAACCCTATTTTATATGAATTTGTGTGTCTATCGCAGAGCGAAAAGGCACAAATTAGCGGAGTAAATATGTACGCAGTTTTCCAAAGTGGCGGCAAACAACACCGAGTGAGCGAAGGTCATGGTTCGTTTAGAAAAACTTGAAGTTGCAACTGGTGAGAAAGTTTGAATTCCAACTCAGTGTTAATGGTCGTTAATGGCGAAGATGTTAAAATCGGTACCAGTAGTAGCTGGTTCAAAAGTAGTGGCTGAAGTAGTAGCACACGGTCGGCGAAAAAGTTAAAATCGTTAAATTCCGTCAGTCGTAAACACAGCTGTAAACAATATAATCATCGTCAGTGGTTCACAGAAGTGAAAAATCACTGGGATTCAAGCATAATTCAGAGGAGTTTCAAGTGATGGCAGCTAAAAAGCTGGTGGTTCAACCTGTAACGGTCGTGAGTTGAAGCTAAACGCCTTGCGTTAAACGTTTCGGTGGCGAGTCTGTTTTTAGCAGGTAGCTATCATTGTTCGTCAACGTGGTACTAAATTCCACGCAGGTACAAACGTAGAAAGGCGTAAAGACCACACTTTATTCGGCAACTGCAGATGGTAAAAGTTAAATCTTCGAAGAAAAAGGCGACAAAACTGTCAATATGTAAGTATCATTGCTGAGTAATTTAAAGTAAGATTTTCAAAACCTCACAAATGTGGGAGGTTTTTTCATACCAAATCAATCATAATAATCCCTATGCAAAAACAACAACCCCTAGCAGGTTTCCCTTCGCCCTTCTTGCATTGATATTGATGAGGGAACAGTCACAAGCTCACAGCCTTGCTGTCAAAAGAGATGAACGCTCAAACCATCATGTTTGGTTTTCTGTTTTATTGTTGTACAATGATTGGCGCGCGCTATGCTCTTCTTTGCATTGCCAAAGGTACCGCTTTTAACTCACAAAAGATCCGACTCTTTTAATCATTGGATCTTAGGTCTCTAGGGAATCTCTTGACGTAGCATTACGGGACTATTCCTGCTACAGCTAAGCAGCTGTTAGTCATTTCTTCCCTTTTGGCGCGATTTTTGCGGTACATTTTTGTTCAAAGACCCATCCGATTAAATCAAAAATCTAGATTTATCATCGTAATTATCGGCTTTAATCCTCTCTTTCCAGAATCACAGCTGGCTGATTGCATGTAATACACGCATTCTGGAATCTTATGTGGTGATTAGCCAGCTTTAGCTTTGATCGGCTACGGCTTTCGCAGAGAATCTTATTAGAGCGCTGATCGGTACAACCGATTTATGAGTTGTATATCGGTTTAGAGTCCTATGTTCACGCCACTCTGCTGATTTCTGCCAGCGGTCAATTTGGGCGGATTTTGCCGTCATCTGTTTAGTTTATTGCTGCTTGAATACTATCATCGCCTACGGCTCTTATCGCTGAAGCACTCCAACCGCTGGGATGTTTCAAAAGTGAGTATTATGATGCCGTTAATCCCCATTGCTACAGGATCAGAAATTGCATATTTTCTGGAAACCTGAAAGTTTCACACCGCTAGATCTTTCCTTTTTTAACCGTTTTAGGGCTTGTTTAGTGGTTTTGGGGCGTGTTCTTCTGCCGTAGGACAAATTAACAGTATAGAAGAAGAGTATGCAAGAAAATGCAGACCCTAGGGTTTTTGTTTGGCACTCACCCACCCACGATGATGGGGTACGCTGCCGATTGCGCATAACAAAGTATTGGTTTCTGCTTGATGCTCAAACCCTCGTTTGGGCAAGATTTTGTGGCAGGCATTGTTTTTGTGTGTTGGTTTTGCAAAAATCGTCAAAAGTTGACGATGTGAGGCTAAACATTTTCAGTTTAATGTTGCTCGACTATTTGGTTTTATCAGCAATTTCTTTGGTCGTGAAACGATTACATTATATTTCGCCCCACAACAACTCAAGGTTTTGCGGATTTTCCTTCTTGATGATTTTTCAGGCGTTGTTTTTTGTTTAAAGAACCGTTTAATCTTCGCTAAAAAGTCGGCTTTCTACGCTTAGTATCAAGCTTAATCGCATTTTTAACGACAATTTATATCGAACTTACAGCTGAACACTGCGTACTGGGTGTGATATGCTAAGTATGGCAGGCAGCCTGATTTGGGTCTGCTGCGGTGCTGCTTGTCAAAACTATTGCTCAAACACCGTCACAACAGATCCTGAGTGATGATTTATCTCTGTTGTGGCATTTTTCTAGCCTCATTGTGCAACCCTTGCTCAAATTGGCAATATCGCACGCCTTTTGTATGGGGTTGCTTTATCTATTGCTGTTTGAATACCTGATTGCCTATGGCTCCTATGGCGAGGCACTGAATTTGTGGGATACCTCCAAAGTGAGTGTAGTCACCACGATGATCCCATTTTCACGATGCTTTTTCGGATTTTAGCACGTGATTTTCCCAGAAACTTTTACCAGCTTAGAATGAACTGGATAAGTTATTTGGGGCAATTGCAGTAGTGCTTGGTACGATGATAGCAAATGATAGGGTATAAAAATCTGAAAATAGAGATGAAAAATGGCTAGTACCCGTTGTCGTAGCCATTTTGAGAGGTCTACATAATGAATAAAACTTTATAACGACTATAAATAAGTGGTCGTACTACTAGAATCGCATGGAAAGAGGTTCACCAAATCTCGTAAAATTATCGATCACATGCATACACACACGCTTTTTGTTAGCACAGGATCTTCGCCACCTCGTGTCAGAATGGATTTACAAACGCAAAATACAGTTTGAAGCACAAATATCCCCTTGATTGCCTCCCAGTGAATTTTGTAATTGCTTCAACAGCATAAGTGGAACAACCGGATAAAAATCGGCAGCTGAGGACCAATTAAAGGGCTAATAAAATAGCGATAGAAAGCTAAATCGGCAGTAGCAATATCTAGATGCTAGGTCTGATCGTTTCCTGTGGTTAGGTGTCCGAGCCTTTCATTTAAGGTTGCGGATTTTGCCAGTTTTGGCAGTAGTAAGCGAATGTCGTTTGCGTCATAGTTTTTCCAACGTTTTGCAGCGTGAAAATGTTATCCAATTTGACTAATGCCACCTCTTCGCTCAGCAAAACACAAAATCCATATTTTGGCAGTAAGCCCGTGCTGTTTTTAAGCGAAAAGATTCTCGCACAATACGTTTTGTATACGATTACGATCAGAGCATCGTTTTAGTGTGTGTGGCAACGGTTAAACGCAGACGGGGATTTTCTCGCCGGCTTAAACGAGCAAAGCAGCGTCATTTTGAGGGTAACAATTGGCTCGAAAAGGATTTTCAAACACAGCTTTACTGAACGGGTGCTATCAAAACGGAAGCTCCCCGAGAAAAAGTTAGCGCCCCACTTTCACAATTGTGGGTGATTAGCCGCTTTCAAACCGCAAATTGGCGCAGATAAAGACGTAGGACTTTAGCACGACGACGTGCTGCAAACTGACGACCATTTTAGTAGCTATACGTGAGCACGGAAAACCTGTGCGTGTGCGAGCACGTTTTAATCACTGAAGGCTGGAAACAGCATGCTGCTCATCATTTCCATCTACTACATAAAAGTTGGCTGGCAAAATGCCAACTCAAGACTATAAAAAGAGGTCGTCATTTTAACGGTGGTAAACAAACAAAAGGCGAAGGGTGAAAACCACGGTTAAATGTTAAAATCTGCACAAATTATTTGTCATTCTAAGCAAATTGCCAAGCAAGCACTTTTGCTCGGGTTTGCAATGACGAGAGAAGTAGAAAATATGGAAATCAAAATTCGGTGTGTTACCTCACAAACCTTGCAGCACCAGATGCCCCTACCGTTGCTGGCTGTAAAATCGTTACTAAAAACAATTCTTGAGCGATCCTCGAGTGATAGTGTCCTCAAACTAAAATGGCAAAACAATTCTTGAAACTGCCTGTATTACCAAAAAGATCGCTCAGTGGCAAACTTTCACCACTCGATCTGGACAGCAGAAGGCTCTACCTGCTTGCTAAGGCTTTCTACCTCGAACAGCAAAAAGCGGTACAAAATTATTTTACCATGCTGCAGAGAGGTCGATGTCATGAGCTTGGCACGACTTTACGGTAATCCAAGCATGGTACAAGCTTTTGGTCAAAAATCTTGACCAAACAAGCGGTCGATTATCGTTTTACCACTTTACGACAATATAGTGAGTACCACGGACTGCTCCGGCATTGACGCTTGCCGAGAGCTACACAACATCGTCGCATTGTGCCGTTTGAGTTTATCCGCGTAGCTACGCCAACGACCCACTTTACATCGTAGCCTTTGCTAGCCAGGCATACGCTTGAGCCAGATGAATCTTTACTGCATTTTCTCTTTCCACGGCATTCCAAAACACTCACGCAGATGAAGGCGATTTCACCTGCAACACCGCCAACAAACCAGCAGAAATTTGGTTGCTCAAAAATTAAACCTAAAATCTGATCACTTGAAACTGACCTCTCCAATCTCGTTTTACGATGAAGAAGAGGGTTGCAACCTTGACACTGATGAAACGCTGAAAGCTTTCCAAGTCAAGTGCACTTTAAAAGTGCGGCAGTAATTTGTGCCGGTTTCTCGGTCGACTGTTTAGAAACGCTTGAAGAAATTGCCGAAGAGAATAAAGAAAACTTTCATCAATGCAGGCGAAAGCTACCGCCATATCTCCAGCACTCAATGCGACGGGCGACCATATTAGAAACGATGGTGAAATTGATTGAAGAAAATCTAACGTACATGCGGAAACGAATATGCCAGAACTTCCCGAGGTAGAAACCAGCCTCACGAGGTGTTGAGCTCTTATTTTACAAGGGCAAACCATCTGCTAGATTATCACCCGCACGCCTAAATCAAGCGCTGGACAATTTCTGCAGAGCTTTTCAAACGCAAGGCGCGTAGTGTTCTCTCACTTTCGCCAGCAATATCTCTCTGATTTTGCATACCCGACAAGGCGGCTTATCGTGCATCTTGGTATGTTCTGGCTCAGCTAGGGCATTTTAGAAGGAGGACAATTCTGCACGCAGGCAAGCATCGACCACGTGGACTTTAATCACCGAATTCCAGGCATGATTTACGCTACAACGACCCGCGCAAATTTGGTTGTTGGCTTTGGGCAGAGAAGGCAGACAAACACGAACTTTGCACTTTGGCCTGAGCCCTCATCTGATGTACTGGCTGAACCAGTTATTATTATCTCGAGAGAGAGTCGCACCGTAGCGGTGAGAAAAACTTCTATTATGAACAAATGACGTGGTGGTTGGCGTGGGGAATATTTACGCTATGCGAGTCGCTATGGCAGGGATTCATCCTCGAACTTTCCACCCAGAATCTCTGCCATTACAGAAGCAGTGCAGCAACGTTTTCGTTAAGGTCATTACACAGTGAGGCGTCACGCACAACCGATTATCTGCAAGCGGCACTCACGCCTGGTGATTTTATCCAGCTCGACGGCAAACCTGGCTACTTTTACACAAAGTGCTACAGGTTTATGGACGTAAAGGCGAAGAATGCAACGATTGCGGAACAATGATTGAAGCGAAAATGGTTGGACAACGTAATACTTACTTCTGCCCGAAATGTCAGCGATTGCCGAGATAGGTAGCTAATAGCTAGCGGTGTTTTTCCTGAAAGTGCAAATTCTAAGAGAAAAACCACCGCTTGTTTTTTTACGATTTATTTGCCCCAATTGATCCAGAAGAAATAGGTTAATCCACCAATCACAAGGGTGCTGATGATATTCAGCAGGAAGCCGACTTTTACCATTTCGCTTTTGTTTATGTAGTCCCTGGAGAACACAATTGCGTTTGGTGGGTGGCGATTGAAGTATAGGCACAAGAGGCACTACACGCAACGATTGCCGCAAGCGAAACAGATGGCAAAGTCCACCCCTTCCGCAACGGAGATCGATCATCAAGATGCCGTTGCGGTGTTAGAGGTAAATTCGGTTAGGAACACACAAATGCGGTGAGCACGAGGTCATCACAAGCGAAATGTTGCACGCCGATGTAACTACGATAGTATCGGCAAGAATTTTGCTTGCTCCTGTTTCTTTAAGCACGATGCCGAGCACCAAGCCGCCACCGAAAAGCATTAACACGCCCCATTCGGTGCGATCTTGAATTTCTGACCAAGTTGCAGTGTGGGTCACGCAGAGGATGATGACGGCAGTCTTGTCACACTACCGCATCGAAGTTTTGATGTACTGGTTTGCAAAGCTGTGCCGAGCGGATCATTGGTTCTAGCCAGCTGCCGAAAACGAGGAAAAAGCGGCAATCACGAACACCGCAAGGGTACTTGCGTCTGCCCGTCATTGGGATTTCTTTCAAGCGAAATTTCAAACGGCACGTTGAAGTTTACGAAGTATTACCAGTAGGCTAAACACCATTCCGATCATCAATAAAATTGTGACAGGCATTCCGTAGAAGAGCCATTCTGAGAAGGTAATTTTAAGTTGTGAAGCAAGAATGGCATTCGGTGCAGAGCCTGTAAGCGCGCTTCAATACCACCGATGCTGGCGCTAAATGCAATACCGAGTAGCACAAAGACATACAAATCTCGGTTAGTTTTAAGATCAACTTTTTCGAAAATGCCGAGCGTTAGGGGTAACATCATTGCGGCAACCGCGGCGATTGATAAACAGCGGAAAGCCCTGCCGTAGCGGCAAAAAGATAGAGTACAGTGAGTTTAAGATTTCGCGGATGCAGACGGATAATATGGTTGGCAAATCCAGAGGTCAAGTTTTGGATGTTCATTACCGCAGCCAAAACGAAGCCACCGAAGAACATAAAATGATGGGTTCGAGAGAAAGGGCAAACGCCGCTTTGGTCGGCAAGACATTCGTAGCCCAATTGCCAGAATGGGTACCCATTAGCGATGTAACGGTGATATTAAAAAGCTTCCGTGAGCCATAATATTCCAATAAAGACCAACAACGCGTAAGCCCCCGATTTTCCATCGGGTGAACGGTAGCATCTTGATCAGGGTTAAAAACAGCAGAAAGTCTAGGGCTAATGATATAGCCTCTGTTGATTTTGTTGTGCTTGACACATGAAGCTCCCATAAGTGAAGAAAATTGGCTGTAATTCGAACATAACAAAAATTTTAAAAATGTAAAGAGTTTTTAACAAACATTAGAAAATTTAGGTTAAACGTTTGTGTTATTTCCGCAAGCTAGTTTCTATGCAGAATGCTAAGTAGGAACTTACAGTACTAGAATAAAATTCTCAAACATACCTAATTTTAGTACAGGTGGTTTAAAACCACCACTTTAGGAGACATATAGAGTGAATTTTACTAACGTATTGTCTATTTATGTCGCTTTTTTCAGCAGCTTACAATAACCGCAAATGCAGCTGCAAAGCAATGAAGCACCGCCCACTAGCGCTCCATCAATATCTGGTTGAGTGAATAACCTGCTGCATTCGCATCATTGCAGAACCGCCGTATTGGACGATCACTGATCAGCCACGCTTGAGACTTCGTTGCGATATGACCACGAATGAAAGCGTGAACTGCTTGCTTGCGCTGGAGTTGCTGATTTACCTGTGCCGATTGCCCAGATTGGCTGCAAGCAATTACCGCACCGTTAACATGTTTCTACGCTCAATGCATCACCACTGCATCACTTGACGCAGCATACAGCTTCGGCTCACGGTCAGCTTGCTTTCGCTCAGTTTCACCGATACATACATAGGGGCACTAAAACCTGCTGCTTTTAATGCAGCAAATCGCAAATAAATTCATCGCTCTTTGTGGAAGTACGACGCTCAGAGTGACCGATGATGATGTATTTCGCCCCAAAATCTTTAACATCAGTTGAATATCACCTGTAAAATGCTTTCGTACATTTACATCAACGCTTTTGAGCTCTCTAATGCAATCACAGATTGTCCTGCTAATGCCACTCTACTGCCAAGTCACATTACTGGTGGAGCGATTGCTACATCACAACCTTTTACATCTGCTACACTCTGCTTTTTAAACCTGCAACTAATTCTTGTGAATACTTACACTGTTTAATTTCCAGTTACCCATAACAAGTGGACGACGCCATTTTATTCTCCTGTTAAATTAGAAATACAAACGAGGAAAGTGTACAAATTTTGTGTGTCCCTGTAAGGATATTTTTATTTATCTTGAAAAATTTATTGGCTACAAAGAAAACCTCTGCACCTACGGTACGGGTTATTTGCTTTTGCTGTAATCCAATCTAGCGATGCCTCTACTTCCTCACATGGGAAACCCCACACTACCATCGGCATTACGGCATTTTACTTCGAGTCTCGGAACGAGCCGGTAGAACTACTGCACTATGGTCGCCAGAATATTCCGTTTTTAGCCTTGAGCTTCTGTTTCTTACTCTGCCCTGACTTAATATTCTTTCGATTTTATTTTTGTCCTTTATTCTTTAAATTAAAAACAAGCTGTAAAAACATCTTGAGCGTTGTATGGTTAGCCTCCTCGGCAATTAGTATGTGTTAGCTCACACGGCTCGCACCGCTCACACACCACACCTATCTCACGTCGTAGTCTCCAACAACCCCACAGACTTATAGTCTGGGAGAACTCATCTCAAGGCAAGTTTCTGTGCTTAGATGCTTTGTCACTTATCTCTTCCGCATGTAGCTACCCGGCAACATGCGTCTGGCGACACAACTGAACACCAGGATGCGTCCACCCGGTCCTCCTGTACTAGGAGCAGCCCTTTCAATTCTCCAACGCCCACGGCAGATAGGGACCGAACTCGTCTCACGTGACGTTCCCAAACCCAGCTCGCGTACCACTCTTAAAACTGGCGAACAGCCATGCCCTTGGGACCTACTTTCCAGCCCCAGGATGATGAGCCGACATCGAGGGTGCCAAACACCGCCGTCGATATGAACTCTTGGGCGGTATCAGCCTGTTATCCCCGGAGTATCTTTTATCCGTTGAGCGATGGCCCTTCCATTCCAGAACCACCGGATCACTATGACTCATTGCACCTGCTCGACTGTCTCTGTCTCTGCAGTTGCTTTTGCTTATACCATTGCACTAACCTCACGATGTCCGACCGTGATTAGCAAACCGTCGTGCCCCTCCGTTACTCTTTGGGAGGAGACCGCCCCAGTCAAACTACCCACCAGACACTGTCCGAGAGCGCGTTTCCACCTTCGTTAGAACATCAAACGTTAAAGGGTGGTATTTCATGACGCCTCCACAATCACTGGCGTGGATCTGTTTCAAAGGCTCCCACCTATCCCAGACATCAAAAATTCAATGTTCAGTGTCAAGCTATAGTAAAGGTTCACGGGGTCTTTCCGTTCAGCCGCGGGTACACCGCATCTTCACGGCGATTTTCAATTTCACCTGAGTCTCGGTGGAGACAGCCTGGCCATCATTATGCTATTCTGCAGGTCGGAACTTACCCACGAGGAATTTCGCTACCTTAGGACCGTTATAGTTACGGGCTGCCGCTTTATCAGCTTGATCAGGAGCTTCTCTTCGATAACACCATCACCAACCCTTCCAGCACCGCAGGCATCAATCTCTATACGTCCACTTTCGTGTTTGCAGAGTGCTGTGTTTTAATAAAACAGTTGCAGCCAGCTGGTATCTTCGACCGGTTCAACCTTCACCCGCAAGGGTCTAATCTACGCCGGCGCACCTCTCCCGAAGTTACGGTGTTATTTTGCCCTAGTTCCTTCACCCGAGTCTCTCAAGCGCCTGAGTATTCTGCACCGACCACCCGTGTTTGGTTTTATAGTACGGTTTAGATAAATCTAGCTAGTGGCTTTTCCTGAAGCGTGGTATCAGCTACTTCAGTGCCGTAGCACCTCGTCATCAGTTCTCGGTGTTAGCGAATGCTCGGATTTGCCTAAGCACTCCACCTACCGGCTTTAAACAGACATCCAACAGTCTGCTAACCAACCTTCCGTCCCCACATACGCACTCTATCCGACGGGAATATTAACCCGTTTCCCATCGACCACGCCAGCCTCGCCTTAGGCCGACCACCCTGCCCCGATTAACGTTGGACTGCGAACCCTTGGTCTTCCGGCGAACGAGTTTTTTCACTCGTTTTGATCGTTACTTATGTCAGCATTCGCAGTCTGATACGTCCAGCACACTTTCAATGCACCTTCTTCCGCTTACAGAACGCTCCCTACCCAACAGTATTACTACTGATGCCGCAGCTCTGGTGACTAGTTTTAGCCCTCTGTTACATCTTCCGCAGGCTGACTGGATAGTGAGCTATTACGCTTTTTTAAATGATGGCTGCTTTCAAAGCCAACATCCTAGCTGTCTCAAGCCTTCCCATTTCGTTTCCCACTTAACTAGTACTGGGACCTTAGTATGGTCTGTCTGGTTGCTTTCCACGATGGACGTTAGCACCCACCGTGTGTCTCCTGAGATCACTCTTCGGTATTCGCAGCCTGCATCGGGTTGGTAATCCGGGATGACCCCTCAGCCGAAACAGTGCTCTACTCCTCAAGTCCGGCTCAAGGCCTCTACCTAAATAGATTGGGGAGAACCAGCTTATTCCGGCTTTGATTGGTCTTCACCCCCAGCCACAAGTCATCCGCCACTAACATTAGTCGGTCTGGTCCTCCAATTAGTGTTACCCACCTTCAACCCGCTCATGCGCTAGATCACTGGCTTCGGGTCTATACCCTGCAACTCTTCGCCCAGTTAAGACCTCGGTTTCCCTTCGCCCCTTTATTCAGTTAACCTTGCTATACAAATACAGTCGCTGACTATTATACAAAGGTATGCAGTCACAGATTACTCTGCTCCCACCGCTTGTACGTACACGGTTTCAGGTTCTATTTCACCCCTCACTGGGGTTCTTTTCGCCTTCCTTTCCACAGTACTGGTTCACTATCGGTCAATCAGGAGTATTTAGGCCTGGAGATGGTCCCATCTTCAAAACAGGATTTCGTGTCCCGGCTCACTTTTCGTTAGCTTAGTACCGCAATAATAAAGCTGGATACGGGATTATCACCCTCTGTGATATTGCTCCCAACACATTCTCCTAACAAAACTGCTATCACTAACAGGTCTTCCGCTTTCGCTCGCCGCTACTGACAGAATCTCGGTTGATTTCTTCCTCGGGGTACTTAGATGTTTTCAGTTCTCCGGTTTGGTTTCACTTGCCTATGTATTCAACAAGTGATAGTAGATTCTTCATCTACTGGGTTTCTCATTCGGACATCTTGGGTTAAACGCTTTCATCAACTCACCCCAAGCTTATCGCAGATTAGCACGTCCTCATCGCTCTTGATTGCCAAGGCATCCACCGTGTACGCTTAGTCACTTAACTATACAACCTCATCGTTTTCAATTAAACATTCAAAAGTATATTAAATTATCTAAACACTTAACTGCTTTTTGTTCAGTTAAGATTTATTTTAACTATCAGACTCTATCAGTTGTTTGCTATCATATTTAATATTACAGCAAAACATTTCACTGACTTCGAAAGTCTCTTCAGTTTTTCAGCTTGTTTCCAATTTTTAAAGAACAATTACAGACAATAAAAATCATCTTTAAATGGCGTCCCCACGGGGATTCGAACCCCGGTTACCGCCGTGAAGAGCGATGTCTCGAGCCTCTAGACGATGGGTACGCATTTAAAGATGCTTTCCGCTTGCCATCTTTCTATTCACTTTATCAAACAATCTGTGTGAACACTTGCAGTCGCTTAATTTGGTAAGGAGGTGATCCAACCGCAGGTTCCCCTACGGTTACCTTGTTACGACTTCACCCCAGTCATGAATCATACCGTGGTAAACGCCCTCTCGGTTAAGCTATCTACTTGGGTACAACCCCACTCCCATGGTGTGGCGGGCGGTGTGTACAAGGCCCGGGAACGTATTCACCGCGACATTTCTCTGATTCGCGATTACTAGCGATTCCGACTTCATGGAGTCGAGTTGCAGACCCAATCCGGACTTAGACGTACTTTTCTGAGATTTGCTCCCCTCGCAGGATTGCTTCCTGTATACGCCATTGTAGCACGTGTAGCCCTCACTCGTGGGGCTCATGATGACTTGACGTCATCCCCACCTTCCCTCCAGTTTATCACTGGCAGTCCCTCGAGTTCCGGCCAAACCGCTGGCAACAAAGGATAAGGGTTGCGCTCTTGCGGACTTAACCCAACATTTCAACACGAGCTGACGACAGCCATGCAGCACCTGTCTCATGGTTCCCGAAGGCACCTCGTATCTCTACAAGATTCCATGGATGTCAAGAGTAGGTAAGGTTCTTCGCGTTGCATCGAATTAAACACATGCTCCACCGCTTGTGCGGGCCCCCGTCAATTCATTTGAGTTTTAACCTTGCGGCCGTACTCCCCAGGCGGTCGATTTATCACGTTAGCTACGGGCACCAAGCTTAAAGCCCAATCCCCAACCGACATCGTTTACAGCGTGGACTACCAGGGTATCTAACTCCTGTTTGCTCCCCACTGCCTGCACATGAGCGTCAGTGACATTCCCAAGGGGCTGCCTCGCCTTCTCAGTATGTCCTCCACATCTCTACGCATTTCACCGCTACACGGAATTCTACCCTCCCAAAGTACTCTAGCGACCCAGTATGAAATGCAATTCCCAGGTTAAGCCCGCGCTTTCACATCTCACTTAAGTCACCGCCTGCGTGCCCTTTACGCCCAGTTATTCCGATTAACGCTCGCACCCCCGTATTACCGCGGCTGCTGGCACGGAGTTAGCCGGTGCTTCTTCTGTGATTAACGTCAATTTGATATGCTATTAACATACCAAACCTTCCCTCGTCACCGAAAGAACTTACAACCCGAAGGCTCTTCATTCACGCGGCATGGCTGCATCAGGGTTCTCCATCGTGCAATATTCCCCACTGCTGCCTCCCGTAGGAGTCTGGACCGTGTCGTCAGTTCCAGTGTGCTGGTCATCCTCTAGACCAGCTAGAGATCGTCGGCTTGGCAGACCCTTTACCTCTCACCAACTACCCATCCCACTTTGGCTCATTCTATGGCAGGTGGCCCTGAAAGTCCCACCCTTTAATCCGAAGATTTTACGCGGTATTAGCTACAGTTTCCCGTAGTTATCTCTCTCCATAAGCTCGAGATTCTAAGCATTACTCACCCGTCCGCCACTCGTCAGCAAATTAGCAAGCTAATCCCTGTTACCGTTCGGACTTGCATGTGTTAAGCCTGCCGCCAGCGTTCAATCTGAGCTTTTCATGATCAAACTCTTCAATTCAAAAAGTTTAATCGCTCAATCACTGCTGACATAAAATGTCACTACTTAAAAAGTATAATGAATTTCTAGTTAGCACTCTATCAAGACTTCAAAATTAAAATATTTTTAACTAAGTCAATCAACAGCGCTCACACAGATTGTCTGATAAGTTGTTAAAGAACAAAAAGAAACGACGCACTGCATATCACTAAATCGTTCACAACAGCGCGTCGTTGTGTAGGTGCATTATAGAGAAAAATAAAACTGTACAAGCGTTTTGCAAAAATAAAATTTACCATTTGTTGAAACTTTTCATGCGAAAAAGTATGAATAACCATCCATTTTGCTGTTTTTTCTAGCGTTAAACTCAATCACATTTTAAGCTTTTTCAAAACCCACTGTTTTAAAATTTTTCTCGCGCTCGGCAGAAAATCATCAGTCAATTTTGTGCAGAATGCCTGATTTTTGCATCCTGTTCGCCATTAAAATTAGATTTTTCAGCAATTGACGACTTCACCTGTTTCGCAATCGCCTCGCCTGAATCGACAAAAACTTCACGTTTGGCAAAAATCTGCTTGAATTCTGCTTTCAAGAATGGAAAATGCGTGCAACCCAAAATTACCGTATCCACTTGAATGCACTTTCCACTCTTTCACGCAATCAACCAGAGCATCTACATCTACTTTTGCACATTCAATAATTTTTCTTCGGCGAGTTCCACAATTTTGTCTGTCCAATCTTCTCACCCTCACAATCTGAAGCATATTTCTGAATCAAACCAACACATAAGGACGCTTTGATTGTCCCCACCGTCGCCAATAGACCGATCGTTTTCGTCTCAGATATTTTTCGCCGCAGGCTTTATCGCAGGCACTGTTCCTACAATCGGGAAAGAAAAATTCGCTCGCAAAGCAGGCAATACCACCGTGCTTGCCTGTTACACGCCATTACCACCAAATCAAGCGGTTGTTTTTCTGCAATCTTTTGCACAATTTTGACCGCTTGTGTAATCAATTCCTGCTCCGATTTTTCCGAATACGGAACAACGCATTATCAGCAATATAAATAATGGGCATTCGGCAAGGCTTTTCGCACTTCATCATAAATCGTCAAGCCACCAATGCCCCAGATCATATACAAGAGAATAGTCGGTTTCATATTTTTACTCAATAAATTCCGCAAATGCTACTCTCTTCTCCCTTTTCGTTCAAGAAAAACAAAACCCCAGACGCTTGTCCGGAGCTTCATTCTCTATCTATTAAAGAATATTTTGGAATTTCTAACTATCGCTTTTAGCCACGCTTGATTGCACTTCGCCAATGTGTTGTTTTGCGAAGTAAGAACATCGCTAAGCGAGATTGGCCATCACCACCACCGATGGTTAAAGTGCTGCATTCACCCAAGCAACTCTTCTGTGCCAATCCATCTCTAAACGATCTTGATCGCCTGCAGATTTCCACCTTGTAGCGTAATGCTTTTTCATCCACGTCGAATACCCATTGAAGAAAGCCCAAAGGCTGTGCCTAACTGATCGTTCCATACCAAAAATATCGCCGTTTAAACCTTTGTAACCGTTTTCTGATTCTGTTGTCCAGTCATCGTAGTCTGGCGCACGACCATCGTGCGGTTTACCATCCGATAATTTACCACCAATACCAATCAAGAATACTGCACCATACTCTTTACAAACTGCATTTTCACGCTCTTGCCCGATAAATCTGGGTAACGTTTCACTCAAATCTTCGCTGTGAGATAAAAGTAATCTGTTTTTGGTAAAATCGATGGAATATCAAAACGTGCTTCCATCGGCTAATTCGGTTAAACGGATTGCCTTGTAAATCTCGTTTTACCGTTTCTTTTTAGATAATCAAAATTGCGGCGACCCGTTGGAATCACTTTCTCCCCGAGTCCCACTGATCCACATAAACCGAGTGAGTTGGATCAAGCGAGTCTTCATCTGGACGAAGTGCTTTCACATGCAATCAAACAAACCTTCGCCTTCTTGGAAACCAAAACGACCGAGCGTATGACGTTTCCATTTCGCTAATGAATGCACCACCTCAAACGTTGCACCTGGAATACATTTTACATTTACTTGCACCGCTTTTTCGATCCCTGATAGGGTTATCTTGCATCCCATTACCCACTTGGCTCAGAATCGGACCTTGCACTCAATCACACCGAGTTTGTCGATTAAATATTGTGTAAACGTGTTTTTATAAAGCTAATTTCGTTTTGTTGCAAAAATAAATGATTTTTCATCTGTTTCCTACCTTTTTCATAAAATTTTTGATGTCGTTTAACGGAATGGCGTTCAATTTAGGAATTCTTAAAAACTCAATACTTTTTAGATAAACCCTATAATAAAGTAAAAATAAGATTAGATAAAACTTATTAATCTATGCTAAATTTAAATATTATTTAATAAAATGTAAATTGTGAGGGAAATTTTGACCGCTTTCAAAACAACCCATAGACCAGCTCGACCAACACATTTTGTGCGCTTTAGTTAAAGATGCCAAAACACCCTACGCCGAAATCGCTAAACAATCGGGCGTAAGTGCTGCAACTATCCACGTTCGTGTGGAAAAATGCGGCAATCGGGCATTATCGAAGCTACCCAACTTAAAATCAATGAACGCAAACTGGGCTACGACGTCTGCTGTTTTATCGGCATCATCCTCAAATCGGCAAAAGATTATGAAAAATGATCGCCAAACTTAACGACTTCTGAAGTGGTCGAAGCTTACTACACCACGGGAAATTACTCCATTTTTATCAAAGTGATGACCCACACCATCGAAGAGCTACACCAAAGTGCTCATAGGAAAATCACAAGCATTGATGATTCAATCGACAGAAACACTTATCTCGATGCAGAACTCGATTTTGCGAGGAATTTCTCCTTAATAAGTGAATAACTGAAAAGAAAACCGACCACTTGGTCGGTTTTTTAGTGCCTGAGTCGCTATAAGAAAAACGAACTCACTTGGAACAGTTTTTCAATTTCGCCTCACGTGTTTCTTGTCGTTTACAAACAAAATCACACGGTCTTCGGCTTTGAATTTCGAGTGGTTATGAGCAATCATCGCCTGATTATTTCGCATTCAGTTGCTCCCAACAATAGCCTTTGCGGGAGCTCTTAAGTTCTCGTATTTTTCGCCCTACTACTTTTGGAGGATTCCTCATCACCGTGAGCAATCACTTCAATCCCTTCAGCTAAAACCCTGTTTGAGTGAAACTACTTTCTGGCAATATCGCCTTTACGCACATAGCTAGAAAGTGCAGAAATGGTCGATTGCTGTGGCGACATCGCAATATCAATCGTTCCGCCTGAATTGAGTGCAACAAGAGCATTCGTTGCACCAACACAATCGCTTTTTCGCCCCCTAAACGTTTTGCCAACAACGCCGCCATGATATTTGCCTCGTCATCGCTAGTCAGAGCAAGAAACAAGTCGATATTTTCGATGTGCTCTTCAAACAACACCCTTGATCCGAGGCATCACCTTGCAATACCAACGCCCTTCCAATTTGGCAGAAAGCATTTCCGCTTTTCACGGTTGCGTTCGATGATTTTCACACTACACTGATTTTTCCAAATCCTTCGCCAAACCCAAACCGATTGTGCCACCCCTCACAATCATCACCCGCTTATGCGGACGTTCTAAGCGTTGCACCACTCATAATCGCCTTGATATTTTGCGTTTTCACAGATAAAGAAAATTTCATCTCCAGCTTCGATAATAGTCGATCCTTGCGGGATAATGGCGCGATCTTGGCGGAAAAGTGCCACAATGCGAGCATCAATATAAGGTGAGATGATCGTGCAAAGCAGAAATTGGGTAGCCGACCAAAGGACCGCCATAATAGGCTTTAGTGACTCACAAGGCTGACTAAATCTATCAGCAAAATGACACTTGCAACGCCCCAGGATAGTTAATCAGACGTAAAAATATCCTTTGCACCAACAATTCAGGGGCAATCACGTGGTCTCATCGGTAAATTATCGTTGCCGAACAGATGTTCACGTTCACGCACATAGTCACTATTACGAATTCGCACAATCTTAGTCGGCACTTTGAACAAACTATAGCGCAACTTGACTAGCGATCATATTGATTTCATCACCATCGGTCACCGCCACCAACATATCTGCATCGTTCGCCCGCTCTGTCGCAAAATACGAGGCGATGCCCATTGCCTTTACAACGCGTAAACTCGTGCTTTTCCTGCAATTTATCAAGCAAAATCTTGGCGATCATCAATCAGCGTGATGTCGTTTTCGTCATTGAAAGCGGAAGCAGCCAACGTTGATCCCACCTGCCCCGCTCCAGGATGATTATTTTTCATAATGATATTTTTATTGTATTACCCTCTATTTGCGTAGGGTAGGGTTTATCCCCACCCAATAAAACTATATCATTGATATTGATTTCGGCGGGATAAACCCCGCCCTACACAAAACAAGATTACTACGAATTATATTGTTCTTATCAACCCACTTTTCTCAACTTCGCATAAAAGAACCCATCTCCGCCATTCGGTTGTGGGAAGAATTGTTTTTCAGTCACTTTTTCACCGTGAAAAATCCATCTCCACCGCTTCAGCATCTACATGATTTTTCAAGGAAACGTTGGATTTGCAAGCTGTTCCTTCGGGCAAAATCGAGGCAAGTCGCATAAAGCAAAGTGCCATTTCGGTTTTAATCTCACCCAAAGTGCCTCTAAAATCTTGGCTTGTAAACTGGCAAGCTCGGCAATATCCGTCTCTTTGCGAAGCCATTTTATATCAGGATGGCGGGCGAATCACACCGTTGCAGAACAAGGTGCATCCAGCAAAAATACGGTCGAACATCACACCTTCTTCAAGCCACGTATCTCGGCTGGCTCGCATCGCCACAAATCACCGTCGCAGTTTGATTAAGGCGAGCTAAATTCTCACGCACACGTTTCATAGCGATTTTCTTCAATATCTAACGCAAAAACGACCGCTTGTGGGATCTTTCTAAAATATGCGTGGTTTTGCCACCAGGAGCGGCACAGGCATCTAAAATCATCCTCATTATTTTGAGCATCCAACAATTCCGCCGACCATTGAGCATGAGCATCTTTGCACCGTTGCCCAGCCCTGTTCAAAGTTTGGCAATTGGTTCACTCGATACAGGATGTTCAAGCAGAATCGCGATAATCAGGCACGCAAGCGGTCGAGTTTTTCGGGTTTGATTTGCTAACTGCTCAACAAAGCCACATAATCTTTGGGCTGAATATGTTGTTGGTTAACACGAAGCCACATCGGTGGGCGTTGGTTATTCGCCTCCACAATTTCACGCCAATGTGGATGAGGCTTTTTTGATTTTTATTCACGAACCATTCTGGGTGTAGCGTCTGCCAATGCTTATCCACAATGGCTAAAATCTGCTCTTGCTCACGCAGGAAACGACGCAACACGCCGTTGGTTAACGCACGGAAGCTGTCGAGTTTCAACGTTTTAGCCGCATTCACTACTTCATCAACCGCGGCATGGGATGGAATTCGCATATAAAGTAGTTGATACAACCCAACCAACAGCAGGCAATGCACCAAGCGAGTTTTACCCCTGAGCGGTTTTGCCACCAATTGCTTGATGATACTTTCCAAACGAGGCAACACACGACAGATGCCAAAGGTAATCTCTTGCACCAGCGGTAAATCTTTTGGCTCAAGCTGATGTTGAGCTTCAGGGATGAGGGTAGAAAGCGATTTCCCTGATCCAACACCTCTATAAATAATTTGCAGGCAACCGCACGAGGGATCTTTTTCATCATATATTTTTCTATTCCCTCTTTAGCAAAAGAGGGGAGTAATGATTAAAAACTTCCGCATCCCTCAACAGATGCACATTCCTTTACGACGGAGGAAACCTGTGCGATCAAAAATACTCCATCAACTGCACCGTAAAGTGAGGTCCATATTGCAATTCATCGCGTAATTGATTAACAGAAATCTCACCGTGGGTTTGCACAAAATGCTTTAATCCAGCTTGCGAATTGTTGGATTTGTTCAGCAAGTAAAGAAGCGATCTTTGACAATTGGCACGGCATAGCCGCAGTTTTTCCCTGCTTTGTAGAGCAAGTTTCTGCGTATCCGTTTCATCCAGGTTGAGTTCGGTAGCAATTTCGCGCACCCCAGAGGGGCTTGATTAGTTGCTTCAAAAAGCGGTCGAATTTGCTGCCAAATTTGCAATTCTGCAGCCGAGAATTCAATGCGATGATCAGGTAAATGCAAACCAACCACGAGTTTGGGCAAGCTCGCCTTTGCCACCAATTCATCCATTAACTGCAATGCTAAAACTTCAGGCTGCTCAAGCACCGCCATTCGATATAAACGCGTTTTAGAAAGCTCGAGTTGATCTGGATGATTTGTAGTGATATTCCGCCAATTTTTGCAACCATACGTTGCTGAAGTTGCTGTTTAAATGTGGGCGAAAAATCCATTTATCAGCAAGAATTATCTCTGCATTTTCAGGCAGTTGATGAGCAAAACGCTGTTCTGCCCAGAGTAAGAAATCAAGCTCGACAACCTTCTGTTGCAAATAAAGCGAAAAAGCCGTTTGGGAAATCGTCGCAAGCGGTCGTTTTTGCTAACTCATTTACCAACGCAAGGCGAGCTTCGCTGCGCTTATGGCGTTTTGGCGAATGAATTTCTAGCACACTAGCACTGGCGAGCATTTGAGTGGTCGTCGCCGCTGCGAAGAATCAGTTTGTCGTTCACCGCAAGTGCAACGGTTCGTCCAACAAGATTTCTGCAAAATATCTCGCTATTTTCGACCGCTTGTTTGACATCAAGCAAGTTTACTTTGCCCGTGATGTGTGATGCAAAATGGTAGAGATGCACAATCGTGTTCTCTTTCAACGGCTGCAACGTAGTCAATTGCACCGTGATGCGGTTAGTCGCAAAAACGGGGAGCGAGTTCGTAATCCAATCGCCACGCTGAACCTGCTCTTTTTCCACGTTCACAATGTTGAGTGCCAAGCGTTGCCCTGCCGAGCCGATTTCCGACGGGCTGTTTTGGGCGTGAATGCCTTTTACTCGAATGACCGCTTGAGAGCAAAACCTGAGCCAATTTTGACCTGCCCCTGCCACCGCTGTACCTGTGACTACTAAGCCAGCCCCTTTCACGTTAAACACACTGGTCAATCGTGTAGCGAAACGGTTTGTCGGTCGCACTTTTCGCTTGTTCGTTTCAATGCACTAAATGGGCTTTAGCTCTTCAATTCCCTGCCCTGAGTGAGCGGGAAGTTACAAATGTCGTGGCGTTAGCTGAGCAATGGATAACGCTGACGAATTTCCTCAATCAGTGCCTGAATACGTGTTTCATCTGCTCGATCCGGCTTTGGTGATCACCAACATAATGTGCGGAAATTTGAGTAGCTTCAAAATCGCTAGGTGCTCTTCGGGTTTGCGGTTTGATGCCCTCTTCGGCGAGACACCACCAGCAACGCATGCTGAATTTCCGCCCACGCCTGCAAAGCATATTCGACAAAAAGCGTTGGTGCCCCAGGTACGTCAATGAAGCCAAGAATGTCTTGCTTGCCATCTCGAGGTTTTCAATTGGCAGATAAGCGTAGCCCAAATCAATGGTCAGCCCACGTTTTTCTCTCAGGTAAGTGAGCCGTGTTTGTGCCCGTGAGAGCTTGCAATAGTGCGGTTTTTGCCGTGATCGACGTGACCTGCAGGTAACAACAATCATCTTATTCCCTGCTGAATTTCTGTATTTATTGTGGGCAATCATACCACACCCCGCCTTTTTACGCTAAAAATAGCCCCATTTTTACAGATAAATTTGTTTACCATTTTTAATAGGAAAACAATGCGTACAAGTCAATATTTATTCTCCACCCTTTAAAGAAACGCCAAATGATGCTCAGGTAGTGAGCCACCATTAATGTTGCGTGCGGGTATGATTCGCCCAATCGGCATCAGGTTTATATAACTGGTTGCTGACTGGTATTCGCGTATTGAAAAAGTAGAAAAGATTATTCGCGAAGAGATGAACAAAGGTGGTGCAATCGAGGTATTAATGCCCGTGGTGCAACCTGCGGAATTATGGGAAGAGTCTGGTCGTTGGGATCAATATGGTCCTGAGCTTCTTCGTTTTGAAGACCGCGGAAACCGTAACTTTGTACTTGGGCCAACTCACGAAGAAGTGATTACAGATTTAGTCCGCCGTGAAGTTTCTTCATATAAAACAGCTTCCACTTAACTTATATCAAATTCAAACAAAATTCCGTGATGAAGTGCGTCCATGTTTCGGCGTAATGCGTTCACGCGAATTTATTATGAAAGATGCGTACTCATTTCACACTACACAAGAAAGTTTGCAAGAAACTTATGATGTGATGTACCAAGTTTACAGCAACATTTTCACCCGTCTTGGTTTAGATTTCCGTGCAGTGCAGGCGGATACGGGTTCTATCGGTGGCTCGGCTCCATGAGTTCCAAGTGTTAGCTTCAAGCGGTGAAGATGATGTTGTATTCTCAACAGAATCGGATTTTGCCGCGAATATTGAGCTTGCTGAAGCGGTAGCTATCGGTGAGCGTCAAGCGCCAACCCAGAAAATGACATTGGTTGATACACCAAATGCGAAAACTATTAATGAACTTGTAGAACAATTTAATCAACCAATCACTAAAACTGTGAAAACGTTGATTGTGAAAGGTGTCGATGAAAACCAACCGCTTGTTGCGTTGATTAGTTCGTGGTGACCATGAATTAAATGAAATCAAAGCACAAAAACATCCATTAGTGACAGATCCTCTTGAGTTTGCAGATGATAGCAGACATTAAAGGAGAATTGGTGCGAGTCGGTCTATTAGGGCCCCCGTGAATTTAAATATTCCTGCAATTATTGACTGCACTGTGGCGATTATCGTCTGATTTTAGTTAGTGGCGCGAATATCGATGGAAAACATTACTTCAATGTAAACTGGGAAACGCGATGTAGCAATGCCAGAAGTATTTGATTTACGTAATGTAGTGGAAGGTGATCCAAGTCCAGATGGTAAAGGCACGCTTCAAAATTAAACGTGGTATTGAAGTGGGACATATTTTCCAACTGGGTATACTCTGAAGCAATGAAAGCGACGGTTCAAGGCGAAGATGGTAAACCTCTTGTGATGACAATGGGCTATGGTATTGGCGTAACTCGTGTGGTGGCTTCAGCGATTGAACAGCATCGCGATGATCGCGGTATCATCTCGGCTATCGGACGAAAATCGCCCCATTCATCGTCGCCATTGTACCGATGAATATGCACAATCGGAAAAGGTCCAAGCCTTCGCCGAAGAGCTTTACGCGACTTTAAAAAGCACAAAGGCGTAGACGTGATTTTTGACGACCGTAAAGAACGCCCAGGCGTGATGTTTGCCGATATGGAACTTATCGGTACCGCATATGGTGGTAATCGGCGAGAAAATCTAGACATATGAGGAAAATTGAATACAAAAACCGCCGCACAGGAGAAAAACAGATGATTGCGAAAGAGCAGTTAGTTGGGGTTTTTGGAAAGAAAATGTGAAGGCGTATATATATTTAACGGCTAGGCTTTTGCCTAGTCGTATCCAAAGAAGGAATATATGATAGCAAAAATAGATGGAAAACACTGATGTTTGCAATGCTGCTTACAGGATGTGCAACAAAAGAAATCATCAATCCTCAAGAATATGACGCAACAAAACATGCCCGTATCCGAATCTTTAATATAGGAAAGGATGGTGAAATCAATGACTCATAGATTGTCAGAAAAGATAAGAAAGGAATACATATTCGCCCTACCGGATGGTTTGGTAGTGGGCAACATCGAATAGGTATGACTCAAACCGAAGACTCAGATAGTCGCCCCAGAAGGAAAAATTATACGTTTAGAGAATACGTCATTCCTACGGATAAAATAATCAATCTCAGCCCATCGCATCAAATCAGTAAAACTGTTTTGCCGCGTTGCTGAAAACCTTGCCAGACCGAAACAACACAGTTATGTTGCATGGTCCAATTAGGGGCGGCTGATACTATTCGAAAATTTTGATAAAAACCATTACTTTGGGTGCCACAGATGGAGGAGAACGCCAAGATGATCGCATCATTTATCCCCTAAAGCCGGGCATCAATATGGAAATTAAGCCAATGGGAGTGCTCAGTTGTTTTGAAAGATATTACTGAGGAAAACATCACAAAACGTTTCACTTTCCCATACTACAAATGTCCCACAAAAATAACAATGAAAAACTTTATCTTATTTTAATTTGCTTTGCTCACGAGTTGCAGTTATCCATATTAACAAACCCATAAAACCACAGAAAAATTATGCCTTTTATGATTGAAAAATAAAATTTATCTGATAGGTGAGCAGTCGGACTATCTTTTTACAAAATCAAGATGTTGAAGCAATGCAACATTTCTTGACTCAGCTCTTTATGCAAAACAAACACTCTTTTTACAATGAAATTAGATAGCCTTGATAATGAGGTCACTGAGCGAATACACCGTTTATTTAGATGAAAGCAAATATAGTAAAGAGGAAAAGAAAGAGCTGTAAAAGCAATATTGGTTTAATCCTATTAGCTATATTCATTCGGATTTCTTTATCCGCAGTAAAACTTAGAAACTGAACTGAAAGCTAATCAGCCAGCATTAAAACGGCAATACCGAGCATTTGGAAAGCGAATTCGCTTTAATAATAGAGATGAAATAATCAGTAAATTTCTCAATGCCTGAACCAATCGAAATTTCTTTAGTGCGAAGAACATCACATAAAGAAGTTATAGCCGATGATATCGCCTTAGAACTGACAACTATAACGTTATCAATGCCTGTTTATGTAGCTTATACAACATTAACTACTGCATTTAGTTGCCCCCATTGCACGGTAACACAAGGTATTATTTATATTTTAAATAAACAATCTAGAAGTAACCTACAAAAACCGACCAATCGACCGGTTTTCTTTTTAATTTTGCAATTATGCAAACACTACTTCAACGTCAATTAGAAAGGTTATGGGCAATGCCAGCAATGTTCGACTTACTCAAATAAGGGAGCGTTTTTTTGAAAAAGGGTGTGAAGGCGTAATATTGCTTTTTGAATGGGAAAAACAATGGCTAGGTAACCCCCAGCCATTGTTTATGCTTGCAAGCGGTCAAAATTCCTTATAATTCGCAAAAGTTTTGAAACGAAACTTACTGGTTTATAAATTATGTCAAAACGAAATACACAACAACGCCGTCAGCTGATAGTCTCAATACTAATGGAGCAAAATGAATTAAGCGTTGATTACCTTGCTCAATTTTTGAAACCTCAGAAGTGACTATCCGTAAAGATTTACGCATATTAGAAGAAGGCGGTTTCTTGCTTTCGCCGTTATGGTGGAGCGATGAAAAATACCATCGGAAATGATGGAAGAAGAAGAAAACAACGATGAACAGCTTTCAAAACAAAAGTTAGCCATTGCCAAAAGCCGCACGCGATATGATTGCTGATCATAGCCGCATTATTATCGACGAGCGGCCGCACGACAGAGCCCTCGTCAAAGCCTTGAACCAGAAAGGGTTAGTAATTATGACCACTCTTCAGCTTTGCACAATGAGCTAACCACCTTAGAATGCGAGCCTACCGTGCTAATGACCGGTGGTACTTGGGATGCTCACTCGGAATCCTTCCAAGGTAAAGTAGCAGAGAACACCTTTGCGTTCTTGCGATTTCGACCAGCTTTTTTTATCGGTGCCGATGGCTTGGATTTAGAGCTGTGAACAACAACTTTCAACGAATTAGTTGGCTTAAGCCAGATCATGGCGGAAGTGAGCCTGAAGTGATTGTATTGATTGAATCACAAAAATCGGGCGAAAAATGCCGAATGTGGAACTTGATTGGTCAGCCATTGACAAAGTGATTACGGATAGCCAATTAAGTTGCGAAACGAAAGTTTTGATTGAACAAAACGGCGTAGAAGTGATTATGGCGAAATAGTACTTATTTTATCGTGTATTTTCTCCGTTACTTTCTACTGTCATAATGGTCTCCCCTCTTTATCAAAGAGGGGAGCGATTGTGCAGAAGAAAAACGGAGAAATCTATAAATTAAACTCAAATTAAACAAACATTAGGAAACAAATTTATGTGTGGAATTGTCGGTGCGGTAGCACAACGTGTATAGCAGCAATTTTTAGTCGATGGATTACACCGCTAGAGTATCGTGGTTACGACTCTGCAGGCGTGGCGGTTTTAGGAGCGGATAAATCAATGCAAATCCTCCGTCGTGTAGGTAAAGTAAAAGCCTTAGACGACGCGTTAGAAGCTAAACCATTATTAGGCGGCACGGGGATCGCACACCCGCTGGGCAACGCACGGAGAACCATCTGAAGCGAATGCACACCCACACCGTTCAGGCAAAAGTGCTGTTGTTCACAATGGGATTATCGAAAACTCGTAAGAATTACGCGCAGAATTACAAGCACGCGGTTATGTTTTCCAATCGCAAACCGACACTGAAGTTATCGCTCACTCTGGTTGAATGGGAATTCCGCACGTCAAATTCGTTATTAGATGCCGTACAAAACCGTGAAAACAACTCCGCGGCGCATACGGCACAGTAGTATTAAATGAAGAAGATCGTATGCATACTTAATTGTAGCACGTTCAGGCTCTCCGCTAGTTATCGGTTACGGCATCGGCGAAAACTTCCTTGCTCTCTGACCCTCTTGCACTATTAAGCGTAACCCGCCGTTTCGCTTACTTAGAAGAAGGCGACGTGGCGGAAATTACCCGCACTTCAGTTGATATTTACGACCGCGAAGGCAACAAAGTTGAACGTGAAAATTCACGAAGGCAACTTCGAACAAGATGCAGCAGACAAAGGGCCCCATACCGCCACTATATGCAGAAAGAAATCTTCGAGCAACCTGGGTACCATGAATACGTTAGACGGTCGCATCAAAGAAGGCAAAAGTGAATTTAGAAGCCATTGCACCAAATGCGGCAGAGATTTTATCAGATGTAGAACACATTCAAATCGTCGCTTGCGGTACGTCTTACAACGCTGGTATGGTAGCACGTTACTGGTTAGAATCGATCGCTGGCGTGGCGTGTGATGTGGAAATTGCTCTGAATTCCGCTACTCGCAAATTTGTAACGCGTGCAAATAGCTTGCTAGTAACCATCTCACAATCAGGTGAAACTGCAGATACTTTAGCAGCATTACGCTTGGCGAAAGAGTCGGGCTTTATGGCGGCAATGACCATCTGTAACGTGCAACCTCTTCATTAGTTCGCGAATCAGATTTCGCCTTTATGACTCGATGCGGGCGTGGAAGTGGGCGTAGCGCTTCAACCAAAAGCTTTCACAACCCAATTAACCTGTTTATTGCTTTTTAACGGCGCATTAGGTCGCACAAGGCAATGTCCCAGCGAGCAAGAAGCGGGTATCGTTCACGCATTGCAACGTTTACCTGCGTTAATTGAAGCCGCATTAGCAACGAGATGAGATCTAGAAAACTTTTCTGAAGACTTTGCAGATAAACATAGCAGTTTATTCTTAGGTCGTGGCGAATTCCACCCAATCGCAATGGAATCTGCGTTGAAATTAAAAAGAGATTTGCATACACGTCAGCTGAGCCTGGTGCCGCGTGGGCGAATTAAAAACACGGACCGTTAGCATTAATCGAGCAACGAAATGCCAGTGATTGTAGTTGCCTCGGAAAATGATTTGCTCGAGTGAAATCAAACATTGAAGAAGTGAAAGCGCGCGGCGGTCAATTATTCATCTTCGCCGACCACGATACAGGCTTAGGCTAGCAAAAACGTTAGTGTTCCGAAAGTGGACGAAGTCACTGCACCAATTTTCCACCGCACCACTCAAACTTCTTTCTTACCATGTTGCACTGATTAAAGGTACTGATGTGGATCAGCACGTAATTTAGCGAAGTTCTGTGACAGTTGAGTAATCTGGAAGAGAGCTGAAAGCGGTCATTTTTCTTATGCAATTTGCTAAAATGCGTGGGAAAAATGACCGCTTTCATTACTTAATTTGGCTACCAATCACGCCACCTAAAGCAGCTCCGCCTAAGGTTGCACCTGTTGATTCACCAATAACATGCCCCCGCAACACCACCAATGGCTGCACCAATCGCTGTGTTGCGTTGTTGTTTATTTAGGTTGCCACAAGCAGCAATGCCCATCACTAAACTTAACACAAACATTTTAGAGATTAATTCTCATGTTTCCTTATCAATCTGCGTGAAATACGCATTCATTAAGATGAGCAACCGAGAAATAAGTTCTTAAAAAGCACAAATTTCTGAGAAAGTTTGTATAAACTTCAGTCTTCTTTTATAATTCCACTCTATCAAGCGGTTAGTTTTTAACAACATTTTTGCAATGAATACTCAACTTTTAGATGGTGTGCCACCCACGAGCCGCTCGGGCGTGGGGCTGCTATCATGCGAAAAACTTAGTCGAATTGGTATCAACAATGTGCAAGATCTGCTCTTCCATCTGCCTCTTAGATATGAAGACCGGTACGCGGGTTACGCCGATTGCTGACATTCGCCCTGAAAGTTTTGCCACCATTGAAGGCTACGTGCAGCACGCTGAAGTGCAATTTGGGCGTCGCCCGATTTTTATCGTCACGCTTTCCGATGGCTCGAGCAAAATTATGCTTAAGTTCTTCAATTTTAATGCAGGAACGAAAAATAGCCTTGCCGTGGGCGTGCGGGTGAAAGCCTTTGGCGAAAATCAAACGTGGGCGTTATATGGCAGAGATTCATCACGAATATCAAATTATTCGCAATAATCAACCGCTTGCATTGGCGGCAGCACTCACGCCAATTTACTCCACCACCGAAGGTTTACGCTACGCAAAATGACCGAGCGAAGCCTTGGCGGGTATTGCAGAAATGTGCAAGTTGCTGAACTCTTGCCCCTGAGCAGATACAACCCGCATCAATATAATGAGAAGCGTTGGCGTTGTTGCATCGTCCACCGCCAAGTGCATCCCAGCAGAGGTATTGGAGGCGAACATCCTGCTCAGAAGAGGTTGATTTTTGAGGAACTTTTGGCACACAACCCAGTGACACAACAAGCCTCGCTTGGGTACATAAACATACAATATGCTGGAGACCATTAAGTTATAAAACCGATTTTGAGCAACGCTTAGCGCAGTTCGCTGGATCTAACTGCATTCCAGCAACGCAACGCCCACGCGCGGCTACCGAAGATATTGAGCACGATTTGGCCCAAATCCATCGCCGATGGCGATGCGCTCGGCGCAAAGCGATGTAGGCTCGGGTAAAACGTTAGGTGGCTGCCCCTGCTGCTTTGGCTGCGGATTGATAACGGCAAACAGAAGTTGCCTGATGATGGCACCGACGGGAAATTCTGGCTGAACAGCACGCCAATAATTTCGCCGTAATTGGTTTTCGTCCGTTTTGATTGAGGGTCGGCTGGTTGGCGGGAAAAGTGAAACGCAGCGAGGAATGCTGCTAAAGTGATCAAAAATGGTGATGTACAGACGATTCGTGGCACGCACGCCCTGTTCCAAGCGTAGAATTTGTAAATGAGCGTTGATGTTGAGTATCGATGGCAGCACCGTGGTGATGCGTCAACGCGTTTTACGACGTTACCCGCGATGGCTGCGAAAGCCGATCACCATCCAGCGATCAACTGATTATGACAGCAACGCCAGTTCTCAGAACACTGGCGATGACGGTCTGGCAGTGTACGGTGCTGGACCTCAATCATTGACGAACTCCCACGGCGTATCACCGATGCCACGTGGCGGTAGTATCGGAAGATCGTCGTCCTGAAAGTGTAGACAGCGGGTTTTATCAAGCCTGCAAAATGAGAAACCGCGTTTGCCTGTGGAAGTTTGCGTACTGTTGATTGATGAGTCGGAAGCAAGTTGAGGCTCAAGCTGCGGCAGCCATTGCTGCAGACTGGGTACGTGCCTTGCCTGATTTGAGGATGGTTTCGTACATGGGCGAAGGCGTGACAGCTCACAAGAGCAAGAAATAATGGCGGAATTTCGTAAAGCGGCAAAATACATTGATTTCGTTGGTGGCAACTCACAGTAATTGAGGTGAGTGTGGACTGCGCCATGATGCGAGGCTAGTGGATTATAGAAAAATTCAGAGACGCCTACGGATTACAGTACTGTAAACTGCACCAAACTGGGTGCGGGCGGGTTGGACGTGGAGCGACGGCTTTCGCACTGTGCTGCTGATGTCTAAACCACCGCTAGCAAAATTTCCAGCAAACGCCTGCAAGTGATGCGAGATAGCCAAGACGGCTTTTTACATTGCAGAGAAAGACGGGATTCATGTGGAACAGCGAAAACCGTTACGGCAGAAACAAACTGGTTCGGCGGAATTTAAAGGTGGCATAAATTTAATGCGTCGATCGCAAAATGAGTTCCCGCTCGTCCAACGCTGCGCCAAAGCAAATTATTGTGGAAAATCCACCGCTTGCAGGGACAGTTGATTAAACGCTGGTTGAACGAGTGTGCCGGAATATGCGAATGTACGTGATGCGATCGCCGTACTATATAGCTTTACTATACCTTTCATAGGCTATCTTCCACGAGGGTGGTGTTGGTGCATTAAAAGCACTTCAACACCAATCTCTGTTAAACGTTCTGCCAACATCAATTCCGACACTTTACTGCATTGACTTTCCGCTAATGTTTTCGGTCAGTCTCACACGTAAGATATCGTAACCTTTGAGGAAGTTGTTAGAGCGGAAAGAGCATATTCGCGTAAACAGCCGAGATGCCTTTATCTGAACGTCGCGATCGGCCCAGCCCAGTAGTCATGCGTTTTGGCTTTGAGTGCATCGCTGAAAAAGCTTTTGCAACCATTCCCAGCTGCATCTGTAATTGCCTCTTTTCAAACTGACCGAGTAGCAAAACGGATCGCGGTTTTGTAGAAACGCCAGAAAGGTTTGCAAAAGAGCCAGTTTTGCGGCTGATGCTTTGCGGTCGTCTTTCTAGGAAATGTTTTGCAATTAACGGGCGTACCGATGACGCAAAACGCAGTGGTCGGAACAGTCGGCTTTCGCCATGAGTCGCGGGCAGTGTATTTGTAGCCATTGCAAGGCGATGGGCGTTTTCGGGAACGCGCAGCACCGAGTTTGGCAACCGCTTTGGATAGTTGCCATCATTGGCGGGAAACCACCAAATCGGTTTCAACAATAAACGCCGTCGTGCGGTTCTTCCGGGTTTTTGCCAAAGCGTTGCAACTCGCTTCAGTCAATTCGCTTGGCGAATATTATACACCACCACGTTGCCTTCTTGTTGGGCGAAACGTTTACGAGTCGCCTTCGCACCTGATCACGACAATATCTCTGTTTTCAATCGGTTCAAACAGATATCATTACTCACTGCCGACGCTGGTTTTGGGCAATGGGCGGCGTGATGCCCTCGCCCTTGGCTGAAAGGCTGGGTGATGTACGAATAAATCGCTTGCTGCCACGGGTAGAAGTGACTGAAATCACGGTCGTTTTGCTTTTTCACGAAATTTTCGACCGCTTGTTTGATGTCGGCAGTCACTTTTCTCTAATGGTTGCTCGGCATCAATAATCACCGCTTTGTCGTTGTTTTGGTGGTTCAAATCAGCGTTGATGCGTGCGATAGAAGAAATCTAAACTCTGTTGTTCAATGCGATCCAACTCACCACGACCACGCACGCGTTCAAGCCCCTACAGCGGATCAATATCCAAATGAATCGTTAACTCTGGCTCCAAAATCGCCCAACACGGTACGTTTTAGGTTATCTAAATTTTGCGATCAATCGGCGACCTCACCCTGAGACGCTTGCGATGACATATCGTGGCGATCACCCAGCACCCATTTTCCTTCTGCAAGAGGCAGGGTTTGATAACATTTCTACCAACTGAACACGTGCCGCATAAAGCATCAATACTGCTTTGTCGCAAATCAGGGTTTTCTAGGTCGCGCTTAATCAAATAGCGTAATTTTTCCGCTAATGGTGCCGCCTGAGCTTTGAGTTAATACCACTCTTTAATACCTAATTCTTCCATTTTGCTAATACAGCTTGATGAGCGTTTTCCCGCTCCTTCTAAGCTCACCTACGATAGAACCCACACTATCATTTTGTTCCTTCCGTTGTTTGTTTACGCTCACGCTCAATTTTACGCCATTCTTTCACCGCTAATGGTTATGTTCATTGAGTGAGCAGCTAAATTTATATCCGCCCGTACCATCGGCAACAAAAAGAAAAAGTAAGGCGTGCTGTCGGGCTGCGAAACGGCTTTTAATGTCGCTTCGCGGCATTGCAATCGGTGTTGGCGGTAAGCCATTGATGATGATGGGTGTTGTGGGCGCTCGCTACAAATCTTTTGCTAGATTTTCACCATTATAACACCTCGCCCAGGCCGTAAATCACTGTTGGATCGGTTTCTAATTTCATCCTTGTTTGAGGCGATTCACAAATACTGAAACCACTTGCGGACGTTCATTGCTATGCTCGTCTCTTTTTCCACGATGGAGCTAAAACCAGCATCTCTACGGATTTGCAAGCGGTAGATTTCCCGCTCGATTTTGCCAAGCTTCATCTAAGGCTTTTTGTTGCTTTTGATAAGCTCGTTTAAGGAGGTCAAATCACTCGAGTAAGGCACGTAATTGTATGTGTCAGGCGAAATCAAGCCCTCTAATTTCTCATGAGAAAGCCCAAGCATTTTGGCAATTTCGGCTTCACTTTTGCCGTTAAAGTTTGCTCTGAAATAGCTAGCGTTGGCTAATTGTTCACGGAAAGTGTTGAAAGTTTTGCCCTCAATAAACTTCACTGAGCTGTACTTCTTTGCGAATTAAGATGTTTGAGCAAATCTTCGACGGTTTTAAATTATTCAGCGAATACACGCCTGCTTTAAAACGAGAGAGCTCAGGATTGAGGCGAATCAGATAAAGACAAGAGCAACGTCATCGTGTTGCACAATGCCTTGCTCTTCCAGCTGTTTTGCCAATTTTTGACGATGCCTTTTTCAACAATATTGGTCGGAATGAATAGTTAAGGGATGATGGGCAAAGATCATTGATTTTTGGTAGCAATATCCGAACACACGACGGCAACAATGGCTAGCATGCCAGGTGAAAGTATATCTTTTTCGCATAATTTAAAATGAATTTATAATCGGCTTAAAATTTTATACTATCATCCTAGAAAATAGAAAGTGAAAATTAGCAGATTTAATTTATAAAAAGAGAATAGATGGTGGGTCGTGAAGGATTCGAACTTCGACCAACGGTTAAAGTCCGCTGCTCTACCGACTGAGCTGACTGACCCAGAGGGAGTGTTCTGGAAAGTAATTGGCAAGCGGGTCGTGAAGGATTCGAACCTTCGACCAACGGATTAAAGTCCGCTGCTCTGCCGACTGAGCTAACGACCCGCTGAGAGTTGAGCAGTTTTGAAAAGTGGTGCGGTCGTGAAGGATTCGAACCTTCGACCAACGGATTAAAGATCGCTGCTCTACCGACTGAGCTAACGACCACTTAATACTGCGTGACGAGGGCATATATTGCTGCTGACAGGAATCGAGATCTATTTTTGTGTGTGTATGCTTTGTAAGCTGTTTGTTGAAAACACAAACTTCCAAAATAAAACAGGTTTCCCTGAGGGTTTGGAATTCTCCGCATTAAGCGATGGATTATGCGCCAAACAACTCGTGATACGTGCAGATTTGCCTGACTGCGCTCGCGTAAGTGGTAAAGTTTAGCTTTCGTACCGCAGCTTACGTTTAACAGCAATGCTACTTCGAGTTGCGGGTGAGTGAAGTTTGGAATACGTTCAACCCCTACGCCGTTTGAAATTTTACGTAGGTGAGATGCAGAGTGCTGTAAAGCCACGGTTACGAATTGCTGATAACCACGCCTTCGAACGCTTGCAAAACGTCTACTACCTTCTACTACCTTAACTTCTAATGTGTCGCCTGGACGGAAGCTAGGTACGTTTTGTTTTAATTGTTCTGTTTCAAGTTGTTTGATGATGTTGCTCATTTTAAAACCTAAATCACAAATTAACTGATTTTGTGTTGTTGCTTGATTTGTCTTAACAACTTCTTTCGTCGGTCGAGGCTAGGTATCCAGTAGCTCAGGGGATCTTAGCTTTCTCTGTTTGTTCTAACCGCCATTTGCGAATGTTTTCGTGGTGTCCGGACATCAGCGACTTCTGGGACAGGTATGCTATCTGAATTCTTCTGGTGACGGGTGTAATGAGGCGTCTAATAACCGTCAGAATGAATCTTCATGTGCGGCTTGTTTACCTAGCTTTGTTTGAATTCTTGCAACGTAATTAATGTCATTTGCGGGTTCGCCTCCTGTTAGAACGTAATACTCGATTGGCCATTCTTCTGTCTACTTCGGTTTGAATCAATCGCTCATCAACCTCGTATCTTCCTGAATTTAAATCGGTTTTGATTAGAAGCTGGCGTTTACCTTTTGATCGAGTCGACCTTGTGGAGAAAGGTGAATTACTTTCTCTGCCCATCTTCTTCTTGTGCTGCTGTTTTGCTGCGTGATTGCATCTCGAAGTGGCTGCTGTCATCAACATTCCCGGTCCTCCTCCATAGGGTCGGTCGTCCACGGTTTATGGTTATATGTGTGAAATCACGCGGATTCAACATTGAATTTGTAAGGTAGATTTTGTTTCTCTACCTGTTACCCCAAAATCGGTGATTGCTTTAAACATTTCGGGGAATGTGAAATAATATTATTCGTTATTTCCTCAGTGTTCTTGTATATAAAGCGAGCTCACAGCATACCTGGGTTAGAAACCAGCGTCCCAGTCCACAGTAATTGTTTTGGTGGCGGATTACTCTTTAACTACTTGTTCGTATAAGAACGGAATTAATCGTTCTTGTTTGCCGAAAGCATCTTTGCTTTTGCTTTAACTAGCACATCGTTTGAACCTGTTTCATTAACTCAGTTACACGCCATTATGTAGCCTTCGGGGTTTACTGCTGAACAACCGATTAAATCGTGCCAGTAATAATCGCCTATTCGGTTGGAAACACGTAGATCTACGCCATTTCAGCGTTGGTTAATAATTGTTTGTCGGTCGTCTGTGCCTTTTAATTTCTGATCAAATCGTTTGCTGTGATAACGCCAGCTTTTCTAGTTCGATTGGTTGCCATTTATATTTTAGAATGTGATAATCGAAAATGCTTTGCTGCCTCTTCGGTGAATGTAGAAGGACATGTTACGGATACCGTAGGTTGACCCTGTTTTCCGCAACTTCAATTTTTGTTCATATTATTCACTTTTGCAAATTTTAAAAATTAACCGCTTATTAAGCTGCTTTGCGTGCTTCTTTTGCTAAAGATTCTGCGAGATCTGAAGTGAAGCTTTAGCAGCAGATCGTCTTTAGCCACGTCTAAACGTAAACGTTCAGCTTGACCTGCTAATGGGTTGAAAAACGATACGCTCGATGAAACGACCGTCACGGGTGAACGACTTCCGCTACCACGATTTGATAGAACGTTTTTAGCTCCGCCGAGTTAAATGAATGGTTGCATAACCTTCCTCTAAATTGTTGATGGTAAAAAATAAACCCTCGTTCGGGTGGGGTGCGAAACTTATCTTATTTTCATAGAAATAAGTAGAATTTTGCCGCTTTTGCAAAAATGTATGGAAAAGACAATGCTATATGATGTGCTGGATTCCTTTTGTTGGAAGTAACTTTTGGTAATTATTAAATTGATCTCTTTAAATACATTAAAGTACGATCATTTCAGGGTTTTTAGCCAAGAAATCTTGTGCGGTTGAACAGCTATTTCTGCTGCTTGTTGATTTGGAAAACCAGAAACTCGCCTGTGCTGATGCAGCAAAATGCGACCGAGTTTTAGACCGCTTTATTTTGGCGAGTTCTAAAGCATGAACGGCAGCAATCGGCCAGCAAAGTGCGGTCCGTTTTCAGATGACGCTCGTAGATAATTGCCGACGGTATGTAGCACAAATTTAGGATGGTAAATTAAACGCCGGCGTGATTTTTGCCTTGCCTGTAGCTTCTAATTTGTCTTGTGATTACATTAATTCAAAACACGATCTGCACCCCACAGAGTTGGACTAAACAACCAACTAACTATAGTGCAGATTTTTATGACCAAATACAATTTTCTTTTCAAACAACAAGTCATCGAATTTTTATCTTCAAAATGGTAAAAATCGTTCACTTACCCACAGGCATTTTCAAACGCCGAAACAACATCAGAATATTGGGTTAACCAATTTAATCATAGTATAATCAATAGGTTAACAGCGCTGGATGAGAAGTGAAATTACTCACCTGAATTTAAAACTAACGTGGTACAAGCTGTAACAAGGCTTGAAGGCACAAAATCATTTTGCATTCTAACCAAGGACTGGCGTATCAAATGGTCGGTTATCAGGCGATTTTACGAGAAAGATGGCATTCAACAGAGTATCTCAAGGAAGAAAATTGTTTAGATAACAGTGCGATGAAAAGCTTCTTTTGGACGATTAAAAGCGGAATGTTAGTTACGGTAAAATGATTTGAGACGTTCTAACAACGGGACGATTCATGAGTACATTCATTTATTACAACTATGAGCGCATTCAGAAAACTAAAGGCTGAGCTCTGTGAATTACAGAACTCAGTCAGTGAACTCAAAATCAATCTAACTTTTCTAGGGATTCGATCATTTTTACGGAGCTGTGTGCACTTTAAGCCATTTTTGCATTTGTTCAATTTCCGCTTGTTGTGCGTTAATAATATTCTCAGCAAGCTTACGCATCTCAGGATCTTTTCCGTATTTTTAATTCAACTTCCGCCATTTTTACTGCGCCAATATGGTGTGGCAACATACCTGCTGCAAAAAGCAACATCAGGATCTTTATATTGCGCAGCTGCCATCATGTCTTGATGCATTTGACTCATACCTTGCATTAATTCTTGTTGCATTGCAGAATCTGTCGACATTGGCATATTCATGTGTGCTTGATGCGGTTGTTCATTAGCTTGGGCACAAATTGAAACTGCAGCAGCACTAAGTGTGATAAAAGTCATAAGTTTTTTCATGTTTTGCTCCTATGTGATAACTGAATGAGCAGTAATCATAAACCTTGACCTAAGGTTAAAGGTCAATATTATTTCGAAAATTTTTTGAGTGATGCTAAAAATAAGACAATCTTTTGATATGAGGGACAGAATCATGAAGCAAAAATTTGGGAAAATTTTAGAAAGCAAAAGTGTTTAAATAAAACACCGCTTTTACAAGCGGTGTTTTTCTTCTTATTTTACAATTAGCAATCTTGTTTTACCATATTGTTCTGACGAAGAAGAATGCGTACGCTTTTCATGAATTGTGCTAATACTTCATCTGCATTTTTCGGATCAGTGCCACGCGCATCTAAGTAGAACTTAATTTTCGGGTTCTGTACCTGATGGACGTGCGATTAAACGGCTGCCATTTTTCTAATACGAATACTAAAATATCGCTTTGGCGGTCAGTTTTAGTATGATCTAGAATATGTGCCACTTTGAAACCACCCACTTCTGCTGGCGGATTGTACGTAATGCACTCATCAATTTACCAATTTCAGATCGTCGCTAACACGGATAGAAATTTGACCGCTTACATAGCCCAAACTCTTTTGGTGAAGTCTGCTGCATAGTCTGCAAGTGTTTTACCTTCTTTCTTGAGGCTACGTACTAAATCTAAGAATACGATTGCTGCTGAAATACCGTCTTTATCGCGTACTTTATCTGGATCTGCTAAAGTAACCTAATGCTTCTTCGAAACCGAATAATAAACCGTTTGCTTTACCGATATATTTGAAGCCAGTTAAAGTTTCTTCTGGTCAAAACCATGTTTTCTTCGCGAATTTCCGCTAAGGCTGGTGAAGAAACCAATGAGACATGCTAACACGCCTTTTTGTCTTGTGCATGATATTGTTTTGCTAAATACCAACCTAGTAACAGCAATTACGTTACCGTGAAGAGGTTTCAGTTACCTGCCATCTGGCAATGCCACCTACTAAACGGTCTGCATCTGGGTCATTTGCGTAATGAAATTCGACGTTATGTTTTCTTTAGCACTTTCAATCGCTAAGTCTAATGCTCTTTCTCTTCGGGTAGGGGAAGTTTGCGGTTGGGAAATGTACCATCTGTGCCATACTTGCTCCGCAACCACGTGCGGTTGTGGTAAGCCTGCTTTTCTCAGGGTTTTTGCTTAACACCTCATAGCCCTACACCATGCATTGCAGTGTAAAGCGTCAGTTGATATCGCACGCTGAAAGCATCTTTCGCGAGGCTTGCGGTTTCGCAATGTAAAGCATCCACGATTTCATCGCTAATACCGGTGAAGTTTTGGCTGCGTGGTAAATCTTTGATGTTGCCAGCGGCAACGCGTCGATAAGTGCTGCTGATCTAGCTCTGTCCTGGGTGAAACGATTTGACCGCCACCGTTTGCTTCTACCTAAGTAAACTTTATAGCCGTTATCCTCAGGTGGATAGTGACACCGTTACCAGTACGCTTCTTGCAGTGGTATCAAAATATTGGATTGCATAGGCTAACACTGGGGTTGGTAATTTGCGTAGTGTAAATACGCTTTAATGCCTGCACCCGCCATAATTTCTGCGGTATCGCGTGCGAACACATCGAATTTTACGACCATCGTAACCAGTACAATAGATGGCTCTTTATCGTAGCCTTTTAAGTATTCGCTAAACCACCTGCCGCTTGTGCGCTATTACACAGTTCATCATTGAGCCTGCTTTAATCACATAAGCCCGCTGTACCCAAATTGTAAGCGACCGTTAAAACGGTTTGCTAATTCTGCTTGTGCATCCGCTTTTCCTGCTTTTACCTCTGCAAATTAGTTGCTCTAACTCCGCACGAGTTTCTTGATCACAGGTCTTGAGTTGTAACCAGTTTTGGGCTGTAGTGAAAGTGTCTCCATAACAAATCCTCTGTAATTTGATTTGTGAATAAATACCTCAGATAGATTAGCCGAAAAGCAGGTCCGGATACACGATGCAAAAATTCTGTTGGTTTTTGATAAAGACAGAATGGAAAAACGAAAACGATTGGGAAGAAAAACAGCCCCCAAGGGGCTGTTATAATTAACAGAAGAAGTAAAATGTAGAAATTATAAGCCTATAATTTTCCAGCGATGTGTGTGAAACACCTTCTACTTTTAGCTTTTTACGTTAGAGATGTAGTCAATCATCGCCATATTTCTGGATCGTTGCCTTTCTCTTGACCCATTGCCGCTGGATTCCCAAGAGTTGATTTGCTGACCTTCCAAAATACCGCAACTTTTTGGTCATTTGACCGAAGCGGTAAGAGTTCATATCAAGTTTGATTTTCATATCATCCAGTTACGGTACCATCCAGCAAGTTTTCAGATCGACAATTTTCACCGCTTGGGTTTTGCGTAAGTCGATGTTGTAGCTCGCACCTCCAAAAATGTCGAATGTCACATATTTCCGATACGCTCTGCATTGTAACGGTATTCTGTATCACCTGGTTGAATGTGTCCGAAGTAGGTTGGCAGTGAATATCACAATAAAAATCCCCCTCTTTAGAAAAGAGGAGTAGGAGGCGAGTAACGATGTTCAGTTCTCAAGATGAACTCCGTTTTCATTTCTGCCGTCTCCCCTGCCCTCTTTAGCTGAAAGGGTAAATAAAAGACAACATCTCAATCAGCGGTTCCAAATTGAGCCTGAGACATAAATCAACCAAAATATCGGCAAAACGCGATAATCGGTTAGTAATTGTTTAAACTGTTGCTCTAATGCTAATAAATCGCTCTGTTTTCACTCTCGATTGTAACTTAGCAACGGAGGAAGTTTGTCCGTTAGCATGCCCCTGCCAATCTGAGCAAGGCTTGGCTCAACTGTAAAATATAGCGTGAGTTAACCGCTTTGCCTAATATACTTCTTTTGAGCACTGCTTAACGGATAACAGTCAACTGATTGCGTGGTACAGATTTCAAAGTCGGTAAAGTTTCGAGGCAATTTTCAGGTAAAAGATATTATTGGCGAAGGTCGCCTCCAAAGGCGAGATAAAAATCACTTTATCGCAACGCAACACTCGCTTGAGCCGGGATAGCGCTTGTAGCTCATCAATCCACACTTTTACCCACAATAATGCCCGCTTGCGGCCCGCCTGAAGCTTAGCTTATCGCCCGAAGGAGCAAATCACACCTGCCGCGACTTTCCTGTTGCACCATCGGTTCGGTAGGTAAACCAAGCGATGCCATATCGGTCGGTGAGCCACCTGCCCAAATCGCTGGTCGACAGGTGACCAAACTCTTTGGCTCAAGTGCGACTAATTTCCTCCTCTGGCACGGAACTGGTAAAAGCCCTCAATACGATAGTGCTCGTGTGCACCTTCATCAAAAAGGCGGTATTTTCATTGAGTCGCATTACGATAATCTCTTTGGGTGTGTGCGGTTGGTCGTGCCGACTTCCACCAGCTTACACCCTGCCTGCAACATAATATCAGGAATGCGAAATGCTCGCGCCAATTTCCGACCAACTCTTGCCCTTGAGGAACAATCACCTCTTGTCCTTGGCAGAGAGCTGCCAACATCAGCAACACCGCCGCCGCATTGTTATTTACCACGCAAGCCGCTTCTGCTCGTGATTTTGGCAACCAGCTCAGAAATGTAGAATCACGATGCGATCTTCTACGCTTCATCAATATCAAACTCAATGCCACTGACTTATTTTGCATCGCACTGAGGTTGCCTGCTTGAATTGCCGCTTCGAAGAGCCGCAGTCCACGTCCTAGAATTCGTATGCAACACCGTGCCCGTTAGAGATTAGGCACGGGCGAAGTTGCACCTGTTGTGAGCTGAGCTAGCTGGGAAAGCTCGGCAAAAGGTGCAGTTTCATCAGCAAAGGAAATCAGGTAATGCGAGTGTTGCTGGAATATGTTGGCGGACACGTTCCGGTCAATTTTCGAAGTTGGTCGACGACGGCTTGATGTCCAGAATTGTTGAATAAAATCGACCGCTTGTGGTTGCTTTAAAAGCTTATCGACCGATGGAAGTTGACGAAATAACTGTTGCATAGAGAAAAATCCAAAATCACAAACGTTGGATGGTCCTATTAAATAAAGTAGAGATATGGCGTACTTTTAAAACGGAGGTCGTCATCTCTCGGTGAGGTGGCAGGAGCTTCAAAGTCCTGTTGAGGACGCCAGCGTTCTCCAGGTGGTTCGACTCGCATGACCTTCCGCCAACTTCATTTCTACATTCTTTTCTATATATTATGACCCAATCCATTTGCATTATCACAGGCAGCACCTTGGTAGGTGCAGAATATGTTATGCGAAATCATCTCTTGAAAGTTGCTTAACCACCAAAGGTTTTGAGGTTGAACTGTTTCCATACGCCCGAGCTTTCCGATGTTCAATCACACCTTAATTGTGGTTACACTCTACCCACAGTGGAGGTGAACTGCCAGACAGCATCCGCGCCTTTGTTTGAGCACTCGAAAATCAGCGCAGCTTGATCTTGGCCAAAGTGGAATTTGGTGGCTGGGTAGAGTTTAGGCAAGTTCTGACTGCGACTTGCACCTTCTGCCGCAGTGAGATATTGTCGAAAATGCCTTAAAAGCCAAAGGGGCAGCTCAGGTGTGCGATTCTGGGCGTATTGATACGTGACTAATTTTGAACACGATGAAACGGCGGAACGTTGGCTAGAAGGATTTTTAGAGAAACGGTAAGCGGTAAATTTCTTGCAGAATTTGATAAATGAGGAAAACACTGAATAAAATAAATTATAGTAATATCTTCTCAAATAACCAGGAAGGAAATACCCAATGACGATGTTACTCTAGTGTACAGCAATGATGATCATAGTGCTAGATATTTATTTCCGATAACAAGCTTCACAAACGCTCAGATCTAATGAATTTAGTTGCCGAATATTTTCAACTTACTGAAGATAATTAAAAAGATGGAAAAGATCCTACTTTATAAAAGTCGATGCTCTTGGATTCTTACCTATTTTCCAGTGATAAATATGTTCCAGATGAAAAAGCAAAGTTATTAGAACGTGTTGAAGCAGGTGTTTTCGAAATTACCAGTACCGGGCTCGAAAATGTTATCAAAATAAAAACTTTTTGAACGTTGGTATCTTAAATATATGGAGATTTACAAATGGGATAAAGTGCATTAGATACCAAACGAATTTTACCATCTACGCCTGAAATACTCAAAGCACTATGCAATTTTTGGATAAACACAAAGGTTTGGATATTTAATTTATAATGAGAAAAGATATTCTATTCAAAAATCACATACTGATGAAGAAATTTGGCATCAACTGAAATTGGTAAAAATTCAATTTAAAGAGTTTATTAGCTCAAAAGGAAATCTATGCGCTACTGAAATTAGTTTACCACAAACGATTGAAAAGCCCCCTCTATTACCTATTGAAGCAGAAAATACCAAGCCCATCCATTTTAAAACGAATTAGTTAATAATCACGAAATTTTATCAACAATGGAGATGTTTTAGAAAAACATTGTTAATACAATTCCTACTATTAATGCGACTACTGCACCAGATGATTTTTGAAGATCTTGTATTTACTATATTGAGTACTAGGCATTAATAAAATATATCAATTCCTCGTTCTAATCAAGCGGAAAACCAGATGGTATATTTTAGAATGAGTAATTTAATTGTTTTATATGACTGTACATTAGAAAGATTTCCAGTCACATAAAGATTGGCAAATTGATAATTTTACCAACAATTAAAAGATTCTAAAATTTCAATCACTTATCGAAAAGAAATTGATGGCTTAACAGATAACAAAAAGAAAACGTTTTCAACTAACTAACCTAACTAAACACGCTTTGGATTGATTACTCATGTGGAAAAACAGAAGAAATTGATAGTGTTGATGATGTCTGTGTGAAAGAAATTTGCTTAGAAAGTTTATTGCAATTATTAGAATCTCGTTTAATGACTACTAACGAAGAAAAGCCTTGTTAAAAGCATTAACAGATATCAATCTATACAAATAGTTTAATTTCAGAATATTTGATTAGGATCAATTTGGCTTTAAGTGTAAATATTCTATTACAATACGTGCATTTATAACGTAGATTACTTGTGACATAAAATAAAACCCCCAATCCTTTCGGAGAGGGGTTTTTCATTGAATATAGGTGGGCGTTAACCCACCATCACTTTAATTACCATTGATAACCTACACCTACAGAGACTGACCTGAATCATCGCCACGGGTATTCGCATTACCTTGAAGTTTCAAGATAAGTTTACCGTTGTCGATGCTCTTGAGTAACCCTACCGCCGTGCAGATTGACCTTTGTAAGTACCTGAGATGCTGCCACCATTGATTTACCTGGAATGTAAACTGTGGTAAGCCTGCTGCTGCATTCGCACCTGCGATACCAGCACGTAAGTTTTTATTGTTACGGTTGATCTTATTATCTAAGTCACCTAAACGATTTACCTACGCTTGAGCCACTGAGTACAACTGGCTACCGTTAATCGCATCCGTTGAAGTTGCGAGATTTCACCTGCCGCTACGTTTTGAATACGACGCTCATTACCTGCTGCACCAACGAAACTACGCCATCAGCAGTTGCACCTTCAAAAGCCGCCGTAAACCATATTGCCACGATAGCTTGTTTCACAGTACCTTTCGAGCCTGCTGTTGTGCTTGTACCTTTAGTGCCATCTTGTTTGATGTTGTTTAAAGTAGCTAGTTGCAGAACCATCTCCCGCTGTTGCTGTTGATTTAGTTCTAAGATAACTGAATTTTCCACAGTGTGTTTTACTTCATTACCTAATACAAACGTATCATTTGTTGCAACAGTATTATTGTTACCCACTGGTAACTACTATTACCATTAATAATACTTGGGTCACCAAATGCACCAGGGTATTACCTGTCACACGGTTACCTGTACCAATACTGATTGAATCATTACCCGTTACAACAAATTAAAAGCCAATTGCTACAGCATTTGTACCTTCAGCATGATTTAGAACCAATCGCTGTTGCAAATTTACCTGATGCACTTGAGTCAAAGCTATTCTCAGTTTCCACTTTAGTACGCTTAACGCCGTCATTAGAGTGGAAGAACTTAATCTGCTCATTCAGTATTGTAAATTGCGTCGACAACAGAGTTAGTAATAATCTCTTTTGACCTTGAACATTATAGGTCTTCAAGATTGAGTACCGTTCTCATCACAATGACATTCTTATACTCTTTACCATCAACTGTAATGTTCTTCACATCTGGCACATACCACGGCTTAATGCTATAGATTTGTGCACCATTTTACTGCATCTGTGCTATTTGGTGAAATATCACCCGCAGCAACACCTGTAATCTTAGTTGGTGCTTACCATCTGGACCACTTATATTGATGTTTCCACCATTATTTGTGATCTTGGGTCCATTAGCATCTCCAAACTGTACGCTATTGAATTGAACATCGTCTTTGGTTGCATAGGTATATGCCACATTGCCATCTTTATCGACAGTTTGTGCCACTTCCATATTTTTACCAGATTCAAAGTTCATAGCCTTACCAGGATTGATTAGCGTATCTTCTTTGCACCGCCTGTTGCAGTTGTAGAGTTTGTTCTCCAGCCTGAATTGTTGATAGCCTCCAGCAACATTTTTGTGCGGTTGCAACTGTTACCTGCATTGTTTACGGCTGCTTGTGCCGCATCAACTGCAGCTTGAGCTGCATCTTTTTCAGCTTTTGCTGCATCTGGTTTTAATGCTTTCTGAGCCTCTTGTGCTTTCGTTAGATGCGTCGTTTAATGCTGTTGTAACTGGACCTGTTACCGCACCAGTATTATTACCTGCCGCATCTTTCACTGCTTCCACTTTACCAGCGTCAACATCGAATTTCACATAAGTATCAGTCACTTTTCTTGCCGAACTCATCAACACGCTCAACGGTTGCTACTGCCGCTTTTTGTGCCTTTACCATCTGCAAAACGAACGTTGTCAGTTTGGATTGACTTTCTCAAGTTTAGTCGCAGACAATGCTTTTATCCGCATCGTTAAACGCTTTATCCGCATCTGCTGTATTCGCTAAACCTACATTCCAACCAGACTCTTGGATTGCGTTGCCCACACTATTACCTGTTACAAAACCAGCACCATTGTTCTTGAATCCTGCATCAGTTACATCAAGCGGTCGATTATTAGCCAGTTGGTTTACCATTTGCATCTACCTCAGCCAACTGGTTTTACCATCTTTTATCTACTGAATAGTAGTTATCGCCAATCTTAATCGCTGGGATTTCTTTACCGTCTTTAGTGGTAATTGTCACTTTATCCGTCACATCACCTTCTGCAATCGCCACAGTAATTTCACGAGTTACCGCTACCATCTTGTTGCGTTACATCTTTACCAGTTACAGAAATACCGTTTTTACCTTTGAATTCCACTCTGTTCGCGTTTTTCACAGTATTAGTGTAGTTTGTTATCTTTTGCAGATACCACCAACCCATATTCGCTAAATCACGAACGGTTGCTGCGAATTTAATGTCTCTTCGCTTAAAGGTTTATCACCTTTTTCGGTTATGCCTAAGTCGACTAGTTTATCTGTTCCCGCTTGAGCTGGCGTGATATTACCATCAGTATCACGTTGCTCACCTGTTGAAAGTATTAACATCTGCAGTATTCAACACAGAGCCCACACCTTTTAATTGTGTCGGTTTGCCATCGTCAGATGAGATGTTTAATGCTGTTGTAGGTTCAACAGTCTTACCATCTTTATCTTTACCTGTGTTGTTGTCGCAAGAGTTGCATTCTCAGCTTTAAATTCAACCGATGGCGCTGCTTTTGAGTTGTGACTTTATCTGCTTCAACTGGTGTTGCTGTTGCGGATCTTTTCACCTTACCATTTTTCCACTTGATCTGCTCGGATAGAACTTATCATCATCCGCTTTCACAAGAGGATTGTTGTTTTTATCGGTATAAGTCGCACCATTTGGATTTTGCAATTTTAACTGTGTTGAACTCAACATCGTCTTTCGTTGCAAAAAGTAAATTTATTCTCAACTTGGGTAATGCTGATATTTTTTACCTGCTTCAAAAAGTGACCGTTTCACTTGGGTTGATAAGCTCTTTCGTTGTGCCCGATACTTCACCACCAGTTGTAGCTGCAGATGTTGCATTCCAACCAGATTGGTTAATCATATCCGCCACATTTTGCGCGGTTTGCTACGAGATTACCTGCGTTATTTAACGCATTTTGAGCTGCATCAATCTTATCTTGTGCGGCTTTCTTCGCTTCATCATCCGTCGCATTAGCTAACTCTTCTTGAGCGGCTTTTTAATGCATCTTCTGCGGCTTTCTTCGGTCCTGTTACCGCACCCGTTGCTGTGCCTGCATTCTTCGCAACATCCACTAAGCCATTTGCTACGTTTACAGTAATCGTACGAACACCTTCCGCATCCGTTTCGCCTGTAACAGTTGCAATTCCTTTTTCCAACAAAGTTCACTTTGTTAACATTACTGACTTGGTCTGTATAGCCATTCTGCTGGTGCACCAACAATCCAGCCCATATTTTGCAAGTCGCCTACTGTCGCTGCATTGTTCGGGTTAGAGTTTGCAAAGTCTACTAAGCCTGCTGCTGGATCCATCTTCGCTGGCGGCGTAACTGCTTTTGCTGTATCCGTAGGAACACCTTTCGCACTAATTTGATCCGCTGGATACCATTTACCATCGTTCGTCAACTTTAAGCGGTTGTTTTACATCCGCATCTGTTGTGCCATCTTCTAATGAACCATCAGCTTTTACTTTACCTTCTGGGTAATACTTACCGTCATTTGCTTTAACAAGTTTGTGCCATCAGCATCCACTGGCGCGATAGTTTCTGCACCTTTGCGCTACGTTACAATTGCATTGGCGCATTCGCAGATTTGTCATCACCATTGTTCATTGAAGCAATCACATCTGCTGGTTTTTTACCATTCGCCAATGCCGTTGCTGGCGTTGCTGTACCTGCTTTCACATCATCTGCTGTTGTTCCTGCTGGGTAAACATTACCATCAATCACAACCGAGTCTGCTGGGTATGCTTTATCACCAAACACCACTGAATCTGCTGGGTAGAAGTTATCTCCTGCTTTCACCAGTTTGTTACCTTCTTTATCGGTATAAACTACTGGCGATTGAGCCGTTTCAACAGTAATAGTACGAATACCATCTTTGGTTTCGCCAGTTACGGTAATGCCATTTTTACCCACGAAGTCTACTTGGTTCGCATTTTTCACCACATCTTTATAGCCGTTGCTATCTTTTGTTGACACTACCCAGCCCATATTCGCAATATCACGAACGGTTGCTGCAGAATTTAAGATTGCATCATCTAATGGTGAACCATCCTCATTCGTTAAGTTGACTAACTTAGGTTGTTTTCCGCTTCTGTCGGTGCTTTTACCATTTAAAAGTACCTTCAGGCGTGAAGTTGGCACTGCGGTTGTATTCAACACAGAGCCCCACACCTGTTAATTGTGTCGGTTTGCCGTCTGAAGAGACGTTCAACGCAGTCGTCGGATGGTTACCCTCTGCGTTGTTATTCGCCGGGCTTGCCTTCTCAGTTTTCAATGTTACTGGCGCTACTGGACTTACTTTTATCTTTAGCAACTTTGTTACCTTCAGCATCTTCGAAAGAACCATCTTCTTTCTTAGTCACTGGATTACCTTTGTCATCTACATAAGTATTCGCATCACCACCCACTTTCACTGTGTTGAACTCTACATTATCTTTCGTTGCATAAGTCACTTTACCGTTGTCATCTTGTTTCACAGACATAGTTTTTGCCAGCTACCATTTCAACGGTTTTTACCCGGATTAATTAACTCACCATCATCTTTCGTTCCAGCAACTTTTTACCACCATCAACTTCAGATGTTTTCAGCGTAAAGCCAGATGAGTTAATCATATCCGCAACATTTTGGGCATTAGCAACTTTATGACCGCCAGCTTTATTCACTGCATCTACCGCAGCTTCTAATGCTTTTTTCGCTTCCTCATCATCGGGATTTTCATCAACTTTTGCTTGAGCTGCATCTAATGCATCTAACAACTCTTGAGAAACCGGACCTTTACCGAACCATCACTTTCTGGCGTTATTTCCGCCATATCAACATTGAACGTTACGTCACTTGTTGAAGCAGCATCATTTGTTTTAACAACTGCAACTGTTCCTATTCCATTAACAAAGTTTACCGTATCGTACGGTTTCACAAAGTCTGAGCTTCGCCGTTGTTTTGTAAGTTCCAACCTGCATTTAATACGTCACCTACAGTAGCCGCATTGTTAGGATTTACATAGTTAGGAGCTGCTGCATCTGTTGTATTAACAGGACCATGTTCAGTAGTTGGCGCTTGTGTATCTTTTTTAGCACCATCTAAGTTACCTGCTACATTAGATAATGTAGTTGGTGCCTTAGTACCTTTTTGGACCATTAAGAGATGTAATTACATTCTCTGGTGCAATTTTCTATCTCCCTCACCCATTCCATCTGGTGTTGTATGATATGTTACATTACCCTTTTCATCCTTCAATGGATACACTTTTAGTACCATCTGCGGTTGTGTAATTTACAGGTGTTTGTGCATTGTTCGTAGATACTTGATCATCCACGGATACAGTAATCGTACGTACACCATTCGCATCAGTTTCACCTGTAACGGTAGCTGTACCTTCACCTACAAATTTCACTTCATTAGTATTACGTACTTGATCAGAGTAGTTGTTACCTTCTGCAGAAACAACCCAACCTAAGTTTTTGTAAATCACCTACTGTAGCGGCATTATTAGGGTTAGAGTTGCTGAAGTCAATCAAACCTGCTTTACCAACGTTTTCTGGTTTTTGCTACTGGCTGTACATTCTCTTTCGGTTGACCATTTGGAAGTACGTCCGCTGCATTATACCATTTACCATCGTTACCTAATTTTTTACCCTCTACTGGAGCAAACGTATTCGCACCACTTGCAACATTTCCTAATTGTGTTGCATCTCCAGCTTTATTTGCTTCTGCATTTGGATTTACTAAATTAGTTTTTACAGTATCTCCAGCTACTTCTGTTGGTTGCTCATCCAATGCTGTTCCATCTGCATTTTTAAACTGCTTAGTTTTTTGGATCATATACTTTTCCAGCTAAATCACTTTCTTTGTAATATTTTCCATCTGCTGCTTTAACTACTTTATCTCCAGCTTCATTTGTATATGCGATCGGTAAGTCTTTTACATCTATTTGTACATTACTTACTTTTCCTTCTGCATCCGTGGTCACTACCGCTTTGGTATTGAGTCCATCTACAAAATTCACTGTGTCGTACGGTTTCACAAAGTCACGAGCTTCGCCGTTGTTTTTGTAAGTTCCAACCTGCATTTTAATACGTCACCTACAGTAGCTGCATTACTTGCATTCACTTGGTTAGCTTCTGGTGCTGGCTGTGCTTTTGTTACCTCTGCAGGAATACCATTCTTTGTTTCAGGAAGGTTAGATTTTACATTTGTAATAGCAACTGGTTTAGCGTCATCTTTATCGGATAATTTAAGATCTCCAGACTCAGTTTTCGTAAGTTTAGGACCGTCACTGCCACCTACCTGTACAGTATTGAATGACACTTCGTCTTTGGTCGAATAGGTCACTTTACCGTTAGCTTCTTGTTTCACGGTTAAGTTTTTACCTGCAATCATTTCAACTGCTTTGCCCGGGTTGATCACTTCATCACCAGTAGATGTAGCGTCTTTTTTCTCCGCCTTCAACTTTAGATGTTTTTCAACGTAAAGCCAGAATTGTTGATCATATCCGCAACGTTTTGGGCGGTTGCCACTTTGTTGCTATTTGGTGAATCATCAATAGCTTTTTGAGCGGCATCAACTTTATCTTTGGCTGCTTGTACTTTTGCAGGATCAGCATCTTTTGGTAATTTCGCTAATTCATCTTTTGCATCTTTTAACGCTTTAGTTAACGTTTCACCAGCTGGGCCAGTTACCGAACCATCGGTATTTTTGAGTGATTTTTGGCAGTTTCAACAGACGGCACTTCCACATCAACGGTAATGGTGCGAATACCTGTCGTAGGATCTGCTTTACCCGATACTTTGGCTGCGTTTTTTTGCCGACGAATTTCACTTCGTTAGCGTTTTTCACTACATCTTTATATTCGCCTGCTCCATCGTTGCTTTATCAGATGAAACCACCCAACCCATGTTTGCCAAATCACGTACAGTTGCCGCGGCATTCAGTACGTTATTACCCAATGCAGTTTGGTTATGACCCGTACCTAAATTGACCAATTTAGGTTGGTCATTGCCTGTTGTCGCTGTGCCAGCAGGAATTGTCGGCACTGCGTCTGTATTCAATACGGAACCCACGCCTGTAATTTGGGTCGGTTTGCCGTCTGAAGACACGTTCAATGCTGTTGTTGGCTGTTCTGGATTATTATTTGCAGTAATCACATCACCATTTTTTTAACTCAACCGGTTTTTACCATTTGCAGTACCGCCCACTTTTACCGTAGTAAACTCAACATTATCTTTTGTCGAGAATGTGAATTTACTTCCATCTTGAGCAATTTTTGATGTTTTTATCGGCTTCAAAAAGTTACCGTATCGCCTGCTTTAACCGCTTGTTTTTAACTGTACCGCCATTTTCGCCATCATTCGTTTTCGATGCAATTGCATTCCAAGCCGCGTTGTTCACAGCGTTTTACAACCGTATCTACCGTTGCGATTTTTACCTGCGTCATTAGGATTAACCTCTACAGTTCCAGCTTTATCTCCTGAGTTAACAGGATTAATTGTCCCAGTATTAACTTTTAAGCCGTTTGCATCGGTTGTAAGGGTGTTATCGGCAGCTTTTACTTTAACGCCTTCATTTGTTACTTCTAAAGACTTATCTGCCGGTTTAACAGAGATAGTATTTCCCTGTCGGATCTTTTTGTAAACCATTACCAGTATTGACACTGTATTTGATTGTACTGGTTTTGCCGGCTGTATTTTTCAACAGATACACTTGTGCCGTCACCGTCAACAAAAATTAACGGTGTCATAGGCGGTAACAAAAATCTTTTGCCGTACCTTTTTTTCTTGCAAGTTCCAGCCTGCATTCAATACATCGCCCTACGGTTGCAGCGTTGTTTTTTGATGCCATCTACATTAGATGGTTTGTCTGCTTTAGTTGTCGGCGCAGCTTGTACCTGCTTTCGCACCGTCAAGATTGCCGGCTACATTGGTAATCGGATTACCGCCGTTGTCTCAAGCCATTTTCAGTCAATGAAACCGATTCTTTCTCCTGCTGTTGCTGGTGTAATCTTTTACACCATCATTAGTCAGCTTGGTTGTCGGCGCATTTGTACCTGTGCCTTTAAACTCTGCGCTGGTCAGGTTGGTTAATACAGGGTTCAGGGCTGTGAGCAAAATCGGCTTTTCTGATTTTCTTTTTAACTGTTTTAGTTTTATCAAAATCATCCGGAACATCAATTTCGGATACAGTTTCATCACGGTCTAACTTCGTTGTTGCCGACTTGAATTGACTTTGTCTTCCGGACGGATTGCAGTTTCATAGCTATCCGTGGAATCCTTGTTCGCTTTTTAGATGTGAATTCGCCTGAAGATCCCGTTACCACATTACCGCTTGTGTTAAAGCCTGCTGAAATTTTTTCTGGTGATGGAGTTTAACTGGGAGCCGTTGATTGCATCGGTAGAGTCTGCTGCCACACGACCGGCTGCCACGTTTTTCAACTGACGTTCTGCACCAGAGCTACCGAAAGACACAACGTCGCCTTCAGAGGTATTGGTACCGCCAGCCCATTTGAATGTGTGAGGCTATATCTGATGAGTTATCAGAAACAATATTGCCGTCGCTGTCGTAGTTCACGCTTAATTGGCGTGTACCCACCAAATCGGTTGTAGAGCCTGTACCGATAGCCACCGCATTTTGTCTCAGTCGCATGTGCTCCGGTACCTAATGCCAAAGAACCGATAGCATCAGCCCGTGCACTCGCACCGATGGCTGTTGCCAAATGTCCTTTGATAATGCATGAACACCCAAAGAAGTGGATGCGTGGCCGTTTTATTCTTGGCATCAGCAAAATTAATGGAATCCGTTTCCATTCTAAGGCCTGTCAACTCCTTATAAGCATCAGCAATCGTACCATCAGCCTCTTTCGTCTCCGAAAAACTATAGTGACGGGTTACAGGTGTTCCGATTAATGTTTCTGTAACGTCTCTACCAGTTGTTCCCCCTGTCGCCTTTTTGATATTTAATAGCCCGATTAGATGCCGATTTAATATCCGCACCGCCAATCATAATAGAGGAGTCGCCTTGCGCATTAGTGCCCAAACCGATTGCCAACGCACCTTCTTTACCAGTTGCATTCGCTTTATAAACCGATCGCCACATCGCCTTCTTTTTGCCAAAGAAGCCGTACCCGCTGCTACTGCATACTTACCATCAGCAAAAGATCCCATACCGATAGCTACCGCTGCTTCGCATTAGCTTGAACTTGTGAACCCGCACCAGTTGCCGTTGCACCGAAGGCACCTTTACGCACCAAAGCATTCGTACCGATAGCCGTACCCTAATGGCGCCCCGAGTGAGACTGCATCCCCAATACGAGCAGAGCCGTCTTGTGCATAAGTCGATTTATAGGCGGTATCCAAATCTCGTACCGACGAGATCTTTATAGGTTTGTCGGATAGTTTTAGGTGACTCCGTCGCCGCTTGATCGTGGTCTATGGTATCGCGTACCCCAAAATTTTTCTTTTGTAGATTTAAAATATTTTTTTATCTGCAATTTGTGTAATATCGTTACCACCCAATGCAATAGAAGCCATACCGGCAATAACCTGTCCGCCAATTGCAATCGCTTGGTCACCGATGGCATCGTGCTTGACGGTCCCAATGCTGTGCCTTCATTAATGTCCACTCCGTTATATTGGTAACTTTTCTAAAGTACTGGTGGTTGTTCCGAAAGCTTTTTGCTACTACAGTATCGCTATTATCTGCATCGGTTTCTTCATTACTTGGGACAAATCCGTTTTTATAATTACCGCTGAAACCACTACGTGCGCCTGCACCGATGGCTGTCGAACCATTATTTGGCGTATTTCCCTGTTGTAGCCAGTGGATGCCAGCGTACCTATCGCAATACCACCGTAAGCCCCGCTAAGGTGACCTCCAGTTCTGTTAGTTCCGGCAGTTGCACCATCACCAATGGCAATATTTCTTTCCCTCTGATTGTACTTGCATTGTTACCTAATGCTATATCACGGGTCGTTACGGCATTTGCACCTTTACCAATGGCAATGGTTTCACCAGCTGTGCCTGAGAGCCTTGCCCGATGGTAATGGATTGATTACCCGTTGACTTAGTGTCTTGACCGATAGCCACCGCATTGGTGCCCGCTGCCTGAGCCGAACTTTGAGTAAAGGCGTTAGCATTTGTCTCACCAATCGCCACTGCTGCCTGTGCTGTATTAATGCTCAACAATACAGCGGCTGTTCCTACTACTACTTTGAGTGAGTTGCTGCTACTTTGTTTTATGCGCTTTGGTTAGCTCTGAAACCGCCACCCAAGATTGCGTTGCTTGGTTCTCACACTACACGGAAAATTTTGTTCATATATAAGCCCTTTAAGAAAAAGAGGGCTACTTTTCCATCGAAATGTGAAAAGTAGTTTGTTAAAATTAAATTTAAGTTGTTATCTACAAGATAATCCCGAAAATTATGCCCAAAATTCACATCTATTCCAGATGAAATTTGATGGAAATCAACAGTTCGCCAGGAATTTACACTTCCCATACAAAAAGACAGCTATTTTACGCCCATTTACTACAAAATCTTGACAAAACCGACATTTTAAAATGGCGGTATTTCACACTGATATAGTCGTATTTTTATACAAAACCAATAAAATAGCCACAAAAATTGACAGATAATCCACAGCAAACGTTTGCGTAATTTTTAACAGAGAATTCAAACGAATTTGCAAAATTTTTATGAAATTTGACCGCTTGTTTTGTATAATATTTGCCTATTTCTTGCCACTGCTTTTTGCGGTGGTCTTTTTAATTGATTAACCTATTATTTACGATGAACTCAAACCCCCAATATTGGTTTTATTAGTCTTGGCTGCCCTAAAAACTTAGTGGACTCCGAGCGTATTTTTGACTGAACTTCGTTCAGACGGTTATAACATATGTCCTAGCTATGAAGGTGCAGATTTAGTGATTGTAAACACCTGCGGATTTATCGACAGTGGGCACAAGAATCGCTTGAAAGCATTGGTGAAGCCTAGAAGCGAACGGCAAAGTGATCGTCACAGGCTGTCTTGGTGCGAAAGAAAATCAGATCCGTGAAGTGCATCCGAAAGTGTTGGAAATTACAGGCCCACACAGCTATGAAGCAGTAATCGAAACACGTGCACAAATATGTGCCGAAACCCGAATATAACCCCTACGTGAGTTTAGTGCCAAAACAAGAGTGAAACTCACACCGAAGCATTACGCTTATTTGAAAATCTCCGAAGGCTGCGACCATCGTTGTACCTTCTGCATTATCCCTTCAATGCGTGGAGATTTAGACAGCCGTTCTATCGTGCAAGTTTTAGACGAAGCCAAACGCCTTGTCGATGCGGGTGTGAAAGAGATTTTAGTCGTTTCGCAAGATACTTCCGGCTTATGCCTTAGACAAGAAAAAGAAGAGGGCACAAAAACCGTTTTCTGGAACGGAATGCCGATTAAAAATGATTTAATGAGCCTGTGTGAACAACTTGGTTCATTAGGCGTTTGGGTGCGTTTGCACTATGTTTACCTCTTATCCGCACGTGGATAATTTAATTCCGTTAATGGCGCAGGGCAAAAATTCTGCCGTATTTGGATATTCCACTCCAACACGCCAGCCCAAAAATCTTAAAAAGCGATGAAACGCCCAGGCTCAATTGAACGCACATTAGAACGCATCAAAAACATGGCGTGAAATCTGCCCAGAATTGACGCTTCGTTCAACCTTTATCGTTGGCTTCCCTGGCGAAACGGAAGAAGATTTCCAAATGTTGTTGGATTTCTTAAAGAAGCACAGCTCGACCGTGTAGGCTGCTTTAAATTTAGCCCTGTGGAAGGCGCACCTGCAACCGATATGGCAGACCAGTGCCAGAAGAGTAAAAGAAGAGCGTTTCCACCGCTTTATGCAGTTACAGCAAGAAATTTCAAGCGGTCGATTACAAACAAAAATTGGCAAAAACCCTTGCGGTCATTGTCGATGAAATTGACGAAGAAGGCATTATCGGCCGCTCAATGGCCGATGCACCTGAAATTGATGGCGTGGTGTATGTGGATAATCTTTCAAAACCAACCTGTTCAAGTGGGGCAGATTATTTCTGTGACCATTACCAATGCAGATGAATATGATCTGTGGGGAACCTGTTAGGTTGTTTCTAAATAATAAAAATCGAGGCGAATATTCGCCCCGATATGCCATGATAAGTTATTTCCGATACCCCTTTGAGGTCGAGCACCTTTGCGTTTTATATTTGAAATGAGCGGGCTTGTCAGACTTTGGCTTGTAGATTACAAGCGGTGCTTTTCGTATTTTCTTGCAAATGGGCTTTTCTTTGGGTTTCTCTTCGTAGCTTCTCTTCTTTCGGCTCATAAAAAGATTCGTTTGCAAAATGCTGTAAACTCTTTTCGTCGCTTTGCGATAAACATCGCGCTTAAACGAGACAACTTGACGGACAGGATACCAAAAGCTCACCCAGCGCCAGCCATCAAATTCAGGCGATTTTGGTGGTTTTTGAGATTGATGCTCGCCTCATCGCCAATAAAGTGCATGCAAAACCAACGCTGCTTTTGCCCAATGCAGACGGGCTGATTGCCTGAATTTTCACGCACTAAGCGTCTTGGCAGTTATATTTCAGCCAATATTTTGATGCCCAAATCACTCGCACATCTTTTTCTGGTTAAGCCGACTTCTTCAAAAGCTCACGGTACATCGCTGTTTCGATGTTTTCGCCTTCGTTAATGCCTCCTTGCGGAAACTGCCACGAATTTTTGCCCAAACCGTTTTGCCCAGAGAACCTGCCCGTACTTATTACAGATGACGATACCCACATTCGGGCGATAACCATCGGAATCGATCGCTCATTCCCTATTTCTATTAAAAATGCAGAGATTGTTTCATAAATAGCCCATTTAGACAAGCCTTGAAAACAAATTGGGATAAAGTTGTGGATAACCTTGAAGATCCTTGTGAAAAAGCGGATGGTAACTGAGGTAAACCCGCTATTTTATTGACGTTCTAAATAGAGAAAATATCGATCTTTAGGTTTATTTTTAGCACTGTATGGATCTTCACTTTTTGCACAGAAAATAGAAAAGCATCTGGATAACTATCCATTTATCTTTGTTTTCAAAACATACTCGGCTTTATTCATACAAGCAGAAAAATTATCCCCATCAGTTGTGGATAAAAATGGATAAAAATTCAGAAAGTGGTGAATAACTCTAGAGTAACTTTGCAAGCGTATCAAAAGATCAATGAAAACAAGAGCTTATGTAGTGAATAAAAGATGGGGAAAAATAAGGATGCGGAGAGGTTGTTTGTTTAATCGGTTTTGCAGGCGAGAATTAACCCGCCTCGCTGATATTATTTGTATTTATGCGGTCTTTGCGTTTATATGCCCAAAAGCACATCACAATCCCACCAATAATCATCGGGAGTGATAATAACTGACCACGGGTGATTAAGTCAGTTGCGGTATTCACCGTTGGGTCGAAATCGCGCACATATTCCTACCAAGAAACGGAACAGCCAGCAGCCAATCAGGAACAAACCCGCAACCGAACCCGTTGGGCTGTGGTTTGTGGATAAAACAAATTGAGCATCACAAACAATACTACGCCTCTAGGAAAAATTCATAAAGCTGTGAAGGGTGGCGTGGTAAATAACCACCACTTGGGAACATCACCAAGGCACGTCTGTCACCTGCCCCAAAGTTCGTCGTTGATAAAGTTCCCACTCCGCCCAGCCCCCTAATCCAAACGGAATAAGGGTGCAACAAAATCAGCCGTTTACAGGAATGAGCGAGCTTGACGGCGGGAAACCCAGAGCATAGCGACAATCACGCCAATTAAGCCTTCCGTGGAATGACATCCCACCTTCCCAAATGCGGAAAAGATAGAGCGGATTCTTGTAAGAAGTGATCGAAGCTGTAAAAGAATACATCGTCAAATACGACCGCCCAATACTACGCCCCAAAAAGCCTGTGTAAAGACAGTTGATCGACATTTTCGCTTGTCCAAACGCCGTGCGAATTTTTGCCCGACGCATACCAAGCCAATAGGCAAAACAAAGCCGATAAGGTACATTAAGCCGTACCAACGCAATGAAATTGGACAATGCTGAAAATAATCGGATCGATTTGTGGAAAGTTAAAAATTGTGAGTTCATAGAGTTCCTTTTGAATTTTCGTGTAATAAATAACTAACTCAAAAATATCTCTTCATTGCCATCACAAGTGGCCAAGCGCAAAACCTGAGGATAGGCACAGGCAGGCTATTTGCCGCATTGGCTCCAAGTTTTGAGGTAAAAACGACGTTAACGTAATACCAACCAATGCGGGTAAATAGATATAACCGAAGTGAAAATTCAGGCAAATCAGATACATTCCAACCGCTGGCGATAAAACTAAACATCCTCGCCAGCCTAAAACGCCCCGCAGAAAGAGGAAGTACCGATTGCGGTTTTTCATCTCCACACCGCGCGCCATTTAAAAACGGCACGATAAAACCTCCACCGCCAATGCCCGCAATGCTTGAGAGTGCACCAATTACTCCGCCTGCAATCACCATACTTTTTCTGGGTAAGCGGTCGAATTTTACCTGATTTTTCAAGGAGAAAATCATTCTGCCCGCCATATAGACCACCATTACCGCAAAGAGTTTCTTTTGCGAAGTTGACATCTAAACCGCTGATAAACAGCCCACAAAGAAAAGACAGAAATCATAATAGAAGGCAGCAACACTTTCGCCACACGCAAATCCACATTGCCCAATTTATGATGGCGTTGTGCGGAAGAAAAGCGGTAATAACAATGGTTGCAAAGGAAGTACCGAGTGCAGCTGACATCAAATGTTCAGGCGGCACGCCCACCATAGGGAAGAGATAAACCAATGTTGGCACGATAATTAAACCACCGCCAATGCCAAATAAGCCAGCCAAAAAGCCTACAATCAATCCAAGAATGAGGCAGCTGATAGAGTATCATCATAGTTCCCTTCGCTAAAGAATAATTAACAACATTTTAACTTAACGAAATTTTCTCTATTGTTCTTTGATGCGTATCAAGAAAAAGTGGAAATAGCATTGCAAATACCCCATTCAGGTAATAAGGGAAAAATCGGAAAAATCGGATAATATCCATCCAATATTTTGTAAGAGAAAATCTGCTTGAGTGATTTAACCAATCAATCTTTGCCTCGCCGTGCATTTCTGCGTGGGCAATTTTTAAATACTGCTGAAAACAGAGCAAACCCAGCTACAAGGCTATTCGGCAGTTCGTCCACCTTGAGTGGATTTGGCAAATTTCTTGGAAAAATGCACCGCTTGCGGTCAGTGTGTGACAGCTTGTGAAACCAAGATTATCAAGCGAGGTGCGGGTGGTTTTCCCGAGATAGATTTTACCCTTGGCGACAAAGAGTGTACCTTCTGCGAAAAATGCGTGGTGTGTCCTGAACCCGTTTTCTTACCAACTCAGCGAAGCGGCTTGGTCACATAAGGTGGAAATTTCTGAGCAATGTTTGTTGCAACAAAAAATTGAGTGCCGTTCCTGTGGTGATTACTGCCCTGAGCGAGCGATTCGGTTCCGTCCAAGTTTAGGCGGAATTGCAACGTTATCTTTAGATTTAACCGCTTGTAACGGCTGTGGGGCGTGTTTAAGCGTTTGTCCAACCAGGCGATTAGCCTTTAGTGGTATTTAATTTAGTGATTTCTGATGAGTCAATTTAGCGAAACGAAAATTGGTATGTGTGAGCATTGTGAGTGCAAGCCAGACCAGAAAAATTAGAACAAGTGAAAGCCGAGATTTTAGCCATCCCAACGGCGGAAATTCACGGCGAAAACCCCGAAGAAGGAAGTTGGTGGTCACTCTGAGAGCAATCGCCAATTAGCACTTGCCGATTTAATGGATGAAATTAAAGACATTTCAGGCGTAATTGTGGTGTCGTTAATTTCAAATTATTTAGATGAAAAATAATAGCGTGGGGAAAAACGATGGAACTCAATCGTAGAGATTTTATGAGAGCCAATGCAGCGATGGCAGCAGCGCAGCGGCAGGAATGACAATTCCTGTCAAAAACGTCTATGCGGAAGATATAGGCATTAAGTGGGACGAAAGCCCCGTGCCGTTTCTGCGAACAGGTTGTAGCGTATTGGTAGGCACCAAAGATGGTCGTGCTGTGGCAACCCAAGGCGACCCAGATGCAGAAGTAAACCGCGTGTTGAACTGTATCAAAGCGCTACTTTCTTTCAAAAATTATGTACGGTGCAGACCGTGTACAAACACGCCATTTATTGCGTATGAAAGATGGTGAATATCGATAAAAGAGGGTGACTTTCACGCCTGTGACTCTGGGATCTGCCTTTCACTATTATGGCGGAAAAATTCAAAGCTATCTTGAAGAAAGAGCTAGCGAATGCGGTCGGTATGTTCTCGTTCAGTCAAACAACGATTTTATGAAGGCTATGCAAAAAGTCAAAACTTTTGGAAAGCTGGCTTCGCTCTAACATACTATCGACCCGAAATGCCCGTCACTGTATGGCATCAGCAGCGGTTGCGTTTATGCGTACCTTTGGTATGGACGAACCTATGGGTTGCTATAACGACATCGAAAAATGCCGAAGCTTTTGTGCTTTGGGGTTCAAACATGGCGGAAATGCACCCAATCTTTATGGTCTCGTATTTCTGACCGTCGCCTTCTTCTGATAATGTGAAAGTTGTGGTTATGTCAACATCTGAACACCGTTCGTTTGAATTAGCTGATGTGCCTATCGTATTTCAAATCCACATTCAGATCTTTGCAATTTTAAACTACATTGCAAATACTACATTATCCAAAATGATAAAGTGAACTGGGACTTTCGTTAACAAACACACCAAATTTCAAAACGTGGTGAAACCGATATCGGTTACGGTTTACGTCCAGAACACCCACTTGAAGTTGCAGCGAAAAATCGTAAAACTGCAGGGTAAGATGTATGACTCTGACTTCGAAGAATTCAAGAAAATCGTTGTCTTTATACATTAGATGAAGCACACCGATATGTCTGGTGTACCAAAAAGATCAACTTGAAGACCCTTTGCGAAAATGTACGTCGATCCAGAACAGAACTTAGTATCTTACTGGACCATGGGCGTTTAACCAACACACTCGCGGTGTGTGGGTAAACCAAATGATGTATAACGTTCACTTACTCACCGGTAAAAATCTCAAAACCAGGGTTGTGGACCGTTCTCTCTAACAGGTCAGCCATCAGCCTGTGGTACGGCTCGTGAAGTAGGGACCTTTCGTTCACTGTTTACCAGCGGATATGGTGGTAACCAATCCAAAAACACGTGGCAACTGCAGAAAAATCTGGAAATTACCTACAGGGGTTATTCCAATCTGTACCTGGTTACCCAGCTGTACAGCAAAGCCGTGCATTAAAAGATGGCAAAATGCATTTCCTAGTGGCAGATGTGTACCAACAATATGCAAGGTGGTCCAAACATTAACGAAGAGATCTTTCCCAGGCTGGCGTAACTCCCTGAGAACTTTATTGTGGTTTCCTGACCCATACCCTTCGGCTTCAGCGGTTTGCTGCTGACTTAATGCTCTTCCAACTGCTATGTGGGTAGAAAAAGAAGGGGATATGGTAATGCGGAACGCCGTACACAATTATGGCGTCAGCAAGTGAAAGGTCCAGGTGAGTCAAAGTTCTGACTTATGGCAGATTAGTTGGAGTTTTCTAAATATTTCAAAACAGATGAAGTAGTGGCCTGAAGAAAGTTTTGAGTAAAAACCCAGAATATCGTGGTAAAACGCTTTATGAAGTGCTGTACCTGACGATCAGGTTAATCAATATCAAATTCCACATTATGATTCCTGGCTATTTGAATGATGAAGCAGAATCACTTCGCTTTCTATCTACATAAAGGTTTGTTTGAAGAATACGCTTCATTTGGCGCGGTCATGGATCACGACTCTAGCACCATTTGATACTGTATCATAAAAGTGCGTGGTTTACGTTGGCCGGTTGTTGACTGGTAAAGAAACCTTATGGCGTTACCGTGAAGGCTTTGACCCGTATGTGAAAAGCAGGTGAAGATGTTGCGTTCTACGGCTATCCTGATAAAAGCAATTATCTCTTGGTGGTACCTTTATGAGCCACCTGCAGAATCACCAAACGAAGAATATCCGTTATGGCGGTCTGTACCGGTCGTGTGCTTGAACACTGGCATACAGCACAATGACGCGCCGTGTACCAGAGTTACACCGTGCGTTTCCTAAATAACGTAGTGATGGATGCACCGAACGGATGCTACATGGTTTACGTCATGGGGATAAAGATTAAAATTAACAACCCGTCGTGGTGAAATGATTTCATATTTAGACACCCGCGGTCGAAAACAAATGTCCTCCAGGTTTAGTTTACAACATTCTTCGATGCGCAGGACAATTGACGAATAAATTAACCTTAGATGCAACCGACCCAATTTCTGAGAAACTGACTACAAAAATGTGCGGTAAGAGGAGAAAGCCTAAAGCCAGAATAAGGTTAAGCAAAATAGCGAAATTTTTTGCAAAATTTGACCGCTTACAAAGGAAAACAAGATGAAACTGATCCAAACCGCCGTCAATTTTTGAAAAATGTGACACGAATTGCGCGGGAGTATGTGGAGCAGGCGTTATTCTTGGATTGCAGCAAACAGCAAGCTAAAAGCGAAAGAAGGCGTGGCTCTGCGTCCACCTGGTGCGCTACCAGAAAGAAACGTCTTAGCTGCTTTGTACCTCGTGTGGGCAGTGTGTGCAGGCGTGTCCTTACGATATGTTGCGGACTTAGCTTCGCTGAGTGCTCCATGGAGCAGTGAACGCCGTATTTCGTGGCACGTGATAAGCCTTGTGAAATGTGTCCGACATTCCTGTATGAACGCTTGTCCGAGTGGTGCATTGGGCGAAGAGCTTAAAAATATCAACGATGCTCGCATGGGCTGGCGGTGTTACTTTGACCACGAAACCCGCCTTAACTGGCAAGGTTTGCGTTGCGATGTGCTACCGAGTTTTGTCCACTGATGGACAGGCGATTACGCTTGAGAATGTCCATAACGATCGCACAGGCATTCATGCCAAACTGATTCCAACCGTGCATTCTGAGGTGTAGCACAGGCTGTGGCAAATGAGCAGGCTTGTGTGTTGGAAGAGGCGGCGATTAAAGTGTTGCCGATGGATCCTCAAGCAGCTTTACTCGGTCGTCATTACCGCCTCGGCTGGAAAGAGAAACAGAATGCGGGTAAATCTTAATTGAGGAAAAACACCTGATGGATTACGTCCTCAATTTTGAAGCGAGAATGCTGAGGATTAAGCGAAGATAGCTATAAACCAATGCAGTGAAACTGAATGAAAGTGGCAACCCCTAAGTCGTGCAACGATGGATTATGTGCCAGTTCAACTACGGTGCCTGAAGCAGAGCACTTCCCGAATTTGGACTTAAACATTAAGGGGGTGAAATAATGGCAGTTGCTCCCAAATATACCCCAAATAAACCCAAAGATGCGGGCTTAGAAGCTCGGCAAAAATTGGGCTGGTGCGAGCTTATCGCTTCCTGCTTTTAAGACGGCTCAGCCAATTGAGCATCATTTTGATGTTTTTAAGTGGACCGATGTGGAATGTCTGGATCTTAAAAGGCAATTATAGCTCGAGTATGTTATTCGACACCGTGCCGCTGACTGATCCGCTGATTACCGCAGAAAGTTTAGCCACAGGTTACTTGCCTGAAATGACTACGCTTATCGGTGCGTTCATCATTGTGCTGTTTTATGGTGGTGGCAAAGGTGCCTTTTGCAGCTGGGTTTGCCCACGAATATACGTGACTGATGCCGCTGCGTGGCTTCGCCGAAAACCTGAGATTCGCCAATCGCTTAAAAATTTCCCGTGAATTACGCTATGTGATTCTGAGGGTGTGATTTTTAGTGGGCAGTGCCTTTACAGGCTTCCGCTACTGTGGAGTGATTAACCCTGTTGCTGCATTAGGACGGATTTTCGTTTTACGGTTTAGGGGCAACCTCTGCTAGTTGCGGTGATTTTCCTGTTCGATTTATTGGTTGCTGAACACGGCTGGTGCGGCCATCTCTGCCCGATTGGGGGCAATATATGGCCTGATCGGGCGAAAAAGTTTAGTGAAAGTGAATGTGGTGGATCGGGCTCGTTGCGACCGTTGTATGGACTGCACAACGTTTGCCCAGAACTTAAGTGCTACGCATTCCCTTGCAGCTGCAAGCCTGAAGATAGCCCAATTGTGTTGGCAAAAGATTGTATTACTCGGTGGACGTTGTATTGACGTTTGCGCTGAAAATGTGCATTTGGTTCTCGGTTTGAGAAGCAGATTAACATTAAAATTTGTAAAATTGTAATGGAGTGATTTATGATTTCCTTGCTGTAATGCTTTGTCGCACTTTCGGGTGTGGCTTTAGCAGAATCCTCGAAGGTGGCAAATACATTGAAGGTGCGGCAGAAAGTATTGCCCCAGCTTATCTACCCCTCCTAAAGATGTGGGCAATATTCCGATTACTTTCCCACATCAACCGCCGCTTGTGCCACATAGTATTCGTGGTTTACAAGTAACGAAAAATGCCAACCAATGTTTGGGTTGCCACTCACCTGATGTTGCTCCAACTACAGGCAGCACCACGTGTGCCAGAAAGCCATTTCAGATCGTGATGGCAAACGTACGGAAGGTACATCATCGCGTCGTTATTTCTGCTTACAATGCCATCGATGCAACAAGCAAACGTAAACCCAATTATTCAAAACAAATTTGAAACCATTCGTCAAAATGCAAGGTATAAAGGAGCTAAACCATGATTAAATCAAGCATTCAGAAAGTTTGTTGTTGGTTACGCTCTCCGAGCAAAATGGCAATTGGTGGGTGTTATTTTATTAACTATCATTGTCACTATCGTTGGAACTAACCTGTGTTTAATGCAGGAATGGCAACAACCAATACAGAGCACTCCTGCTCAGACTGTCATACTAATGACGTTGTACCCTGAGTACCAAGGTCAATCCACTTTAGTAACCGTTCAGGTGTGAAAAGCAATTTGTTCAGACTGCCACGTACCACACGAATTTGTACCAAAATGATTCGTAAAATGACAGGCATCAACTGAAGTTTATGCTCACTTTTTACAGGTAAAGTAGATACCAAAGAGAAATTCAAGGCCACTGCTTAGAAATGGCAGAACGCGAAAGACGTATGAAAGCCAACAATCAAAAGATGCCGTAACTGCCACAACTTTGATGATATGGACTTCACCCAACAAAAAACCGTAGCACAGCAAATGCACGCTTTGGCACAAGAGCAAAACAAAACCTGTATCGACTGCTCACAAAAGGGATTGCTCACAATCTTCCACATATGGAAAAAGTACAAAAATCCTTTTTATTCCTGCGGATATGATTAAAGCGGGAAGATAGAAATAATTTTAGCTAGAATAACAAAGGGTTCAATTTGGTAAAAAGTCTTACCATTTTCGAACCGCTTTTTGCTTTCTAATTAGTGTTTGTGATCGTGATGATGCTCATGTGGGGGCATCATCTACCCTCAACCAAGGTCACCATAATGACTGAGTCCTCTGCAGCTTCGCTCGAATGAAAGTATTTTCCATCAAAGTTAAAGCACTTGCCCTACGTTGATTTCATGTTTTCATTGTCATTCAATACCACATTCATTTTTCCGCTTTAGTACGGTAGTCACACTATCGCCTTCGTGGTTATGACGTTTTAGTTGCTCTCCTTTCTTCAAGGCTCACCACGGTAAACTGTTCCGTTTGCATAATTTTTACCGAAGCCATCTTTTACTACACCAATATTCGCTGTGCAATAGACAATACCAAAGCTGAGTAATGAGGCTAATAAACACTTTCATAACAAGTCTCCCTTGTGTTTTGAATTAGACGCACTAATTCTGGACACTTTACTCAACTATTTCTAATGTAAAATTATTTCAAATACAAAAAGCATCACAAAAATAACACTTTTATTACACCTTTTTCTCAAATGATCCCATCCGTTTTATGCAATTTCAATACAGTTGACAAGAATGATTGCCAAAAAATGGTTGAAAGTGAGGAAAGTGTAGCTAAAGGCTCTGTTGGTAATCTTCGCCCTCATTGCTGAAATGGTGGCGGTAGAGGTTTAGAATAATGGTCGAGACCGCAAACCAGTCAGTCCCGAGCTGTTGTACAATACTAAGTACGGTTGAACCTGTGCCCGCTTGTGCTGTAGAGAGATCCTGACTGTTAATGACGCACTGCCGTGAAAATCATCGACATACAAGCCCCATACCACATTAAATTCACTACTATCCAAATGAGCGAAGTTTTGTTGATCAATCCACATGCCATTGAAACCACTGGACCCCGCCATTAACATTGAGGAAATTAAGAGCGTGGTTTTGTAGCCCTAAAACCGTTTAAGATGCGACCAATCAATGTTTTGAAAAATTACGGACATCAATGCAGTGAGCAAAGCAACCAGCCAGACATTTTCGCACTATAACCAAAATGAAAGTTGGAAACATGAGCGGTAGCAAAAATGGCACACCTGAGCTAGAAAAGGCGGATAAAAATAGGCGATAATGCCGTTGAAGGTGCGCGTGTGGAAAAGCGAAAGCGGTAAAATCGCCTTTCGCTATGTGAATAAAAACCGTAAGCGAGTGCAGAAACCGAGGGAAAGCGAGACTATAAGTAGAATGTTGCTCTTCGTTCTCTCGCCAAGTAAATCTCAAACCCAACGGGAGCCCTACAAGACTAGCGAAAAGAGCGAAAAGCCTGTCCAGTCTGGTTTTCTCTTCGCCTTTGTTGTTCTTCATAACATATCCGGAGGTAATAATGCCACAGCGCTCAATAGGAATGTTGATTAAGAAAATCCAGTACCAACTCGCATTCATCTACCAGCCAGCCGCCAAGAATAGGACCTAAAATGGGGACCAATCTAACTCGAAGTGCCATTAAATTCCACGCATTAAGTAATGTTGTTTGGCATCAACTAGCGATCGTAAGGCGAGCGACCGGCATCATAAAATGCTCCGCCAACGTTTCATGAACAACCCATTGCAAGCACGAGGGTATTTAAGTTAGGTGCAACGGCACAACCAACCGATCCGCATAAAAGATTGCGACTGCAGCGCGGAAAACGCTGAGCGTTGCAAATTTAGCCGCTGCCCAAGCGGTAAGCGGTATAAAAGAGCAACAGAAAGCGAGTAGGCGATAATCGCCATCTGTATTTCAAAAAGCGGGTTCGTGTAAATCTGCTGCAACCGCAGGCAGTGCGGTAGTTTAAGAATGGTGCATCAAGGCTCTGCGTAAACAGCGCTCATGCAGCCACCAAAACGAGACCTTGTAGTTTTGGGGGATAAAGGGCTGAGTTGGGCATTGCGATCCTTAATTTATTATGAGCTCCTGCTAATCCTTACTGCCAGACGCTTTGCGTTTGAACGTTGCTTCAGCAACGGCAATGAATGTGAGCACAGCGAGTAAATCTCCTCCCCTCTTGGTTAAAGGGGAATTTCTTTATGTAAGCTAGATTTGATTTTTCTATCTGGTGAAGTTAAATCATACATTAAACTTTTTAAGAATACCCCTCTTTTAGCCAAGAGGGAGGGGAGATGGCGAGAAGTTAAAACGACGAAATTAGTTTGTAAATTATACTATGTAAAAATACACAAAACCTTGATATAACTCAAAAATTCTATTCCGTTCCATTTGCTTATAAACGAGCAATTTACTCTACCTAATTGTGCTATGATGTGGACAATAATTTTCCTCTTTAAAAGGACACACAATGAAATTACAGCAATGGATTAAGCAAAATCAGTTGGAATTACTGCTCAACAAGGCAGTTTTGGCTTGGAGAGAGAGCCAACGTATTGATGAAAACGGCACTATCGTCACTACTCCTCACACCCTACGGTGCTTGGTGCACCGTTCCTACCACTCTACATTCAAACCGATTTTGCAGAAAGCCAGCTTTGAGCGATTACCCCACCAAAATGGCAAACTTGACGATAGCCTGCGTTGGCTTTCTCTGCCATTCACGAAGTCGTGTTGGTGTTCTCTGCCCGAACAGAATACATTTTCCCGTTCAGTATGCGCTGGCAGGTTTGCCGCCCTGGAAAGGGCGATCCAAGAAGCCCAGCTCGACAACACCGGAAGATGTGAAACTATCGCGGAAACTATCTTTCCACCAACCACGGCAACATAAACAACAGATGGTGAGCGGTACTTACTATAACCTCCAGCTTTCTGCCTGAATCTGTGAAAGCAGTGTTCAGCTTACAAAATGAGCATGCGGTCATCTCAAAGATTTCCAAAACGCCTTATATGTTACGAAATCGCGAATACTTTCCTGCGTTATCAATGGATTTTTGGTTCATCTGCCGTTGGCGGTGCAACGCACAATGGTAGTAGCGCGAATTGTCGCGAAGGAAGGAAAATCCAATGCTACAGAAGGGCAACTGCGCGGAGTTTGCCGATCCAGCCCTTTATGAGTTGCGTCAATCTCGCCTGATGTAGTGGCAGAAACCACGACAGCCTTTGAAAGCTATGTGGAAACCTTTAGAAGAACGTAAGGGAAAGCAGGTCGCCTGACTGCGTGAAAAAGAGTTCTATTCTAACGTGCGCTTGCAGTGGGCGAGGCACGCGAATTACTGGAGGCGCGCACATGCTCGAATTCCGCCTATTTGACTGTAAACCCGCTTGGAGCTGTATGGAATTAGTTTGCCAGGATGCAAAATTTATCTACATGTTTCTGCATAGGAAATGCTTTGCTGGATGAAACAAGCGGTCAGGTAGAACTCGGCAAACAGCGTTTGTATCACGTTGCTCTTGAAGATCCGCGCGAGCCAACAGCGTTCCAGGCGGAAGGCGAAGCGGTAAAGTTACGCCAAATTATTGAGATGTTGAAAACCATCAATGCGTGATACAAAGTGTGGTAGTGTTGGTGTAGTAAAACTGGCACAGCCAGTGCCGACTAAGCCAAACAATAATAAACGGTAAATTGCTGAAAGCGATTGGAACAAGTAGGCAGTTACAGCATTAGGTGCAAAACTTGCGTACAACAATACAAAGCCCAAGCCTCTGAGCGCCGTTTTATGCTCTCTCAGCATTCGACAATAGCGTGAGCTTTTCACCTCGTTGCCGTTAGCTCGATTTGATTCAACAAGGCATCAGCACTGAAATTTCTGGACGAAAAACGATCAGTTCTCGTCTCAAATTTGGCAACTCATCTTGAGTATGTCAAAACGGCAATATGACGTGAGCCACGATCGAATACATTTCACCACTCGATTATGGAAAACAAAGCGTGACCAGCATTAGCGAAAGCAGGTTTTAATAGCCACAGCACTGAGTTTACCAATGTGGAAACGCTAGCAGCACACTCATCCGCTCTTTGAAGGTAGAGCGGTGGTCACTCGCCGAAATCGACCAACCACGGCTTAGGCATCATGATTTTCCAACAAGGCGTAACCAACCGCGAAGACTTCTGCCAAAGCGATTGAAACCTGCTTTCCGCGAAGATAAAGCAAAGTGATGGTGGAAGTATTTATTTGAGTTGGCACAGAATATCGTTGCTTCGTGACTAGGGAGATGAAAACATTGGCATGGTATTATCTGCGTGCCTGCAAATGCGTTGTAGGCGACGGAGTGAAAACAGTGCGTGAATTAGTGCAGCGAGTACCGATTCATCTGCGTGGCGACGGCTCCCGTTCACCACCGAAAAATTTGCCTTGTGAGACTGAATTGTTGCAGCTCAAAGAGCAGGGTTTAACGCTAGAGAGCGTTCCTACAAGCGGTCAAATTGTGCAACTGCGGCCAATTCCAATATCAGCACAGGGGGCGATTCTATTGATATGACTGACCAAATGCATGACAGTTACAAACAACTTGCCGTCGGCATCGCGCACGCACATGAGCGCGAAAGTGTGCGGTAGTGGATTTGATTATTCCTGATTTAACCAAGCTCAGCAGAAGCATCGCTTACTTCGTGGGGCGTGATTGAGCCAACTTCAACCCAATGATGATGATGCACATCTTCCCTCATCAAGGCAAAATCAAGAAGGTTGACCAAGAATGTGATTAAGATGTTGTTTCCCGAAGTGAAAGCTGAGTGATAACAAAAAGTGCGGTTATTTCTAACCAGCTTTTTCAGCGCTTTGTAACGAGTGCTTTGTATGATTGCAAAACGCAATATAAAATCGCACATAATCATCAATTTACATGCAACCAGGTGTGATTGGGCTATACGTGCTCAACTTAAAACAAACCCATTTCAAAGAAGGAATGCAAACACGTATTAATAACTATTTCAACACATTAAAATTTACGTCGTACCAGATTCACCCGCCGCCGCCGTTTTATGATCGTGCAGCGAGTCGCAGAGGGTTGCGAAGCATTAAAAGGCATCGTGATCGGGTTATGGCGGTGCTCAAGGTTTAAATCAAGGTTTAAAATATGCGTGATTCTGCGCTTAGATATCGCTTACGCACTACGTGCTGAAGCGATTGCAGACGTCGCATCATTCCAACGTAACCGAAAACGGTTTTCAAAGTTGGTAATTACGAAGAGTTAATTCCAACTGCAGATTTAGTAATTAACTCTGACCAGACAAACAACACCTCGTGTTGTTGCAGATGTGATTCCTAATGAAACAAGGTGCGGCATCTCGCTATTATTCGGCCACGTGGTTTCAACATTGCTGAGCGGGCGAAGAGATGATCCGTGAAGACATTACTGTGGTGAATGGTAGCACCAAAATGCCCAGGTACGAAGTGCGTGAAGAGTGGCCAAACGTGGTTTCGGTGCGCCAACATTAATCGCGGTTCACCCTGAAAACGATCCGCAAGGTGAAGGCTTAGCGATTGCAAAAGCGTGGGCATCAGCAACTGGTGGTGATCGCGCAGGCGTGTTAGAGTCTTCATGGCAGAGTAAATCTGACTTAATGGGTGAGCAAACTATGCGGTATGTTACAAGCAGGTTCAATCAAGGCTACGACAAATTAGTGGCAGACGGTAAAGACCCTGCATACGCAGGCAAATTAATCCAATACGGTTGGAAAACCATCACTGAAGCGTTAAAACGAGGTGGCATCACGCTGATGATGGATCGCTTATCAAATAGTGCGGAAAATCCGGTGAATTAGTTAGAGAAACTCAAAGAGCAATTAAACTTCTTATACTTAAAACATATGGATGACATCATCAGCGGTCACTTCTCTGCAACAATGATGGCAGACTGGGCGAACGGCGACAAAGATTTTATCTGCGCGGCGTGAAGCCAGAGCAAAACTGCATTCGAAAACGCACCAAAAGCAGACGGTATCAAAAATTTCTGAACAAGAATACTTTCGATAACGGTGTGGTGATGGCTGCACTGGTGAAAGTGGCGAAATGGCGTTCGATGCAATGGTAGCAAGTGGCATCTACGAAGAGTCTGCATACTATGAGTCATTACACGAATTACCGTTAATCGCAAAATACTATCGTCATCGCAAACGTTTATATGAAATGAACGTGGTAATTTCGGACACCAGGAATACGGTAACTACTTATTTGCAAACGTAGCTAAACCCCAATTCTTGCAGAACACTCAATTCCAACGCTGACAAAAAGGTGACTTTAGGCGAACCAAACGCCAGCGGTTGAAAATTGATAACGTGTACTTACGCGACATCAGCAACGATGCAATCCGCAACCACCCTGTTGAGTTAATCGGTCAGGGAATTGCGCGGTTATATGACAGATATGAAACGTATTGCTGTAGCTGGCTAATCTAATTAGTAAAACATCCTAGAAAAACCACCCTTGTTATGAAAACGAGCGAGTGTACTTAATTTCCATCCCATAGCATCTATATAAAATTGCTCGATCTGTATCTATTCATTTTACCATCAATTGTTATTAACATAGAGATAGGTTTTCCCTACAGAGACAAAAGCATTACTAAAAACACAAAAATAACAGATAGCGGTATTATTATTAACGATAAGCTTCGTGCTATTTAAAAGACGTTGCCAGCATATCTTTGTATCGCCTAGATTAAAGCATTAAGATTTATGGGAAGTGATTGATAAGCGTATTTGCAGAGATCGAACTAATCTAAGGACACTTATTGAGATTCTCACTATTACCTAAAAACATTTCATGATGGATGATACTGAAATATCGTTGAAGATGATGTTTTCCTACCATTCTTTTAAATTTTCTGTGACGGAAATCGATAAAGGGATATTCACATTGCGTAAAAGATAGGCTTTAGGTTCTGTACTATAAAGCGCTGGCATTTTCTTACCAGCAATTTTGCTCCGGCTAGTCTTGTGTCTAGCTACGATTACTCCTCTCGATTACTGTGCAGTGTAGCTACATCAGCAGCTCAAGCCTCATTATGCATCCCCATACCACTAAAAGCATAAAGGTTGATTCTGGAATACCAAAATCAACCTCTAAAAGCTAATCCTCAATCTGAGGTTTAAATTATTCTGCAGTCTCAGCTGAAACTTCAGGACGATCTACAAGCTCAATGTATGCCATTGGAGCGTTGTCGCCTGCACGGGAAACCACATTTTAAGATACGAGTATAACCACCCGCACGTTGTGCAAAAACGTGGACCTAATTCATAATGAATAATTTAGCAACTGTTTCAATGTTGCGTGTACGAGCAAAAGCTAAGCGACGGTTTGCAACGCTGTCTTCTTTTTGCTAAAAGTAATTAATAGTTCAACTACCGACGTAACTCTTTAGCTTTAGGCAATGTTGTTTTGATGATTTCGTGTTCAACTAAAGAACTTGCCATATTACGGAACATCGGCAGCGATGACTGCTGTTACAGTTTAATTGACGTCCACTCTTACGATGGCGCATAACCTATTCCTTCTTAGAAAATCTATTGACCCGAAATTAGTCTTCAGCAATACTTGCTGGCGGCCAATTTTCGAGCGCATACGCAGTGATAAGCCACGAGCAAGAGAGTATCTTTAATCTCTGTAGGTAGATTTCTTACCAAGATTAGGCGTTTTAATAACTCAACTTCTGTACGTTGTACTAAATCACCGATATAGTGAATTGTCTCTGCTTTCAAACAGTTAGCAGAACAATCTGTTAATTCAAGATCATCAACTGGACGAGTAAAATCGGATCAAACTCTGGTTTCTTTCTTTCACTTCTGGTTGACGAACATCACGTAAATCAACAAATGCGTCTAACTGTTCAGCTAAAATCGTTGCAGCGACGGATGGCTTCTTCTGGATCGATTGTGCCATTGTTTCCATCTCAATAACGAGTTTATCTAAGTCTGTACGTTGTTCAACGAGCAGCTTCTACATTATCAGCAATGCGATCAATTGGGCTGAAAACGTGCATCTACAATGAACGACCGATAGGGACGATCATCGTCTTGAGTGTGTACACGAGCTGATGCTGGTACACAACCACGGACACGTTGTACGCGAATACGCATATTGATAGTTGCATTTTTATCTGTCAAATGACAGATAACGTAGTTAAGATTTACAATTCAACATCACCATCGTGTGTAGCTATGTCGCCTGCAGTCACAGGGCCAATTCCAGATTTAGTCAGTGTCAAAACAATATCATCTTTGTTTTGCGCTTTTACCTCTAGACCTTTAAGGTTTAACAATACTTCAAGAATATCTTCTTGTACGCCCTTCCTTTGCTGCTGTATTCATGCAATACACCATCAATTTCAACTTCAGTGACGGCACAGCCTGGCATTGACGAAAGTAAAATGCGACGGAGTGCGTTACCCTACTGTAAGCAAACACGTTCTAACGGCTCTAGGGTCACTTTTGCGTGAGTTAAACTAATTTGTTCAATATTCACTAAGTGCGGCTTTAAAGAAATTCTGTCGTAGGAACCCTGCATTTTTATCCTCTCTTTGTTTATAAACACTAATAATTAAATAACATATGTTAAATAAAATTAACTTATTATTTAGAGTAAAAGCTCAACGATCAGATGTTTCATTGATGTCTGCTGATAAATCAGAGCGTTCAGGGGTACGTTTAAATACACCTTCCATTTTAGTTGCATCAACTTCCAACCAAGTTGGTTTTTCGTTCGAGTAGCTAATTCTAATGATGCTTTAATACGTGCTTGTTTTTAGATTTTTCACGAACAGCACCTACATCATCAACAGAAACTTGGAATGAAGATATTTACTAGCGACCGTTTACTACGATAGATTTGTGGCTTACTAATTGACGTGCTTCAGCACGGTAGCCGAAACCCATACGATAAACTACGTTGTCTAAACGACCTTCTAATAATACTAATAAGTTCTCACCTGTATTACCTTTTTAAGCGGTTAGCTTCTTTGTAGTTAGCGGAATTGACGCTCTAAGATACCATAAGATGGCGAACTTTTTGTTTTCACGTAACTGACTACCATAGTCAGATAAACGTATTACGAGCACCATGCTGACCTGGTGCTACAATGCAAGTCTATTTTCATATCATTTTGGTCATCGCTCGAACGCCTGGATTCTAAGACTAAATCAGGTACCTTCACGACGGCTTAGCTGGAGCTTAGGACCCAAACACCTTGCCATTTTCTCTCCAATTATTCTAACGTCAATTATACGCGCGACGTCGGTGGACGACAACCGTTATGAGGAATCGGAGTCCCAGATCTGTAATGTTCGTGACATGGTGTCACGCCGCATTTAATGCACGAGTTGTTGATTCACGACCTGGACCTTCCGGACCCTTTAACCATAACTCCAAATTCTTCAAGCCAAACTACTCTTAACCATTTTCGGCAGCCAGAACGCTCTGCAGCAAATCGGCGCAGCGAATGGGAGTTGATTTACGAGAACCGCGCAAACCTGAACCACCGCCATGCAGCCCATGCTAATGCGACGTTACCCCTGACGGTCAGTAATGGTTACGATTGTGTTACTGAAAGATGCAGTGCATGAGCCACGCCATCTGCACCAGTTTTTAACGCGCTTACGCGCGAACTGGTGTTTTTAGCCATTATTATCTACTCCGACGTTATTTTTGATCGGTTTGCGTGGACTGTACGCGCATTAGTCTTAGTACGTTGACCACGCACTGGTAAACACTGACGATGACGTAAACCACGGTAGCAACCTAGGTCTAAAAGACGTTTGATGCTTAAAGTTACTCACGACGTAAACCACCGACAGTAAATTCTACTCAACTTCTTCACGCAGTTTTTCCAATCTGCTCTTCAGACAATTCTCTGATCTCACATCTTCAGCAATACCCGCCTGCATTTGCACAGATAGCTTTTGTGCACGAGTTTTACCGATACTGCAAATTGCAGTTAATGCGATTACAGTGTGTTTTGATCAGAATGTTAATGCCTGCAGCATGGAGCCACTATGCACTCCTATTATTTGAAAGCTTTATTGATATGCTGATCTTGAAAAGCCCGTTTGCAGGATACTCAAACAGCATATCAGGACGAATGAGCTGAGCGATACCTGCTCAGCGGGTTCTTGCAAGAAATATACGATTAACCTTGACGTTGTTTGTTTAGGATCGCTACAAATTACGCGAACAACACCTTCACGTTTAACAACTTTACAGTTACGGCACATTCTTTTTAACTGAAGCACGAACTTTCATTGCTTATCCTTTTTTAGGGCTATTGCCTAAGCTTTTCAAATTGGCTTTCTTCAACACAGAGTCAGTATTGTAAAGACATCATATGACTTTGAACCTGTGCGATGAAATCCATAATAACTACCACTACACTAATGAATGAAGTACCGCCTGGTGGAATGGTACTTTCCATAATGATGTAATGATATAAGGAACCAAACAAACAAAGGCAATATACAACGCACCAATTAAGGTTAAACGTGTCATTACTCTATCAATATAACGCGATGTTTGTTCGCCTGGTCTATAACCTGGTACAAACGCACCTGATTTCTTAAGATTATCCGCTGACTCGTGGATTATACTGCATTCCTGTATAAAAAGAGCAAAGAAAATCACAGCTATCGTAAATAATACGATGTATAACGGCTGTCCTGGCTGTAGTAATTGAGATAAATCAAATAACCATTCCAAACCTTCACTGCTTTGACCAAACCACTGCGTAACGCTTGCAGGGAATACAATGATACTAGAGCAAAAGATTGCGGGAATTACACCTGCCATATTTACTTTTTAATGGTAAAATGAGATGATCTTGCAGGTGCCATCATTCTACCCTTTGTTGGCGACTTGCATAGTTTACCACAATTCTTCTTTTGTCCACGTTCAACAAAGACAACGAAAATATGTTACTGCAAAATGCGATAATTGCTGTTAGTAGTAAAACAAGGAATGAAATATCACCTTGTCTCGTTTCTTCAATTGTTTGACCGATTGTTGCTGGAAGACCTGCAACGATACCTGCAAAAGATAATTAAAGAAATACCATCACCGATACCACGCTCTGTAATTTGCTCACCTAACCACATTAAGAACGGTGTTCCTGTTACTAAACTAATTACGGCTGTGATATAGAAAATATGTTCCGGATTAGGTACTAATCCTGATAACATATTAGGAAGGGCAATTGAAATACCCAATAGACTGAATAAATGCATGTAACATAAGTTGCATAGCGTGTATATTTGCTAATTTTACGACGCCCAGCTTCGCCTTCTTTTTCAATTCAGCTAAAGGAGGGTGAATTGCTGTCAATAATTGGATAATAATAATTGACGCAGAGATGTAGGCATAATACCCTGAGTGCAAATATAGAAGCTCTGCTTAATGCACCACCAAGAGAACATATTAAACATATCAATGATGGTTGCGTTGTTGTCCGAACTAACTCGGATAAAAGCAAGAAGCATCAATGCAGGAACAGGTATAAAAAGAACCGATACGGAATACGATTAACGCACCTAAAACAAATAATAATCTTGATTTAAGCTCGCCAGTTCCTTTTTGTGTACTACCTTGGTGCCCTGGTTGCTTTGCCATTTATTGTTCTCGATCAGAACCACCAACGGCTTCGATAGCAGCTTTTAGCACCTTGGTTACGCCTAAACCTTTAACTTTAACCGCTCAATTTTTACCTGCCAAAGATTACTGCAGATAAAATATCTTTAGTGATTACGTTAGCCGCTTTTAACGATTCTAGTGACAACTCGCCATCTACTTTCGCTAAGTCGTTTAAACGAATTTCAGCAACATGGAATAGTTTTAATGAAGTAAAACCAAATTTTGGTAAACGACGGTATAAAGGCATTTGACCACCCTCGAAACCGACGAACACCGCCACCTGTGCGAGATTTTTGACCTTTATGACCACGACCACCAGTTTTACCTAAACCAGAACCGATACCACGACCTAAACGTTTGGCACTATGCTTAGCACCTTCAGCTGGAGAAAAGAGTATTTAAACGCATTCTGTGCTCCTCCACTTTCAACCATATAGTAAACTGATTGATCATACCGCGTACTGCTGGAGTATCTTCAAGTTCTGCGGTGTGACGAATATGACAGACCTAAGCCTTTTTAACGTTGCTTTATGTTTTCGGTAAACGAGCGATAGGCGATTTTGAGTTACTTTAATTTTGCCATATTCAATTACCCCAAAAATTTTCTTCAACTGTTTTGCCACGTTTTGCAGCAACCATTTCAGGTGATTTCATGTTCTCAAGTGCATCAATTGTTGCACGAACAACGTTAATTGGGTTAGTTGAACCCTACGCTTTAGAAAGAACGTTACGAACACCTGCCACTTCTAACACTGCACGCATTGCACCACCAGCGATGATACCAGTACCTTCGCTTGCTGGTTTGCGTGAATACACGTGAACCTGTGTGAACCTTTAACAGGGTGTTGTAATGTGCCTTGTTTAAGCTACGATGATCATATTGCGACAGGCTTTTTCCATCGCCCTTTTTGGATCGCTGCTGGAACTTCACGTGCTTTACCGTACAAAACCTACGACCATTACCATCGCCCACTACTGTTTAAAAGCAGTGAAACTCATGATACGACCACCTTTAACGGTTTTTGATGCACGGTTAACCGCGATTAGCTTCTCTTGCAGTTCACCAGCTTGTTTTTCGATGTTTGACATCTCAAAATTCCTCTATTAGAACTGTAGACCAGCACCACGAGCAGCGTCTGCTAGACGCTACACGACCGTGGTATTTGAAACCCTGAACGATCAAATGCAACCGCTTGAACACCTGTAGCTAAAGCACGTTCTGCAACTAATTTTGCAACTACTGCAGCTGCGTCTTTTATTACCAGTGTATTTAACTTGCTCTTTAATTTTCCTTTTCAACAGTTGAAGCTGCGCTAAAACTTCTGAGCGATGGGTGCAGTACCTGCGCATAAATATGGCGGGTGTGCGATGCACAACTAAACGTGTTGCGCCTTGCTCTCTCATTAAATGACGTGCACGGGTTGCACGACGGATACAACTACTTTCTTATCCATGAGTGTTACCTTACTTAGCTTTTTCTTCGCTTCTTTAGTACGTACAACTTCATCAGCGTAACGTACACCTTTGCCTTATAAAAGGCTCGGACGACGATATGCACGAATGTCTGCCGCCGGCCAATTAACTGTTTATCCGCACTTTTTGAGAATGATCTCCGTTTTGTGATGGACATTCACCAGTTACACGCCTGCTGGCAACGCATGTTCAATTGGGTGTGAAAACCTAAACTTAAAAGCAACCACGTTGCCTTTCATTTTGTGCTCTGTAACAACACCAACTAATTGCAATTTCTTCGTAAAGCCTTCGGTAACACCGATAACCATCGCATTAACTAATGCGTGCAGTACCTGCTTGCGCATCTGCGTTTGCAATACCTTCGCGTGGTGCGAGAGTTAATGTATCAGCTTCGTATTTTACTTCAACTGCATTATGAATTTCGCGAGACAACTCGCCGTTTTTACCTTTAACTGTTAATAGCTGACCGTTCAAAGTAACCCGAACACCGGCAGGAACATTAACAGGTGCTTTTTACTAACACGAGACATTTTTCCTACCTCTCTAGTTATGCTGCGTAACAGATGATTTCACCGCCAGAGACCTGCTTGACGTGCTGCACGGTCGGTCATAACACTCTCGATGTAGAAACAACTGCGATACCTAAACCACCCATTACTTTTGGTAATTCGTCTTTCACGTTTGTAAATACGAAAGACCAGGACAACTTACGCGTTGGATACTTTCTACTACTGGTTTTGTTTTGGAAATATTTAAGTGATTTCCAACTCGGTTTCGAACCTTCAACAACTTTGAAGCTCTCAACATAACCTTCTTCAGCTAAAACGCTTGCAATAGCAACTTTTAACTTAGATGAAGGCATACTGATTGCAACTTTATTTCGCGGCTTGACCGTTACGAATACGGGTCAGCATATCTGCGATTGGATCTTGCATGCTCATGTATTTACTCCCATGATTCCAAATTAAAAGAGGTTGTACCAGCTTGCTTTCTTAAGGGCCAAATTTTCACCGCGCTGCAACCGCACCATAATACGGCAAGCCAAACTTACGAAGTACACCGTATGGACGACCAGTTTGGCAACAGCAGTTACGCGTGACAGTTGGACTAGAATCGCGTGGAAGTGTTTGTAATTTTAACACTGCCGCCCAACGATCTTCGTCTGAAGAATTTACATCGAGATGATTTTCTTTAATTCTTCACGTTTAGCGTAGATTTATCAGCTAATTTCGCACGTTTAACATCACGTGCAATCATTGATTGTTTTGCCACGATAACCTACCTTGTTACGGAATGGGAAATTGAAAGCCGCTAATAAAAGCTTGACCTTCTTCGTCATTTTTCGCAGTTGTAGTGATTGTAATATCTAAACCACGTAGCGCGATCTACTTTTATCGTAGTCGATTTCTGGGAAAATGATTTGTTCTGAACACCCATACTGTAATTACACGACCGTCGAAGACTTCGCACTTAAACCGCGGAAGTCACGGATACGTGGAACAGCGAGTAAATCAATCTTTCAGAACTCCCGTGCGTTCACCGCGAAGGATTGCCCGCATCCGATTGGATATCCTGACGGATTTTAAAGCCAGCAACGTCGTTTGCGAGCTTTAGTAATTAAGGGTTTTGACCGCTGATTGCTGTTGGAATCTTACTACCGTTATCTAAAGTTTTTGTGGGTCAGTACTTCACCCACACCCATATTCAGGGTAATCTTTTTCGATTCGTGGGACTTGCATGACGGATGAGTAGTTACTGTGCTTTTGAATTCATTCACTACCTTATCTCGTAGTAATCATGCAGTTTCGCTATCCGCGTTACTCCGTTTTAATTAAATAATTTCATTATTAGATTTGAAGAAACGTACTTTTTACCGTCTTCGAGATCTAAAACCTACCTGATCAGCTTTGTTTGTTTTCGGGTTGAAGATTGCAATGTTTGAACCATCTGATTGCAGCTTCTTTTTCACTAAACCACCAGCTTTACCTAAAAGCAGGAACTGGTTTTCGTGTTTAGTGTTGATGTTGATACGTCAACAACAACTTTACCGTTTGGTAACGCCCGAGGTTACCTTACCACGTTTGCCCTATGTCTTTACCAGCAAGAACAAATTCACTTTCATCATTTTGACGGATAGCATCGGCCATTCCCCTTGCAGTACTTCTGGAGCTAAAGAAATGATCTTCATGAGTTCTCAGAACCAGGGGTTGCTGAGTCCTGGGTCCAAAAATACGAGTACCGTTGGTTTGCTCAGTGTGTTGTTTTAAATCACGCAAACATTGCCATCGGGAGAACGAATAACTGAGCCATCTGGGCGACTGAACACCCTTCTTGGTGCGCACAACAACTGCTTTTAGTACATCACTCACTTTACCGCGTGGAGTGGCTTCTTTTTACGGTAACTGATGATGCTCGCCAATAGCAGCACGTAACGACGGTGCGATCACACCTAGAACAACTTGATACACGATTGCGCTACGAGCTGAGTTATCGGCAACATCCAGCATAGTCTGTTCTTGGATCATGTGGTGCTCCGTTAAATAAAGACACCCTTTCGGGACGATACTATCTTTCAAAAGATAAGCTTGCGTCTACATATATATATAGCTATCTTACAACTGTTATCTCTCGTTGAAAGAAAATAAAGCGTTGAAAGAGATTGATCACGCTGGCTTTATAACCTTATGAAGAGAGGAAAAACCAACGGCATAACCATTAGCTTTCTCTGGAACCTGAAGATAGGTTAAAAATTAAAATCAGTATTTTGATTTCTGCTTGCTCTCAGCTAGCTTCTAATTCTCGTAAGAGCTTCAGCTTCTGCTTTAGAGATGCCTTCTTGCCAAGTTAGCTGGAGCAGATTCTACTAAGTCTTAGCTTCTTTTAAGCCCTAAACCAGTTGCACCACGTGCTGCTTTGATTACAGCAACTTTGTTTGCACCTGGGTGTAACCAAGAACTACGTCAATTCAGTTTTTCTTCTGCCGCTGCTGCACTATGCTGACTGGAGCTGCTGCTACTGCTGCCGCTGCTGAAACGCGAATTTTTCTTCCATCGCTGCGATTAATTCAGCGATTTCTGATGCTGATTTAGAGCGATGGCTTCAATGATTTATTCGTTAGTTAATGACATAACAATCAATTCCTAAAGTAAATAGGTTAAACGATTTGAAAACGGCGGAAAGATTAAGCCGCTTCTGCTTGTAATTTGTCGCGTAATGCCGCAAGAATTGCGACACAAGTTTGCCTGCACTGCTTCTTTCATTGTGCCCATTAAACGTGCAATTGCTTCTTCGTAAGTTGGTAATGTTGCTCGAGAATTCAACATCTTGTGTTTTACCTTCAAAGAGCTGCACCTTTAATTTCGAACTCTTTGTTTACGCTTTTGCAAACTCAGTGAACAAACGATGCTGCACTGCACCTGCAGGTGTTCGTTAGAGACTTAGCAGCAGGTTGGACCAGTAAACGCATCTTTTAAGCATTCGAATTCGAGTGCCTTCTACCGCACGACGTAATAAAAGTATTACGTACTTTCGCACGCATAGTACACCTGCTTCACGTGCATTTTACGTAACTCAGTCATTTTCTCAGCTGTTACGCCACGAGAGTCCGCAACAACAGCTGAAAGGGCACCTTTGGCGGCTTCATTTACTTCAGCAACAATTTGCTTGTTTGTCTTGAAGATTTAATGCCATTGGTTTTAGCTCTGATACACTCTGCTGTTTCATAGTCGGAATTACAAAGAAAACCTCAAAATTTTACCGCTTGCGGCGGCATCTTGCTGAGGCCCTAAGGTGTCCAGAAGCAGAGAAATTCTGTCTGTTCTGCATCTATGTAGGATAATTAAGTGCTGACACTCCTGCAGTCTTCGATGGGGCTTGATGCAAATAAAGCACCATCAGTTTCCACACGTTTTCCGTGCAAAATGGGATCAGGAATTATAGACTGCCCTTGTTTATTTGTAAAGTAATAATCTAGTGATCACAAAGAACATCAAAAACGCCACGCTAGATTTCCGTGGCATATGGAATGTATCTTATCTTATAGTTTTATAGTTATAGATAGCCGTAAATACCTGCCATAGGTAACCAAATAAGCAAGCAGTAAAACACACCGATTAGGCCTGGTAAGATAGATGGCTGTGGTTAATCACAAAGTTACCAATATGCGTTGTGCCTGAACGGTCAAATTGAATTGCCGCCAGGTCACTTGGGTGAGTAGGTAAAATATAGTAACCATAACAAGCACTTGCAAACGCAAGAATAATACCTGGTTCAACTCCGATATTTAACGCATAGGTAGCACAGAGAGGCAACAAGTGCGGCTGCTTGAGGTTTACAAATTTAGAAATCAATAACATCATTACCGCATAAGTCCAGGGTGTGCACGCACAACTATCACCAAGAGCAGCTTTCATCATTGGGTGTGAAGACAGTAAACATTGTTTCCGCCATCCAAGAGATACCAAACACCACCAACAAGGGCAAACGATACATACACTGAGACGGAGAAATCATTTTTGCTAGTGATTTTACCAGCATCAGTAGTGAAAATCACAATCAACGCACCTGCAAGCTTAACATAAAGATTTGAATCCGTGAGACCATACCAAGTGGTGTCTTCATTGTGTCTTTCAACACAATCGTCGCATTGTCGATAGATTCCCACTTTCTCGCCTGCAGTAATCACCGCTGCCTCTTCGAGACACTACAGTTTGCGTCACATTGCCTTTAGCATCCAAAAGTCTGAACGTTTATCAAAAGTGGTTTTGTGCTACAGCTTTACGGTATCTTTCGTCAAGCAATACCGTACCATCTTTGGCTTGAGCAACAATTTTGCCCTCTTTCACGTTAATGGTTTGCACCGCTGTTATCCACCATTACTTCCACAATTTGGGGCAGGTGAGCTCCAGATGACGGACGTAAATCTTTGAAGTAGCCTAAAGTGCACTGCATCGCTGAAGAAATCCACATCGCATTCCAGCTAGATTGCGGTAATATCTAAAAGAGTGAGCACTGTCGCCATATACATATGAATTCTGGATCTTTAATTTCGCGTGCGGAATTCTGGGTGCTTTGTCTAAAATCTTTTACCACGGAACTTCAGCTGAAAATACCAATCCTGCTAACACCCACATAAAGTTGAAGGCACAGTGATTTTTAATAAATCTAGTAACCATCAAAACCGGCAAGCGGTGTTTTTGAGTTCACTAAGAGTGCGGCGGTTAAAGTTACCACCGCAGCCGGTGACGGCGAAGCAATAATCCCCAGGTGAGGATGCAATTGAACTGAAAGCCGCCATCGGACGCTCTGGACGAGATATCGTAATCGCGATGTCATAAATAATTGGCAACGTAATTATAAACCACGTGCTGTACCGCAAAAGAATGGTTAATGTACAGAGTCACAAACAGCAAAAATACTCACGTATTTTGGGTTTGCGCAGTAATTTTTCCGCAATTTGCAACATCACATCAAACCACCGCGCTGGCTTTGTAAGGTTGCAGAAGTTACCACCACAGCAAGAATAGTGAGCATTACATCAATCGCTGGTTTACCTGGTTCAATACCGAAAACCAAACACCAACACGATTAAGCCAGTATCCACGCAAGCATTCCAAAGTGCAATGCCTCCTTTTTCGCTCCATGGAACAAACGAATCAACACAATCACAAGCTGGATTGCAAACTGCGTCCCTTCCCCTAAGTTCATCAGAAAATCCATAGATACCTCCATCTAGTTACATATAAAACGGAGCAAGTTTGGCATAAACTTCTCATAAAATTGTGAATCAAACTCAAACTATTTATTTAGAGATCAAATTTCTTACCAATTTTTGAGAATAACCGCTTGAAGAAGTCAAAAACACCGTACAGGATTTCTCTACGGTTTCTAAAATCAAACTAGTGATTTAAACTAGCTTAATTATAATGAAAGCTTGATCCAACTACAACTTCCAACAGCACCCATTAGTGGTAGAGTGCTTGCTTTCTTGATGAACACACCTTTTGCTGTCGTTGGTTTTGCTTTAGTTAAAAGCAGCCAATAATGCTTGAAAGGTTTTCTTTTAATTGCTCTTCAGAGAAGTTCGCTGCGTGTAGTGTGGATGATACCGTTTTATCATTGCGGTGACGATCTGAGCCAGATTTCGCATTTTTAACTGCTTCAGCAACGTTTGGCGTTACGGTACCTACTTTCGGGTTTGGCATTAAGCCACGTGGACCTAATACTTGACCGACTGGTGACCTACAACACGCATTGCGCTCTGGAGAAGCGATAACAACGTCAAAGTTCATTTCGTCTTTGCTTTCACGCTTGCTCTGCAAGGTCTTCCATACCTACTAAATCTGCACCTGCTGGCTTTCGCTGCTTCTGCGTTTCGCACCTTGTGTAGCCAGACACAGCAACGCGCGCTGTTACGACCTGTGCCGTGTGGTAACACGGTTGCTACCGTACGTTTCTGATCTGATTTACGTCGATACCTGGGTTTGCACTGCAACGTCAACGCTTTCAGCGAATTTTGCTGTCGCGAATTGTTTTAATACTGCGTTTAACTGGTTGATTTCATATCTTTAGTAGAATCTACGCCGGCTGTTTGGTGCTTTCCATAGTCAATTTGTAGCATCGTATTGTTCCTCCACCACTAAGCCCGTTGAGCGAAGCAGTACCAGCGAGTTGTTCATTTTCGTTTCGATGGTTGCACCAGTCATATCTGCCTTTGGTTTCCAGCGATTTGACGGATTTGATCTAAAGTTACTTTGCCCACTTTATCTTTGTTCGGTTTTGCCCTGAGACAGTTAATGCCTGCAGCTTTCAGCCATATCGGCATGCTGTTGGAGTTTAGTGACGAAGTGAATGAACGGTCTGCATATGCAGTGATAACTGCTGGAATTGGTAAAACCTTTTTCTAAAGCTCTCAGTACGAGCGTTGAATGCTTTACAGAATTCCACTAGTGTCACCTGTGTTGTGTGACCTAATGCAGGACCAACTGGTGTTGATGGGTTAGCCATACCAGCTGCAACTTGCAACTTAACGTATGCTTGGACTTTTTGCCATTTTTAAGTTTCCTCTGAGTGGGTGATAACGCAAGTGAGACTTGCTCCCCTATGATAAAAAGCGCGATGTGCTGCACATACGAGGCCATATAAAATGGCTCGTAATTGATGGAGATTTTTATCGAAATTGTGATCGTTTTTCAAAGCGGTTTCGCTTTTTACAAATTTCTAATAAATTTCACCGCTAAATAATCTCTATTACCGTGCTGTTTCTCAGCTTGGTTGAAATTCAAGCTCAACAGGCGTTGCACGTCCGAAAGATTGATACAGACACGCCAATCAGTCCTTTTTCGTAATCACTTCTTCACCATGCTTCGCTAAAGTCTGCCAAATGGACCTTCCGTAACTTACGCACACTTTCGCTGAGGAGTATTCGTTACGATGACGTGGTTTTCTCGCCGTTTTCTTGAACACGGTTAAGATTTCGATCTGCTTCTTTCTTGAAATTGGTGCTGGTTGTCTCGCTGTTCCGCCAATAAAGCCCATTACACGTGGCACGCTACGTACAAGCTGCCAAAGTGTAATCGTTCATTTCCATTTCCGCTAATACATAACCTGGGAGAATTTGCGTTCTGTTTTGACGTTTACCGCCTGCGTCGATAATTTCTTCCAGTTGGCTCTACTTCTTCACCAAACTGATCTTCCATTTTATGTAATTTGAGTGTATTCACGTAAAGGTTACCATAGCACGATTTTCAAAACCTGAAAATGCTTGGAGTACATACAGCGCTTTTTACTTACTTCTGTGTTTCTATGCTCATTTTGATGCTTGGCCTTATAGATTAGTAATAGAAATTAATTAACGCAGCGATAATAGTATCAAAGCCCCATAATACAAGTGAAACTACGATACACACATTGCGATCACGATGAACGTAGTTTGCGTGCTTCTGGGCGAGTTGGCCAAATAATTTTGCGTAACTCAGTGCGTGACTCTTTCGCTAAAACCAATCGCTTTTGGCCTTGGTTGGTTATTGCTGCCACTGCCACTGCAGAGCCGCAATACCACTAACGTAACACTCGCACAGCCAGTGCAAAAGTGAGCTACCGAAATAAGCATTACCAATTACCGCTACTGCTAAAAGCACAATCGCCACAACCCACTAATGTCGCATTTAACCCTTTACTTTTTACGCCTGGTTTTTCAAGCTGTTCGAGGCGCTTTTTTCTTTTTCGGTAGCCATATAAACCCTAAAATTTTGTGTATAAAATAGACGTCTAATAAAGCGAGAGATTGTAGCATTTTCTTAGTTTTAACACGATCTTTTTGTAAAAATATATACTCTCTGAAAAGGTTAAGCAGAAACATACCCGCCATTACCGATTTCACTACACCTAACAATTCCAAGTTTTAGAAGTTCAGCCAACAACATCGACATCCATCTCCACCGCTTTGGCAATATCATCCAATCGCTATCGGCTCAAAGCTAATCTGTTCGAAAATCTGCTGCTGCAAGCGGTCATTTCTGGTAAAAGTCTTTACAGAAGAGATGGCTGCTGATTTTGCAAAACGTGGCACAGAATCCACCGCTGCGTTTTTCACCGTCAAACAACTCTGCTTGCATGGCTCTTTTGCAACTGATATTGTACTGCTTGCAAAATGTCTTTCAATGCTTTCCGTCAATAACGCCCCTTCTTTAATCAGCTTATGGCACAGCCCTGGAATAAGTTTTTGCACTGCATTTGGTAGAGCAAAACACCTCCCGACCTTGTTCAAAGCATAACGGGCGGTAATGAGCGATCCGCTGTTAATCGTTGCTTCCTGCACTAATGTGCTAACGAAAGTCCACTGATAATGCGATTTTCGTGCGGGAAATTCTCGGCAATTGGAGGCTGATTGGGAAAAATTCCGACACTAATGCCCCGCCAGTCTCAATTATCTGCTCTGCTAATTTTGTGTCGTGCTGGGTAAACCTGTGCCAAGCCAGAGCCAAGTACAGCAATTGTGGTGCCCTTTTCTGCCTGCACCGCTGATGACAAAAGCCGTCAACACCAATCGCCAACCCGCTCGTGACCGTAAAGCCATTTTTCAACTAATTCCGAGGCAAAATAGCCTGCCGAGTATTCGCCATAATGGGAAAAATCACGGCTTCCGACAATCGCAATCTGCAGCAAGCTCAAAGCTTTCCACCAGACCTCGTACGAACAACACAGGCGGTGCGGTGCTAATTTGACGAAGCAGAAAGGATAATCCACATCAAATAAAGTCAGAATGCGGTTGCCTTCTTGTTCGCCCACGCCAAAGCAGTGTTAATCCACGCCATATCTGGTGAAACCAACGCTGGATTTGCTTTTCGTTTCCAACCAATTTGGCGAGTTGCTGTTTGTCGAATTGGCAAAATTGGTCGAAGTCGATTTCCGCCAACAGGCGAGCGATTTTTGAGCACCGATTTGTGGCACTTGCAATAATTTGAGCAGAGAAACTGGACGTTCGAAATAAAGCCCTAGAGAAAATTTCCTAATCATAAGAAAAAGGCTAAAATAACCAACTAAATCTTTTAAAATTTTCGAGCGGATCACAAAAATGGCAGTATTAGGGTGAGTGTTATACAGATGAGCGACACGACGGTGTGCGAACCCGTGGCAGAAAGTCGTCTGGGAATTAAACCAATTTATCGACGATATACTTGAGACAATGTACGAACATGAAGGCATTGGGCTTGCCGCACCGCAAGTGGGTGTGTTAAGTCGTGTAATTACTATCGACATTGAGGGCGATACCAAGTGTTAATCTGAAATTTTGGAAGCGAAGGCAGAAACGGGTATCGAGGAGAACTGTTTGTCTATTCAGGGCATCGTGCGTTGGTGCCACGCAAAGAAAAGTGAAGGTAAAACGCATTAAACCGCCAAGGTGAAGAGGTGATTTACGATGCCGATGGCTTGTTTGCAATTGCATTCAACACGAAATCGATCACCTCAACGGTGTACTGTTTGTGGATCACATTTCGCCTCAAACGCCAACGCATTAAAGATGCAAAAGCTGACAAATTGCGAGAGCGTAGTAAGTTTTGAGACGATTCTAGCTTGTCGAATGATAAGCCGAAAATGGAAAAGCAAATCAGCAACAAACTTTAACCGCTTCTGCTGTTTGAGTTTAATCGTAAATAAAAACCACCATTTAGGTGGTTTCGAGTAACAAAGTTGAATTTCTTTTCCTTCTAAAAGATAATCTGCACTGCAAATATGCAAACGCTGATTGCTAGCTCAGGCTATTCGCCTAATAATAAATTACGTATAAAATTTCGAGAGGCTTTAATCCATCAACATCTTGCACCAATTGAGCTCCTGCTATAGACACTCTTCTCTCTGGCATCAGCGTGTCGGATATATTCTTCAAAAAGGATCTTTAGCCATAAAAATAAGAGTAAAAATAAGTTTTTCATTTTACCCTTTTTTCCGTTTCAAGCGGTCAATTTTTCGGCAAAAATTTGCAAATCACATTGTTCACCGATAATATCCGCAATTTTAATCAACATAAGGAAAACCTATGATTATCTGTAACTGGCGGCTTTGGTATGATCGGCAGCAATATTGTCAAAGCCTTAAATGAGATGGGTCATGCAAAAGATATTTTTAGTGAGTGGACAACCTCAAAAATGGGGAAAAATTCATCAATTTAGTGAGATTTGAGACATTGCAGATTATTGCGATAAAGAAAGATTTCATCGCCTCAATTATCGCGGGCGACGATTTTGGCGACATTGATGCGGTATTCCACGAAAGGGGCTTGTTCAGCTACTACCGAATGGGACGGCAAATACCTAATGCACAACAACTACGAATACTCCAAAGAGTTGTTGCATTTCTACTTGAGATCATGAAAATTCCGTTTCTTCTATGCTTCAAGTGCGGCGACCTATGGCGGTCGTTCAGATAACTATCGAAAAACGCGAATTTGAAGGTCCGCTCAATGCGTATGGCTACTCAAAGTTCTTATTTGATGAATATGTGCGCAGAAAGTCTTGCCTGAAGCGGATTCTCCTGTATGTGGTTTCAAATACTTCAACGTTTTACGGCCCGCGCGAGAACAGCATAAAAGGCTCAATGGCAAGCGTAGCATTCCACCTCAACAACCAAATGTTGAAAAGGCGAAAAACCCAAAACTTTTGAAGGTTCAGAAGAGTTTTTACGCGACTTCGTGTAGCTGTAGATGTCGCATAAAGTAAATATCTGGGCGTGGCAAAATGGCATTTCCGGTATTTACAACCTTGGCACGAGGCAAAGCGGAATCGTTCAAAGCGGTTGCCGAAGCGGTGATTAAATTCCACGGTAAGGCGAAATTGAGACCATTCCATTTCCCAGACCATTTGAAATCTCGCTTCACCAAACCTTCACGCCAAGCAGACTTAACCGCTTTGCGTGCAGCTGGCTATAAAGGCGAATTTGAGTCTGTAGCGGAAGGCACGGCGGCTTATATGGCTTGGTTGAATCGATAATCAAGGCCTGAGCTTTGGCGATGGAAAGTCTCGCCTTGCCAAGAAATATTTGCAGCGAAAGGCTTTTTCGTAGATACTGAGGTTGTGTTTTCTCGCATGAATGCCTCTTGGTGAAATGATGTGAGGCAAATTCTTTTGCAAAGAAAAATTAAAAATCCAACCGCTTACACAACACCACTTCAGCCGTTCTCTCTTAAGGCTTGAATTATCGCTGGATCCGCCTCTCTGCCTGTAATTAGCAAGTCATTTCACTCAAATCGCTAAACAGCATCCCGACCTGTTTGCCGAGCTTAGTACTATCGACTAACGCGATAAACTTGTGTGCCTTACGGGCAGAGGACTTGTTCGAGTTGGCTAAAAATCATATCAGTTTTTATATAAGCCTTCGGGGTAAAACCTTTTCCGCTGGTGAGACATCCATCCGCAAAAATAGTTGTTTTTCGTGCTGATTGTTTAACGAGAGCGTCACGCGTTTATTCTTATTATATTGCCCACCTATAATCACAATATTTTCGTGATTATGTTCAATCAGATAATTCGTAGCGGTAGAAAATTGGTGATGATTTTGCAAATGTTTACCGCACAGATGATTGCCAGTAGTTGCATCGTCGAACCTGCAGTTAAAATTACACTTGCACCATCAAAACGGTATTTGCTTGCCGCTTCGGCAATCCGTTGTTTCTCGCTGACGTTGTTGATTTTATTTGAGAAAAATTGGGTGAAAGTCTGTTTCAATCGCTTCCGCCCCATTACGCACTTTGCGTGGTTTGCCTTGCTCGTGTGGTTTGCTAATATCGCGGCGAGCAGTAGCGGGCGATACGCCTAATAAATCGATAATTTCGTTGGTGGAAAGTATCTTTTTCTTCCAGTAACGAAAGTAATTGTTTTATGTCTATAGGTTTCGTTCATTGGTAATCCTTTTTGTTGTGGTGTTTAATCAATGAACTGTAACTACTTTTTGCCCTATACTTTCCTCCATTTACAGAAGGAATGAATTGAGGTGAAATGTTTTTACATATTGATTTAAACTGAATATTTAGTGCTTGTTAGAAGCTATCATTGGAACCACGTGGGTGATTTTTACCGTATTTAGTAAATAGGATTGAAAGAATCCAACTTTCATAAGTGATTTCATTAACGTTAGCCATAGTGTGCTCATCTCTGTATTCAATTACAGAAAAATTCAATCATTTTTAATCATAAATAATCCACAAATTTTGTAAAATACTTTTTATTGATTTTTGTGATCTAGTTCTCATTTTTAATGTATTCAGACAAAACAAGATTCTATCTGCTTGGACTTGAAAAAAGGAGGGTTCGTTATATAGTTGAGAAATGAAAAGGTGGTAGAGCTTGCCCCACTTTTTAGATATGTTTATCAAGCTCGAGCCTCAGATTGACTTATAATTATCTTATTATAAAAAGCCATGTAGTTTTATTGAATATTGTGACTTTTTATTTTTCTTCATTTGCAAAAATCGTTTATATCCTACCGCTTGAAAAATAAAATGTGTCCAATTCATAAAAATAATCAAAAAAATAATCTTTATTTATCAAAATAAGGTAGTTGTCATGCAGCCATTACATTTGCTGAATGATACTCTCACTCAACTTAGCGTCTTTTTGACGTAATTTGATTTTTAAAATAACAGGTTCTCTTGTGAAAAATGCTCAGTGATATTCTGGTCTTTTTAAAAAGATCGAGGTGTTAAATAAAGCACCTTTCTTACTTTGGTATTGTTGCCTGCTAGGGCATTCTGCTAAAAAGATTCCACCACCATTATTAAAGCACCATCAAAACCATTGTAGGTTTTATGCTTGTGCAAGCAGAGTTCAGACTACTTGATTTTCAACTTCAAAGCGGTGATTGAGTTTATCCAAATTCCATCCTTAACTGGTGCGGTGATTGACCCATACGCAGTATGCAAGCGACTATTCAAACCATGGCAGAATAACTACGCTTGGGTAGGGTGTACAGTAATCGGTGCATTGTTGCTTAATATCTTATTAGTGGTGTTCAGAAAATTCACTGGTATTCGTACCATTATGCTGACAGGACATAGTATGTTCCAACAAACAGGTTTGGTGGCAGTGTTCTACTGATCATTGGTGCATCAATGTGAAACGGTGATTTATACCTCGGTACTAATGGCTCTCTATTGGGGTATCTCTTCTAACATTATGTATAAAGCTACGCAAGCTGTTACTGGCGGAGCAGGTTTCTCTATCGGTCACCAACAACAAATTGCCTCTTGGATTGCAACTAAACTTGCACCAAAACTCGGCGACAAAAACGACTCTGTGGATCATATGAAATTACCGAAATGGTTACACATTTTCCACGACAGCATCTCTGCAACCGCACTCATCATGACTATCTTCTTCGGTATCATTCTTCTCTCATTCGGTTTGAGACAACCTGCAACAAATGGCGGTGTAAAACTCACTGGTCTATAGTCACATTCTTGAAATGGGCTTAGAAATTCGCAGTAGCGATTCAAATCATCGTAACGGGTGTGCGTATGTTCGTGGCGGAATTGTCTGAAGCCTTCAAAGGTATCTCTGAACACTTAATACCAAACTCAGTGCTTGCGATTGACTGTGCGGCAATTTATGCCTTCTCACCAAATGCAATGGTATTCGGCTTTATGTGGGGTGCAATCGGTCAATTCGTGGCTGTGGATATCTTACTCGGCTTTAGCTCACCAATCTTAATTATCCCTGGCTTTATTCCGATGTTCTTCTCAAACGCTACCATCGGCGTGTTCGCAAACCAATTCGGTGGCTGGAAAGCAGTGATGAAAATCTGTTTCGTGATGGGTATGATTGAAGTGTTCGGCTCTGCGTGGGTAATCAAATGCTTGCCAGCCAAAGTACCACTTTCAACAGGATGGATGGGTATGGCTGACTGGGCGTTATTCTTCCACCAATCCTACAAAAGGTATCATCAGCGTACCAGGCTTCTTCTTCGTGATTGTTGCCCTTGCATTGGTTTATATGTTCTTCGCATCTCGCCAATTACGTACTGAAGCAGAAGCGAAAGCCAAAGACTTAACCCTTGAACAATTAGATGACTACGGCTTGAATCAAGCACAAGCAGGGGACAGAACAAGCGGTCGAAAAGCGAAACTTCTGCAAATGTTTATGCAAAACCTGTGCACATTCTTGCAGTGTGCGGTTCAGGTCAAAGGCTCATCAATGATGATGAAATGAAAATTAAACAATACCTTGATAAAGCGAGGGCATTCCAAACGTAATGGACTCTTGCGCAGTGACCGACCATAAAAGGTAAAGTATCAGGCGTGGACATCATCGTTTGCTCAAAACACTTACAAGATAGAAATCGTTCAAAGGAGGTAGCGTCTCTGTGCTAGGCGTACAAAATATGCTGAACCCGAATACCTTCGGCGAAGAACTCTTGACGTTGATTAAAAATATCAATAAATCCTATGGCGTCCTTTAGGGACGCATTGATACGTAACCTGGGAGGAGGCCCTAGGGGATTAAACAAAAAGGACACTCTATGTTAAAAAGAATCCCTCATTGAAAATCACTCCATCGCCCTCAACCAAACCGCTACTTCTTGGAAAGAAACCATCAAAATCGGCACAGACTTACTCGTTAAAGCGGGCACTATCGAACCTAGCTACTACGACCACATCATCAGCAATATCAGAAAAAAATGGGACGCTACATCATTTCTGGCCCCAGGCTTATGATGCCACACGCTCGTCCAGAAGAAGGCGTGATTAAAACCTCTTTTGCATTGGTCACCTTAAAGACCCTGTGACGCTTTGAAGGCGAAGACGAACCCGTGAGCGTCTTCATCACCCTTGCAGGGTAGCGATTCTGACCGCCATATGGAAGGCTTAATAGAAATTGCGAGTGCTTGACGACGAAGAGCGAAACAGGCGTGAACCTCGATAAATTCCTCGCCTGCAAAACCTGAGGATGTGTGCGATGATTGATGCGGCATTAAATGCATAACATGTAGCGGTGTGGGCCGAAAGCCTACGCAAGCGGTCGATTTTGCAAAACTTTTTACATATCAGACCGCTTTTTGTGTTTCAATCCTTTTGAACCTTGCTCTATTTTGGATTATGTATTTCGACTATCATATTCAATAAAGGTATTCACATGATACAAAACTCAACTACCTTATTCCAACCCTTATTGCGGCAACAAGTCTTTTCGCCCTATGCCGAACAAGGCTAATGAGAGAGCCCGAAAACACTGGGCGGATCAACAACATAAAACAGTTAAACAATCGCTACAGTTGAGTCAAATAATATTAACGATTGGTTAGGGAGAAAGCTGGCCAGACAAACCCGCCTCAGCAAGCTTACGCGTAATGATGGATATGGAGATGGAACCGCTACAGCCGCTGCCCTACAAACCTCGTGTGCGCGGTAAAATTAAATTACCTGTATTGAAAAACATTTGAGCGTCGTCTTCGGGGACGAGGATGTTGAGAACCAATCCCGCGATAAAAACCGTGTTGGGAAAAACTACGAAAATTTAGAACTGGAATCGCAACTATGATGCTCGCCAAACCAGAAATGACAACGCATCAATGGCTTTGCGTTGGTCAAATGCCGCAAAAATTTGAGTGTGAAAACAGATTTTTGATGTGGGTTTTACGCTCAATGGGAGAGATATATTTGGACGTTTGCGAGATCAGCACAGGAATGGACAGAAAATTTCAGCACGCGTCTCGAACAGTTTACCGTTATGGCTACGTAGTCGCCACTATTTACGAACTAACGAAAACCACTATATTGATGGCGACAGCGACTGTATCATGAACCATACTTTCTTGCAATATACATAATAAGGAAGAAGAAACGGGCTGGGGCAATAGCCTTTACCGTCAACATACTTTTCTGGTTTTAAAACCTAAGTTATGGCATATTTACTGGGGGCGATTCGATAAAGACCGCTCAAAATTTAATACTTGGGGGCCCTTTGTTACCTATCGTCCAACCAATTTTAAGAAAATGAGCTCTTTTATTCAGCCTGAAAGTGGTCTTTATAACGATAAAGATAATAATCGAGGGCACTATTTCCAACGGGTTTTATGCGTTTAGAAACGCAGTGTTTAAAACAGCAAGCGGTGAAAGTGTAGAAATAAAATGCAAAATTTCACCGCTAATTTTATTATTTCTTCACACCGTAATGCGGCACCACTCTTCTTTTTCCACCACAGGATCGAGGTTAAAATCGCGGGCATACGCTTCGCAGACCGATTCGGCTTGCGTGGCTAAAAATACCTGACAAACCTAAATCTCCTTGCAGTTTTACAAGTGTAATGATATTCGGTGCTAACTCCTTCAGCGGCCCCCGCTAAAATGTTCGCTACCACCATCGGCATTTGTAAATCTGCTGGCTGATCTTTAGCTAAGAACAACTCCTGGGCGATCCGCCACACCATTCGCTTCAGCATTGATTGGTCGAAGCCAAAATCGCTTGCGGGTCGATGTCGATACCAATCGCACGTTTCGCCCCCAGTTTCAGTGCAGCAATGGCGAGAATACCCGAACCATAGCGAAATCAATCACCGTTTTACCCGTTAAATCTAAGCTATCTAGCCATTGCAAGCAGAGATGCTGTGGTTGGGTGCGGCTACCTGTGCCGAAACGCCAAGCCTGGGTCTAACATCACGTTCACCGCATTCGGATCTGGCACTTCACGCCAGCGGGCGAATCCACAGGCGTTTGCCGGGACTGCATTGGGTGGAAGTGTCCATCCATTCACGCTCCCAATCTTTATCTTCAATTTGCTCGATTTTTATGTGCAAAATCTGGTGCGACCAAACGGCTGATAGTCAACGCCTCGACAATCACGCTCATATCGGTTTCCGCATCAGATAAACCGACTACATCCGTATTCCCCACAAGCGTGTTTCGCCTGGGCTGTTCAAAGACGTGGTGTCTTGGCTGTCCGTAAGTGACCGACACCGCCCCAATTTCCCGTTAAAAATCGGCGGTTGCTCAGCCTGTTTATCTGCAGCCCTATTTAAACGAATTTTGTACTCGCCATTTTGTGTTCGCTTTGTTAAAATTTCCGGATGATTTTTGCAATAATATAATAATGGACTTTCTGCCTAAACGATACCGAACACATTACCCCCAAAACCATTTCGTGTATCATGTTCACTTCATTTTCCTCAAAATCTTATGCAATCTACAACTCTTGAACTTTCTCGTGGCAGAACGCATCAAAACTGCCGCGAAAGCAGCATTTCGCCTTATAGTGCACCGATGATCGCGGGTTTTCTCTTTTTGGGTATCGCCTCGGGGTTTATGTAAAAGCAATCGGCTTTGGTGTGTTATATCCTGTGCTGATGGCACTCCTCATCTACGCAGGCTCGGTCGAATTTGTCGCCATGGGTGCGTTAGTCGCACCCTTTTCACCGTTAAGCGTATTTCTAATTGCTCTGATGGTAAGCGGTCGCCAGATTTTCTACGCCATTTCACTGCTGGAAAAATGCGGTGCACACGCTCGGCAAAAACGGTGGTATTTGATTAGACGGGCTGGTCGATGAATCCTTCTCACTCAACTATATGGCACAAATCCCACGCAGGCATCGACAAAAGGCTGGTATATGTTCTTCGTGACTTTCTACTTGCATTTATATTGGGTGATTGCAGTGCACACTGGGCAACCTCTTCGGGAGGTATGTTGCTCTGTGAATTTATGAGCGTAGAATTTTGCGATGACTGCCCCTTTTCTGGTCATTTTGCGGAAAATTGGCTGAAAGAAAAATCGCACAGCTCGTTACTCGAGGCTTAGGCATTGCGTTTATATCGCTATTGTGGTCGGGAGAGCATTTCTTAATCCCAACATTGAGTTGATTATTTGGGTAATTTTAACCTACGCCGCCGCACAGCAGGCAAGAAAACTTGAGACCGTTAAATTGGAGAAAGCAAATGACCGTTACCGAACACATCATTACCATCGGGCTTTAGTGTTTTAGCGGTGCAAATCACCCCGCTTGGTGCCGTTTTGGCTCTTCCCCGCCAACCGCCGATTCCCGAATATATCCGCTACCTTGGCAAAGTGCTACCCGCTGCAATGTTTGGAATGTTGTTGATTTACTGCTACAAAAATATCGATATTTTTCGCGGGACACCGTGGCTTGTACGACTTTATCGCAGGAGCAGTGGTGTTGGCATTGCATTTTTGGAAAAGAATATGCTTTATTTCCATTTTCAGTCGGCACGCTTGTTTTATATGGTGTTAGTGCAGGGTGTTGTTGCGAAAACCTAGGAGCGAAAGCCCTGAGCATCACAAACATTCTACCCCTTCCCCCACGGTAATTTTATCACTTCACCGTTGTTTTGTCCGACACCCACTCACGCTTTGCCCTTCTTTGCCGCAAAAGTACCGATGCCTGGGTCGTTCCATCGACCATTGAAACTGTTTGCATAGCATCAATCCCGCTACCGATCAAGTTGCACCCGTTACAGGTTTAGTGATTTTACCTTTTCTCAATTCAGTGAGCTTCTGCGGTGGAGACACTAAATTTGCCCGAGGTAATGTCCACTTGTCCGCCGCTAAAATGCGGGCGTAGATACCGTATTCGACCGATTCGATCATCTCGTCAAATTCATGGTTGCCTTCGGTCGAGGTAAGTATTCGATCATTCGTGGCGATTGGCAAGTGGGCATAAGATTCACGTCTGCCATTGCCTGTTGGGGGCGACGCCCGATTAAACGAAGCATTGAGCTTGTCTTGCAAACAGCCTTTGTAGATGCCGTTTCGATCAACACATTGATGCGTTGAGAAGGTACGCCTTCATCATCAACCGTCATTGAACCGCGGGCATTCTGGATTGTACCGTCATCAACAATGGTACAAAGCGGTGAAGTTACTAACTCACCAATTTTGCCTGTAAACAATGAGGACTTGCGTTTTGCGAAATCGCCTTCCAGTCCGTGTCCAACCGCTTCGTGGAGTAAAATGCCCTGGCAACCAGCACCAAGTACAATTGGCATTGTTCCCGCAGGAGCAGGCATTGCACCAAGTTCACTAACGCCATTCGCACTGCTTCTTTCGCTAAATATTCCGCACGGTTGTAGCCAACCATTTCGCCGTTGACGATGTGCGGTTCTAAGAAGAAATTCTAAGCCATCGCGACCGCCCATACCCTGATGAACCGCGTTCACGCTTGCCATTTCTTCTACCAATACCGACACCGAGCAAACGCACCAGCGGGCGAATATCTGCTGCTAACGTGCCATCGGTTTGCAGCGACTAACATCTCTTCATAAAATCGCCGATACATTCGCATTCACTCGCACCACTCGAGGATCTTTCGGCTCGAGCCACTTTATCAACTAAATACAGTAAGTCCACTTTCTGCTCACGGCTTAAAGTTTCAAGCGGATTGATCGCTGCACAACGCTGACAAGCGGTCGTTTCTTTGAAATTTTTACCAATAATTGACCGCTTTCGTTGCTGATAGAACGTGCCGCTTCCAGCACATTGATTGAGCTGACTCAAACCGATTTGGTCAGCGATAGCAAAGCCCGTTTTCTTGCCTGAAACAGCACGCACGCCAAAACCGCGGTCGATATAAAAGCCACCTTCTTTAATGATGGAATCTTCCAACGCCCAACTTTCATCTTGACTGAGTTGGAAATAGAGATCCGCATAGTCAATTTGACGGCTAGAGAAGTGATCTAATACTTGAGAAAGGTGTGAAAGCTCCACGCCAGTTGGGGCAAGTGAGGCTTTCTGAGACTTGTCTAACATAGGGTTCCTGATTATTTTTCCTCACCCTTGTGGGAGAGAGTAAATCTTAGTAAATAAAATTTTTGCGAATTTTTGCATAAATTGACCGCTTAATGGGGTAATTTCCGCTGGTCATATCCAAAAACAAAGCGGTCGAAATCTGCAAAACTTTTTGCAAAAACTCTCGACCACTGGTGAAAGGTTACACACTATCTATTTAACAATCTCACCTTTTCGCTTGCAGATCGGCGTGGTAGATGAACGCACGAATGGTCTGCAGGCTGCGTGTTCGAAGCCCATTTTTCGGCTTCAGCACGGAACATATCAAACTCTTCAGGCGGCACGTAGCGTTCAACTTTTTAAATGGTGGCGGCTTGGTTGGAGATGCTGGCCAACGGTGAGCATCGTTACGCCTTGAGCACGTAAGTCACGCATCACTTCCAAAATCTCTTCGTTAGTTTCGCCTAAACCGACCATTAAGCCCGTTTAGTTGGAATATCTGGGAACTCTTCTTTAAAGATTTTAGAGCAATTCGAGCGACCAATGATAATCCGCTCCAGGGCGAACCTCACGGTATAAGCGTGGCACATTTTCAAATTGTGGTTGAACACATCAGGTGGATTTTGTTTTAAAAATTGCGACCGCTTGTTCGACACGTCCACGGAAGTCTGGCACGAGAATTTCCACTTTACACTCTGGATTTAACGCCTTGATTTCTCGCACGGTTGCCGCAAAGTGGGCTGCACCGCGGTCTCGGCGAAAGTCGTCTCGGTCTCACCGAAGTACTACCACATATTTAAGCCTCATATCTTGCACAGTTTCTGCCACTTTACGCGGTTCATCTGGGTCAAGCGGAAGCGGTTTGCCGTGTGCTACATCACAGAACGGGCAGCGGCGGAGTACAAGTGCCCCACAATCATAAAGGTTGCCGTGCCGTGGTTGAAAGCATTCGTGCAAGTTAGGCAAGAAGCTTCTTCACACCACTGAGTGTAAGCCGTGGCGACGCATCCCGTTTTTAATACTGTCGATTTTTGCCGAACTTGCTGGTGGTTTAATTTTTCATCCAGCTCGGTTTTTGAGTAACTCTTGATCTGGGTCGATATTGCGAACTTGGATAACAGAGGTTTTCGCTGCATCACGATATTTCACGCCTCGTTCCATTTTGAACGGTGCGAGTTTCGCTGGCGTATTCGTTGCCGTTGTCATTAGAATTCGTTTCTCCTCGTTGTTAATAAATTGTTGCACATTATAGCCTAAAAATCGCGGCAAAGTGGGCGACCAATTTTTGGGAGACATCCTCACAGGTTAAGTACTCCTGATTATTCAATTCGCTTAATTGGCACATTTTCAAAGCCCCTGCATAACCGCACGGGTTAATGTTGTGAAACGGTGATAAATCCATATTGATATTAGGTGCTAGCCCATGGAACGAACAACCTTTACGAATACGAGTCCTAATGAGCAAATTTTTCGCCCTCCACATAAAACCCCTGGTGCATCTGGTTTTGGGTAGCTTTCCACCATAATCCGCCAAGGTTTTCACCACATTGTTCAAGTGCGGTAACTAAATCACGTACAGAAACGTCGTGCCCCTGGGCTTTTTAAGCGCTTGATGTCGATCACACATACATCACCCGCTGACCAATTCCCGTGATAGGGTAATCTGCCCGCCTCGATCCGATTGCACGACTGGAATATTAGTTTGATGAATGAGGGTGTTCTGGCTTGCCTGCTGAACGCGTGTATAAAAACGCTGGGGTGTTGCACTAGCCAGATTTCATCTTGAGTTTCTTCGGTGCGGTTGTCGGTGAAATCTGCATTTTATGCCAGATTTTTCATAAGGTTGCACGCCCAATTGGCGAATAATCAGTTTTTGTGTTCATAGTGAGGTTTTGAGATGAAAATATTAATTACATATGGAAGAGGGAAATCTCACGAGATTTATTCTCCGCAATAAAAAGAAATTTATTAAAGCACCATTCTTACGCCTTCAATTTTTCGCAAGTTCTTCATAAAGGGTTTCCACTTGACCGATGTGTTCAGCCACAATATCAATCGAAACCGAATTATAAGTGCCCTTTTGCTACTACGTTGTTCGCGAGGTATAATCGCCTTTACGTGAATTTGAGTCACAGCGACTACATCATCCACTAAACCATCGCGATGTGTGCCTACCACTGAAGGTAAAATCACATGGGAATTCGAGTAAATCTTTTAATTTTGCTTGGGGTAAATCTTGTAAGTTTACAGTTTTATTTGTCATATTCTTTCCTCTCTTTATATATGAAGCGGTAAGATTTTTAGCAAACTTTTGCAAAATCCTACCGCTTGTTGCGTCTCTATATAGGTCTAAATTTTTCTGTTGCAAGAGCTGATTAGTTAAACAGCTTTTCACAGTGAGTACGACCCAGTCCCACGCACGACCAAAAATACCCACTTCGCCTACGGCTTGTAAGGGTTTGAGTGGTGTTGAAGCAATATCTTTGCCATCTAATTGGTAAATCACTTTGCCAACGACTTGACCTTGCGTGAGTGGGGCTTCTGCCTTTTATTGTCTAATTCATAACGTGCTTTAAGCTCGCCCGCTTTGCCTTTTGGAATCGTGATAAAACTATCTTGCTCAGAACCTAATTGTACCTTGTTTACGTCACCGTAGTACACGCTCTCTTCTTTTACCGCCTTACCTGCTGGTAGAGATTTCACCGTTTTCAAAGTTCGCAAAACCCCATTGAAGTAATTTTTGCTTTCCACTTCACGACCTTTTATAAGTCGGCACGCCCATTACCACAGAAATCAAACGCATATTTGAATTGGTCGCTGACGCCACCGAAAGTTATAGCCAGCTTTATCGGTATGCCCTGTTTTCATTCCATCCACGTTCATGGTTTTATCCCACAATAAACCGTTACGGTTTGGCTGTGGTTTTTCACGATTATATTGGAACTCTTTTTCTGAATAAATTTTGTACTCCTCTGGCTGATCGCGGATCCGACATGAGTGCCGATAATCGCCATATCTCGTGCTGAAGAGTGGCTGGTTTGGGTCATCAAACCGTGCACGATGGTAAAGTGCGTGTTTTGTAAGCCGGAAACGTTGAGCATGCTTATTCATTTCATCAATGAAAGAAGCTTGCGATCCTGAAAGTATGCTCTGCTAAAGCCACTGCCGCATCGTTACTGAAACGATGATTAAGCCTCTCATTAACTCGCCCACAGTCACCTGTTTATTCAAGTCTAAGAACATCGGTGATGAACCTGGGAATTTTGTGCCCATGAATTTTCATTCACGGTGTAAACATCACTATTGTGTACTTTTCCTTGTTTTATTGCTTCACCCACACAACATAAGCGGTCATCATTTTCTCGTTAATGAGGCGGGATATTGACGTTGATCGGGATTAAGACTCGCTAATACCGCACCAGAGTTGTAATCCATTAAAATATAAGTTTGCGCATTCAATTGCGGTGCGGCAATGCCCAAAAATCCGTAGTGGCATCTGCCAAAGCGGTTGAAGAAAGGATTGAGCAGAAAGGCCGGCAAGTTTTTAATAATCTTTTTCATATAAAGTGTCCGATAACGTTGGGTTGAAAATCTCTATAAAACTAATCAAGGGAAGCTTGATGAATGCTCAACAACCCCTTTATGATAATTAAACAAATTGTCAAAATTAACTCTTTTCTGCTAATTCTGAGGCGTTTGTTTTGTCTAACACGCTTTCACTTTCACTGGCTGTGCCGAGTGTATGCATACCTAATTGGCGTGCTGCATTTCTCGATAAATCTAACACTCGAGCGTGAGTATAAGGACCACGATCATTCACGAACAACAACTTTCTTACCGTTACGCATATTGGTCACTTCAATCAATGTGCCAAACAGTGAAAGACGGATGAGCAGCTGTCATCGCTGTATTATCAAAACGCTCACCATTTGCTGTGCGACGACCGTTAAATTCATCCGCATAATAACTTGCCATACCAGATTGATAATGAGAACGTGGCGTATCTTTATGCTTGTCTGCTAAAAGAAAGGGTTTTTCTTTTACATTTTCTTTGCGGATTTCACCGCTTGTTTTGTCGCTTTCGAAGCGTCTTTTTAGCGTCTTCTTTGGGTTTGTGCCTTTGTCTGTTTTTGACACAATCGCCGTTTTTGCGTGTTTGGTTGCTGCAACAGAATTCAATGTTCCGAATGTGAAGAATCCAGCTAACAACAGGGTTACAATTTACTTAATCGACAGTATGTATTCCTCATTTTGATATCGTTTCGCTTGTAACGATGTTTTGTATTGCCCATTTTTCCTCAACAAGTTATCACTGATAGAAAAAACTAGTGACTGTTAATCTAATCGATAACTGACCTTGTCTATGCTTGCGATACCGCAAAAAGCAAAAAGTTTAATGTTTGATTAAATTTATTCAAAAACAAAAGCCGAGCTTCAAAGGCAACGTAAGCCAGCCTTTGTTTTTCTTACTATTTAGCTTATTATAGGGGTTGTCGCTGTGTGTGTACGATGTACTAGCTTGGACATCATCAATCCAAACGCCGCCATCAACGTCACATGAGACGTTCCCACCATAGCTAAACAGCGGTGAAGGGTACACCAACTTCGGGCAAAATGCCGCCTCACCATCGGCGATCTGCACAGCATACACATGGGCACGCCGTGCCGCCCGAAAGAATGCGCCCAAAGCTGCATTATCTGACTGCGCCCTAGCATTAAACCACGTGCACTGATAAAGAGATAAATGCCGAGCAGAATCAGCGCACCCTATCATTCAGCTCTTCAAAGCTTACACTCCCGCAAAATATAAAGTCGCATGCGGTTCTGGCAGAAATTCCAGCTGTGATTGGAGTGGCCTTCCATCCAGCCCGCTTGCCGTTATGCCAAGCCTCGGAACCACTGCATTTCGATTGAATAATATGGTAGCCCGCACCAAGTGGATCTTTCTCAGGGTCAATCAAGGCGTCGTACCCGTTTTTGCGATAAATGCATCACCCGCATTATCGGAATAAAATCCGCCAAAAAGACCACACCTGCGAAATCAAATTTCCAGCGCACTGCCATGAAACGCACATAAATTCCTGCCACGGCGCAAACCAAAGAGTGAGGTTCCGTCGATCAGGTTGTGCCGCCGCAAATGGAGTTGGAAAAACAATAATCGCCAACGCAGCCAGCTGTGTCGCGGGAAATTCGGTGGAAGCGGTCGGATTACTCAAGGAAAAGTCGCCACTGCATCGGCGGCACAGCCAATTCTGCGTCTCGACGGCTGAAAGCGGACGAAAGCGCAAATTCAGCCAAATTCGCTGAGCTGCTGGTTTCCCGGAACATCATCCACCATTACCAACACTTAACGATGGTGACCGCACATACAAATAGGCGAATGGGGTGCGAGGGTGCGCGCGCGGATCATCGCTTTCATCACAAAGCATCACTCAAGCCCTAAAGGCACCTGCATTACACGGTTGGTGGAACATTTTTCGCTACCACCACTGGCAGCACTATACAACAACACCATATGCCACAGCCATGGGTAATCGCAAACAACAACAAGAGCCATGCAAATCGAGCGAGGCTTTCCAAGAGACCTTTTCTAGTCTGTTACTCATTCACATTTTCGTAGTCGTTTCTGGCACAGAGGACGCGGGTACAGGAAGACACAATCGCGAATTTTGTAGAACGAAGTGCGATTACCCTCATTTTCTTCAGTGTGCGGGTTAAAAGCAAAATCCATCACTTGGCGCACCACGGGTGCCGCATTCGCCCGCCGCCGCCTGCGTTTTCTAAAATGGTCGATAACCACAACTCGATTATCATAGTGCGTAAGCGAAACAAAACCACGCGTGATCGTGCAACTCTTTCTTCAAGGCGTTTTTCATATTTTCCACCTTTCAAGTTGAACACGTGCTGTCCGATTTCTGCCGCACGGTAGAACGAGCCTCCCGCCTTTTGCCCGTACCCATTACCATTAATGACGTTATCATGCTCAGTTTCGCCACGTTTCCCAAAAACGCTTTCACTTTTGCTCGTAATATCTTCGTAAAGCAGCGGATCTTTATACAGCTCAACCGGAGTTACGCAGAGTAATCTTTTCATTTAAATGCGGTGTATTCACTCGCCTATTATTGACCAATACAGCTAGCTTTCGCCACTTGTAATGGCGTGCAATCAGTAACCTTGCCCAATCCCAACAGGGATGGTATCTTGTGTACCCATAGTTTTCTGTAAGCAGCTCGCTTCCAGTCGCGGAGTTGGATAAACGCCTGCAGGCTCCTCAAACAATCAATGCCCGTTTTCTGCCCAAAGCCGAATTTGGTCATCCTCCGCCATTTGTCGATTCCTGTATCGTAAACAAGCTGGTAGAAGAACTGTCAGAGACTCAGTAATCGCCTTATTCACATTGGTTGAACCGTGCCCTGATTTCTTCCAGTCACGATAACGCTGAGTTGTGCCCGGTAAAATCCAGAAACCAGGGTCAAACACTGTCGTATTTGGCGTAATTTTGCCCTCTGCCATGCCCATTACCGCATAGAACGGACGTAACGGTAGAAGCAGGTGGGTAAGTTCTTGCTGTCGCACGGCTATAAAGCGGGCGAGCAGGATCTTCTAACAAAAGCTTGTAATCTTTGCGATACCGCACGAATAAATTGTTGTCGTAGCGGGCTGGTCACCATCGCTAATACGCTGCTGTCACGAGCATCCAACACCACCACCGGAGCCTTTTCCCGCGCTTTCAATATCTTGAACGTATTGTTTGTAACTCAATATCAATGGTTAAACGTAAGGAACTGCCCGCTACGCCCTCTTGGTCTCGCAGCTTGCGGATCACCTTGCCGCGATTGTTAATCTCTACCTCTTCAAAACCGGTTTGCCCGTGCAATTGGTCTTCATAATATTTCTCAATGCGAGTTTACGGCATATTGCGAACCCGCAATCGAATTTTCCGTCTTTCTGTAGCTTTTTCTTATCTTTTCGTTAATTTTCGCGACATATCCCAAAATATGGTCAGCGTTTTCTGGTGAGGATAATTCCGTTTGTATATACGCCTGCACATCTAAACTTGGGAAGCGATATTGGTTCTGCAAAACGTGCTATCTGCTATCATTCATATCCGCTTTAGCAAAATCGAGGGTATAGCGCAAAAGCAGTTTTTTCTTTATGGAGTTTTCACGTCATCATCCGTTAATCCCACTGTACTTTTGAGCTCAACTAACGTCTGTTCCTAAATCCTGCGTTTTTCAGGGTACAATAAACAGCCCAAAATAGGTAATATTTTCGGCAAAGCACCTTCCCATTTTCGGTCATCATAAGCCCCTCGTCGGTGGCACAGGCAACAACAATACGATTACCGTTCGAGCGTGTTTGGTAGTCCCTCACTAACTGCTGATTTGCAGGTGATAGAGGTTCGCAAGCAACACGCCCGTTAATGTCCAACACACCAATGACACGCAATCACTGCACGGCGGATAAACAAATTGCTCTCCGCTTGCCCATTTCGCACCTTTTTCATTCGGTTTTGGCGATAGTCACTAGTTTTCCAAATATATTTTTGCTCAGGTTGCGAATTTCTTAAAAAATTTGACCGCTTGTAAATTATTCCCGATGATACGGATGATTCGTCGTGACGACCACGCTCTAGTATAAACTTTCCGCTACAATCACGCGCACCATAGGGTGAGGTAAGGTCAGCGAGTGAAAGCGACCAGCTCTGTTCTGCGGCTTGTTTACGCTCTGGCGTGACAAACCTTCAGGCCCGCAATCAACAAGCGCACATCACGCCCATCGTTTTCCAGCTTTCTAATTGGCTGCTAATTTTCTCGGTTGTCGGTTTTCGAGGAATATCTAGCGTAATCACTTTCCCTTTGCCTGCAGCTGCCACGCATCGCCTTCTTGTTCCTAAATACGTTTAATGCTCGGCATTTTGCCCCGCTTGCCCTGGAATTTTCAATCAGCTCAAACGGCATATCTTTCGGAAAACGACGCTGATATTCATCAAAGCCCATTTTTCACCCAATCGGGCGTTTTGCGCCCACAGCAATTAGCTGAATTTTTCATCGCTTACGCATGAGTTTCTCAAGTTGATACATTTTCACGCGCATCTGCGTTGCAATAAATGTACAATTGCCTGACCGAAATCCACTACAATCCAATCGGCAGAACCGCTTTACCTTCATCACCAAACACTTCAAAAGCCCGCTTGTGCCTCTTGAGCTAAACGATCTCGCAGTTGAAGCCACGTGACGCTACCGAGGTTCCTGTAGATAATCATCCCATCGGTAATGCTTGATTTACCCTTTGACATCAATTGCCAAAATATCTTGCGCTTTTTAAATCATCTAAAGTTTTTGAGTTAAAAATTCGACTAAGTTTCGTTCCATTGTTTTTCCATTATTATTCTGTAAAGAGTTTTGGAATTCTACCATAGATTAAAAGGATAAAAATCAGCGGTCGGGTGCTGAAACTTTTACATAATTCGACCGCTTACGAGTAAAATGATGGTAGTGTTATGATTAACGAAGAAACTCTCAACTAACAACCCTCTTCAATTTACGATTCGTCTAATGCTCGACGGGGCGTAAGCTCATCTGGGTCAATCTCACTCAATGCCAATCTACGGCACTTTTCTCGTGCGACAAACGGTGGATTTCTCAGCAACATCTTGCGAAGAGTAAATCCGCCTCGGGTTTTTCTTCGCCTACTTTTTGTTGTTCGGAAAGAATTTCCATGTGTCAAACGCTGTTTTGCCAAAGGCAATAGCGAGCACACCTGCCATCTGCCGCGACTCGCTAGCCGTAACTTTGCTTGCTGCCCCTCTCTGCACGCCAGTGCATAAAAGCGCAATGGTGTCATGTGTTCACGGGCATCTAAATGCATTCGCGGCTGTAGCTGATTCGGCAAGCTGGTTAGCTCAAACAATGGGTCGCAAACAGGGTCAGTGATTGCTCTTCGCCAACCATTCTGACACACGCCCACGCTCAGCGAAAGCCCGGTCGTGGTGGACGTGCCGCCCAATTTCATCAATCAGTACCAGGCTGTTTTTCTGCCAGCTGGATGGAGAATGTTCGCCATTTCGGTCATCTCCATAAAGGTCGAACGTCCAAGCCGTCATCACTTGCTAATGCGGGTGAAAAGCGGTCAATCACCCCAATTTCCTGCTCTTGCTGGTACAAAACTGCCAATATACGCCATCAACGAGATTAACGCATTTGACGCATATAGGTACTTTTTCCCCCATATTCGGACCAGTTACCAACAAACATGACGTTGAGCGTTCAGATAAACGGGATTAGCAATAAACGAGTCTTTAATCACCCGTTCCACTCCAGGATGGCGACCCTCTTTGATATTGATAATGCGTTGCGGTCTAAAGGTTGACGGACATACCCGAAGATTCTCCGCACGTTCGGCAGGGTTTACCAACACATCCAATTCAACAGCTCCTCACGGCTAATTGCAATTCGCCCAAACGAGCATTAACAAGATCAAACAACTTCATCATAAGTTGCTTCTCCAACGCCAATGATGCTCCTTTCGCTTTTCAACACTTTGTCTTCGTAGGTCTTCAACTCAGGGACTATAACGCTCGGCATTTTTAAGCGTTTACGACGCACATGTGGTGAAATCGGCGCTTTATGTGCTTGCCTGGCTGATTTGAATGTAATTAGCCGTGTACCGCATTAAAAGCCGAGTTTTCAGCGTATCAATGCCCGTTGCTTCGCTCGTGATTTCCAAATCTTCCATATTGCGTTGCCCCAGCGGAAAGCGAACGCCATTCGTCTAACTCTGCACTAGCCTTCAGCAATTACGCCACCGTCACGGATCAGTTGCGGAGGATTATCAATAATCGACCGCTTGAGTAAGTCAGCTAGTTCATCAAAATCGCTAATTGTGCTTTAATAAATGATCTGAGTTTGGAGCTAATTGTTGCGAAAAGTTGTTTTAATTTCGGGGATTTGCTACAAAGGGTGGACGCAAGCGTGTGAAAATCACGTGGACGGTGGCGCTACGCCACACGTCGCGAGAAATTGCTCCATATCGCCCTGCGTTTTGTAACGCCTGTTGAAGCGGTGCAATTTCGCTCGCTTTTGCAAACTTTCAATAATATCCTGCCTTTCTTGAGACTTTTTACATCACGGGTGGTTGATGAACCCAGCGTTTTAACAAACGGCTGCCCATTGGGGGTCACATTTATCTCAAAGACAGAAGCCAGGGTGATCATGCCGCCTGCAAGGTTTTGAGTGAGTTCTAAGTTGCGACGGTTGCGGCATCAAGCAAAGACTGTTTTCGCTATTTGCGAAAAGATGAATACTGTTGATATGCGGCAAGGCGGTGCGTTGCGTTTCTTGAGCGTAATGCAATAAACAACCCAAGCGACAGCAGCGCTGTGGTGGCTTTTCCACACCAAAACCTGCTAAACTTTTGCGTCCCAAATTGACGATTGAGCAACTGGTGCCGTAGTCGGTTCAAGCTCCCACACTGGACGACGGCGTAAGCCTTTGTAATTATTGAGAATACCTGCGTAGGCAAAATCTTCTGCATACAAAATTTCTGCAGGCTGCAAGCGTTGCAATTCCGCACTTAACGCCTCTTGGCTTGGCAATTCACTAATCAAAAACGCCCCGATGCCATATCGAGGCGTGGCAATCGGAAAGAGTGCCTTTGTGCTCGATAAATTGCCGCAACGAGGTTGTCTTGTCGCTCAGGCAGTAACGCCTCATCGCTCACCGTACCTGGTGTGACGATACGAACTACTTTACGTTCCACAGGACCTTTCGATGCTGCGGGATCGCCAATCTGTTCGCAAATTGCCACGCTCTCCCCCAATGCGACCAATTTTGCCAAATAACCTTCTACCGCATGATACGGCACCAGCCATAGGGGATCGTGTTCGCCCGCTTTGATTGCCCACGCTTGGTCAGTAAATATCAACAATGCTGCGGCTTTCTTCGCATCATCATCAGCTCATAAAAGTCGCCCATTCGATAGAAAGTAAAATATCAGGTTTTGGGCTTTGGCTGCAGATATTGCACCATCATCGGCGTGTGGTTAGAGGTCTGAGTTACGGTCATAGTTTGCAGTGAAATGATAGGAATAGAGCTATTTTATCAGATTAGCCATTCTCTGTGTACAAAGCAGTATAATTTGGACAATTTATTAGAGTAAACAGAAGAGTGTTTATGAAAATTATATGGTTTAACAGGTGCATGCTCGTTTGTACCGCATCGCATTAGAATGGTTAAAAGCACGTGAAAATGCAGATTATGAATTTGAAGCGGTTTACACGTGAATTAATTAAATCACCTGGTGCAGCATTAAATCGAGGGGAGCTGTGCCAGTATTGGTCGATGGCGATGTTAGTGCTTTCACAGCTCAAGCAATTTTGCATTATTTAGATGAGCTGTCCAAATGCAAAAATTATTCCGGTAACAAAACCGTACGAGATAAAGCAAAAAGCAGCTCGCTGGTTTGGCATAATGTTGATGCATAAATCATTTGTGCCTCTGTTCCGTTTGCTAAAGCTATGCGAAGATAATGAGGGAATTAACCAAAAGCATTCGCCAGCAAAGCCGTTGAGCATTTTTGAATCAACTTGCTGTGGCGAAAATGGACATTTGAAAAGCCATATCTGTTTTGGCGGCAATTTCGGTTGCGGATGCGTATCTTTACATTATGCTGGATTGGTGTCGTGTAGTAAGGGATTGATTTCAGTCATTTAACGCAGCTTTTCACCTTTTATGCAACAGCATTGAGTAGCCGATCAAACGGTCGAAAATGTGAGAAAGTGAAAAGGATTGAAGGGTAAAACTACTTTAAAACATCAAATTTTTCACTCGTTTCTCATTTGAAGTATATAAAATAATGGGCGTTAATTATAAATAATGCTCGATAACAAGAAAATATCGAGCATTGGAGTCAGGTTTACTATTGTCTGTAATAGGATTGATTTGCTTTCCACTCAGCATCACTTGCTCTTCTATTAACGGCATCCGCCGCATTTTGAGCGTACGGGCTCATTTCTTGCACGAGCAGCATCTAATTCAGCTTGAACAGCTCGACGTTCCGCATTACTAGCAGCACTTTCAGCCGCTGAGTTTACCTAGCATTTCATCTCTATTATCATCCTTATCTTCCCATTGATCGCCTCTTTGTGTATCTGCTCTTCCAGCCTGTAACATAGAAAGGATCTCGAGATAACCACGATGATGTTGAAAACTTTTAATCGTATCTCCATCAGCACTATGATGTAAATAATACTCGAGATTTGAATCCTTTATTTCTTTATACATGGGATGATTCAATATGTTTTCATAAATTGAAGTTCCATTTCTCTCTTCATATTTTTACAATAGTCATCGTACGATATTAAACCATTTTTGGTGACTTTGAAGTCTGTTAATTGAAGAATGATAGTCTTTTTCTATAGAACTACCTAAAGAACCATCATATGTTCATTTTGAATAATAAAATTTGACTCTACTTTTTAGCTAAATAACTTAGATAAATAACCTGCACTACAACTGCAGCGATTAAATATGGATCCAATATCATCCACTGTAGATGACCCAGCGGGTAATACAGCAACGTATCATGATAAACCGTACTTGTAAATATAGATGTAATGATATAAATACACTTAACAATATAAAACAATATAATAAAACCTTTTATATTTTTTATTCGAATATTTATGTTTGCTAAGGTTATGTCTATTATAATAAGAGAGGTAGATACAGTGACAATAACATAAGATACAAATACCCAAATAATAAAGCCATAAAAAGATACAGATTCTTTCATATATAAAGTTGTCGAAGTATAATTTCCCTTGCTATAGTTTTATTGTTTCGGTATACACACAAAATCCTGTGGTAAAACTCAACAGTTTATACTTCCAAAATGCCCAAAAATATAAAAGATAAAAACAATGCAATGAATCTAAATAATACATGTTTAGAGCGTTTCCAGCCATTTCACGAATACTTTTCAACTAATTTGGCTTTTGTTCTAAATTTTCACTCTCAATATGTTGCTGTAAATTATTAATCAATTTGGCGATTGATGTTCTCTGTTTGCGAGATTATTTTGATAATTTCTAAATGCACTATCCTCTTTCATATATTGCTGTATAAAAAGGTTCAAGTCTTTTTAAATTTATCAATTAGATCTAGTCTTTCTTGTTCTTGATGGCTCATGGTGAACGTCCTTGAGTGGATAAATGTTATTTTTATGAGTAGAATTACCTATCTTCTTCATTATTCTAAATTCTAAAAGCAGTGAAAATTCTATTTCATTTTACAGCAAAAATTTATACTATTTCCATTTTAAAACACAATTAACAAAAGGCCGTTGTTTTCTCAACTTGATAAACGAACACAGAATCCATAAAATCAAAAACCCCTGTACCTTACGATGCAGGGGTTATTTTTACTTTCGCTTTAAATTCAATCTGGCAATGCCTACTCTCACATGGGGAAACCCCACACTACCATCGGCATTACGGCATTTTTACTTCTGAGTTCGGAATGGAATCAGGTAGAACTACCGCACTATGGTCGCCAGAATATTCTGTTTTAGCCTTGAGCGTCGTTTCTTACTCTGCTCTGACTTAATATTCTTTCGATTTTTATTTTTGTTCTTTTTCTTTTCTTTAAAAATCGAAACAAGCTGTAAAAACGCTTGAGCGTTGTATGGTTAAGCCTCTCGGGCAATTAGTATGTGTTAGCTCAACGGCTCGCACCGCTTACACACCACACCTATCTACGTCGTGGTCTCCAACAACCCTTACTAGCTTATCGCTGGGAGAACTCATCTCAAGGCAAGTTTCGTGCTTAGATGCTTTCAGCACTTATCTCTTCCGCATATAGCTACCCGGCAATGCGTCTGGCGACACAACCGGAACACCAGGGATGCGTCCACTCCGGTCCTCTCGTACTAGAGAGCAGCCCCTTTCAATTCTCCAACGCCCACGGCGAATAGGGACCGAACTGTCTCACGACGTTTCTAAACCCAGCTCGCGTACCACTTTAAATGGCGAACAGCCATACCCTGGGACCTACTTCAGCCCCAGGATGTGATGAGCCGACATCGAGTGCCAAACACCGCCGTCGATATGAACTCTTGGGCGGTATCAGCCTGTTATCCCCGAGGTACCTTTTTATCCGTTGAGCGATGGCCCTTCCATTTCAGAACCACCGGATCACTATGACCTGCTTTCGTGCCTGCTCGACTTGTCTGTCTCGCAGTTAAAGCTTGCTTATACCATTGCACTAACCTCACGATGTCCGACCGTGATTAGCAAACCTTCGTGCTCCTCCGTTACTCTTTGGGAGGAGACCGCCCCAATCAAACTACCCACCAGACACTGTCCGAGGCGTGTTTCCACTCTTCGTTAGAACATCAAACGTTAAAGGGTGGTATTTCAAGGACGCCTCCACAATCACTGGCGTGACTGCTTCAAAGGCTCCCACCTATCCTACACATCAAAAATTCAATGTTCAGTGTCAAGCTATAGTAAAGGTTCACGAGGGTCTTTCCGTCTAGCCGCGGGTACTACCGCATCTTCACGGCGATTTCAATTTCACTGAGTCTCGGGTGGAGACAGCCTGGCCATCATTATGCCATTCGTGCGAGGTCGGAACTTACCCGACAAGGAATTTCGCTACCTTAGGACCGTTATAGTTACGGCCGCCGTTTACTGGGGCTTCGATCAGGAGCTTCTCTTTCGATAACACCATCAATTAACCTTCCAGCACCGGGCGGGCATCACACCCTATACGTCCACTTTCGTGTTTGCAGAGTGCTGTGTTTTTAATAAACAGTTGCAGCCAGCTGGTATCTTCGACCGGTTCAACCTTCACCCGCAAAGGGGTTACAATCTACGCCGGCGCACCTTCTCCCGAAGTTACGGTGCTATTTTGCCTAGTTCCTTCACCGAGTTCTCTCAAGCGCCTGAGTATTCTCTACCTGACCACCTGTGTCGGTTTTATGGTACGGTTTGAGATAAATCTGAAGCTTAGTGGCTTTTTCCTGGAAGCGTGGTATCAGTTACTTCAGTGCCGTAGCACCTCGTCATCAGTTCTCGGTGTTAGAATGCTCGGATTTGCCTAAGCACTCCACCTACCACCTTAAACAGACATCCAACAGTCTGCTAACCTAACCTTCTCCGTCCCCACATCGCAATTTATCCAAGTACGGGAATATTAACCCGTTTCCCATCGACTACGCTTTTTCAGCCTCGCCTTGGGGGCCGACTCACCCTGCCCCGATTAACGTTGGACAGGAACCCTTGGTCTTCCGGCGAACGAGTTTTTCACTCGTTTTATCGTTACTTATGTCAGCATTCGCACTTCTGATACGTCCAGCACACTTCTCAATGCACCTTCTTCCGCTTACAGAACGCTCCCCTACCCAACAGTATTACTACTGATGCCGCAGCTTCGGTGACTAGTTTTAGCCCCGTTACATCTTCCGCGCAGGCCGACTCGACTAGTGAGCTATTACGCTTTCTTTAAATGATGGCTGCTTCTAAGCCAACATCCTAGCTGTCTAAGCCTTCCCACTTCGTTTCCCACTTAACTAGTACTTTGGGACCTTAGCTGGCGGTCTGGGTTGTTTCCCTCTCCACGATGGACGTTAGCACCCACCGTGTGTCTCCTGAGTATCACTCTTCGGTATTCGCAGTTTGCATCGGGTTTGGTAATCCGGGATGGACCCCTAACCGAAAACAGTGCTCTACCCCCGAGGTGTCCGCTCAAGGCTCTACCTAAATAGATTTCGGGGAGAACCAGCTATCTCCCGGTTTGATTGGCCTTTCACCCCCAGCCACAAGTCATCCGCTAATTTTTCAACATTAGTCGGTTCGGTCCTCCAATTAGTGTTACCCAATCTTCAACCTGCCCATGGCTAGATCACCGGGTTTCGGGTCTATACCTTGCAACTCTTCGCCCAATTAAAGACTCGGTTTCCCTTCGGCTCCCTTATTCAGTTAACCTTGCTACAAAATATAAGTCGCTGACCCATTATACAAAAGGTACGCAGTCACAAGATTACTCTTGCTCCCACTGCTTGTACGTACACGGTTTCAGGTTCTATTTCGCTCCCTCACTGGGGTTCTTTTTCGCCTTTCCTTCACAGTACTGGTTCACTATCGGTCAATCAGGAGTATTTAGCCTTGGAGGATGGTCCCCCCATCTTCAAACAGGATTTCTCGTGTCCCGCCCTACTTTTCGTTAGCTTAGTACCGCAATAATGTTTTCGGATACGGGATTATCACCCTCTGTGATTGTGCTTTCAACACATTCTCCTAACAAAACTGCTATCACTAACAGGCTCTTCCGCTTTCGCTCGCCGCTACTGACAGAATCTCCAGTTGATTTCTTTTCCTCGGGGTACTTAGATGTTTCAGTTCTCCCGGTTTGCTTCACTTGCCTATGTATTCAACAAGTGATAGTAGATTCTTCATCTACTGGGTTTCCCCATTCGGACATCTTGGGTTAAACGCTTCTTATCCAACTCACCCCAAGCTTATCGCAGATTAGCACGTCCTTCATCGCCTCTGATTGCCAAGGCATCCACCGTGTACGCTTAGTCCTTAACTATACAACCTCAAATGTTTTCAATTAAACATTCAAAGTATATTAAATTACTAAACACTTAACTGCTTTTTGTTCAGTTAAGATTTTCATTTAACTACTCAGACTTTTTCTTATCAGTTGTTTGCTATCTATTTAATCTTAACAGCAAACATTTCACTGACTTGAAAGTCTCTTCAGTTTTTCAGCTTGTTTTCCAATTTTTAAAGAACAACGATAATGTCTTTCGACTATCATCATAACTAAAACACACAAGATTTATTTATCTATTTTGTTAATTTGTAAATTTTCTACAAATCTCACCACTTGTATCCTAGTTATGATGATTGGTGGAGATAAGCGGGATCGAACCGCTGACGCTCCCTGCGTGCAAAGCGAGCGCTCTCCCAGCTGAGCTATATCCCCAATTCGCTTCTCAACGCCCTTTTAGTTTTTCCCATTGATTGTATGATTCATCATGCTCTCTGGTGGTGGTGGGTCAGTGGACTTGAACCGCCGACCTCACCCCTTATCGGGTGCGCTCTAACCACCTGAGCTACAGCCAAGAGATGTATCTTCCGACTTTTCGTTCCATAGTATCAAACAATCTGTGTGAACACTTGCAGTCGCTTAATTTGGTAAGAGGTGATCAACCTGCAGGTTCCCCTACGGTTACCTTGTTACGACTTCACCCCAGTCATGAATCATACCGTGGTAAACGCCCCCTCTCGGTTAAGCTATCTCGCTTCTGGTACAACCCACTCCCATGGTGTGACGGGCGGTGTGTACAAAGGCCGGGAACGTATTCACCGCGACATTCTGATTCGCGATTACTAGCAATTCCGACTTCATGGAGTCAGTTGCAGACTCAATCCGGACTTAGACGTACTTTCTGAGTTTGCTCCCCCTCGCAGGATTGCTTCCCTCTGTATACGCCATTGTAGCACGTGTGTGGCCCTGCTCGTAAGGGCCGCGATGACTTGACGTCATCCCCACCTTCCTCCAGTTTATCACTGGCAGTCTCCTTTGAGTTCCGGCCAAAACCGCTGGCAACAAAGGATAAGGGTTGCGCTCGTTGCGGGACTTAACCCAACATTTCACAACACGAGCTGACGACAGCCATGCAGCACCTGTCTCATGGTTCCCGAAGGCACTCTCGTATCTCTACAAGATTCCATGGATGTCAAGAGTAGGTAGGTTCTTCGCGTTGCATCGAATTAAACCACATGCTCCACCGCTTGTGCGGGCCCCGTCAATTCATTTGAGTTTTTAACCTTGCGGCCGTACTCCCCAGGCGGTCGATTTATCACGTTAACTACGGGCACCAAGCTTAAGCCCAATCCCCAAAATCGACATCGTTTACAGCGTGGACTACCGAGGTATCTAATCTGTTTGCTCCCCACGCTTTCGCACATGAGCGTCAGTACATTCCCAGGGCTGCCTTCGCCTTCGGTATTCCTCCACATCTCTACGCATTTCACCGCTCACGTGGAATTCTACCCCTCCCTAAAAGTACTCTAGCGACAGTATGAAATGCAATTCCCAGGTTAAGCCCGGGGCTTTCACATCTCACTTAAGTCACCGCCTGCGTGCCCTTTACGCCAGTTATTCCGATTAACGCTCGCACCCCCGTATTACCGCGGCTGCTGGCACGGAGTTAGCCGGTGCTTCTTCTGTGATTAACGTCAATTTGATACGCTATTAACCTATCAACCTTCCTCGTCACCGAAAAAGAACTTTACAGCCCGAAGGCCTTCTTCATTCACGCGGCATGGCTGCATCAGGGTTCCCCATTGTGCAATATTCCCCACTGCTGCCTCCGTAGGAGTCTGGACCGTGTCTCAGTTCAGTGTGGCTGGTCATCCTCTCAGACCAGCTAGAGATCGTCGGCTTGGTCAGCCTTTACCTAACTAACTACCTATCCCACGGGCTCATCTTATGGCAGGGTGGCCCGAAAGTCCCACCCTTTAATCTTCCGATATTACGCGGTATTAGCTACAGTTTCCCGTAGTTATCCCCCTCCATAAGCCAGATTCCCAAGCGTTACTCACCCGTCCGCCACTCGTCAGCAAATTAGCAAGCTAATCCCTGTTACCGTTCGACTTGCATGTGTTAAGCCTGCCGCCAGCGTTCAATCTGAGCCATGATCAAACTCTTCAATTCAAAAAGTTTAATCGCTCAATAAATTAACTGCTTAGCTTAGTTTCACTACTCTATAAACTAAATTAAAAACAATTTAATTTAAAGGTAAAAATGTAATTTCTAGTTAGCACTTTTATCAAGACTTCAAAATTAAAAATAGTTTAACTAAGTCAATCAACAAAGTGCCCACACAGATTGTCTGATAAGTTGTTAAAGAACAAAAAGAAACGACGCACTGTATATCAATTTTAAATCGTTCACAACAGTGCGTCGTTGTGTGAGGTGCATTATAGAGAAAATCAAAAACTCGTGCAAGCACTTTTTGCATTTTTAAAAATTTACCGCTGTAGAAAACACATACACAAAACACAAAATTACACCAACAAGCGGTTTATTTTTCTCCAAGTTTTGTAAATTAGAGTTTACTTAGATCCACTAATGCATCTGGTTTAATATCGGCAATAGTACGATTGCTGGTTAATGTCATCGCTACACGCATCTCTTTTTGAAAATATCCAACATATTTTCAACACCTTGACGACCTGCCTTTAACGCATAAACAAATGCTCGACCTAACATTGTTGCATCTGCTCCTAACGCTAACATACGTACTCACATCTAAAACCATTACGAATACCTGAGGTCGGCAATAATTTTAATATCCCTTTTACCGCATCGGCAATCGGTGGTAACGCCTCTTGCGACTGAAAGCACACCATCTAATTGACGACCACCGTGGTTAGAAACCACAATGCCATCTGCCCCAAAACGCACGGCATCTTTCGCATCTTCTGGATCGAGAATGCCTTTAATCACCATCGGACCATCCCAGAACTCACGAATCCACTCTAAATCCTTCCACGAAATCGATGGATCAAAGTTCTCGGTGAGCCAGCCAATATAATCATCTAAGCCAATTTGTCTGCTCCATATAAGTTGAAACATTGCCCAAAGTGTGTGGCTTGCCTTTGATACCCACATCCTACGCCCAGAAAGGGTGGTAAAGCCTTACAACACGGCGAATTTCTTTGCATAAAGGACCACTCATACCTGAGTGCATATCACGATAACGTGCACCAGGGTCGGCATATCCACGGTGAACACCAAAGTTGAACAACCAGCTGCTTTTGCACGTTCAGCGCATTTTCATAAAGCCACGATCTTTTTAACATAAAGCTGGAAACCACATCGGGCGTTTAATCGCAGGGGCAACTTTGCTTCAATCGGGCAAATGAAACCGTTGAAAGCGTAAATGGACGCCTTTGTTTATCAGCCGCTTGTGCTGCTTGCACTTCCCGACGAGCATACATACCACATGCTCCAACGGGTGCCAGAATAGTTGGCGTAGAAAGTTTTCGCCGAATAATTCAATGCTGGTATCTAAATCCGACATATCTTTTGTACACGTTGTCTTAAAAGCGATATTTTCCAAATCGCTCATTACGAGAAAAGAGTTTTGCTCGACATAAGAACCACCATCGGCATAGTGGAACAAAAGGAGGAACACGGCGATGCGCCGCTCACGATAATCGCAGCTGATGAAATAATCATTTTAACCTCTTGAACTCTGTTAATAAAGAAAGTTACCAGAGTGTAACACTAATTTAACAAATTAAATGCTAATTATTCTTATTTTGAGATCTGATCACGGTTTACTTTTAGGAGGGACTTATATAAGTGCCGAGGTCCAAAGTTGCCCTCGGCAAGCAGATCAAGGCCTAATACTTTGCAACCTATAGTAAATACACTGCTTGCGTGCGCGAACATCGTTACACATCCTACAAAACAAAAACCCCAACCTTTTCGGTTGGGGTTTTATCATCTATCTTCTTCTTGAAAGCTGTGAGCTAACAATATCGTAAACACACGGTTTTGCGATTTCACGAGAAAGTTTTGCAGAAAGGTCAACATCGTTGGCCTTGCTTAAAGCTTTCTTCTACTTTGCGTTTAGCGGCTAAGATGCGTTGTTGATCAAGTTTCTTCGCCTCGAATCGCCACATCTGCTAGTACGGTAACCACTGTTGGCTGTACTTTCTAAGAGCCACCTGAAACATAAATAAATGCTTCATTGCCATCAGATAAAAAGTATATTTCACCATACCTGGTTTGATTGCGGTTAATAATGGGGTATGCCCTGCATGCACACCTAACTCACCATCAATCCCAGTTACTCGTACGCTAACAACTTGCCCTGAGAAAAATTTTTGCTCTGCACTGACTACGTTAAGTTCAAATTGAGATGCCATTTTTGTTCTCCTTGCGTTCCTATGAAGTTAGGAACAATTACATCTTACTTGCTCTTTCCACAACTTCGTCAATTGAGCCTGCCATATAGAACGCTTGTTCTGGAATATGGTCAAATTCGCCTTCTAAAATACCTTTAAAGCCACGGATTGTGTCTTTTAATGATACATATTTACCTGGTGTACCGTTGAATACTTCAGCAACAAAGAATGGTTGTGATAAGAAACGTTCGATTTTACGTGCACGTGCTACCACTAATTTATCGTCTTCAGATAATTCGTCCATACCAAGAATTGCGATGATATCTTTTAACTCTTTATAACGTTGTAATGTACCTTGTACGCCACGAGCTACGTTATAGTGTTCTTCACCTACAACTAATGGATCTAATTGACGTGAAGTTGAGTCTAATGGGTCAACCGCTGGGTAAATACCAAGTGATGCAATGTTACGACTTAATACGACTGTTGAGTCTAAGTGCGCAAAGGTTGTCGCTGGCGATGGGTCTGTTAAGTCATCGGCTGGTACATACACCGCTTGTACAGAGGTGATAGAACCCGTTTTGGTTGAGGTAATACGTTCTTGTAACACACCCATTTCTTCTGCCAATGTTGGTTGGTAACCTACCGCAGATGGCATACGACCTAATAAGCGCAGATACTTCAGTACCAGCAAGGGTATAACGATAGATATTATCTACGAAGAATAATACATCACGACCTTCATCACGGAATTTTTCGGCCATGGTTAAGCCAGTTAATGCTACACGTAAACGGTTACCTGGTGGTTCATTCATCTGACCATACACTAACGATACTTTATCTAATACGTTAGAGTCTGTCATTTCATGATAGAAGTCATTACCTTCACGGGTACGCTCACCAACACCTGCAAACACTGAGTAACCTGAGTGCTCGATCGCGATGTTACGGATTAATTCCATCATGTTAACGGTTTTACCTACACCCGCACCACCGAATAAACCAACTTTACCACCTTTTTGCAAATGGACAAATTAAGTCGATAACTTTGATACCGGTTTCAAGTAATTCCGTACTGTTTGATTGTTCTTCGTAGCTTGGTGCTGCACGATGAATATCCCAGCGTTCTTCTTCGCCAATAGGACCTTTTTCATCGATTGGCTCACCTAACACGTTCATAATACGACCCAAAGTTTTAGTGCCCTACTGGTGCTCGAATTGGGTTGTGAGTATTTTTCAACTTTTTAAGCCACGTTTTTAAACCGTCTGATGTACCGAGTGCGATACAACGAACCAGTCCCACCACCCTAATTGCTGTTGGACTTCAAGCGTTAAACCTGATTCTACTTTTTAACGCATCATATACTTTTGGTACTGCATCTTGTAGGGAATTCAACGTCAATCACCGCACCGATGATCTGTACAATTTTTTCCTGTTGCCATTACCGTTCCTCTTTTCTCTAAATTGCTGCCCGCACCGGCGACAATTTCATTTAATTCATTTGTAATGCTTGCTTGGCGAGCTTTTGTTGTACACTAATTGTAATTCATCAATTAAAGTACCCGCGTTGTCTGTTGCGGCTTTCATTGCTACCATTCGAGCGGCTTGTTCAGAAGCAAGGTTATCTACAATCGCTTGATACACCTGAGTTTCCAAGTAACGAACTAATAAACTATCCAACAATACTTGTGGATTTGGTTCATAAATATAATCCCATGAACCTTTAGTCTCTAATTCGTCATCTGCTAATTTTGGTAACGGAGTAATTGTGCGATAACCGGTTTTTGTGACATTGTGTTTTCAAAACGGTTATACGCCACAAACACTGCATCCACTTCTTCATTGCGGTGAGGCATCAATCATTTCATTTACGATACCCACAATACGTTCCATTTTCAGGATTATCGCCCTAAACCAATAACTGAGAACGCACATTTTAAACCAAGACTTTTGGTAAAAACTTACCGCTTTTGAACCTACTAAGCCAAGCTCTGCACTAACGTTTTTTTATCTTTCCATGTTTTTAAATTCATTCAATGTTGCTTTGAATAAATTGATGTTAAGACCGCCACTAAGCCGCGGTCTGTAGATACGATTAAGTAACCTACTTTTTAATCTCACGTTCAGTTAAAACGGGTGCTTATAACCAATGCTGCCTTTTTGCAATATGGCTGATCAGCCTACGGATAGTTTCCGAATACGGGCGAAAGCCGACATACGCTCTTGCGTTTTACGCATTTTAGAGTTGCAACCATTTCCATTGCTTTCGTAATTTTTTGCGTATTACGAACACTCGCAATTTTGGTTCTTATCTCTTTCGCACCTGCCATAATCTTTCTCCGCTAGTTAGTGATTACCATGCACCGTTCTTTTTGAAGTTCTCAACGATAGCTTTTTAATTGATCCCTGATTGAATCGTTATAATCGCCAGATTTTTGCTAAATCCTTCATAAAATCAGCATGGTTGCTATTGGCGTAAGCCAATAATGCAGATTCAAATGAGCCAATACGCTCAACTTCTACATCATCTAAGTGGCCAAATTCAGCAGCAAATAAAACAAGCGCTTGTTCACTTACTGGCATTGGCGCAAATTGTTTTTGTTTCAACAATTCTGTTACTTTTTGACCGTGAGAAAGTTGTTTTACGAGTTGCATCATCTAAATCTGACGCGAAACTGTGCAAACGCTGCTAATTCACGATATTGCGCTAATGCAGTACGGATACCGCCTGATAATTTTTTAATTACTTTGGTTTGTGCCGCAGAACCTACACGAGAAACAGAGATACCTGGGTTTACCGCAGGACGAATACCTGAGTTAAATAAGTTAGATTCTAAGAAAATCTGACCATCGGTAATCGAAATTACGTTTGTCGGTACAAATGCTGAAACGTCTCCTGCTTGAGTTTCAATAATTGGTAATGCCGTTAAAGAACCTGTTTGACCTTTTACTGCACCATTGGTGAAACGTTCTACATAATCTGCATTTACGCGTGCTGCACGCTCTAGTAAACGAGAGTGTAGGTAGAATACATCCCCTGGGAATGCTTCACGACCTGGTGGACGACGTAATAATAATGAAATTTGACGGTAAGCGACTGCTTGTTTAGATAAATCATCATAAACAATTAACGCATCTTCACCACGGTCACGGAAATACTCACCCATTGCACAACCAGAGTATGGTGCAAGGTATTGTAATGCTGCAGATTCAGATGCAGATGCTACCACAACGATAGTATTTGCTAATGCACCATGTTCTTCTAATTTACGCACTACGTTCGCAATAGTTGAAGCTTTTTGACCAATCGCAACATAGATACATTTTTACGCCAGAATCTTTTTGCGCGATGATCGCATCGATTGCTAATGCTGTTTTTACCGGTTTGACGGTCACCGATAATTAACTCACGTTGACCACGACCAGTGGTACCATTGAGTCAACTGCTTTATAACCGGTTTGAACAGGTTGATCTACTGATTGACGGTCGATAACACCTGGTGCAATTACTTCTACTGGAGAGAAGCCATCGTGTTCCACTTCACCTTTACCATCAATTGGCTGACCTAAAGTGTTTACCACACGACCTAATAAACCGCGACCTACTGGTACTTCTAAAATACGACCGGTACATTTTACTGTCATGCCTTCTGCTAAATCAGCATAAGGGCCCATCACTACCGCACCAACAGAATCACGTTCTAAGTTTAATGCGATTGCATAACGATTGCCCTGGTAATTCGATCATCTCGCCTTGCATTACATCAGCAAGACCGTGAACACGAATAATACCATCGCTTACAGAAACAATTGTCCCTGTGCTTTTGTGCTTCGCTTGCCACATTAAACTGGGCAATGCGTTTTTAATCAATTCACTAATTTCAGTTGAATTTAGTTGCATTTTTATTCCTCTTACAAGCTCAACGCTTGATTTAAGCGGTTTAATTGCCCACAGCTACTACCGTCAATGACGACATCATCATACTGAATGATTACCCCTGCAATAACAGACGGGTCAATTTGGCTATTTAAACGCACTTTTTTTACCTAAGCGTTTTTCCATCGCTTGAGCGATTTTTCTTTTCTTGTGCTTGACTTAATTCGCTAGCTGAAACCACTAACACTTCTTTTTACCGCTTCATGCTCTGCACGAAGTTCGCTAAAGTGCGCGAGTACGGATGGAAGGATTGCAAGGCGTTTATTTTTCAGCCATCACACGAATAAAATTTTTGCCCATATTGATCTAGCTGGTCACCGCAGACATTGCAAAAACTCTGCAATTTGACCGCTTGCAAGCGAAGATGAAGATAATCTGCCGCCTGCTCATTTTTCCCGCTACTGCGGCTGAAAAGGTAAGCATCGCTTGCCATTTATCCAACTGACCTTGTTCTAAAGCAAAATCAAACGCTGCTTTAGCGTAGGGGCGAGCTACTGTACTATATTCTGACATCTGCCCCACCTTATATAGTTCTGCAACTAGCTTATCAATAATGTCATTGTTTGCCGCTTCATCAATAGAACGACCCACAATTTTCTCTACGCAGCCACGGCTAATGCTGCTACTTTTTGACGAAGCTCTTCTTGAACACGTTTACGTTCGCTTTCAACTTCCGCACGACCTTGTTCAATAATACGCTGACGTTCCACCTCAGCCTCTGCTTGCACAGATTCTAAAAATTTCATTACGTCTTTTTCGTTGCTAAATCAATAATTTTTGAGCTTCTTCTTTAGCTTTAAGATTTCTTTATCCGCTTCAGCTTTTTGAGTCTGCTTGCTCTTGTTTCGCTTTTTCCACTGATGCTAAAGCGTTAGCTATATTTGCTTGACGCTCTTCAATCGCTTTAATAAGCGGTGGCCATACATATTTCATACAGAACGCCACAAAAGGACGAACGCAATAAGTTGGCCAATTAGTGTTGCATTTAAGTTCACAACGCCTCCTATAAAGTTAGTTAAATTCCCGAAGGTAACGCCTGTGTTTATAGGGATTAGCCTAATAAACCGATGAATGGGTTTGCGAAGATGAATAATAATGCAATACCAACAGCGATCATTGCGATAGCATCTAAAAGACCAGCAACGATGAACATTTTAGTTTTGTAAGCTGCTTGCTAATTCAGGTTGACGAGCAGAAGACTCCAAAAATTTTGCCACCTAAAAGTGCAAAGCCAATTGCAGTACCAAGTGCTGCAAAGCTAATAAAATTGATGCACCAATAATAGTTGCTGTGATTACTGATTCCATAATGTTCTCCATTAAAAGATTGAGAATTAGCCTCTCAGCTAAGGTTTTTGTTTAAGTTAAAAGAAAAATACAAGCGGTCTAATTTTTGCAAAATTTCACTAAAATTCCACCGCTTATGGGTTCGTTTAATGATCCGCTTTGTTATAAGCGATACTCAAGTAAACAATCGTTAGCATCATAAAGATAAAGGCTTGGAGCGTAATAACCAAAATATGGAAAATTGCCCAAACTAAATGCAATGGAATACCCAATGCTTGCAATGCAAAATTGTCTGCCATATACATTACTGCAATTAAGATGAAAATTAACTCACCTGCATACATGTTACCGAAAAGACGGAATGCCAATGAAATCGGTTTTGCTAATAATGTTACGCTTTCAAGAATGAAGTTGACAGGAATAAATGCCCAGTGATTAAAAGGGTGGAGCGTATATTCTTTTACTAAACCACTAAAACCTTTTGATTTCACTGTGTAGAAAAGGATTAAGCCGAATACACAGATTGACATCCCCAGTGTTGCACTAATATCTGCAGTTGGTACAGCACGTAAATAGTGAACACCGAATAATCCCAGCAAATTGAGGAAGAAAATCAACAGGAACTAAATCAATGGCATTCATCACAAAAACCCAACAGAAAAATGGTTAATGCTAATGCAGCCACTTTATGACGGATATGGTGTGATGCGTGAAGGTTATCTTTCACTAAACCATCAACCCATCCGACCACGATTTCAACAAAACATTGCAACTTTACTTGGCACGCCAGTCGTTTCGCACTTTTTGCCACTTTGCGAAATACATATAAGAAAATCGAGTGCTGATACGATCGAGAAAGAAATAACGTATCTAAATGCACGTTCCAAAAGCCCTCACCTGTGGTTGCAAACGTAAGGTGGTGACCAATATATTCAGCGGTATTTCCAGCCATAATTTATCCTTGATAAAAATATAAAAACTAGGTTGTATTCCGTTCGAGCATTTACAGGTAACACGATATTTAACAATAATGCAACGAAATAACCAGCAAAGAAAAACGGCACTTTTAACGCAGGAAGCAGAGTGAAACTCAGGATGATTAACACCATCGCCATCAACCATTTCATTCCCTCGCCCCAGTAGAGCGGTCATTTTTGTTGATCTTTTTGCTGATTTAAAAGAAAAATCCAGTAAACAAACACGCAATGCGGCAAAAAAACTTGAAATTGCCCCCGCTAAAAACGAAAAATTAAGCTCGGATTGCACGGCAATCACCGCAGGGAAACTCAAAAATAATCGCCATTTCCCATTTTTATCGCCTTGATATAACGCTGTTTGGCTCGGGTGATAACAGCCGACATTGGCGTCCCTTTTTATTCAGTTTGTTAATTCAGAAAAATCTCCCGAATTATACGCTACCATTGTTGAGTTTCAACAAAAATCATACTAAAAAGGGAAGAAAATTGCGTTTTGTTAAAAATTTAGTTAAAAGTTCCTTTTTAATTTTATGTTTTAAAAAGAATTACAAGTGATTACTTTTTGATTTTTGTAAAAGATTAACTTATTTGAAACAGAAAAATAAAAGATGAAAAAGCGAGAAATAAATTCTCGCTTTTATCTAAGAAATTAAATAGCACGTGTACCCTAATTGGAAGATGACCACTTCGGCTTTTGACAGCTAAAGGTAAAAGTTCGCATCAAGTTTGAAACCACCTTCCATTGCATTGATTTGGCTTTTCCACTGATGGCCTTCATCAACTTCTCTGCTTTCACATTTTAAACGTGCTAACGCCTCTTGAGCTTCCGCTTCAGAGCCATAAACACGCTCAACGAGCCGTCACTTCACTATTATCTAAAAATAGAACCGACATCAAAAAGTGTTGCAACCTGTGCATTCAATTGGTTTATCATTTTTCATAACATATCCCTTTTTTAAAAAGTGGATATAACTTTAATACTAATTAGTTAGCGGGTCAAACGACGATTAAAAATTCTATGATCTAACGCAAAGACTAATCTAAAAGATTAGTGATCGCGATTTGATGCAAGAACCGTTTAGTGCGTTCGTGTTGCGGATTTTCAAATAACGCTTTCGGCGAACCTTGTTCTACAATCTCCCCGCCATCCATTACCACAACCACATCGGCAACATCTAAAGCGAACTTGATCTCGTGCGTGACCACCACCATCGTCCAGCCTTCATTTGCCAGCTCTTTCATTGTATTCAACACATCTTGTACAAGTTCTGGGTCAAGTGCAGACGTTGGTTCATCAAACAACATCAATTCAGGCTGAATTGCCAACGCTCGGGCAATCCCACACGTTGCTGTTGTCCGCCCGAAAGTTGGTGAGGGTAGAGTTCGGCTTTATCCGCTAACCCCACTTTCGCCAACAATCTCATTGCTTCTTGTTTAGCTTGAGCAACCGATTTTCCTTGCACAAACACAGGGCCTTCCATCACATTTTCTATCGCTGTTTTATGCGGAAAAGATTGTACTTTTGAAGACCATCCCCGATTTACGTCGCAATGCTAAAATGGCTTTTTGTGGATTATCCCCAAAAATCAACCGCTAGCGGTTGCTCACTTCGAATTTAACTGTACCTTGCTCAGGCATTTCTAGTGCATTCAAACAACGCAAAAACGTCGTCTTGCCCGAACCTGAAGGCCCTAAAAATCACCCACCACTTGCCCTTTTTGAATATTCAGGGTCAATACCACGCAAAAATCGTGTTGTTGCCAAATGTTTTATGGATATTTTTAATCTCGATCATCATTTTTCCTTATTTTGCAACAAAAACGATTAAAACGGGTTTCTAATTTCGCTTGAATGAGGAACAGCACCCAGCAGAAACACCAATAAATCACACCCGCTTCAATATAAACGGGCAGAAATCATACGACATATTTGCCATTTGTTGAGCCACGCGGAACATCTCCGTTACCGTCACTACCGAAGCCAACGAGGTATCTTTCTAAATAAACCGATAAACGTATTACTCAACGGCGGAACTGCCACGAACCGCTTGCGGAGCAATTATACGGCGGAAGGTTTGCATATAGGGTCATTCAATCGTATAACCTGCCTCCCACTGCCCTTTTGGTACAGAAGAAATCGCCGCACGCACCGTTTCCGACGCATCGCTCCAATATTTGGGAGAAGCCGATAATCGCCGCGGGGAATCGGATCAATAACTACCCAATCGCAGGCAAACCGTAAAAACACCACCGAGATTTGCACCAACATTGGCGTACCACGAATAATCGAGATGTACACTTTTCACAATCGCCAACGCAATTCGATGCAACACACCGTTTACAGGCGTCACACGAATTAACGCCACACCCACTGCTAAAATCATCCCAATAATAAAAGAAGCAATCGCCAACGAATAGAGACCAACACCGCCGCTTCAACCATCGGCCAAAACGCATCAATCACCAGCTAACGCGCCCTTCATCCATAAATGGGATTTGAAGTAATAAAGTTTCTACACGGAAAAATCCTTAAAATTTTCCCCGATTGTAAGGGAAAATTGGCTGGGTTGCAAGGGAGATTAGCAAACTAAAAGCGATAGAGCAAGCAAAACAGCCATATAGTTACAGTTTGAGTTAAGATAAAATTATTCATACTTTTTCAAATCGAGACTTTATGCACATTTGCAACAGCACAGCACAGCACATTGCTATAGCACAACACAGCACAGTACAGCTGCGCTAGCACCGCTACAGCACAGCACTGAGCACAGCACTGCAGCACAGCAAGGGATTATCCTTACTTCTAGCTGACTTTCAACAACATTCCCTTTCCGAGCGTGAGAAAGGCACTATATTTTGAGTTTAATTCAGCTCTATTTCAAAATGAGACCTTTTTACAGCGTTTACTATAGAAAGTTCTTGCTTTTTCAAAGATTGGATTGAAAAATACTACCAAAACCTCCCTTCTAATGATACGGTGACTGACCTTGTGCTGTTACTCACGATGGTGAAAATCACGCCATTCAGTGTAAAACTACGCTCAAGATCGCATCGCGTATAAAGCAGATATTGATAGTTTCTTTACAGCCTCAGGCAAAAGCTGTTTCCAACATCGGATTATTGTTGCCACCACCGACCATTGGACGAAAACGCTATGCTTCGCCTCTAACCAAAATCCACCTGTTACGGTCGCAAATCGCTCTGACTTAGAACACAGGTGCAATTGATGGGAAAATTTTGCCTTTCAAAAAGAAATCTAAAACCGAAAAATCTACGAGATCATCAAAAATCTGCCTTATCACAGGTGAGAGTTAGGTTTGAAGAATGCTGATCGCGGCAAGTTAATTAGCGTGTGGCGGGGAAAAGCCTTTACCTCCTTAAAAATTGCCGAAAATATAAAGGTAGATGGCAAAAGTGCTTTTTCTTAGTGCCAGTCTTGCCTACTTTCTCAAAGTTTGACTGAATGGACACAGAATCTGAATATCCATTACATTTGCTTGCCGTTTGTTCCGATAGCGATGTAGGGAAACAAGGAAAAGTAAAAATGAAGATGATCGTGTACAACAGCTTAATCATGAGTGCAATATCCTGCCACGACGAACGCAAAATCACTAATAAAAGCGAGTGAATGCACAAAGCCGTGACTTAGCCATGACGGTCGTATTTTCTACTTATCACTCCATTGATGTGATTCACCAGGCGCAACAACAAGGCTTAGGCGAATTTGATCTCATCATCTGTGATGAAGCTCACCGAACAACAGGGCGAGTTTTGACGATAAAGAAGAATCGACGTTGTTCGCGTACATAACAACGATTACATTAAAAGCCAAAAACGCCTTTATATGGCGGCAGCACGCGTGCTTATAGCCGAGACGCCAAGAGAAACCGAAGGTGTCACCGTGTATTCAATGGACGATGAAACTAGATTCGGACAAAGACCTTTACACCATCAACTTTTCAGGTGCAGTTAAACAAAATCTATTAGTTGATTCAAAGTGCTCGTTTCAGCCGTAGAAAGCCATATTCACCAACGCTTAGAAAAACTCTTTGACAGAAATTCAAGTTAATGACGCGGCAGAAAATTGTCGGCTGTTGGAAAGCCTTGTCAAATGCGGCATTGTGGACGAATTAGGCGATGGAAGAACCGATGAAAGAGCGGTCGCTTTTTGCCCAAGTAATTGAAAAGAATATAAAGGGAAAACCCACAAAGTTAACCATCTTGCTGAGATAGTGATGGTTTGATGCTTACAGAAACAGAAATTGTAGCATTAGAACGAACAAACCCTGATTTCAAACCTGATAATTCATTATTGCTCAAGTGCGAAGCGGAGCACGTAGAATGGCGGATGAACGCCAGTGAAAAATCAGCCAAAATTGAATGGTTACAGCAGAACAGGAAGACAACACTTGCCGTATTCTTTCCGAATGTTCGTTGTTTATCTACAGGGTGTGGATGTACCAGCCTTAGATGCCGTTTGTTCTTAACACCGAGAAGCTCACGCAGTGGATGTGAGTTACAATCTGTCGGACGTGTAATGCGTAATGCTCGCAAGCAAAAACGTGGTTATGTCATTTTACCTGTCGTCATTCCTGCGGGTATAGAACCACGATACAGGCTCTTGAGAAAAATGAAAAACTATAAAGTCGTTTGGCGATGCTCGACGCCCCTACGCGCCCACGATGAGCCGTTTTGATGCAATGATTATCAGAATGGAAATTTGTGACGGTGCGCGAAAAGGTCAAATTGATCGTTTCTAGTTTGTTAACCAAGGTTTTAGCAGAAGAAACACAAACCAACAAAAGTGAAAAAGCCTCTGGTAAAGGCAGAAAACTATTGGTAACCGTGATAACGGTTCCTTTAATGGTGAAACTCAGCTTGAAATGGAATTTGAAAGTGTGGCGAAAAGTGAACGAGCGATGACCCGCTAAAATTGTGATGCGGCAATCGTACTCGATTGGGAAGGTTGGGCAAAGACGTTATGAGTGAAGCACCCACATTGAACGTATCAGCACCGTTCTGGCGACCCACATACCCAAAGAGGCGGTCTGTACGATGCTTCGTCGTTGCGTGATGATTTAAACAATGCCATCCAGCGAAGGCAGAGGCGTGCGAAATCGTGGCTCAGCATCTTATTACCAAAGCCGTGTTTGGTGCTTTGTTGCCAACGACAACACTGACACGCTGCAATGTCGCCCAGGCGATGCAAAGAGTGGACGGATGTGAACGAAAGAATCGACTTAACTTCGGGCACAGGCTAAACAACTCAATGATTTCTCGAGTATCCAATTTGAGGTAAGAAAAACATTCTAATCGCCAGATGGTACAAAATCATTAAAAGAGCTTTATGATAGTTTCTTCATGCAAAGCCTTCCGAAATGGCAGAACGCTTGGGCGTTGGGCACACACTCCTGTTGAAGTGGTGGATTTTATTATCCGCTCGTAGAGATGTGTTGAATAATGCGATTTATTGCTTCTCTTGCCGATGATTGTCTGCAGAGTATCGGAGATCCGTTTGCGGAGCGGGAACCTTCATTGCTCGCTTGGTGCGAGTGGCGTATTTCACCTGAAAAGTGCCGCAAAAATGTAGCGAAATTCCTCTAATGAAATTGTATTGTTACTCGCCTACTACATCGCTTCTATTAATATTGAATCAATTCTCACGCCTTGCTGGCTGAATATTAAAATACACCGAAGAAATTCCCAGCCTGGCTTCATTTGGAAGGTATTTAGCATAACCAGCGCCTTCCAGATATGAAAGATCAAGTCGGTAGAAATTCTGCAGATCCAGCGCAGCCGCCGAAAACGTCAAAAAGCGTTGGATATTCAAGTAATTATTGAGAATCCACCGTATTCTGCGGGGCAGAATCCGCTATTAGTAATAATGCTAATATTGTATCAGCATTTGAATCAACGTATTGAAAGTTACTTGGTAAATATTCAACAGCCAATTCGCCACTTCATTATATGATAGTTATATTCATTACAGTTCATTGGAAGGCACCAGATCATATCAAAACAGCGTTGTAGGTGGTTTTAAGCAATGGCGGTTATTTTAGAAATAACTCTGCAGATGAAAGCACGCAAATGTAGCAAGGAAGAATTCGTTCCTCTCTATATTTTCCATTTACATGGCAACGCTCATACTTCTGGAGAACGTCGCCGTAAAAGAAAAAGATAACATTTTTGGACAAGAGTACACGAACACCATTGCGCCATTTCTTTAGTAGAGAAAGTCAAATGCCGGAAAATACCGGACAATTTATTTTCCACGATATTGGCGATTATCTTAACCGTAGACAATTAGAAATTATTAAAGATTTTCAAAGTGTTAATGGTATTTCTAAACAAAATGGTTGGACTCAAATTATTCCTGGCCAATTCAGTAGTTGGCTCAATCAATGATCAAATTTGATACTTATCTTTCTTAGAATTAAAAGATAAAAGTTCAGCTATAATTTTGAAAATTATTCTTCTAGGTGAAACTAATCGAGATGCGTGAATTGCTACTGAATTTATCTAAACAAAGCTTAGAAAAAATATTTCATCAATGGTTGAGTTTTGCTAACCAACAAGTTCGTCATTTCTAGCTAGGAAAGAGATGAAGATATTAAAAAGCAAATGATTTTATAATTTTAGATGCTAAAAGTTCAGTTAGTCTGGAAGTTTAATTGCTCAATTAGAAAGAGGTAATAAATTATTGTAGTGAAATATAAAGACTTAGTCTATAGACCTTATCATAACCAATATCTAACGCTTTGACAGGATGTTAAATAATAGCATATCAAGTGCCTCAAATTTTTATGAATCTACTTTAGAAAATAGAGTAATTTCCATGACAGGTTTAGAACGCCAAAGATTTTCAGTCATTATAACTGAAGTGTTATTCCAGTGTTCAATTACAGGGGCTAATGATCAATGTTTCCCTCTCTATCTCCTGAAAGAGGAAAACAATGAAAGCTACCAACGCCATGATGCAATTACAGATGAAGCACTTGCACATTTAAAGCAGCTTTATCAGGCAAAGTTTCAGCAAAGAAAACATGTTCTACTATATCTAGGATTATTTGCACAGCAGAAAATGTCATGAAAAATACCGATAACCCTAAGCAAACAGTTTACCGCATTCCTTGCGTAAAATGCGGCTGATTTTTGGGCGTTTTCTAATACGGGACGAGTTGGCGGAATTATAATTACAGCGTGCCGGTGTATCAAAACGTACTATTTAAAGGTGGATTCAGGTACAGGCGACCAAAATCCCAACTGGCGGCGTGGTGAAATTTCTATATGAAAAATGAAATTGGCGAAAAAGGTGTTCAGTGAAGAAACCAGGCAAAAGTGGATAATCCGAAACTACCATTATGTCCTACAATAGCCAATTTACGCGCAATATTCCGAAGAGCCTATGATTATGTAGTCGGCAGCAGGCCTGCGTTAGGTGGGTCATGGAACGCCAATCAGTGAAACTGGTAAAGCAAGTGGAATCGTTAATGATGCCAGCGACTGGGCAATTGAAACAATGAACAACCCTCGCTATCCAATGGGTTATTGCGAGTGGTAGTGACAGTAGGATTTAGAAACCAATTGCCCAGATTGTGAGAGCATTGCGAAAATTCGGATATTTAAAACAAAATGGATATATTTATCTAATTGACGCTATCAAGAAAATATCTGAAAATTTTCCGTTTTTAAACACACGAAAACAGGCGGTCTGATTTTGCAGGGCACAGAATCCAGTCAGCAGTCTATATAAATACAATTGTTCCACGCTCCACATCACGCCAAGAACTGCTCTAAAGAACTACCTTCATTGCGAAGTTCAATGATTGCATTACTGACCAGTTTTGGCTAACGCTTACACCATTTACACTTTATGACACTAAAGCCTGCTCAACTTTATCATCCGATTCCCAGAAATTTTGAAATCCTGATTTTGGGTTTTTAAATTTAATCTAATACGAGTGAATCATTGAAGGGTAAGTCAACGTTGGATTTCAATCGCTGATACTTTGTACTAAGCCATCTACAGGAACCAGTTGCCATATTTTGACGATTCTTACATGGTTGATTCAGTTGCCCCCATTTCAACTATGGATGGGGAGTTTAATACAGGGGCAACTAATACCGCTCCGGCTTCAATTCTAAAGGTTCTGATTTATCAAAATTGCTTGGCGTTCCTGGGTAGTTAATGCCACTTGGTTGCAACTAGTCCGACGACCTGCTTTTAATACCAACATGGAATCAATTAGGTCTCTTTAAATTCAACTTTTATGCCTAATTTTCCACTGACCACTTTGAGTTACTTCCCACATCATGGCAATAATGTGTAATTTGCTGCCCTTTCATGTCGTGATAGGTCGTGGGGCTACGTAAATTGCCTTCTGTGCCGAACGGTGACTACACCTTTGTAATGATGCGTTATAAAGGTGAGTCTTTCCACACGCATCTGCGAAA
>BNJV01002397.1_pt1 | contig 159746 bp, 263 predicted proteins | sample 8540591 | NCBI WGS metagenome assembly BNJV01 (sample SAMD00202457, study PRJDB9452) | human saliva metagenome | host: Homo sapiens
CCATCCACTTTAATGGTGAAAATTGAGTTACAGATAATCTGCGGGATGTCTCGAGCTGTATAAAGAATACACTAATATTCGTCGCGCCTGCCTCACCAACAGTCATAGTTCCATCCGTTCCAAAAGTCTCCTCACCAACATGTGAAGATACTCGGTACGATAGGTCTATCAGTATAGGTTGGCTTCCCGTCATTCTCCTGGACAATTTTCTCAATATTTCATCCTTCCTGATGACGTTGGCCACATCAAACTTTAAAACCCTTCACACCCCTTCGTTTCAGCCAAAAGTGATGCACTCTCAAAGAAAGTTCTCAAATAATGGCTGAGGATTGCACACTATATTTTAGCTCAATACATCATAAAGATGCAAATAGTACTTGCTGGCCCTCCAAAGGTGCCCCGCCATCAAATCAAACTGTCGGCTCGTCGCGTGGTAGAAAAAGAAGTCTTGTATTGATGACCTTAGCCAGTGCTTTTGAAACCACTCAAATCTGCTGAGTGTCATACCATGTTCAGCATAAAATCAATACCATGGCTCCTTTTCCGCCCCTTGACCATTCTCAATCAGCCATATTTCCAAACAGTGGATTTACTGCAGCATAGTTTGAAATATCATAAACCATTATCATGTTGCGGGCTAGGATGCGTGATCCAACCAAAACTATGGATCTACTCCCAATTGGGTGCAAGATAATCTTTTCAAGATCCTCGTAACCTGCGCAATACCATTTCCTGTAGGTCTTTGGAGCAGATTTTGGAGGATCCTGATGCATTCACTTTTCTTTATCGAATGCTCATTTCTCCTTTTCTAATTGAGTAGAAGAAGGAGGTGAGCCCACTGTGCCCAATCTCCCTTTGAGAAGTTACCTGAAGCCATACCTTTTATTCTATCAGAGAAAGAATCTGGCTGGTTAACTACCTTTCAACCATTCATCTTCCTTGAATTTCCAGCCTCGTCTTCATGATCTGTTTTGACAACTGTGTAGCTGTCACGCTGATTCAATCCTCCTGGAAGCCACCACGTTCAACGGTTGAAATTTGATCTGATTGTAATAAATCATGGTGTTTCTTGCTCACAACTGTTTCTTTGATGGTCATATCGTGCGCAACAACCATCTCCCATAGTGACTTTGACCACCTTGAGCTACATAAGTTTCAAAACCTTTCCTTCTAAATTCACTGTATCCAAAAATTTAATATGTACCAATAATTCTGACACCTTCATCAGAAAACCATCTCAGTGTTTGGTTGTGAAAAGAACCTGACAACCCATTTAGATTGCAAGCATACCTTCGCTCGGTTCAATCACTGCACCGTCCCATGCTACACCCAGCAGCCCAGGACCAGTTGTTGGCTAATTCTTCTACTCCCAAGTAAGCGATCGTTAATTTCACAAAATCTAGTTTTACAGACCTTCGCTCAACAACGTCGGACTTTGAGATTCGACACTTCATCTTCAAGCTTGCAACACCTGTCTGACGGAAGAAGAAATCAAAATCATTAAACGTCCTTCTAACAGCTAACAGGCATGATGCAACAAGTAGTATGTATTTTGCTTGAATAGAGGAAGATACCTGAATCCCACTGATTCCGGATAGGCATTTGCTGTACTAATAAATGTTTTGATAAGAGACCTGCACAGAAGGAAACCAATCATCCCTTGCCACAAATGGATGTAAATATATTTCACATTAAATCGAAGAGTGCCGGTTCTAGACTCCAAGATAGGCAAAATTGTTGTGAGGTAGGAAATCTGTGCTCACGTTCACATGACGCGATTCATCAGATGGGTCAAGTGTAAATACAGCTTGATCCTTTGAGTGACATATTTGACAGCTAACCACATTATAGAGCTGTGCCCCTTGCATTTGGCAACGAGTTGCATCGATTAGCATTGGTCATGAAAACCAGTAATAACAACGGAGCATAGAGAGCACCAAATGCATCGCAGCACCAAAGAGCCATATTTAACGGGTCAGCTGCAACCCTGCAAGCACTGCTGTGGACAAACTGTTTGCTCCAAGGGTCCAAACTGATAGGCCCTGAGGTCTGTATGAGCTCACCAATGCCGGAATTAATGATACAAGAAAAGGGCATCATCATGGACACAAACTTCTGGGAATCCGGTTTCCGCCAGAAAATCTCAAGATAGGAAAGAGAGACAGGCCTTGCAAGTGAGCAGCAGGAATAACTTGGTGCTGGTAAACTCAATTTTTCTTAACTGCAAAGAATCCAAAATCTAAAACCCATGGTCATCTCTGAAGCTGGAGTACCAGCTACTGAGTAAGTTATTTGAGCACTGCGGAGATACCAAACAACAGATTCCCAAGACACTCCAAGAATCTGACTAGTCCCCCATTTTTACGAGAAAACCGACCAAACAATTTCCAACTGGTAAAAGGGAAAAATCGTCACTAGGAAGCTGCATAAGAAAGAGTTAACATCACTCCAAAACTGTGAAACATCCACAATCGTGTATTATAAACTGTGTACCATCTTTTAGCAAACTGAGCGCTACTCGACTCAACCATTTTTGACCGCAATGCTTGAATCTGCAATTTCTTCAAGAATATTGTTAAATCCAAGAATTAATCCCCCAACGATAATGGCCGGAATGATTGGTGTGAAAATTTCTGCCAACGTTTGACATAACACGCTGCACTGGATTTTGATTGCTCTTTGCAGCCGCTTTTGCTGCTTCTTTTTCGAAAGCACCTTCAATCCTGATACAGCTGAGAAGTCATTGCCATTGGAACATCATTTCCAATAACAACCGAAATTGCCCTGCATTTGTAAAGTCCCTTTAACAGCTGGAATAGCTTCAATAGCCTTCACATTCGCTTTCTTTTCATCAGCCAGTACAAAACGCATCCGAGTCGCACAATGGCTAACTGCTGAGACATTGCCTTACCACCAATAGCGTCTACTAACGTTTTGGCATCTTTCTTTTCAATTTTTCCTATGTCGTGGCTAGGTTTTGACCCTAATACTCTCCTTCTCATCATTGTACAATTATTGATACATTTATTGTAAAACGGATTCAAAGATGTCTGCAAGTTGTTTGTATAAAAGACTCATTTTTGATAAAATATATTTAGTTGTATGATAAAAACCAAACAAGTGAGGAAATTATGAAAAATATGAACAAATTTTCAAAACCCTAAAACAGGATATTCTAAATGAAACATACCAGATCGATGATTATCTCCCCTAGTGAACACGAACTCGTACAAACTTACAAAGTCAGTCGTGACACTATTCGTAAGTCACTTGATTTTACTTCAAAAAGCAGAGCTCATCCAAAATAAGAGGACAAGGTTCTAAAGTCAAACAAAGGCACAGATTGATTTTTCCTGTCTCCAACCTGACTAGGCTACCAAGAACTCGTGCAGCAGCATGGAATAAATTCTAAAACTAATCTCATCCAATTAGAGAAAAATTACAGTTGATAAAAGAAATTATCTAATCTCACTGGTTTTCCTGAATATCATCTGGTATGGCGAGTGTCCGCCATAAAGAGTAGTCGATGATGTCGCTTCTGTTTTAGATATTGATTATTCTTGATAAAACTCTTGTCCTTCTCAACTGAGAGAAATAGCAGAACAATCGATTTATGCTTATTTAGAAGAAGAATTAGACTGCGCATTGCCTATGCCCAAAAAGAAATTGACGATTGATCCAGCCACAAACCGTGACCAAATCTTGATGGATATCGGAACTGACCAGCATGTCGTTTCTGTCAAGTCTTAAAAGTTTACCTTGCAGATGGACAACTTAATTTCAATTTTACAGATAGTCGCCATAAACTCGAAAAATTCCGTTTTTATTGACTTTGCTAAGCGACAAAAACGCTAACTCTTCTGCTCAGAAATGCCACTTTCATAAACTTTTAAAACTAAAAGTAGCTGAGATTATTTCTCAAAGTCTTTTCTTCTTCTACTATTTCAGAGACTTCTACTTTGAGTTTTGTCACACGTCCATTTTTCACTTTATCATTGGTTACATTAAGCTGCCCTGACTTCTACTTCATAGCTCAAACGTTCCTGAGCATTTGGTATAGAGCCAACGCCCTGTCAAATATAACCACAATAGTGTCAACATCATCACTCTCAGTTCTACTTAAAAATACTCATTAAATCATTCAAACTCCTTTATGGTACCAAGGACAAAAGTAAAGTATGATCAGAGACCTGATAAACTTCTACTTCAGCTGATCTGTTTCGGTCATCTATCTCACCGACAATTTCTTCCAATAAGTCTTCAAGTGTTACTAAGCCAGACATACCACCATATTCATCTAGCTAATAATGCCATTTGATTTAGTTCCGCAACTCGTTAACAAGTCATCTACAAACAAATCGTTTCTGGCATTGAAAAAGCGGCTCTTGCAAAATCTTTTCGCAAGACAATATTATCAAATCCATTGATAAAGCTTCATTTAATAGGCGCTTAGTATGAATAAGCCCCATAACATTATCCTTATCATCATCATAGACTGGAATTCGTGAAAAGTTCTGCTTCAAAATACTTTCATAATTTCCTTGGTATCATCATTGATATCCACCATAAAAGCATCAGTACGAGGAACCATCACCACGCGCCATCATCTCATCTAGTGAAAAATTCCTCGCAACATTTCAATCCGTCAGCATCCAGGGTTTCTTCACTATTCGTTAGCATATACTAATCTCATCACAGTCATTTTCTCATCAGCATCGTCAAAGGTCTATGGCGTTATCCGACTCAAGAGATTAGTGGGCTGATAAAAAGCCAAACAAAGGTAATTGACAATTTTCCCTAAGAAAATGATAACTGGTGCTGTACGAACTGCTAGAGCATCTTTGAGATTCAAAGCAATTCTCTGGATATAATTCCCCCAAAAACAATAGAAACATAAGTCCAAAAATAGCAACAGATAAGAAGCTTGCAATCGCTCTTGCTGTCTGTGAATTTCCCATCCAGCTATCTCCGACCGAGTGTATTAGCCAAACTAGCTCTGACAAAATTATAATCAAAGTAATTCCAACTTGAATGGTGGATAAAAAGTGATTAGGTTTTTCCAAGACTTTCAATAAGCGAATATATTTTGCATCGCCTCTTCAGCCTTTTGTTCCACACGAGCGCGGTTCTAAAAGACACCATATCCATTTCGGCTGCTGAAAAGTGCGTTCAATAAGTTAAAACGTCAGTAATAATAAAGCTTGTAGTAACAAAAGTCTGACTGCTAGGGTATATCCATGAATATTCTCTCCTCGTATATAAGTAACGTAATTATAGCATACTTTTTCGACTTCTTGTATAGAGAGCATGAGAAAATTGCTTGGTTAGAGTTCTAAATTTTTGCAGTACTACTCCAATCGTGAGATTGCATCAACGGGAAGTGCCGTTTTTAGGGTATTTTTGGTTAAACGTAACATTTAACTGTACCGCATTCTTTTCTCAAGCAACTGTTTGTAGCAAGCGTCAAACTTTTGGGAATAGGATAGCCTTCACTATTCATATATTCTAAAAACCCTTCCAACGAGCAAATGGTTTAAAAATTGCTCCTTTGATCAACAATTTTTCAATACTATCAGACTAGTCTCTTTGAAATTCCCTTTTTCCCATATGAAAAATCCAGTGTTGATGATATAGCAGTCGACACCAGATTCAAAAAGGCTACAGAAATTTGGATAGTCTTCCACCAACGGATATACTCTAAATGGATTAGCATGATGAGTTCAATCACCAAATCATCATGCTTACCAGTCATCATTTTTCGGCGTTAGAACGCTTGAGTCATCAAAAGTACATCCCATCGTAGAAGCCATCAGTGGATCATTGATTTTCACCAAAGGTGGAGGGAATCATCTTTCATAATCCATAGCTTGAATTGGCTCATCAATTCGATCTGACCCGATTTCAGTGTTACAAACGAGATTCTGACTGTCCGACCATTTCCGTTTCTCGAATATCTTCTGTCACTACTAATCCATTGTCATCTAGTGTCACACCACAATTCTGAACGGTCACAAAGAAATCTTGTCTTTATGTCCAATTGGATAATCATTCGTTTTTATCAAAAGTAGATGGTTCCAAAGCAATGGACGAGCCATCTTTTTACAGAAATGATAAAGGCATCATCATGCAAAAACCTTGATATCGTATTTTTCCATTATGCTTTTAGCATGAGTCAGTGTGGACTTCCTGAACCAGATAAACCAAAGAAGGAGCTGCATAGTCTTGTTTTCTCAGCTTCTCGTTTTGAAAATTTTTGAAACCACCATGACACGCTGCAAACCATTTCTCGCAGCTGTTCAAGTTTAAAAGTTAAGGTTTGCTAACTCACCAAAGTAATTTAAGCCCAGAATAACAGCACAATTATGCTGATATCAAGTAAACCAGCCCTTTAGGATAATCAGATGTTTCCATTTTGGATCAAAAAGACAAATATATCATTTTCATCATACTTTTTAGAAGCTCTCAAACCGATTTTTAAATTCTTCATCTAAAATTTTGAAATTTAAAAGCCATGAATAAAGTGTTTGATTTCATCGGGAACCATGAGATGAGCACAAGCCATAAAAGCTTCATCAAGTCCGACAACTGCATCTGCCTTATAAAATTTTTTCGATGATGTGCCTGATAGATTGCACTTTCGTATAATTGACAGCAACTGCTCATCTTCCTCACTGCTCTCTACTAAAAATCCGTCGAGCCCTCAGCTGTTCGACCAACCAACTGCTCCAGGAATTTGTTAATAAAACGCGCGATAAGAAAGGGCAATCCCAGTTCCTTTTGTATGAATCACAGGCATATCTAGGACAACTGTTCCAGCAGCTGTAGAAGCTAATTGATAGGCTTCTTCCACTGTTTTGCTTGTAACAACCTGATTTTCTTATAAAAGCTGTTCAATCATTTCGCCTTTAAAGGAAAAATAAGAAGAATCTCTCTGATCTCCTGCGGAGAATATTTACGACGTGTTACCATAAGTGTACCTCCTTTATCTTATTAGTTCTATTTTAGCATAAAAATACATTTTAGTTTTAATAAAACGGTTAGTTGAAAAGAGTAGAACTGCAAATTTTCTGCTACATTTAGTTCTAGATCCCACTCCTCTAAATTCATTATTAAAACCATTCGACACAATCCTTCTTGACTTTTTCTGTTTATCAGAACATAAAGTCAGTTACTATCCCACTCTTATTTTATTGGATAATTCCATACCTTCACTTTTTCTTTGTCTGTGTCGATCGGTGATTATCATATAAACTCGCTAAGAACTTCGCAATTTCTTTCAAAATAGAATAAATTAACTGCTACAATCATCCCAGCAATCCCAGCAATATTACTTGGCAAAAGTAAGAGTACCATAATGGTAATGGGGGTGCACCTCATCACACCACCCACAATCCGTGGATAGAATGTTTCCATCAATTTGCTGCACAATCAACATATAAAGAACTGCAATCGCCATCGGATCTGCAATCAAATAAGGGATAATCATCGGAATCAAACCAATACTCGGTCCCGCATAAGGAATGAGATTTGGCAATCATGAAAATATAGCAAAGATCAAAGCGTATTTCAGACCAATGACACTATATCCAATAAATGCTAATGTTCCAATAATAAAAAGCATCAATCGAAATTCCACTAATGTGAGCAATCGTTGTGTTTAGACTAGTCAATGAACTAGTGATATTGAGTTTACTCTCGCTTCAGAACAGTTCTTTCTAAATATAGGAAGTAATTTGTTTCATCGATCTGAAATAAACCAAAAAGATAGGTGCATGATGAGAATCAACAATGTATTCAATGACTGCTGAAACGACACTTCCCAGACTTTCATTAGTGACACTATTTAAAATATTTTGCAAAATATATCTATAAGACAAATTTAATTTGCTTAATCATAGATTGACATTTATATTTTGAAAGAGAGAATGCCGTGACAGCTGATTAACCCAATTTTGCAATTCTCCATAAATATGATCTAGAAGAAATCAGGCTCGTCAACTGCGTAATTAAAATGGGTAAAGATAAATAATGCCCTAAAGCGATAATTCCAACTAAAAGCACTAAGGTAATTAAAATACCAAAAATCCGTTTAATTTTTCAGTTCTTTTCTAAAATTTCACTAAGGGATGGTGACATAATATAAAAACCCTGCGATTAGAAAAGGAATTAACACCGTATTTAAAACACTTACGTAAGTAGGGAAATCGGGACCTTCCATTTGTCGCCAGATAAAAAGATATTGTCAGTAATAATACTTCTGTTGTCCATAACTTTACTTTTTATGAAAAGCATACTGTTCCTCCTCTCAGCTATTCTACCATATTTTCTAAGAAAAATGAGTGCTTTTCAAAAATGAGCTCAAAATTATTTTTCAAGAAGATGTACTTTTTATTCCATAGTTTGAAAAATATTTTATTTTTCTTTCTTGCGTATATATCATAGTGACATGGATTCAGAATTCTAAGATAAAGGGTTCATGCAACAACTCAGATTCAAATTTTTTCTACAAAGTAACAACCTATTCTTGCGCCATCCAGCACTCTCTTCTTTTATTAGAAAGAATTATCAATTCAATTATACATTGAGGTTTTTATGAACTATCGTTATTCTTTTCATCAAAATGGACATGGTTTGTCTCAAAAATTATAATGAATCATACAGCATAAAGTCGGGCAATACAATTCAGATGATTATTAACCTCTTTCTTATCGTTATCTCACATTGTCGCATTACAAAAGACTGAATCAGTCTCAACTCTCTCATAGCAAAATTAATAAAGAAAGCACTGAAACATTTCCTTAAAAATGAATGAGGATTTTACCGTAAAGAAAATAAACCTCCAAACGTAAATTTAAAGCGCTTTCTCATGACAAAGAGAGCCCTACTCTACAACTGATTGATTGGATTTGAAACGATTTCTATTTAGTCTGTTACGAAAAGTCTGAGCTCCTTCTGACTCTTCCAACTAGGGATTATTCTTTAAGAAATTAGAAAATTCTCAATGAAATCCGTATAGACGTGCATCAGCTGTAGTGCAGCTTTGAAAACAGCTGAGACAAAAGGAATGGAACGGCACCCCAAAATTTTATGTCTAACTTTTGGAGTACCGTTCAAAAGTCAGCTTTTTATTTCTATAATTAATTACAAGATGCAGTGATTGAGTAGGATCTAATACGTTGATAAATCAACTTTTACAGCCCTACTCAACTGTGCGAAGCAGGACAACGAAATCCAGTTTCTATGAGAATCTTGATTTCTGTCCAACTCATTTGTAATTATTTATTTTCAAATCCTTCTGCAAGCACTTGCGCAAAATGTTCTTCAACGATTTCTGCACAGTGGTCACAAAGCAACTGTATGATAACTGCGTTCTTTTGACTGTTTCATCTACTCGACGGCAACGTTCACAAACTTGACCAGCTGGCGCTCAACCGTAAAAGCTACATCCTCGAAAAGCAACTCGCATTTTTCGGGGCTATTTCATCTGCAATTGTTAATTCGGAAACAATGAGAAGTTGAGCAACATCACTATTAATCGCTTCAAGCAATGTTCTCACTACTTCATTTGATAAACCGTTAAATGAGCTTCAAGGATTTTCCAATAACCTTTTCATTACGTGCTTCTTCCAAAGCTTTCTGAGCTTGACTGCGGAAGTTCATAAAGGTTGTCCAAGTATCCAATAGTTCTCTCCTCATTAGGGAAAAGTCTGCGCGTCTGGTAATTCTGCTAACTGAACAAACTCTTCTGGCTCGTGATCCAAGTAAGACCAAATTTCTTCTGCTGTATGTGGAAGAATAGGAGTCAATAATTTTGTAATGTTTACTAGAATATCATAAAAGACGGTTTGCATTTGACGACGTTCTGAATGATTTTGCTGCTTTCAATGTAAACAACATCTTTTGCAAAATCAAGATAGAAAGCTGATAAATCAACTGTCACAAAATTTACAATCGCTTTGTAAATATCTAAAAATTCAAAGTCCGCATAAGCTTTGCGAATGGTCTTAATAAGTTGATTAAAACGAACAGTCATATATTTATCAACAGATCGAAGATCATCGTAAGCAACAGTATCTTCTTTCGGATCAGTCAGATGTATTGGCAATCAAGAAACGGAGGGTATTCCGAATCTTACGGTGTTTCAGAAACTTGCTCAAAATATCCATAGAGATAGAACGTCGTTACTGGAGTCTACACTCCGTTACCCAGAGCCGCAAGATTTCCGCACCAAATTGTTTTTCAACATCACTTGGAACAATCGTGTTGCCGAGACTTCGACATTTTCTCGCCTTTACCGTCCAAAGCAAAATCCTGTGAAAGAATTTGTTTTATGGATACACCATGGTTGGCAAACCGATACGTGGAGAGTGATGAGTTGAACCAACCACGATACTGGTCTGAACCCTTTCAAGATCAGCAGGTCAGCAGGATAAGTCAATTCTGGGCGATTCACAACTACGCCATTCAAGAAGAACCTGAATCAAACCACACATCCATAATATCTGTCTCTTTAGTGAATATACCATTCGGTGATCCTGGATGAATAAATCCTTCTGAAGTAAGTCTTTGCTTCCCGATGCCACCAAATTAATCGAACCATGAACAGCGAAAAGTTCTGCCCACATGCTCAATCGTTTCTTCTGTCATAATCGGTGTCCCATCCTCCGCATAGAATATTGAAGTGGCACTCCCGTACACGTGACGAGAGATAACCCAATCGCCACGGTCACGAATCATATTATAGAGACGTACCTGTCGCATTCAGAATGGAATTTTAACCTTTTCAACTCTCATCCAAGATTCTTTGATGGAATTTTTGATACAGATGCAAACCACGCGTGGCACGGCACGCCGGATGATTGGCTCTCTCTCGCACGCCAGCTCAAATGGGTAAGAGAGGAGAGAGTTTCTTCTTGAGCGTTAGGAGCAAGTCACCAAGTTTCTCAACAACAGTTGGTGCAACCCGTCATAGGAATTGGCTTCATGTCAGGGACCAGCAGTATTTCCATCATGCAGATACCGCGTTCTCGCGTTAACAGTGATGCAAACACCTCAGCCGTTGGCAACACCGACACGGTAGTCGTCCTCACCAAAGCCCTTGGTGCTGCATGGACGATACCAGTACTAGAATCAAATGCTGTAACATGGTCACCAAGGATGACAAGTTCTTCTACTCACTATCGCACGGGTGTTCCAGGTCACGTGATGTGTGGTTCAACTCTCGCCACGGTAGTAGCCAACACTCGAACATCAATCCAGCCAAATTTCAGATAAGCTATTTTCTAACAATTCAGACGCTCACACAAACTTATGCGAGTTTTCACCACGTGCTGGCTGTACCCAAATATGATCAATCATCTGCACCCATCAGTGGTCCAACCCACGGAGAAGCTGCAGACAGTGACCTGGAGTTGTTTATCCACTGACAATGTAAGTATCTGTGTCTAGGAACGCCTTCCATCCTTGACTTTTGGTGGCGTAGTGAAAGTGAAGTTGAAACCAAATCTGGTATTCAATCTCTGCTTCAGCTAGGGCTGATTCAGATGCCACTGTACCAGTAAACTGCTTTCGCACCACGATATATGTCCCTCGCCATTTCTCAAAACACGAATTTGAGCAGCTTCATAATCTGAGTCAGTAACATATGGATGTTCCCAGTCACCTGAGACACCTAGGCGTTTTGAAATCTTCATGTTGTTTTATCCACTTGACTCAGTATAATCACGACAAAGCTTTTAAATATTCCGCCAAATCCATTTCTTTTCGTTTTCACAATCGTGTTTTCCTGCCAGTGACTTGCTCAATTGGAGAGGCCATGAGTATCCCAACCTGGAAATGCAGCATAATAGCCAGACATTGATTTTGAACGCACAATAATCATCTTTGAGATCTTATTCATACTGACCAGCATGGATATTTCCGTTTGCATACGGAGGTCCATCATGAAGTGTGAAATGCTGCTTTTTCCTTCATCTCAATCTTGACGGCGTTGATACAACTTTGCATCTTCCCATCTCTTTTGCCAAACAGGTTCTTGCTGGCAACCACAGCACGCATTGGAAAAGCTGTTTTTCCAAGATTAAGAGTTTCACTGTTCTAAGTTCTCCTTTTTCATATTAGTAACATATTAGAAATAAAACCACAAATTCATCCAAAGGACGAAAATCGTGGTACCACCTTTTCATTCAGATAAAAACAATAGTCCTTATCCCTCTTACTCGTAACGTGAGTCAACCGTTAAATCTTACTATTTTCAGACCTAAGTTTGTAAAATGATAATCCCAACAAAAGGAATTACAGGTCTCTCACCATCACCTGCTCGCTGCGAATATTTTGTCAGTATCTTGTTTTTACTTTCTCATAAAATATCTACAGGTTCTGTCAGAAGTAGCTTCTAGAGTTTTTCTGTTGAGTTCTCATCATTTGTTAAATGCAAACCCAAAACAGACTCATCTAAAGTTTCAAAATGTCTCGCATCTGTCAATTCACGATTTGTCTCTTCAATACGTCTTGCAACTCTTCCGGGTTTCTTCTGGAGAGAATTGACGTGTCACGTCTGCTTCATCTTCTTCTGGGGTTGTCACGACCTCACCTAAGGCAGACTGAACAACTTCTTTAAAGGCTTCATCGCTTGTCTGCAAATACGTAGCTGTTGGACGAAGAATTTCTTCCCATTCTGAAGAATTCACAATGCTTAGTTGACTTTTCAATGGTTGATTTAACCGTTGATGGAAGACCCGTGTCTTATTCTTCCAACTCTTCTGTTTCAATAGCCACTTTCTTTAGCATTATCTGTTGCTTTGATCGAAGAATTTCATTAGCCTTGTATTTTGCTTCATCCAACAAAATGTTGGGCTGCTTGTTCAGCCTTTGTGAACAATATTTTCAGAACGATCACTCGCCGCTTGTTTGACACGTTCTGCCGTATCTTGCGCAATCAATACAGACTGACTAAGGGAATCCTTCATCTCATCAAAATAGGTTAAGCGTTCTTCTAAATTTTTGATTTTTGACTCTTGTTCATGATTGATACGGAACTAGATCTTCATAACTCTTGGACAATGATAGTCAAGAAATTCATCCACTTCATCATTATCATATCCTCTAAATTTATGAGCAAAAGCTTTTATCTTTAATTTCTAATGATGTAATAGCCATTTTTCTCCTTATTTACTAGATAATAATTCAACAGTCACTTATACTTTCCGTTTTTGAAAAACCATTTTTCTTAAAACTCTTACCTCACTGTCCCCGTACACTAAATTCAAGTCATTTAACACCAAATGATGGCTAGGATTATCCACTATAGAATAATTTACCTTTAACTTGCTTTTGTTACGATCAGACGAACTGCAACGCTTCGTGATACATGCAAAATGAGACAGCCACTACCTTATCCAAACGCATACCAGAAAACAAGTACATCTATTAGTTTCGAATCTATCTTGAGTGGCTATTGTTGCATGAAAAAATCAACTGCTTTTAATTTTGCAGGTGTTTTGCTGCTATCTTTGAGATGTGATCAATAAAAGAATTGAGTAAATTTCCTATCTACCATCAATTGGGCTCACCAGAGCAACAAGAATATCACCAAAAACCTTACGCTCAATTCTAATTGATTCAATAACGTTCCTATTATCTGCAGGTGGGTCAGCTGGTAAAATTTATTCGCATAATTGGTTCTCAATAGATCCATTTTCAAAATCATTAATTGCAAACTCATAGTAGAGAGGAGCAATACTTTAGCAAATTCACTTGTATAAAAATCCGAGCTTGAAAATATTTGCATACGAATGAGTTCCAGATTTCGTAAAAATCTCAACTTTGATGTGGATTTACAAAGCGAAGTTACTTCAAAAGCATAAGAATCTTCAACTCCTGCATCTGTTCTAAAACTTTCTATCAACAAATTCACGATCTTCTTCTATAAAAAGTCGAGTATAAAATGTTTTGATTCTTCATGAATCAAGCTAAAGCAAAAGGGCATTCAAAACGATGCGGAAACAAAATTCAGAAGAAAAATAACGACAAGAACTGTCGATCAATTCCAGCGAACTGTAAGTTAAAACGTTGGAATGGTTTTAAACAGGCTCCACTATCGCAAGATCTAACTGACCAAAATGAAGTTTGATGGCGCCCGGAAACCACGATAAAGGAGTACACTACTAAAATGAATGAATACAATCTTACTAAATTATAAAGTATATTTGTATCCAAAACCATGTTGTATTCACAGCTTCATATCAAAATCAAATTCGCACATTTTGCAAAATCATCTGAATTTTAAGTCCTCGAGCATTTACAACATATTAATTGGCGTTAAGGAGATACATTGTACTGCAACTTTTTATGCTTCCTGCAAGCACTAACGAGCTACCATCCAAATAATCCAAGCAACGACGAGCTTACTTCTGTCATATAGAAAGTCAAAGTCAAATACTACTCATTAACAATTAACAAATCAATCAATTTCAGTTGTTTCTTCATATTTTCTTGGATAGCGAACATTGATTGTCACTTTATCATCTGAAATTGTTCTGATGTTGTGCCAACTCTTGCTGGCGCGCATGAAGACGAGTGATGTTCTCTATTTCTTCCCTGACTTTCATGAAGATTGTGCAGAACCACTCGCTGTATGTACTGTTCTTTCTTGGGTAGGTCGTTTACAGATTGATTGCTCACAGCGGCGGCAACTCTGGCGTTTTGAACGCTTGCGTCTTCACCATCTTCTCGTAAGTAATCAACGAATTTATCAAATCTATCTTTTATGAGACATAATACTTTCCTATTTAAAAATGCGGTACCAATCTCTGACAAAAAGTCGAAACCATTTGCAATGGCTATTGCATAATCGTGTCTCATTCCCCATACAACCAGTAAAAAGGCATATTGGATATTTTGTTTACGTTGTAATCTTTTTGTAAATTGATTGGCTTGTTGGAAAAATAGCATTTAATTCAACCTCATTTCGCTTCCAAATGGTGCCATTGTCATCAAACCAACAATCTGAAATCTTTTCAAGTTTTTCTAGCTCAGGTAAAATAGTAGCAATTTCCTCTACAGTAAAAACCGTGTTTACTAGCTTTGAAATATTTGCTTGAGAAAGCATGATAATATGTTCTGCTCTTTTGTTGATTTCTTGAGCTAATTTTACTGAATCCAAGGCATGGAAATAATCTACAGAAGTTAATGACATCTTTTCACTTTTCGCCTTTGAGAGTGTACCCAATTATGCCAGTTACCTGTTCATCTCTCTTTAGAGCCTGATATGATCTCAGGAAACTCATTCCACTCGATTTTCACCAATATGATGAATTCTGCTTTAACTCAGTTCTTACAGTAGAGCTGTCAACATATTTGGTGACAGCCATTACTTCTACTGTATTTTCTGAGCGATTAACTTGTTGTGTAACCTGTGCTACATTCTCCAAAATTTGAGATGTATTTTTCCAAATCCATTTTATGGTTTTTAAAGAATGGTGGTGTTTCTAATTCATCGTCATCAGAACTAGTATCTTCATAGCGTTCACAGCTGGTGAGTATTCGTTTCTGTTGACCGAACAATATTTTCGACGCAAATCCCAATTGCAAATGCTGAAACTTTTTGGGCTCTGCCTCGTTGATGGCTTGGCTTTGGTACTTCAAGATTTTCGGTCAAGTCAAAGTTGCGATCGTAGCCTTGAGTTCCTCGAGAATTACGATTTTCACGAATTGCAGTTGAATAAGAATTTTGTTGAGCAACTGGACGAACACCACTCACTCGATCAATTTGTTCTGACGGACACCCGTTGCAACAACTGTTACACGAAATCCCTCATCTTTCATACTGTCGTCAATAGATGTTCCTAGCCAGATATTCACACCATGACCAGCTGCTTGATTAACAATTTCTGATGCTTCTTCTGCTTCAATCAGCGTCATATCAATGCCACCCGTAACATTAATGATGACATCTTCAGCTCCATCAATCGTTGTTTCAAGAAGGGTGAATAAATAGCCTTACGTGCAGCTTCATCAACACGTTCTTCACCATTACCAATCCAGATTCCCATAAGAGCATCACCTTTATTTGCCATAACGGTTTTCACGTCGGCAAAATCAAGATTGATAAGTCCCGGACTTGTAATCAAGTCTGTAATTCCTGTACCAGCCCTTGACGAAGGACATTGTCCCGCTTCGCTCAAAGCTTCAAGAAGAGGAGTTTTCTTATCAGCAATTTCAAAGTTATTGTTTGAAATGATAAAGAAGCGTATCTACATGCTCACGAAGTTCGTTGAGTCCCTTCAATCGCAAAGTTACACGTTTTACTTCCTCTCGAAATCCAAATGGACGAGTAACAACTGCAACAGTCAAAGCGCCAAGACCTTTGCAATACGAGCAATTACTGGTGCAGCACCTGTCAGAAACCACCACCCATACCAGCAGTGGATAAAGACCATATCTGTATCTAGTGAGCTTCTGTCAATACTTCTTCGCTCTCTTCAGCCGCCTGATTAATCTGGGCCCCCAGGCTGCCCGCCAGCACCAAGACCACGAGTCAATTTTGGTCCAAGCTGAATAACCGTTTCTGCTTTTCGAGCCAGTAAGAGCTTGTACATCTGTGATTGGCGGCGATAAATTCAACACCTGATACCCCTTCATCAATCATCCGGTTAATGGCATTACCGCCACCACCACCGATACCAATAACTTTAATCACTGCTCCTTGATGCTGCAGCTGTATCAAATGAAAAATGTCATAATGTATTACTTCTCCTTTAATCAAACATATTACCAAGTAGATTTCGAACACGATCTGTCAATTTTCTTTGGCTGTTGAGATTGTGTTGGAAGTGGTTCAGGACGTTCAACTTGTTTTCTGTTTCATCAACCAAAGCCGGAGTTGGTTGTTGCGGTTGAGCAAATCGTTGCAATGGATTGAACGACTGACTTTGTTGAATTGAACGAGTACTCAACTGGCTGATGTCCCTGGGAGTTCATCCCCATGAACGGCAGCCTGTGCCAGAACATCCACTTCAGATAAGTTTCCTGCATATTCTGACAAGCTAATGATGCATGAGCAAAAAGCTGGATTGCGGATGACCGATTTGATTTGCACGTAGTAGGTTTAACAGGAACACCAAAAACTCTTGTGCTAATTCTACCACACCTGGCAAAATGGCACCACCACCGATAATAACAATTCCACCTTGCAAATCTAATAAGTGCCTCTCTCTAAATCTTGTTTGGCTTGTTCGAAGATATGTTTTAACGCGTGCTGAAATAATTTCTGCTAAAATAACGCTCTGTTACTTTCAACTGGCTCCACTTCCCAATCACTTCCACTTGAAAGTCTCATTGCTAGCAGCTGGTACATAAACTTCTCCGTAGTTAAACTTCAAACTCTTGCCAGCTTCTTAGAAGTTTTTAAAACTTTTGAAATGTCTTTTGTGACATTCGCCACCTTCTTGATAATGTTTGTGAATTGTAGCTCTTGGTTTGCGGACAGAGCAGACAGTTGTTTGCCCACCACCCATATCAATAACAGTCGCACCAAATTCACGCTCACCTTCATTTAAAACAGACTTGGTCATAGCAAGTGGAGAAATAATAATATTTCTACCTGAACTCCAGCACGCTCAACTGCTCGTAACTTGAAAAGAATGGTACGTGGTCCTGTATAGAGATGTCCACGTTTCTAAAACGAACTCACTATTCCTCGAGGATCACTGAATACCTGGAAGCCATCTACAATGAATTCTTCAGGAATAAACGTAATGACTTCATGGTCTGCGGTCATGCTTTTGTCAAGCAGATCCTACAACATTTTTCAACATCTGCATCTATGTACTTTTTGTTCTCACTTGTTACAGAATCATACCTTGTGTTGGTTCAATCTGCAACAAGTTGAGCAAGTATCAACGTTCACCAACTTAATTGAAATCCTGCTTTTTCCTCAGCTTGCAAAATTGCAGATTTTATAGCACTTGCTGACTGCCCTCTATATCTACTAATGATCCATCTTTTACGCCAGCACTTTTCGCATTACTGACTCACATTACGTTCAATTCATTGTTTACGTGTTCTGCTCACAAGACCTTAATGGAGCTTGTTCCGATATCAAATCCTGTAAAAACCATCTCTAGCCATTAGACCATTCCTCTCTGTCTACCGAGTTTCTCACTTATCAATTTAACTATCAAAAAAGTAAAGTTATTCAAAGCATATTATAACATAAAAATTTAAAAAGTGGTTAGATTTTCTGTATTATTTTAGCTAATTCGATAGCTAAATATTCCAACTCCATATCCACGACACTTGTTTCCGTCAATTGTAGGGTTTAATCATAGTAAGGTAATTTTTAGCTACTTCTGACAGCGGAACTAGAACTTTATTTCCATCTGTCATGGTGATTGTCAGCAAATCCTCAGTTGCTTTTACTTGGTGTATGCTGAACTGTTTTGAATTTCTGATTTGATTGTATCGAAAATACTGATAATTGTGCACAAATTTCTTAAGCATCGCTTTATCTGAAAAGTCAAGTCGTATATAACTTTTTGGCAACTGCGATTTCTTTAACCGGACTAGAAATTTCTTCCCCGCTAGATACATATGGGAAATACTGCTCAGAATCAATCATAAGCGATAACTCTAGTACTCTGTCACTTTAATTTTGTAATGTAGGAGAGCTGATATACTATTTTCGCTTTTTCAACCCATAAAGCTCGACAATTTGATATTTTTAGCATGAGCTTTTTGACTCAAATAGGTCGTCAAGGTGTAGTCATGAATGCTGGACGCACTCAAAACCTCTGTTTTGAAAAGGTGTTTATTTCCGTCACCTCTATATTTTTCAATTTTGAGTAAGGGCTATAAAATAAACAGCTAAAAATCAGCAAAATAGAACTGAAAAATAAGATTGGAAAAAGCGCGGTAAACGTGACGAAGAGCAATTTTTCTTTGCTTCACGTTTTTGTTTGTTTGTCCCTCCGACTTTTCCTCTTTTTCAAGATCTCGTTTCAAAGAGACTTATCTTGCTCCTCCTCAGAGAACTCTGTCTCATGTAAGTTCTTCCGTTTCCTCTGATTCAGCCTCTTGAATATCAGATGTTTCTTCTGGCTCTGCCTCTTCTTCATCTGTATCTAATTTCTCATAATTCAGCAAATGCTGTGTTCTACTAGCTCTTTCTCTTGTCAGCCTCTTCTTGAGTCTTTTTCAAGGTATTCCTTGTTTCGTTTTTGCCACTCAGAAAGGTTTTCTGTTCGTTATCTTTCTGTTCCTTTTTGCTTCTTCTTTGTCATTGTTTTCCTTTATTTATGTCGTTATTTAAAGTGTTATATAAATTCATCTAAAGATATTTCATGAGACTGTTCATTGTTTTTGCTCATATAATTCCTTCTGTCCAAAAGCAATTCGAGTAATCACTTTTTGCAGATTTTCTAAGTTCAATTTGGGTTCATCTAACCTTTTTAGCATAACCTTTTTCACAAAATAATCTGCATTTTCAATTTGATCTCCACGACTTTGCTTCACGTCCTAAAGGAACAATCACATGGGTTTTGCCGTGCCAACAACTCAAAAATGGTATCTCGAGCCACCGCGTGTGACAACGATGTCGCTAAATTCATCAAGCGTCAGATAGAGCTCTATCACTAGGCAATCCGATAGAGATGATTGGATAATTCATCTAAATATGGCATCTCCTGATAAATTGATAACATTGTAGTGCTGAGTTAATTCTATTTTGCTTTTCCGTTACGAAAATCATTAAAGACCTTAGCACCAGCCGATCCGACCAACAAACAGAAGGTGGAAGATTTTCGTCAAAATGTTGCTGAATCCTTTGAAGTTGTTCAGTCGAAACAATCTGCTCCTACTTTGTCACAGCTCCTATATATGTTCAATTTTGGTCAAACCATGAGCTCTGTTCAAAAGTAGAATACATTTTTGTCAGCACATCTGTAGGCAATTTTGTTAGCAGCCCAATAGAGAGGTCAGATTCATGTACATAAACTGGTACCCCAGATAAACGTGCTGCAATGACTGGAGGAACAGAGACAAAACCACCTTTAGAAAAGAGAACTTGCGGACGTACTGTTAACATAATCCCCAAGGACTGTAAAATACCCCAAGTCACTTTGAAAACATCCAACATATTTTGCCAAGAAAAAATAGCGACGTACTTCCTGTTGCTATAGAGATGAAAATGGATATCCAAACCCGACTTCTTGATTTCTTGGTATTCAATTCCGTGCTTATCACCAATATAGTGAACTGCCAGCCGGCTTCTGGGAAATTTGGAATGAGCAAAGGTTTAAGAGTCAGCGCGACCCAACCGTTCCTCCACCTGTAAATATAATCTTTTTCATTTTAACCCTTTAATTCTTCAACTGTTTTTAATAAACTCATCACCACGAACTTCAAAATTGGGGTACATATCCCAGCTAGCATTTGCTGGACTAAGAAGAACAATATCACCTGCTTGAGCTTCATCAAAAAGCTTTTCGTGTTGCATCCTTGATACTTTCGGCATCAATATAGTCAACACCTGCTTTGTCTGCAGCTCTCTTGATGCGCGCTGAAGATTCTCCCAGGATAACCATTTTCAGTCCTTGAATATCTGGTATCACTTCGTCAAATTCATTCTCCACGATCTAAACCACCAGCAATCAAGATCACCCTTGCTATTCTCAAAACCAGATGGGGCTTTTTGTGTTGCTAGAATATTTGTAGACTTACTATCGTTATAGAATTTAACATGATTGATTTCATCAACATATTGAAGACGGTGTTTGATACCCCAAAACCTGCTAATGTTTCTTTGATACTTGATTTTCAATACCACATAATTTCGTAACTGCAATAGTTGCAAGAGCATTTTCAATATTATGACTGCCGCACACCAAGCTCATCTGCTGCCATTATCGGCTCACCACGAAATGTCAAGATGTTTCCCCCTTCGAGATATGCACTCGTCTACCCTTCCGTCGTTGAAAAGGGCGTACAACAGTCGCCTGTGTCTTGTAGCTAAGTCTTTCGCTAAAAAGTTTGGTTGAAATTCAATACGAGAAAATCAAATTTTGTCATATGTAAATTCCATTTAGTCAGCATACATATTTCAAAAGAGCCACGATAATCATCATATGAGTTGGCATCAGATTGGTAATACTGCAATTTCTGGATGAAAGTTTCACTCCATCGCTGGAAAGAGGATAGTTCCATGACCAAAGTGTATTTCTTGTTGCAGTTGTTGCAACTTGACTAGCTTGGAAAAACCAATATTACCAGAACGTAAACCATTTTTGTCCAGCAGCGGTTAAAAACCCCTGCAATCATCGTGAAGTATGTTGTTGTTTTCCCATTAGAACCAGTAATCCTCTATGATTTGAACTTCTGAAATCAGAATACGCCAGTTCAACTTCAGTTATAATCGAATTTTTCTTTCCTCTCACCACCATAGGATTATCATAACGAATGCCAGGGTTTTTACCATCAACTCAAAAGTCTTCGTCCAAAAGTTCTAACGGATGTCCCCCTGTTACAACTTTTGATTCCTTCTACGTAGGGAGTTGTGCCGCAGGGTTTTCCTCAAATGGTTTCCATGCATTCACCGTCACAATCGCTCCCAGCTTATCTAGTAAACGAGCAGCAGATTCACCAGACTTGGCTAAACCTCACTAAAATTTTCTTATTTGTAAAATTTGTAATGTGTTTCATAACACGCCTCTATTCTTCTTATCTATTTTACCTTTTTCAGAAAATAGCCTTCTATGGCTTTTTATTCTTGTCTGTTACGAAGTTTTGAGCGAAACGATACTTTTTATCTTTTGTGATAATTTTTGAAATATCACGTAGCGAAAAATATGCTATACCAATCATTGCAATTCCTATAAAAATTCAGATGGTAATTGGAAAATCTGAAAACACTGCCAACCCCAATAAAATGATAAAAAGCTACAAAGGCAATCACTAAAGTTACTATATTTAAAGTTCCTTTAATACTCTGATGGAGCAACAAAAATGTAAAATAATAGAATGAGAATCCCAAAGATTAAATAAAACATTCTGCTCCTTTCTATCCTATCCACTCTTTGATATATTAGCAACAAAAGTATTAGCTTTTTATTATTCAGCTGATTTTTCTAGCAGCTTTAGCACGTTGATTTTTGTCAAGAATTTGTTTTCTCAAGCGAATAGACTCTGGTGTTACTTCCATATATTCGTCATCATTCAAGAATTCGAGCGACTCTTCTAATGTCAAAATACGAGGATGTTTTTAATAACTGCTGTTTGATCTTTCGTTGCAGAACGTACATTAGTCATTTGTTTTTGCCTTTGTAATATTGACCGTCAAGTCATTTTCACGTGAATTTTTCACCAATAATCATTCCTTCATAAACTTCTGTACCTGGATTGACAAAAATGGTTCCACGTTCCTCAACAGACACATTGAATAGGTCGTTGCTTTTCCTGTATCAATCGAAACGAGGCTCACGCCGCTCCACCACGCCCTCAATTTCACTAAATCAACATGTAGTATTGGTCAAAAGTATGGTTCATAATCCCGTAAACCACGCGTCATAGAAAGAAACTCAGTTGAGTATCCAGAGTAAACCACGAGCAGGAACAAGAAAAATCAAACGAGGTCTGTCCATTTCCTGTCGATACCATATCTAGCATTTCCTCACCGCTCAGATAAGGTTTGAATAACAGAACCTTGATACTCTTCAGGTGTATCAATTTGCACACGCTCAAATGGCTCACATTGTACTCCATCTATTTCTTTGACGATAACTTCTGGACGAGATACTTTGCAGCTCATAACCTTCACGACGCATGGTTTCAATCAGGATGGATAAGTGCAATTCCCCACGGCCTGATACAATCCATTTATCTGGCGAGTCAGTCGGATCCACACGAAGCGAAACATCCGTTTGCAATTCAGCCTGCAAGCGTTCTTCAACTTTCCGAGATGTTACCCATTTCCCTTCACGACCAGCAAATGGTGAATTGTTCACTAGGAAAGTCATTTGAAGCTTGGTTCACTCAATATGGAGAATCGGCAATGGTTCTACCACATCCGTCGGGTAATGGTTTCACCAACGAAGATATCTTCCATACCAGATACGGCAATCAAATCGCCCGCTTTGGCTTCGTCAATTTCACGACGCTCTAGCCCAAAGAAACCAAATAACTTGGTGACACGGAAATTTTTCGTTGTACCGTCTAGTAGAAAAGAGTAACTTGGTCACCAACTTTCACAGTCCGCGGAAAACACGGCTAATCCCAATCCGCCCTACAAAGTCAGTTATAATCCAAAAGAGAAACCTGAAATTGAAGGGCTCATCTGAGTTATCAACTGGTGCTGGGATATGATCAATAATCGTATCAAAAGTGAATTGCCATAGTATGTTCTTGGTCAGCTGGATCATCTGACGCAGAAGATGTTCCATTAATAGCTGAAGCATAAACAACTGGAAATCGAGTGGTCATCATCCAGCACCAAGTTCAATGAAAAGTTCAAGAACTTCATCCACGACTTCCGCTGGACGAGCTGATGGTTTATCAATCTTATTTACTACTGCACCTGGTACAAAGATCTTGTTCTAAGCTTTTTCAACACAAAGCGAGTTTGTGCAAGAGTTCCTTCATAAGCATCAACAACTAGAACAACCCCATCAACCATTTTTCATGATTCGCTCAACTTCTCCACCAAAGTCCGCGTGTCCTGGCGTATCCGCATATTGATGCGAACACTATTATAGGCAAACAGCTGTATTCTTGGCGAGAATGGTAATCCCGTGTTCCTTTTCAAGATCGTTGGGTCCATTGCTCGTTCTTGCAACTCCTTTACGCTCATCCAATGTATGAGATGTAAGCAACTCATCAACCAAGGTTGTTTTCCCGTGGTCAACGTGAGCAATAATAGCGATGATGCGAATGTCTTCTCTTAATTTTTATCATTTTGTCCTCTACATCTTATGTTTTATTTCTAACTGAACAATTATATCATCAGATTGAGGTACACGGTTAAACCAGGTGTAAATGTTTTCATTAAAAATCAATCTTCTTCAATTATATTTCCATTTCTTATCACAAAAATTATGGTATGATAGAAAAATTCAAAGAAATGATATGCTGTTTAGATGTTCTATTATCTCAGGGTCCACGTCAGCCGTATGAAACAGGCCCTTCTGAAAAAGGAAATTTTGGTGGATCATTCTCCTGCTCGAAAACTTAGTCAAAATGTTGATACTGGCTTGCGAGACGAGTTACAATAAAAGAAACAACCTATCTTCATCAATTCACATCAATATTTTATGATGAATAAGCCACACTGGTGTTGTGACTGCTAACTCTGATAGGAAACACCAAAACCGTTCTGGATCTCATCAGACCTGAAGACTTCAATGAACACCTATATTCTGTTGAGCGACTTGATCGAGATACTTCTGGACTATTGTTAATAACAAACAACGGACCTCTCGGTTTTCAACTACTACATCCTCAATACCATCATCGCAAAACATATGAGGTTAGGTGAACGGTCTCCTAGACTAACCAGATGATAAAAGCCTTTTCAAAAAGGGATTGTTTTTCTTGATGGAACTATTTGTAAACCAGCTCTACTTACAATTTCTTCTTCTACTCCAAACAAAAGTAGCACGACAGTCACTATTTCTGAGGAAAATTTCATCAAATCAAAAATGTTTTTGACTGTCGGTGTCAAAGTTCTTTCTCTTAAACGGACTCATTTCGGAGCTTTTGAATTGGACCAAAAACTTAGCAGCAGGAGAATACTGAGCGCTGAACCAAACAGAACTCGAAAAAGTAAAACAATATTTAGAGCTATTAAAAGTGAGCAATCCTTTAGATTACTCACTTTTAACTTTTCCTTTCAACCATCTAGTCCTGCAGAGAGGATGTAAATATCCTAAAACCTTCCTTTTCAATAAGATAGCTGCATTCATCACGTTGTCCCCTGACTATTTTCATATAGTAAAACAGCCTTGTCTTTGCGAATCGCTCCTAAGCTTGTGTTTTTAATTGCTGGGACGAATATTTCGTGCCCCTAAAATATGTTTGCGACGAAAATCGGCTGGGTCTCGCAAATCAATCAAACTGACCTTGCCGAACCCTATTGCTGAATTCCTGCATCGTCTCACCACTTTTAGCAGCGCGCGACGAACGCGCACATAGTTAAAAGCCCATCCATCCCAACATTCCAACAATAATTGCTAATAAAATCCAGTTTAACATTTTTCTCCTCGTTCTCTTTTCAAAATATTGCGAGCTCTATTCGATGCTCTCTTCGTAAGATGCTTTCAGCTTCTAGATAGTCTAGTTTTTCTATCAAGCCTGCATCGTAAAATCCTCTCTAGCTCAATTTTTTCATCATTTCAATATCATACAAGCGTTTACCCATATAGATAATAATGCCAAAACTTTTGAGGTATTGCTGCACATCATAAAAGTGTTTTATGAGCCTTATTTTTGCAGAATTTTTAGAGCATTTCAAGGTAAAAAGAAGTCCGTATCTGTCTCATATTTTTGATCAGAGTAGAAAAAGCCACCAATTAGGTGGCCTCTATAGGAGATTATTATGAAAAGAAAAGTTTAGGATTTTATCAAATAAAGTTAGGAGGTCTTCATCTGATGGTATTAGTATAACGCTATCTCCTTAAACTTATCTTAAACTCTAAAATTTTTAATTTATTTTTCTACTTTCAAAAATTCTATTTCACAATCCTGGAACTTGTCCAATTTCTGCTGTCAACATCCAAATGTTCTTTCCAAATCGCTTTGCTTTAACAACAAAAAAATATCGTTCGTAACATCGTCTCCCTTCATCTCTGTTGCATCCAAAGCTTCTTGGTAAAAAGCTTCACCAAGTAACGGAAAATTTCGATACACGTTCCAAACTTTCTTCTACACTTACTGCGATTTTCCTTCTTTTTCTTCAATATTACTGTGTTGAATAAATTCACTCAACGTTGAATATGGAGTTCCGCCTAGAGTAATCAAACGTTCACCTCACTTCATCCAATGTTGTATCCAAGTTTTTCCATATATTCATCCATCTTAGGATGCCAAACCATGAAAACCTGCTCCACGCATATACCAATGTACTTGGTGAAGAAAGCAATATGAGCAGTGTATAAATCTACTACCCTGATCTCAATACTGCTTTTTGTTTTTTGGAAGAGACTTATTCAAAGTCTCAACATTTGAGAAAAGTTGCAACATCTTTAGCTGCATCGTTTTACATCAATCATATCATTACCTCACTTTTATTTAGAATGATTCTAATTTTTGTTATGATTTAATTATAATGTTTCTAAATAAGAAAAGTCAACTAATTGAACTCATAAATTTCTTTATTGAGAAGTTGCAATTTTTAGAATAATTTACGAATAAAAAGTATGATTCATTTTTATTTTTCTTAGTTGGAAGTATTGTAGCTTCCTTTTTAGGACTGGTCGTTGATCGCTTTCCGGAACAATCTATTATCGTCCCTTCCAGTCATTGCAATACTTGTGGACAAAAATTAACTCCACGTGATTTAGTCCCTATCCTCTCACAACTCATCAATCGTCTACGTTGTCGCTTTTGTGGTGAAAAATTCCCATCCACTTACATTCTCCTAGAACTAACTGGTGGTTGTCTCTTTTCTTGTAACGTCTTTAGGCTATCTAAACATCAACCAGCTCATCCTGCTTTGTATCTGGGATGACCTTATCCCTTTTATGATCAGAGACATCAAGAGTATCCTCTGCTTATTTGGCTATTTTTCACATGTCCTTCTTCTCTTTTTTTAACTGGTTTCAATCTTTTTGATGGCTATTTTTAGCCCTTGGAATTTTAACTCATTTCATTGATTTGCGCATTGGAGTGAGATTTTTCTTTTCTAGCATCCTGTTCAGCGATTTTTAACTCTCACAGAAGTTCTCCTTGTTCTTCAAATTTCCAGCATCATCAGCCTGTTCCTTTTTTGTTTAAAAGTCAAGAAAAGACAGGTTAGCATTTATTCCCTGTCTTTTGGTGCTAGCAGCATTCTGATTTTGATAAAATTCTGTTGTTTTCCACCGAAAATATTTTTATGCCTTATTTAACAACTGCTAAAAATTTATAAAAACAGAAAAGCTGATATAATCCACCTAATGTATTTGTCCATAAATCATCTATTTCAAAAACACGATTGGCATCAATCAAAAATCTAGCAACATCTGCATGCATTCAATAAAAAGGCTCATTGCGAAACTAACAACGAGCACGCGTTTAGTCCTCCGAAGCTTAGGGAAAAAGCCAAAGCAGTTGAAAAATCAACGGGCTGAGCAACATTCATTACATTTTGTTGCAAAACCTTAACTAATTGAAGGAGAGATGTAATTTGTCCAAGATTAACAAAAAGTTAAAAGGAATAAGGAGAACTACGAGACGACCAAAAGTGCTGAACTTCCAGGGCGTCTCCATTCTTTTCTCTGGCACTTGAGGAAGAAAACACATGAGGCACAATAAGATAGTGTGAAAATAATTCCCGAAATAAGAAAAAGCACGGCTCTTAACAGTTAATCACCGTCCGATTTTCCAACAGATGACTATTCTTAAGCATGGTTAGTAAGAGTTTTTCTTTGTCTTGCTTCATGGTATTTGACCGCAATTGACCACAAAGCTGCATCAATATCAGTGCCATGTTCTTGACGGACAACACAATTGACCCCATTCTTTTTCAAAAGTGTCATAAAAAGCCATTACACGCTCCTTGGGACTACGACTGTATTGATCATGTTCACTAACAGGATTATAGGGATCAGTTGACATAAGATAATTTCTTGATGTTTTTGAGCTAATTCAGCCAATTCCAGTGCCTGCTCTACTCCGTCATTGACTTTATTTAACATAATGTATTCAAAAGTCACTCCGGCGGTTGGTCGTTTCAATATAATATTCAATCGCCGCAAAATAGTTTTTTCAATTGGAAAAGCACGATTAATTTTTCATAATGCTGGAACGCAAATTATTATTAGGAGCATGAAGAGAAACCGCTAAATTAACCTGCACTCCTTCATTTGCAAAAATCACGAATTTTATGTACTAATCCTGAAGTAGAAACAGTAATGTGACGAGCAGTCAATAGCTAGCCCTTTGTCATCATTGACAGTTCGCACAAAAGTTAAGAACATTGTCATAGTTATCGAGAGCTCTCAATCCCCATGACCACAATATGACTAACTCGCTCACCTTGTCCTCTCTCATCAAAATATTTTTGTACCAACATAATCTGAGACATAATCTCTCCGTTATTCAAGTCACGCTGCTTTTTAATTAGTCCACTAGCACAAAATGTACAGCCAATGTTACAACCCACCTGAGTGGTTACACAAACTGAAAGCCCATAATGTTGACGCATCAAAACAGTTTCAATCAGCATACCATCGGGTAGTTCAAACAGATACTTGACTGTCCCGTCTGCAGAACTCTTGTACAATTCTTTGCTCCAGCGGATTAACGACAAATTCATCATCCAATTTTGTTAACAAATCCTTTGAAATATTAGTCACTTTCTGTGAAAGATTGAACCTCGTTTGCGATAGAGCCACTCCCAAATTTGAGTGGCTCGAAATTTCTTTTCTCCCTTACTTTCTATCCAATCTATCAATCCTGACGAGTCAAACTATAAATTGATGGTTTCATTTTCTTCCTCTTTGTTTCCGTTCTCAGCCTCTATTATTTTTGCTGAATGACAAAATGATGCTGATTGTTTGTCTGTTGCTTCTCTTCACTTGTTCTTCTTGCTTTTTGTTTTTGATTTTGACGTCTGCGCGTTTGACGATTTTCACGATTTAGGTTGTTCCTGCTCTTTACGAAACGAGCTTGCTTAGAAACTGCGTGGTTTTTATCTCATTTTCTTTTTGTGGTGAGATTTTTATCAAAGGACGCTCTGACGCGGTTTCAAATTTTCCAAAACAAAATAAGCACAGCCATAATTGCAGTATTCAACATGTAATCTTCTAAGCGACTGATCTCTGCTTTCACTTTGCCTTGTCATCTTTATAAAATCCACGCAAACGTAGCTGCTCGTTCCCAGTCACCAACAATATAATCAAATTTTGTTAAATATTGGAAAACGCTGATTAAAAGCTGTAACGTCAAAGCCTTCCTTGTGGTTATCCACTAAGTCAAATTCGATTGTCTCAGTCAACACTTTTGTTCCTATTTTGCCGAAATTCTGCCCAGGAAATTTATTGTAATTATATAATTCAGGTGCAATTTCTTTTCGCATAGTTATCCTTTATAAACGTTATTTACTTATCTTACATTATTTTCACCATAAAGAAGTGTTTTTGATAGTTGAAATATGGATAGGAAAGGGAGTAAAGACAGAAATCGGTATTTCGTAAGAAATCGATTTTGTCCCACTCCCACAAATTGAGTGAATCTGTAAAGCTGATAGCCTCAACACATTAGAAATTACTCAACTATTGCATTGTATTCTTTTGAAACTGAAAACCTTCGTCTCAGCCTTGTATTGCCAACTGGTTCTTTTAGTTTTTCTTCATTTTTCAAGATTTCTTGGTGCGTTTGAGGTAATCAATAGCATCTTGCAAAGTTCTTGACAGGTACAATTTTCATTTTGGTTTTTAATAGCAGCTTCCAAAGCTGTTTCATAATTTGTTTTCGCTTTAGAATTGGCTTTTTAGCTTCTTTTGGTGACTGGATTATTTGGTGCAAAGCACATTTCTGCACCATTTTTGGCTGCTGAGACCACCTTTTTATCAATGCCTAATATCTGTAACTTTTTCCTTCACGGTCACATTGAGCCTGTACCAGCAATATTTCTACCGTCTCTAATGTTGGTTCAGCAATCTGACGTATAAATTGCCAAACTAAACATCAAGCTCCGGCACTTGGTCATGGTCCCTAAGCAGTTGAGAATTCAATCGGTATACTACTCGTAACCTCCTGTCCGGTCAATCAAGCTAATACCAATTCCATTTTTCCCATTTTCAAGTTTGATGATTTTACCTATAGCAGATCTGACCGTCTTCAACATAATTTACTTTTACCTTACTACCAATCTTCTGTGAATCTACATAATCAATCAAGTCTTTGAACTACTAAAAGTCTTATCATTCACACCTGTCACAGTATCTGCAATATTTAAAATGCCCTAAGGTTGAGTTTTTGGTAACTTTGAACACATAGACGCCCAAATATTTCAGGCTGATATCCTTTTCTCTGCTTTTTAACCCTTGATATTTGGCTAAGTTTTGTGATGTTTCCATATAAAAATTGATTGATTCGCATATATTCTTTATCGGAAGTTCCGCCAGTCAAATCTTTCGCTGAATAAATATCTGTAAAAGGGGTCAGCCAAGCATAAAACTAAATGAGCAAAGGTAGCATGCTGAATCCCAACTGTCACAAAATTGTAAGAACTTTTTCCTTATCTTCTTGTTATCCACACGCAAAAACCTGACGGACGTCTGCTGCACTACCTGGTACTTCAATATAATAAGGCAGAGGAAAACTCTAAAAAGAGATAAAAAGAAGGACCAACTCTACCACAAATACTATCGGCCATTTTAAATTTGTTTCTTGTTTTTCATCTTGTTTTCTTTTAACTCCTTTACGACAATTTCAGGGCACATACTTTTGAAATATCCTGCTCAAAAAGCAATCAATTACACGAATCCTTGACGAGCTGATATGTTGATAATTTGGCTTACTCATCATGGTGTCCAGTTCAGGTGCCAATTCATAATTGAAAAATTAAGATTTCTCTCATATTCCAAATCTTGACCATTTCAGACTGCACAAAAGTTGTTACTCTAACTTTCTCGCCACTTCCATCTGCCAATTCATCATGAGAAGTAACAATGTTTTACATTCTCCAAATGAGATAGAGCATCTATAACCATCTTTTGCTTCAATACTGAAAAACTCTTTTTCAGATTATATATACCCAAATATAAAGGCTGTCAAAAGAGTTTACTAGCTCGCTCAATCAAATCCACATGTCCTTTTCTGTAATTGGGTCAAAAGAACCCGCAAAATAATCCAATTTTATTTGACATATACCGTTACCTTTTGAAATTCCATATATTTTTCTGCTTCCAGATGCTAACCCTGCAATTTCTTCCGGTAAATCCACCGACTTATCTGTTTCACAAACAATTAATACATCATTGCTTAGAAGCTCCGTTCAGCCATTTTTCAATATCTGTAACAATCTGTTCTTTGCATAAGGCGGATCAACAGAACTAGATCAAAATGTCCTGTAATGCGCTCAAGCGATTGGTTAGCCTCCATTTTTAAGCAGTTCAAATCGTTCTTCTTCCCTAGTCATCTTGAGATTTTGGTTAATAATAGCTTGCGCTCTGCGATCTTTTTCAACCAAAATGGCGGGAAGCCATTCTCGAGAAATAGCTTCAATCGCTAAACTGCCGCTGCCTGCATACAAGTCCAACACTCGTCCTCCGTCGAAAATAAGGACCAATCATACAAAAATGGCTCCCTTTAACCTTGTCTGTCGTTGGTCTAGTCGTTTTACCTGCTAGCGTTTTTGAGAGGACGTCCCTATTTCCCTGCTACAAGCTCTCATAAAGAATATTATAACAAAATCTCTAAAAGAATGTATCAGTTTTTCTTCTGTGATAGCTGTAGGTCATTTACTTTTTCTGTTCAACGTTTTGATTGTAAGTCAAATAGACTAATTCTCAATCCATTTTACAGCCTCCCTAAGCAGATTGCAAACCAAATGAAAATCTCTGATATAAAACCAGAGATTGATTGTGCTGATCTTACTTCTAGCAAACCAATATCTCCATCTTCACGACGATACAGAACATTGGTTGTGTTATCTTCTACATCAGTATAGATGAAAAAGTCATGTCCCAATAAATCCATTTGAAGAAGAGCTTCTTCTAAATCCATTGGTTTCAAGTCAATTTGTTTTCGAACGAACGACCCTTTGCAGGCGCAGTTTCCACTTCTTCAACAACGGCATCTGTAAACAACTGGCTAGTTGATTTTTATTACGGTTTTTACGTTCAATTTTTGTTTTATTTTTACGAATTTTGGCGTTCAATTTTATCTGTTACCAAGTCAATGTGAACCATACATATCTTGAGAAACATCTTCTGCCCGAAGAGTGATCGAACCAAGGGGATAGTTACTTCAACCTTAGCTGTCTTTTTCACGATATACTTTCAGTTTACACGCGCATCCAATTCTTGATCAGCTTGGAAATATTTCTCGATTTTTCAAGTTTAGAAACCACATAATCACGAAGAGCTTCTGTTGCTCTAGGTTCTCACCACGGATACTATATTTAATCATATAAGTACCTTCTTTCTAAGCATTTTGTTTTTCTTTACTTTATTATAACGCTTTCATTCTTTTTGCAAATTTTTCGTTACCTTGCCAATGAAAAATGTCATAATTTCTTTCTACCCGCTTCACTAAAATTTCCTTTGCTAACTGTAGGGTTGAGCCAGTCGTATAAATGTCATCTAGCAAAAGAACTTTTTGTCGGAGGCTGAACACTGTCTTTCAGTTTAAAACACTGCTGACTTTGCAAACGCTCCTTCCTTGTCTTACTTGATTGAGCAATCGTATCATACTTTTCTAAAATTTCTCTAAACGGCAACCTTTGTCCCCTCAAGGAGAGCTGTTATTGGTTGAAGCCTCGCTTCTGGTACTTTTCACTACTTACAGGAATAGGAACAAGTGTATAATCGCTATAGGCTTTTAATTCTTTTGCAAAAATCTCTGTAAATACAGAATAAAGAGCATAATCTCCTTGAAATTTATATTGACTAAAGAAGTCTCTTCATAGCTTCATTATAAACAAAACAACTTTTATGAGAAACTTCTTTTCCTTTTTCCAGCCATACTTGGCAATCTGCATCAGATTTCACTTGTTCCATCCCGATAACACTTTAGGGACAATGCTGCTCTGAAATACGCTGAAGTTTGTCAAAGCAGGCATCACAAGCCCTTATTTTTGGCTTAGTCAAGGACAATAAATCACAAATGTCAGTTTTTCGCCTAAGAGAATTGTCACATAAAACACATACATTCATAAACCAGCCTCCTGATTCATCGCCTTAATTTCCTGAATAGCTCGTTCCAATAGCAAAATTGGTCCCATCATGAAAAAGAGTAGCTCACCTGTCGGACGATCCATACTGCGACCAACGCGTCCAGCTATTTGTACCAGAGCACTGCGACTAAACAAACGATGGTTGGCCTCCACCACAAAAACATCTACACAAGGAAAAGTCACACCACGTTCTAGAATTGTCGTTGTTACTAAATTGTAATTTCTTTTTGTCGAAAATTTCTCTACAATATCAAGTCGATTTTTAGTCGTTGAGGCTACAAAGCCAACGTTCTCACTGGAAAAATAACTTTGGAGAACCTCTGCACACTCTTGTCCTCTTTTAATCTCAGAAGCTAAAAATGAGAAGAGGAAAACCTGTTTTTCTTTGCTTTTTAACAAATTGTTCCAACTTAGGAACTAGCTTTTTTGATTCAAGTATTTTTGAAAAATTCTTTCAAACCAAATTTTGAGGAACAATAAAAGGGTTACCATGAAAACGTCTAGGAGACTTAAGCGGGTTCAACTCTCCCTTGCTAACTTTTATCCAGCTCATCTGTAGAGGTCTGCCGTTAGAAATTATAGTACTTTGCTCTTTTACTGATTGTGTAACGGCATGGTAAAGCATCGGATTATCCACATAAGGAAAGGCATCCACCTCTGCCAACAATAAGAAGATCAAATGCTCGGTAAAATTTGAGAAGCTGATGCGTTGTGGCAATCAGCAAGAGGACTGCGAAATAAAACTTCTGATTCACCGTGCAGGAGTGAAATATCACAACTAAAATCTTCTTGCAATCTGCGATGTAGTTCTAGACAGACATCAATTCGAGGGCTAGCCAAGCAAACTGCACCACCTTTCATTGATAACTTGTGCCACCACTTGATAGATCATTTCTGTTTTTCCTGCTCCTGTGACAGCATGAACCAGCTATGTTTGGCAACTGCCTCTACAGACCTTGAGAAACCTTTAGCTGGTAATCTGTTAACCTTCCTTCCCATTTCCAAAACATTCATTTCTGGGAACTCTGCTTGTGGAAAATAGTAGAGTTTTTCATCACTTCGACCCTTCTAATCGCACGCATGACCTGCAATAATAAGCACCTATTAGTAGTTGCTGTTTTCTTTCTTTATTAACTACTTGTCCACAACGATTGCACTACTGTTCCCCTCTATCATTCCCGACAATGTTTTGAGCTTGTTGCTGCAATCCTAGTGGTAATTGGCTTCTGTAAAGATACAGAGCCTAAACAGTCTTGTAATTCTATCTATCTATTTATTCTGAAAAACTTTGGCAAATACGTGTAAAAATGAAGATATGGAGTTTAGAACAATCAAAGAGGACGGACAAGTCCAAGAAGAAATCAAAAATCGCGCTTTATTTTGTCACATCAAGCGTGTAACAAACGAGAGGACGAAGCACGAAATTTATTCAGGATGTCAAAAAGAACACTACAAAGCTACTCATAACTGCTCTGGCCTTTATATTAGGAGAGCGGAGTGAAATGAAACGAAGTAGCGATGATGGAGAACCAAGTGGGACCGCTGGTGTACCGCATGTTAGGCGTTTTTAGAAAATCAGCAACTAACTAATGTCTGTGCTGTCGTGACACACGCTATTTTGGTGGTATCAAGCTAGGGCAGGAGGTCTTATTCGGGCGTATAGCAGCAACGTTGCTTTAGCTATCAAAAGAAATCGGATCGTCCATATAAAAAGAACAGCTTGGGCTGAGAATCGCCTCTCTTACAGTCAATATCAAGAATTACCCAATTTTCTTAAAGCTAACCATTTACAAGAACAAGATACATCCTTGCAGAACAAGTCCAAACGACCATTTTCGTTGATAAAAACGATAAGGACAGCATGATAGAAGGGTTAATTGAGTTGTTTAATGGAAAAGTCGACATTACTGATCAAGGATTGCGGAAGTCGATGTTCCGGTACCTTCATCCCTAACGATTAACATAAGCTATCGCATTGATAGTTTTTATATTTTACAAAGATTTCTTTTCATTTTATACTGTTTCTATCACTATTATTGAGGTATCATTTGATGGCACAAATTTATCAGCTAACATTACAGAACTCATTGGAAATACTCCTATCGTCAAGCTAAAACAATCTGGTTCCAGAAGGCGCAGCAGATGTCTATGTCAAACTAGAAGCTTTTTAATCCAGGCTCGTCTGTTAAAGATCGCATTGCTCTCAGCATGATTGAGACTGCTGAGCAAGAGGGCTGATTCAACCAGGTGCAACCATTGTCGAAGCAACCAGCGGAAATACTCGAAATTGGTTTGTCTTGGGTTGGTGCTGCAAAAGGTTATAAGGTTGTTATTGTCATGCCAGAAACTATGAGTGTTGAGCGTCGCAAAATTATCAAGCTTATGGTGCAGAATTGTACTCAACTCCCGAAGCGAAGGAATGCGGAGCATTGCCAAAGCTGAAGAAATTGCTAAAGAACAGAAACGGCTGCGCTACCACTTCAGTTTAACAACCCAGCTAATCCAGAAATACACGAAAGAACAACAGAGCAGAAATTATCGCTGCTTTCGGTGAAAAGGATGGATGCCTTTGTCGAGGAGGTTGGCACAGGCGGTACTATTTCTGGTGTTTCTCACGCTCTCAAAAAGTCAATCAGATATCAAGTTTATGCAGTTAGAAGCAGATGAATCTAGCTATTCTTTCCGGTGAGGAGCCTAGGCCTCCGAGATTCAAAATATTTCTGCTGGTTTTATCCCAGAAACACTAGACACTCAAGCTTACGACAGTATTGTTCGCGTTACTTCAGCTCAAGTACTTGAACTTGGGCGTCGTATCGGTGGCATGAAAGGTTTTCTGGTAGGTATTTCTTCTGCTGCAGCTATTTTATGCTGCACTGAAGTAGCTCAAAAACTAGGAACAGGTATTCTAGCTCTTGCTCCAGATAATGGCGAACGCTATTTATCACCCAGATCTTTATAATGTTGAAGTTTAAACGTCTAATCATCCGTAAATATCAAGACCAATCACAATTTTAAACTTGCAAATGGGTTAAAACAGCTCTACTGTTGAGCTGCTTTTTGTTGAAGCAATGTTGACTTATTTTGTTGGAAATATAGGGAACTTTTATTATTTTCAGATACTCTACCTATTTGTTTCACATTCATAATGCGCTAAAATCATTTCATCACTTACCTCTCAATGAGTACTTTCCATAAAAGTTTCGCAATAATATTGTAACACTTTAAAACTTTTGAAAACGAATACATTATATTTAAAATAATCAAAACGATAATTCCTATTAATGGTCATAGTCCGATAAGAAAACACGGCTTACACCGTGTTTCGATGTTTATTTTAGGAGTTTTTCATCTCTCTAATCCGTTCCACTCGTGGCGTCGTATTTAGCTCGGTAGTCAGCTTTGTTTTTTGTCGCTCTTTCTCGACGATTTCGGGTTTGCGCGTGTTTGGACGAAGCGTTCGTTACTTAGTTTCTTGCCAACCATGTCTAGTTCTTTTTGCCATTTGGCCAGTTCTTTGTTGAGGCGGGCTAGTTCTTCCTCAACGTTGAGCAAGTCTCGCCAGCGGCAGGAAGATTTCAGCACCTGTGATGACGCTTGACATGGCTAGTTCTGGGGCGGCAATGGCAGAGCTGATTTCAAGTGTTTCTGCGCCTGTGAAGCGTTTGATGTAGCTGACATTGGCCTTGAAAGATCTTCCAAGTTGCTGTCGCTTGTTTTGACAAGAATGGTGATAGGGTTTGCTTGGAGCCACGTTGACTTCTGCACGCGCATTACGTGCCAGCTCGAATCAGGTCTCTGAGACTTTCCACGCCAGAATGCGCCGTTTGATTTTCAAAAACAGGATTAACAGCTGGATAAGCTGCTGTCACGATCAACCATCTGCGTATTGACCGAAGATTTCTTCTGTTAGCAAATGGCATGATAGGATGGAGAAGACGCAGGATTTTTGTCCAAGGTGTAAAGGAGGACCGAACACGTAATAACTTTTTCATCTTCATTGTCGCTGTAAAGGGACTTCTTTGGTCAACTCCACATACCAGTCGGCAAAATTCATCCCAGATGAAGTTGTAAGGATGTGACAGCCACACCGAATTCGAACTTGTCGAAGTTTTTCGGTGACTTTGGCAAATGGTTTCGTTGAGGTTATGGAAGAATCCAGCGATCGGTAACGTTACCCAGCTGTACCAGCAACAACTTTTTCAACGTTTGCGCTTAGCTTGATCAAAGGCTAGAGACCTCATTGTTCATGAGAATATAGCGGGAAATGTTCCAAATTTTGTTGATGAAGTTCCAAGAAGCATCCATCTTTTCATAGCTGAAGCGGACGTCTTGACCTGGTGCAGAACCGTTTGAAAGGAACCAACGCAGACTATCCGTGCCATATTTTTCGATAACATCCATAGGGTCAATGCCGTTACTAGAGAGATGACATCTTGCGCCCTTTTGTTCGTCACGGATAAGTCCGTGGATGAGGGATATCTGAATGGTACCTGCGGTAAATTCCAAAACCTTGAAAAATCATCCGAGATACCCAGAATCGGGATAATATCATGCAGCCAGTCACGAGGGTTGATGTTGGATACAGCGTTTGAAGTCTTCTGAGTCCGTGTCAGGCCAGCCCATGGTTGAGAATGGCCGAAGCAGGAGCTGAACCAAGTGTCCAGTACGTCTGGATCTTGCGTCCAATCATCACCTTCTGGCGCTTCTTCGCCCAGCTAAGATTTCGCCATCTGCATTGAGCACCAAGCAGGGATGCGACCTCACCAGAGCTGACGAGAAATTACCCAGTCATGGACATTTTCCATCCATTGCAGATAAGCATCATTGAAACGTGTGGATAGAATCACTTTGTCATCAGTATCTTGGTTGGCAATGGCATTCTTAGCCAATTGGTCCATCTTTGACAAACCACTGTAGACAAACGTGGCTCGACCATAACGCCAGTCCGCTCTGAGTGACCACACACTGTGAACACGTTTTTCGATTTTTGACAAGAGCACCAGTTTCTTTCTAACTTAGCAACGACTGCTTTACGAGCTTCAAAGCGGTCCATGCCTACAAATTCGCCAGCGTAATTCATTCATGGTTCCATCGTCATTCATGACATTGATGACTTGAGGCGAGATCGTGACGCTGACCAACGAGGGAAGTCGTTAGGGTCATGAGCAGGTGTGATCTATAACACCTGTTCCAAAATTCTGGATCAGCATGCCTCATCTGCCACAATTTGGAATCAGCTTATTAAGATTGGTAAGATTACATTTTGCAAATTAAATCTTTGTAACGCTCATCATCTTTGATTGACAGCGACAGCTGTATCCCCAAACATGGTCTCCGGACGTGGTTGCAACTTCCCAAAAGCACGTGAGCCATCTCTCCAGCATGTAGTTGCGTGGTAGAAGGCACCTTCCACGTCCTTGTGGATAACCCTCGATATCAGACAAGCGCGGGCCTTAGGTCCCAGTTAATGATGAATGCCGCGATAAATCCGCCTGTAGAGTTCTACGAAAACCTTGCGGACCGCTTTTAGACAAGCCTTTCATCAAGAGTGAAAACGTTCACGAATAATCAACAGAAATTCCATCTTGCCCCACTGTTCTCTTTGATGGTTGCCGCATACTCGTCCTTCCCATTCCCAGACCTTATCCAAGAATTTCTCACGACCAAGATCATAACGGGAAACGCCGTCTTCAGCCAAGCGAGCTTCTACCTTAGCCTGCATGCAATCCCAGCATGATCCATTCCTGGTAGCCAGAGCGTGTCAAAGCCCTGCATGCGCTTCTGACGGATAATAATATCCTGCAAAGTCGTGTCCCAAAGCGTGACCAAGGTGCACTTCCCTGTCACATTTGGCGGTGGAATCACGATCGAATAAGGCTTAGCCTTTTGATCTCCTGAAGGCTTGAAAAACATCCTCATCAAGCCATTTCTGATAGCGCCCAGCTTCTACTTCTGCTGGATTGTATTTTGGTGATAATTGTTTTGACATAATATATCCTTTCTAATTTATCTAATCAAAATATCTATTTGAACGCTCTATAGGATCTTCGTATTAAATATATCATTATTTTACTGAGTACATAAGCAACAGCTATTGAACATAGTAAGATAATAAACGAGAAACAAAATACTAATGTGAAATTTGAAGATGTTCCTCTCATCAAATACAGAGATGAGAAAATTTTTAAGATATTAATCTGTTCTATCTGTTCATTTTTATTATTTGTTTCGTAGATAGGGAAGACATTATATTAAACACAAATAATGTATTAAACTCATTATTTGTGAGCTAATAAATATACTTCTTCATAGCAGGTGTAGGAGACTTTAAATAACCTCTTGGTATTATGCTATTCACTTCTCCAATAAAATTTAGCAACAACTATGGGCAAGAACCATGTCAAAATCCCAATTATATCGCTTTCAATCTGATCTAAAAGAACCAAAAAGATTAATACCAAGCCAATTAAAGCCCAATTTGATATGACTCTTCTTTATCCTCCCTCCTCTATCAATTCCTTCGTAAACAGTTATCAAAAAGTAAACCGTAAAGACATAAGCATCAAGTAAATCAATACCGTACTTAGGTTTAGAAATTGGTTTGAAAAAACATGGATATATATGATATATAGATATATAGAGATATAGCTGATGTACCATATGATTTAATATTAAATTCCAGAAAACTTTGCCTGTTTGTGCAAAAATTCTGTTTTGTTTTTATATATCCAAACAGATAAAACCCTCTAAATATCGGTATAAATATGAATAGTAGGAAAATAATAAAAAATGAGAGAAATTAAATCTAGATCACTTCAAGAGATCAATGGGCAATTCATTTACAAAACTATCTATTTTATTCATATTTTCTTTGATAATATATCTTTAAAAGAAAATATGAACCAATAAAAATGCATCGAATAAATTGAAAGCCACAAGGGTATCCTTACTTTTAAGAAAATAAGTTTTAAAAGATCGCATCCTTCGTTCAAGTAGAATACTATAAACTATAAATAAAGATGGCTGTAATAAAATAATGAATCCATAATTTAAAAATAATAATATTCCGGTTGATATCCTAGAAAAACCAATAAATAATTTTGAAAAGTTTTAGATATCTGTAACCTTCTTAATCTGAATCCATATAAACCCAGTAAAATTCCTACAACAATTTCAGTAATATATATAGGTTTTAACTGGTAAAATATTTTCTGGAAGCAAAGTTATTGGAAAAATCAAAGAGGCTAACATTAGAATAGAAACTATAAATATAACAGGTAGTAACGCTAACAGATACAAAAATATTTTTCATCTCTCTCCACTCACTCTCAGCAATCTATATCAGACCGTCACAGCGATTGCCTTGGGCATCTTTACGGTCTCGGATGCGAGCTTCGAGGGTAAAGCCTAATTTTTCCGCTACTCGTTTACTTTGCAGGTTATAACCAAAGCAAGTCAGCTCAATCTTTATGAAGACCTAGTTCTTTAAAAAGCCAGATCAATCAAGGCACGCGCCGCTTCTGAAACATAGCCCTCGTCCCCAGTAGTCGGATGTCAGATATATAGCCAATCTCCAAGACATCGTCCTCGTGGCGACGAGGGAAATCAACAGAGCCGATGATTTTATCCGTCCCTTTGATGACAATTCCGTAGCCAGCTGGGAGATTGTCCTTTTGATTGCGTTTTAGGAAGGACATGCTCCAGATAATAAATCTCATCTTCCAAGGTTTTGACGGGAGGAAAGTCTGCTGGGTAGGAGACCTCTGGCCGACTGGCGTAGTCGAAAATATCCTCGGCATCAGCTACCGTTCGCTGACGTAATATCAGGCGTTTCTGTTTCAACTTTTGGGAGCTCTTTACCATTATATGCTTCAAGAATTTTCATATTCTACTTCCTTATCGTTAATCAAATTATCTTATCGATTGGCTTGTTGTTTTCTGACCATGTAGTTTCAATATAGGCAAGCTGTTTGACAAAAGCATCGCCTCTTTATTTCCTTCAAGTGAAATGAGATAGACGCGATCACTCTTCTTCGTCTTAAAAATCCATGCACATAGTATTTTTCCCATCAGACTTGAGAGCGCTATAGACTTGATAAGCCCGATAAGAATCCTTTGTCCGATAATCTGTGAGATAGTTGCTCTAGATCCGTCAAACCTTGAAACTTCCCAGTTTTATCCATCATTCCAAAAATAATTGTCAGCTACCTGTTTAACTCACTACATCATCAATCGCACCAATCCCAAGCTTTTGTTTTGTATAGCCATTCATGGTGACAATTGTACAACATCACGTTGCTGAGTATTGATAGGAATCACTTTCACTTTAAGTCTTTTAAATCTTACCCAACTCTTTGGAACAAAGACATAGCCGACTGATCATTTCCAATCTGTTGCATATCCTTTAACGGATTATCTCTGTCTCTTTTTAGAGACTTTTTGTAGGGTTGAGGTTGTTGTTTCTGTAGTCGGATGCTTCTTTGACTTTCCCAGAATTCCCTTGCGAACTACAGGCTACAAGACCTGGTAGTGTGAGTATCACTGTACAAACTAAAAACGAATAATTTCTTTTTCATAATCATGTTCCAAAATGCTCTCAATTAAATCGAGCACCTTTTCCTTTCAATTTATCGTTTGGTATCCTTAACCAGAAATGAGTTCTCCTATCTGCATCTACCAGTCAGATCCAAACCTTTCATTTTTGATTGATTTTTATCGTCATATTCTTCTAAACTCGGTTCACTGTCTCCTTTGCACTCTTTGTCTTTTACAAATGGCAAAATTGTCTCGATAATACTCCATACTACTAAATGTTTGGTGGTAAAGCCGACTAGTATCAAGAACAAACCACCGCTGATTTTTATTAAGTTCTGCAACACTTCTTTTTAGCTTTTTCACCTCATTAACTGAAAAACCATTGACGTGGTAATAAGCAAGAGTGATGTGTGGCGGCGTAAAGGGATAAGGCAACCTTCTGACGCCATCAACCAACTGGTACAATTCCATCAATATTTTATAATCTGACTCGCTTACTGGCACCAAGCCCATTACCAAACTCGTGATTGCACATATTAAAATAAAATGACTTGTCATCTTAATCGTTTTGTGAGCCAATGTTTATCATCCAATCTCTTTTCGGATCCGTTGGCGATTCTGTTCTAAATCACCAGTTAACTCACTGAATTGCGAACCACTTGACAAATCATGTAAGGTCATATGATAGCTAGAGACAGGAAGCTTTTTCTGCAAAGCAACCAGGTGCTTCATCATAAAGTTTTTGACAATTTCAGCTAACCAAATCTTATCTTCAGTCGCCAAATCAAAGACAACTGGTATCTCCATAGAAGGCACAAAAAGTATTATCTGAATTGACCCTTCTCTCTACATTGAAGAATTAAGCAGAAAAATTCGTTTCTGCTACAGATAATTCTGCTTGTTCAAATGAAGCTACCCTCTTTAAAATTCTGCGTAAGTCTCCATCAATCAGCCCTTTCCAAGCTACAAATAAAGTCGCCTGCCATATCTATGACAGGGATTGAATGCAACTCCGCGGTACCACCCAATTTCGGGCAGATGCCCGCAGCTTTGTTTATTTCATTGTATCTTATCATCACATCAGCAACCAGCTTTTGACGCATTCGTGGACTTCTCTCAGCACCGCCACTTTCTGTAAAATGCTTGACTCAAAACACCTCTGATGAACCTATTTTAACACCTTTCCAGTGAAAAATCAATAATTTCTCTCCAAAAAGTCCATCTGGCAAGTCATGAAATCCCTTTTACCTTCTTGATAGTTGGCAAAATTTCTCTAATAGGAAACTGATAAGCATCCAGGCGACTCTCGTAACGAATAGCTGCTTCCTTAGCTCGTTCATCTTTGTCTTCTTCATAGACCTCCTGACTTTCTTCAAGAGCCATTTCATTAATTGTTACCTGAGTCTTGACCCAAGTTTCAAAATCCCTTTAAAATTCCTGTTCGTATGTCATCATATTCCTTCTAATCTACTCCTCGGTAGAAGTCTTCAATATCCGGAAAGGCTGGAATATCTTGGACATATTCCAACACACTGAAACTCTCCTGCTTTCATCTCGTACTGCTGCATAAGTCACTATGAACAAACTTATTCCTCGCGATTCTGACTTGAACCACATAACAAACTTATCTCGTTTGCCTTTCGCGTAATTCTTTAAAAATAAAGCGCACCTTCTCATTTAGGTGGATGACACAGTTCACTGTTGCGTCCAACCTGACTCGGCATCCGCTTGAAGATCATCTCCTCAGCTGGACACGCTGTCATTAATATTGGAAAATATCTTCCTTATTGACAAAAGTACTTCCATCGGCAAATGATTCAGAATCAGATTTGCCTGGTTTACTGATAACAACTACTGCCAAAATGCAGGGCTGAGTTTCTCGGCTCATTGCTGCTGCATTTTGTTCTTTTTGGCTTAAAAGGAAATGGTGAACTGTCCTCAGGTGTCTCAATAACTTGCTGAATTGTGCCATCTGACACCAACTCATCATTTGCTACCGCTTCGCTTTTTATTCTTCTCAACAGTCCTCTTTTCTGCCTCCGAGATGATCGGCGAACTGGCATCCATTTCTCAGTCGTGCTTGATAATTGCACAATCGTAAACATCACTTCCTTCTGCCACTTTCAGCCAATCGTCCTGTGTGAAGGATTCCAGCAAAATCATAAGTAGGATTGACTCTTCCTTGAAAAATCATTGCTTCGAACTCAGCTGCAAAAATTTTCAAATTTCTCACGAATCTTGCTCAATCCCTAGATTGGTCAAATCTTCAGCAGCAGTTTTTGCCTCTTGAAAAAGATCCCGAATCTGGTCGTCTACCCCCACATCACCTTTAGGCGGAGAATCATGTCCATAGCTCTCCATGATTGGAAACATTAGTTCTTCTTTACTGCTTATAGTGCCGATCTAAATTGTTCTAGCTAAGCTCAACTGCCAGCTTCAATCCTTTACGAATCTCCATCAGCATTTCTTCATCATCAGACCGCTCATAGGTATCCAGTAGCCTGCCGCACCCGCATGAGAGCTGCCCGTAAAGCCTAAATTTTCCTGCTTGAAAATCTGGACTGGATGTCCTGGATGATCCGTATCAGCAATTTCAACACTCTTTGACTGCTCTTTAAACAGATTTTCGCATGCACGATACAAAAGCAGACATGACATCCTCAAAAGTCACACCTGTATCTGAAGTCATCAACTCATGCTCCATCAAGCTAATTTCAATGGCCGAAACACCTGTAAAATGCTTATTAAATTCTCTTGAACGGCTTCTGCCTTTGCGCCATGATGCAGATCAAGCAAAAATATTCTTTAAAAATTTCAATTCGTTCATCTGCCATTAGTCAAGCCCCACTACTTCATAGCCATTGGCTTCTAAAGTCAGAACAATTTTTCCATCGGGTGGTTGCCTTCCAGCTTAGAAACCTTGCTTTATGATACTTTCGACCAACCGTACTTGCGCATAATTGGGTTGGCAAGCGGCTTAAAGCCGAGCTCCACTAAAATTTCTAACACTTCTGGGTGCTTATCAATTACTTCTGCCACAGGAATTGATACATCAATGATGTTATCCATTTTCACCTCATGAACATTTTTCTATTATTATAACACAAAAAGCGGTTGCTTTCTCCTCAAAATCAAAGCTGATCTTTCTCTTTGCTCGATTCTATTTTTAATCAATCATCTATCAGTTGGCTATCTCCTGATTCAGAAGCAGGTGGTTTTAGGATTATCGCTTCAGTTGGCACAGATAGATAACATCACATTTATAGCAGCAACTTTGCTAATTTTATCTGCAAACTCAACAGACACCTGCGAGCTGTTGGAGCAAAGTAAATAACTCAGTATACATCTTTCCATCCTCTGCTTTCAAGAGCTACTACAACATGTGAGTTGTGTAAACAAAGAGTGATTCCTCTGCAAATTATAGAGTTTCTTAGTTTCTTCATACATCTATCCACAAATCATCTTCCTTACTAATTTAACCACAGCCTCGGTTCGAGCTGTGTGCGAAACTATATCTACTGATTGGATATAGTGGACATTGTAAACCTGCTTGAGTGTGACCAAGTCCCTTGCCAGAGAGAGAGACATTACAGGAGACATAAACCATTTTCTTAGGTGCATAACGAACAATCGTCTCTAGTAGCCTTTCATCCAAAGCCTGTCCGAGTGGATCCACAATCAAAGCATCTGCCCGATAGCCTTCTTTGATACCAGCGAGGAATAATGCTTTCCGCAGTTCCAGCCTCATATGTATTATCAAACCCCATTTTCTTAGCATTTCGCTTCGCATCTTCAATTGCTTCTGGTACGATATCCATCCCACGAAGAGATTTTACTTTTGTAGCAAAAGCAAAGCCAATCGTTCCCACGCCACAGTGTGCATCAATCAAAATGATCTTCCGAATTGACATCCAAAGCTTTGAGTGCTTCACTGTAAAGCACCTCTGTTTGTTCTGGATTGAGCTGATAGAAAGCCCGGAGGCGACAGGGAAAACTCATAGCTAATACACCTTCTTGGATAGCCTCCTTACCCCCATATTATCTCGGTCTTATCCCCACTAAATTTCGCTCGACTTACTCGTATGATAATTGACCGCTACTGTATCTACTTCGGAAAATTCTGAAGGTTAAAACTCGAATAACTGGCGAAAAATCCAACTTTTTCCTGTAATAAAATTATCTGTGCTTGACCAGTTTTTCAGGCCCTCCGAATCATAACCGTCCGAACGCCTGCTCTCTTTACGCTCATCGTAGATAGGAAGTTGTACTTCCCCTAAAAGGAGAGCCACTTTATTGATGATTTTCTGCGTTACTTTATCTTGTACCAGACAATTTTTCAAAGAAATCAGATAATGAGAATTTTTGCGCATAAAGACCTGTTTTGACGCTCCCCTTTAAATTTTCGCGTTTGAAACTGCAACTTAGCTCGATAATATTGAGGAGTTTGCATACCAATCGTTGGACGAATCTCGTAGTTTTCATAACCAGCTGGTGCAAATCAAAGCCTGCCGCAATAAATCCGTCTTAAACTCTAACTGTTTATCATAATGCAAGTGCATAATTTGGCAGCCTCCGCATTTTTCATAAAGCTCACGAAGGCGGCTCTACTCGATACTAGAATGCTTAGTTAAATCGTCAAGAGCTTTGCTTCGACAAAAAGTGCGCTTAACCGTCGTAACTTGACAAAAATATCCTCACCCTTTTAAAGCACCTGGTACAAAGACTAAGGTCTTTTTATAAAATCAATCCCTTCCCCATTAATTCCCATTTCTTAATTTTTAAAGGGATTCTTTGCTTTTACTTTCAAACTCATAAGCCTATTATACCATGCCAACACGATAATGTTGAGAATATGGTACAATAATCAGTATGAAAAAGAAAAAAAGTAACTCTCTCACAATTTCTCAATTCCCCAGAAGAATTACGAATATACAGAGAAAGCCACTTTGTAGACAGTTCTTCCCACTCAGGCGCAAACTGTGCTTTATCCTAGACACAGGCTACTATCTTAAAATAGACCAAAAAGGAAAGCTAGCACGAGAGGCACAATGTGCTAAATGGTTTAACAAACAAGGATCGGTGTTCCTGTCCTGACATACATCAGCCAAGACAGGGACTACTTGCTCATCTAAAGAAGCCTCCGGCATCTCAGGATTGGAAGTGCTAGACCAACCAGAAGTCCTCTGCCAAACCATGGCAATAGCGCTAAAGACAGCTCCATAACCTCCAACCAGTCCACTTTCCCACAAACTCACTTCTAAAGAACTATATTCAGCAGTGGAAGAGAACTATCAAAAAGGGACTTTTCTATGAAAAAGCTCTCCTGCCACAATTTCAGATTCGCAGCTCGAGAAGAGGCTTATCACCTCATTCAAAAGCTAGGACACTTGCTGACTGAAGAAGTCTCTATCCATGGAGATGCTCTGTCTTCCAAATTTTATCTTCACTGATGCCCGAGTCATTTTTCCTGTTTCATTGATGTTGGTCAATGTGGCTTTTAGTGATCGCCACATTGACCTTTACTGGGCTATCTGGTCACTGAGTTATAATCTAGGCAATCAAAAATATGGTGACCTATTTTGGACTACTATGGTCGAGAAAAATATCAACTCCGAGAAATTACGACTTATCGCAGCTTTTTGAAGCATTTGGCTAATAGTCACACTTACTATCCCATCCATTAGCTCCAAATTTCACAAGTTATCGAAAGAATGATTATGAAAATCACTAAAATTGAAAAGAAAAAGCGTCTCTATCTTTTAGAATTGGACGAAACTGACAAACTTTACATCACTGAAGATACATGCTGTTCACTTTATGATATCAAAAGGCATGAATATGCAGCGAGCAAAAATTAAAAGAAATTCAGGACTACGCACAGTTTTCTTACGGAAAAATCTAGCTCTATATTATCTTTCTTTCAAGCAAAGAACTGTCAAAGAAGTGCGGGATTATTTGATAAAACACGAGATTTCCTTAGATACTATCGAGAAAGTCCTAACGATTCTCGCAAAAGATAACTGGATAGATGAGAGACAATATGCTTATTCCTTTATTCATTCCAATCTTCTATCTGGTGATAAAGTGCTTTTGTCCTCAAGCAAAATTGACTCAAAAAGGTATCACAGCTCCTATTATTGATGAAGAATTATGCAAATTTGATTTTACAGAAGTAAGTCAAAAAGTCGCTGCAAAACTACTCCGCAACTATCAAAAGCAAACTACCAAGTAAGGCCCTGCAGGATAAAATTCTTCAATCTATGATGAACAAAGGCTTTTTCCTATACCGAAGCTAAGGCAGCTTATCAAACCTTAGACATCAAAGAAGATGAGGAAACTCAGCAGAAATTACTGTACAAAGAATTAGATAAGCAATACCGCAAAATATTCTAAAAATATGACGGATATGAGTTAAAACAACGCCTCACCCAAGCACTCGCTCGCAAAGGCTACGATTTTTCTGATATTGCTAGCGCTCCTCAGAGAATATCTATAAAAATGTAAGGTTTATTTATGTTTTTCATGAAAATATGTTACAATAAGAGCGATAACCTGATTAATTGTAGAAAAGTTGGTAGAAGATGAAAGCTTCCAAAAAGAAGGCGACTTTATTACAATTCAAAGTTATAAAGCATAATGGAAATCTGCACCGTACTTGGCGCGACACCATGGTACTAAAAACAACAGAAAAACGCCATTATTGGTGTCAATGACCACACCTTGGTCACAGAAAGTGACGGCCGACGCTGGGTAACGCGTGAGCCAGCTATTATCTATTTTCACAAAAATATTGGTTCAATATTATCGCTATGATTCGCGAAAAACGGAGGTTTCCTACTATTGCAATCTAGCCAGTCCGTATTATCTTGATGCAGAAGCATTGAAAATACATAGACTATGATTTAGATGTCAAAGTCTTTACCAATGGTGAAAAGCGATTACTTGATGTAGATGAATACGAGGCGTCACAAACGGCAGATGAACTACTCTAATGATTTTAGATTATATCCTCAAAGAAGAATGTCAAAATCTTAGTAGATTGGATTAACAATAAGCGCGGACCCTTTTCGCAAGCCTATGTTAATATTTGGTACAAACGTTATGTAGAGCTAAAGAGTCGCTAAAGTTTCCAAAGGACCAGTGGTCCTTTTTGATTTTCAAAAAGAACAATTTCTTGCAATTCAAAGCTTATTTTATGTATCATATAGAAAAATCCTTTTGATGAATAAGTACAGAAAAGGGAAGAGACAATGGCTTTTTACAAATACACGTGGACGCTATGCTAGCTTTGGCATCGTAACAAGTTTACCAGATAATATCATTGATTCTTTCTGGTATATTATTGATAATTTTCTAAAAGGGTGTGTTTGAGCTAGACGAACTGCTTCGAGTTTGAACTCATCAACAACAAAGGAAAAACAACTTTCCGATTTTTCACAAGATAGTCTCAACGACTGTTGTCATCTTTTGATTTCAATGATACTTTCAACCCATTTTCCACGAGAAATTTTTGTAACTGACAATAATGGTAAAGAAACTATTAGCTACCAGACGAATATGCTTTGATATGATAGCACAAAATAGGAAGCATAGGATTGATAGCTGCTTAGAAAATATCTGAGAATAGTAAAATCCTCAATAATTTGATTGAGGATTTTGATTTTTAGTAGGATTCTTTTGCGTGTTTATTTTTCTGCTTTCTCCGTCAGTTTCTTCTTTTGCCTGATTCTGACTCAGAAAATTCATCGCTTCTTTTGTCCAAGTTGGTAAACTTTTAGCAAGTGGTGCAAAACCAAATTTGTACCGATCATTTGAAAAACGATGGCGTTTTTGAGGTAGATGGTGCTTTTCTTCTTCCAGGAGTTCTCACTCGACAAACCTAGCCTTTGACCTGAAAATTCATCATAGTCCATCACTTGCACCAAGACCGGATCATTCACATGCAGAATATCACGGATATTTTCGATGTAACCTGTCCGAATCTCTGAAATATGAATCAGCCTATTGTTCCTGTTTCCAATTCCACAAATGCACCGTAAGGCTGAATTCCTGTAATTCTTCCTTTTAATTTTTCGCCAATTCTCATTTTAATCCTCAATTTCAATGGTTTCAATCACGACATCTTCAAGTGGTCTATCCATCGCACCGGTTTCAACAGCTGCAATCTTATCTAATACCTGATAAGAAGATTTCTATCTAATAATTGACCAAAATACAGTATGGCGGCGGTCTAATGTGGCGTTCCACCATTGCTTGCATAGCTCTCGAAGCAATTGGTGCTCGGCTAACCACACGTTCTAATTCCTTTTGTGCATAAGGAATCTTGCTGTTTTGCACGATAAAAATTGACTGCCATTTGTGTTTCGGACCAGCATTGGCCATCGAAAAGTGCACCACGGATATTGTATCAGTTCCGGAGAAAATTCATCTTCAAACTTTTTCTCCATAAATAGATTCGCCACCCCTACCCGTACCAGTTGGATCACCACCTTGAATCATGAAATCCTTGATAATCCGGTGGAAAAATGATTCCATCATAGTAGCCATCTTTTGATAAAAGCGATAAAAATTAGCCACTGTCTTCGAGTGCCTGTTCTGGAAATAATTGAAATTTCAAATCACCGTGGTTGGTTTTTAATAGTCGCTTTTCGGTCCTTCTGCTGTTTCCATCGTTACTTGTGGAAAAATGTAATTCTTTTCTATCATTCCCTTAATTCCTCCAAAGCATAAAAAATGCCATCTTCTTCTACTTTTTGTCACAAAGTCAGCCTTTGGCTTTTATTTTTCATGTGAAATGCCCATAGCAATACTGATACCTGCATAATCAAACAACTCTAAATCATTGAGCTCGTCTCCAAAACCATCACATTCTCAGGCTTCAACCCCAGATGCTCCACAACTGTCGCAACTCCAGATGCTTTTGAACCATTGTTAGAACTACATCTGATGAATGTGGATGCCAGCGAACCAATCGTAGATGTTCTTCTAACTCTTTGAGGCAATTGCAAGCTATCTCCAATATCTTCAAATGTCCACATTTGATAAACGTTGTGATCTTGATACAAATCCGGCTGAATAGGTAAATTAGGATAAACAATATCAATGGCTTCATCAATAAGCGGTGTTCGCGTCGTAAGCGCTGCCTCATGACTACCAACGAGACCAAAAGTCAATCCCAACTTCCTTCGTCCAAGCGATATAAGTTTCTACCACATTTCGAGCAATCGGAGTTTGCGCAATAACCTTTCCTGCCTTATCTTCAATATAGGACCCATTCAAGGTGACAAAAAATCAGGCTGCAACGCTTTCAGTTCTGGAACTACACCAAAAATTCCTCTCCCCGAAGCAATCCCCGTTAAAATTCCTTTTTCTTTCAGCTGTTTAAACACCGTTTTAATAGAGCCAGGAATATAGCCAGTTGCTTTTTATTCGTAACGTATCATCAATATCGAAAAAGACGATTTTAATTTTCTTAGATTTGTATTTTAGTTTTGCTTCATAATCTCCCTCTGACACTTTACTCGCTTTTCTATTATACCACTAAAATGTCATCTTGTGGGACAAGGTGGTGTTGAAAGGCGTAAACAACAGCTTGTGTCGATCACTACTTCTAACTTTTGATAAGATATTGAGATACATGTGTTTTAACAGTCTTCAACGAAATAAACAACTCATCTGCTATCCGTTGATTTTTCATACCCTTTTTGCTAATAGACCTAAAATATCGCGCTCACGCGCTGTTAGCTCTTCATGTAATTCAATATGATTTTCGATGGTATTCCACTTTCTGACTGACCTCTGTTTCAATAGCAAGTTCACCCTTGGCTACCTTTCGAACTGCTCGTAGATATCGTCAGCACTAGATGTTTTAAGCATGTATCCTTTAGCCCCTGCATCTAAAACTGGGTAAATTTTTCATTATCTAAATAAGAAGTCAAAATAAGAATTTTTAGCTTCAGGCCATTCTTTTAAAATAGCAAGTGTAGCTTCAATCCCATTCATTTTAGGCATGACAATATCCATCATTATCACATCTGGTCGTAATGACAGAGCCTTTTTCCACCCCTTCACAACCATTTGAAGCTTCTACCACCATATCAACATCATTTTGTACATCAAATAGCTCTTCAAACCAAGTCGCACCATTTCATGATCATCTACTAATAAAATCTGCATCCTAATCTCCCTTTCAATAGTGGCACACGAATATCAATCGCTACTCCTTGCTTCGGAGCTGTTAAAATCTGTATCGTTCCTGCCATATCATTTACTCTTTCTTCCATATTTTTCAGACCATAACTCAACTCATCAGACGAGATGGGTTCAAAACCAATTCCATCGTCTGTCATCTTCAACTGTAATTCATTCTGAGTTTGATACAGATATACATCTAAATGATTCGCATTGGCATGACGGAGCGTATTACTAATAATTTCTTGAGCGATGCGGAAAAATATGTCTCCTCAATTTGTTTCGGTAATTTTTGAACATCATGATGAAAACTCACCTCAATATCACTCTTTATCCGATAGCTCCTTCAAAATAAGATTCAGCCCCTTCAACCAAGCTTTCTTTCCCTTCCAACTCTGTCGGTCGTAAATGAAGTAACAAGATACGCAAATCACCTGAGCGGTATTTAAAATCCCTGATACACCAGACAATTGTTTTCGATAATGTATCCTTATCTAAATGCTCCACTTGCCCTGTCACGCCGGACAAAAATTATATTGGCAGCGAAAAAGTTCCTGACTGACCGTATCATGCAAATCACGTGCAATCCGCTTTCGTTCTTTTCAATAACTGTCTCTTCGTTTTGCAAGGCACGATTCTCTGACTTTTGCAGATTTTCTGTTAAATGAGTTAATTTCTCTGATAGCTGCTGAAAAGAAGCATCAATTTCTGATTGATGTGTTTCTTGCAGTTCTCGACCTTCTAAAAATATTTTTCAAATTTATCTGAATCGTCGACAAAGTAACCATTTGAATCACTTTGATACCCAAAACCATCAACATCGTCAGAGAAAAAGTCAGCACAATCACAAAGAAACTAAAACTTTCCAAGCGCTCAACATTATTAAGAATCAGCTGCCAATCAAAATTAAATAAGCCAAAAAATATAATGAATAATGATACCTAAAATAAGTATGGAGTAAAAAGCTAATCAAGAGTAGTAGATTTTTCATTTCGAACCACCTCAACATTCCCAACAAACGTTGATAGGACAATTTTGACACTTTTTGTGTGCTCGCTTAAAGTCTGGTGTTGTCAGGCTGAGACTTTCATTTCGCAACTCATAGACAGGTTGACCTAAGAATTGTAATTCCCTCATATAGATTATTCACTTTGAGACTAACTGCTACATCAACTGGCACAATGATTTTTTGTGTTACCGAAAAATTTACGCAAAAATAATCACATTATCATGGTTTTGTGATAATGACCTGTTCCAAGTGAATCGTATCTTTTCCCCACCAGCCGAAAATAGATTAATGTCATCAAATCGGCAGGTATCTAATGGGCCAAAAATGATGAAGATTTCTAGCCATTTATTTTTTCTCGTTTTGGATTCACTGTATCATCAAAAATGAGATTTGTCACTCCATTTTTCCTTATAAATATAAGGGTAAGCCACAATCATGCCATAAACAACCAGAAAAGCAAAGCAGCAATAACATAGGGATTGAGCATAATAACGAAAAAGTAATATAGTAGATGTCACTAGGAGGAAGTTTCTCTTTGTTTTTCCAAAAATAATAATAAAGCAACAACAAGAAAAAGCACCAAAAAGAATAACACGTGAAAAATGACCAGATAAAATCGTCACTAATGCAAATGTTAGTAGAATGGATTCAACAAAAATAAAAATTGGAGCTTTTTCATAGTCTCGATACCTTTCTAATCCTATTGTATCAAAAACTTTCAAAAATTCCTCCGACTAAGGTATGAAAATAAGACAGTGAAATAAAACTAAATATTTCCAATACTGGTCTGTAGTCCCAACCTCTTAGCCAACATTTTTAATAGCAGTATACTGGACAAACTTGAGGAACTAAAAACAATACTTCTCTATCATATAAATGAGCGCAAAAAGAGTGAGGGAAAAATCGGTTTAATAAAACCACGAGTTTCTTCCTCACTTTTTAATGCTGCACTAGCGCTTGTGTCTGGTGTTTTCGAACTTGATCCATCGTTACCGCTACTCGACGAACTACTAGATGATGGACTATTTTTATTTGAACTGCTTCCAGATTGCGAACTACTTTCAGATGTAGATGATTCTTCAGTTTTTGGCTCATATACATATAAGACAATACGATCATTTTTTAAATTTAGAGGCCTCTTTGCTTCTGGGCTTTGTTTAATAATCGTATGTGCCTGTGTTCCTGCTGGAGCTGTTGTAACTATTCGTTTTTCAACATTAGCTCCTTGAACGCCAATAACTTCGGTCAAGGTTATTATAGGCAAATTCATAAGTGGAACCTATATAACTTGGCATTGTAACACTGAAACGGTCTTCGCTACTTTTTAACGTAATCCGATCTTTTGAAGTCAAATCATACGTGCTACCTGCTGCTGGCGTCTGACTCAACAACAGTTCTGCTGCATAGTCACTACTTTCGACTTCTTCAATTTTAATCAAGCCCTTTTGAAACTTCTGTATTTTTGCACCAAATTGTTGATAGCATCTGCTTTTTCTTTCGACCGCTATAATCTTCCATAGTAAATGTTTTCGGCCCTTTTGAGACAATCAAATCTACTGTGCTTCCTTCGCGACGTTGTGTTCCCGCTTGTGGATTCGTACGAATGACAGAATCTTTCTTAGCAGAATCACTGTATTCGTCTTTCTCCTTGCCAACTTTCAAACCTGCAGCTTCAATCGCGGAACGTGCTTGCGCGACAGTTTTTCCAGTAACATCTGGGTATTTTTACATTTGAGGACTCAAATAGACTAAAGCCACCAAAGCTGCAATGATCTAAAGACTACTGCCGATAACAACACTTTATAACGTGTTCTTAAAACGACGTTTCTTTTTCTTTTGGTTTTGGCTTTAGGCTTAGCTTTGATTATCGACTAGCTTCTTTTGTAGATGTAGCAGTCGGTTTAGACGCTGAAGTCAACGTATTCTGTGATACTTTAGGAAGCGTCTTAGTGTCTGCTTTAACAGTATCATCAAAAACTAATTTCTTCTCATTTCGACGATCAGCAGATAAACAACTAGATAAAGTCAACATACATTTCTGCAACAGATTGATAACGATCTGTTAATGCCGTTGCCTTGATAACCACATTTTCTAATGCTTGTGGAACATTTGGATTTTCAGCAATTACAGAAGGGTAGGGGCTTTTGGAAATGCTGCAGTGCAATCGTCACAGCACTATCCCCATCATAAGGAATGTGACCTGTCAGCATTTCATAGAAAATAATCCCCATAGCATAAATATCACTTTGAACTGTTGCTTTTGATCCACGTGCCTGTTCTGGTGATAGATAATGTACAGATCCCCAGCATATGAATTTGGTCTGCGTTAAACTCGTTTCTGCAAAAAGCTACTGCAATTCCAAAGTCCGTTACTTTTTGCATCGCCATCTGGAGTTAAAAAGGACATTTTGAGGTTTTTCAGTCACGGTGAACAATCCCATGCGTATGCGCCAAACGCATCGCTCAAAAGGATTTTGTCCTCATGATTCGCACCGCTTCTTCATTGGACAAAGGAGCATGCTCTTTGATATAGCGTTTCAAGTCAAGTCCAGCCACATACTCCATTGCTAGATATTGCTGGCCTTCTTCTTCTCCAATGTCGGTAATCCGGACAATATGAGGGATGATCCAAATCTGCCATGGCTCGCGCCTCTCTTTGAAAAACGCGCTACAGCAATCGGATCTCGTCTGGTAGTTGGTTCTTAGAACCTTAACTGCGACTTCTTCCCCTGTCTAAAATCAAATCTTTCGCCAAGTAAACATCTGCCATGCCTCCTCGACCGATTTGTTTGATGATTCTATATCGTCCGGCAAATATCTTTGCCGACTGAATCATTCTGCATCCTCCTTATGATAATGAATCAGGGCAACTGTAATATTGTCCAAACCACCTGCATTATTTCGCAAAACGAATCAAGGTTTCTGCTTTCTCTGAAAGAGCAAGATCGCTTGTCATAATATCATAAATTTCACTTTTCGGAAATCATGTTGGACAAACCATCACTATTCAAAAATAATATAATCATCATCCTCGAGACTGATCATACCAACATCAGGTTGCACTTCACTTCTTTGACCGATGGATTGTGTAATGATGTTGCGTTGTGGATGACGTTCTGCCTCCTCAGGCGTAATTTGTCCTGCTTTGAGTAATTCATTCACCAAAGAATGATCGTTTCGTCAATTGCTCTGTAGCTGTCCCCACGCACGCAAGCCAATACGTGAATCCCCATGAGGCATAAATAGCTTGAGTTCCCAATAATTGCTAAAGCTTCAAGTGTCGTGCCCATTCCTTTGTATTCTTCATCTTGACCAAATTGGTGAACTTTTGGTTTTCTGTTTCGAGATGTTCTGCGCGAACCACTCACGGACACCGTTAATAGAATCAATCTGAGTGTCCACCCAAGCAGCACCGAGATCTGTGACAGCCATCTCGCTAGCTATATTGCCAGCCCTGATGACCTCCCATCCCATCTGCTAAAAGAATCATTATCATACCAGCACGATTAACAAATTGATTCGCGTAATCTTGATTATTTGTACGCTTTTGACCAACATCTGTTAATAATGAAATTTCCATACTGTCAATTTCCTCCTGTTAAGATATTCGTTTGAATTGACTGATAAAAAATCCGTCACTTCCATATAATTCCGCGTAATTAAGATACAACCGTCTTGTAGAATATCCTGTCTATTCTATGTTCTAGTTTTACCTGTTCAAAATTTGGATGAGCAGCTAAAAATTGCTCGACCACTTGAAAATTTTCTTGCGAAACGATTGTACAGGTACTGTAAGTTATTATACCACCTTTTCGCAAGCTTTGACAAACACTATCCATATCTCTAGCTGAATTTTTGTAAACGAGGTAAAATCTGCATTTTCTTTATTGTATTTAATATCTGGTTTGCGACTGAATCAAGACCAATTCCTGAACATGGTGCGTCTACTAAAATTTTTATCAAAGGCATCCACCTCAAAAGTCTCAAAAACCCTTTCTGGCATCCAGCTTTTTCGTAATAACCCTATCTGCTACACCAAACGTTTTGCATTCTCTTTCAATCAAAACGCAACTTATGGTCATACAAATCTAAGGCTATAACCTGACCTGTCGTCAAATAAGAAGCAATGTGTGTTGTTTTTCCCACCCAGGTCACTACAAGCATCCAATACTTTCTCATCACCTTGCACATCCATAATTGGTGCCACTAACTGACTAGACTCATCCTGAATGGTGATTGCACCTTTTTCAAAACAAGTAGTGACTTGCAAAATGGCGTGACTTTTTCACCAAGGCAGTCGGAGCTAATAGTGAATCTTCTGCCTGTAGTCGTTCCTTTTCAACTCTTCTTTACACTTTAAGTCGACTACTCGAATACTGGCCTTGTTCCGAAGAAAGAGACTCTCAAAAATGGCTAGAGCTCGTGTTTCTACCGTATTCTTCAATAAGCACTTTAACTAACCAAACTGGTAGAGAATACTGAACAGAATAGCGTTTGTTCTTACGCTCATCACTGGCTATGTCTGCCACGCCATCCCGTAATAGCCCTCGTAGTACTGCATTGACGAACTTTTCACTTCCCTTTTTCGTGCTTTTGCCAATTCTGCTGCTTCATTAACGTAAACGCATGCGCTGGAATTTTTATCAAGATAGTGTATTTGATACAAAGCTCAGCAATGAGAGGATGTAAACCCAGGAATCTAACTTATCACGATCTTTAATGACATGAGATAAGTACCATTCTAAAGGTCATTTTGCGTGCAACCGTTCCATAGACAATTTCGGTTACGAAGTCTTGGTCTGCAGAACTCAAAGGTACTCTCTAACAACGCCTGATTGAGAGCAATATTGGAATAAGCTCCATTTAAAAAGACTTCTTCTAATATGGTAAGAGCTGCTTGCCGTGCTGTTTTATTTATTTATTACCAAAAGAAATCACCTATCGACAAGTGTCGTCCTAGACCATTCAAAAATCAACGATACTCATTTTGGGTTTTTCCAGCTGGCTGTACTGTTTTGAAGAGAAATTGCACCCTTCACCAGTTGCCACAATCAATTCTTTTTTTCCGATAACAAGGATTTCTCCAGCTTGCCCCTGAACCCTTCTACTGGCCTAGCTTCACAAATTTTAAATCGCCCTCCATTTAAACAGCGTATGTGCCACTGCCACGGATACATACCTCGAATCTGATTAAAAAGTCTGTCGATTGGTTTTGGTCAATCAATCCGCTCCTCTTCTGGTAAGATATTTGGTGAAAAGGTGACGATTGTTATCTTGTGGAACTGGTTTTCAGATCTCCTGCTAGATACCTTGGCAAAGTTTCTAACAATAAATCTCGTCCCGACTAATGCCAATTTCTCAAACATTGTTCCCAACATTATCAGTTTCCTCAATGGGAATTGCATCGATGCGCAATCATATCGCCTGCGTCCATTTCCTTTGACCATTTTCCATAATAGTCACACCTGTTTCTTTATCGCCATTGATGATGGCATAGTGAATAGGTGCTCCTCCACGATACTTTGGCAAAAAGCGATGCATGCACATTGACCGCAAAAGTCAACAGAATCCAGCAAGCGGTTTGGTAAAATTGACCAAATGCGGCAGTCACGATTCCATCTGCACCAAGAGATATGATTTTTCCAATTCTTCACTTCGAGACAATTTTTCCGGCTGATACAACTTCAAATCATACTCTAAAGCCACCTGTTTAACAGGAGTCATACGGATTTCTTTTTACGTCCTACTGCGCGATCTGGCTGTGTTACAACCGCCAAAATATCGTACTGATTGCTTTCTAATAACCCTTTGAGTACTGTTGCAGAAAAATCCGGCGTTCCCATAAAAATAATTTTTGTCATGTTTTCCTCATATTCTTTTTCTATTATATCAGAAGACAGCTTGCATTTTCTCCAAAAAAGTCACATAAAATTTTGTGGTTCCTTGTCTATAATTAAACGTAAGTTTTGATTGTCCTTTTCTTGTGTCCAATCTAAAAACCTGATTTAAAACATCTTGCAAATGCTCTTCAAAAACGATATTTAATAATCAATTGGTAATGATAGAGATTGTGAGTACGAGCAATCGGCTTAGGAGTTGGGCCCAATACCTGAACCTTATTTGATAAGCCAGAACGTATCAGATTTAACACTTCGTATGACTTTTTAATAACCTCAGCTTCTATTTTTGTGTGATAAAGTAATCCCCACCGTAAAAGTAATAGGGTGGATAGGATAACTGCCTTTCTGACACCCATTTCATAGGCATAAAAACCCCTCATAATCCTGATTCTTTTGCAAAGACAATCGCATAATGTCTTGGATTGTAACTTTGAATAATCACATGTCCTGCTTTTTCAGCTCGTCCTGCACGTCCTGCAACCTGAGTTAAAAGTTGAAAGGTTCGCTCAGATGAACGAAAATCTGGTAAATTTAACGCTGTATCTGCATTTAGCACCCCTACAAGAGTCACATTTGGAAAATCGAGACCTTTTGCAATCATCTGTGTTCCCAGTAAAAATATCAGCATGTCTTTCCTCAAATTTTTCAAGATTTGTTCGTGACTACCTTTTTACGAGTAGTATCAACATCCATTCTTAAAATTCGAGCTTGCGGAAAAAGCTTCTGCTAATTCATCGTAAGCCTTTTTGCGTCCCCAGTTCCATAATAACGAATACTCCGACTGGAACAATTCAGGCAACTATGAGGAATACCTTTTGAAAATCCACAATAGTGGCAATTCATACTTTTCGTATCCATATGTAAGGTCAGAGAAATGTCACAATTTGGGCAACTATCAACCGCACCACACTCACGACACATGACAAAACTAGAATAGCCTCGTCGGTTCAACATCAAAACAACTTGCTCTCTAACCGGTCTTTAATTGCTTTCTAAAAGAACTGGAGTAAAATCGCTAGCTTCGTTTTGCCCGATATAATCACGAAAATCCACAATTTCTACTTCAGGAATCTGAGCTTGCGGATTGGCCCGTTTAGTTAATTGTAAAAATGATAAACTCCCTTGCCAGCTCGCGCTCTACTTTTCTAAACTCGGGGTCGCTGACCCTAGCACTAAAACGGCTTGATTGTACTTTGCACGTAGCAAGGCAACATCTCGTGCATGATAGCGTGGATTGAGTCTTGCTTGTAGCTTGCCCTCATGCTCCTCATCAACGATAATCGCACCAATGTTTTTAATGGAGCAAAAATAGCAGAACGCGCACCAACAACAACTTGTGCTTCTCCTCGCTCAACCTTGCGCCATTCATCATATTTCTCACCGTTAGAAAGTCCCTGAATGAAGAATAGCAACTTTCTTTCCCAAAACGCGAAATAAAGCGATTAGTAACTTGCGGTGTCAAAGAGATTTCAGGAACTAACATAATAGCTGTTTTACCACGGCTGAGTGCTTCTTGAATAACCTGCAAATACACTTCCGTTTTGCCACTCCCCTGTTACTCCTTCTAGTAGAAATGGCTTCCTGTGTGCCCGATTTGCTGAGTAACAGCTTGAACAGCTCCCTTTTTGCTCTTCATTTAACACCAATGCAGACGTTGCTGAAACATTCTCAAAATAAGTTTCAGAGCGACTCACCTCTTTTTCAATGACTTGCAAAACGTCTTGTTCTATAAAAATAGTGAATAACCTCTCGTGAAAAACGTTTCTTTCAGATCTGCTAGACGTTGCAAACTGGTCTGATTCTGTAAAAGTGATCGCAAAGCTTGCTTTTTCGCCCGATTAGGAATGTCTAACTGACCTAATCTCTCATGATGAACTCGATACCATTTTTCTGTTTTTATATGCTTTTTGATCAGTTGCCTGATACTCGAGTTGAATCGCCCCTTGCCGTGTTAGACGCATTGCTTTAGCTTGAGTGTTTTATCAAGCGATGAAAAATGCCGCTGATCTACATTGCCAAAAATAAGCATTCGATCTTCTTTTTCGTCAAAGCGGGCTGAGCATGGAGAATTTTATCATAACTGGAGTTTAGAAAACCAGGCAACATAGCTTTTAAGATGGAAATTTTGTAAGAAAAGACAGATTTTCTCAATTCTTCTGCTAGCCACAGTTGCTCCTCATTTTAAAACTGGTGTAAAGTCCAATACCTCTACGATTTCTTTTAATCCTATCGTCCTTTCTTCTACTAACCCTACAACAATCCCTTGAATCAGGCGATTAAGCTTTCCCAAAAAGGCACATGGACACGCATACCAATTTCTAGCATAGTCGAAAATTCTTTCGGAACTACATAACTATAAGGTCTATCCGTTTGCATTAGAGGACATCTACAATGACCTTTGCAATCTGCATTTTCTCACCACCTATCATTTCTCAATAAAAAGAAAAAAATAAGATTGGGCTGACCCAATCTTAAATTTTTCGCCCTCTTCTTTTCCTTGGCAATTTGTTCTTTGATTTTACGTTCTTCTTCTTCTTTGCGTAAGCGTTCTTCTTCAGCACGTCGACGAACTGCTTCCCGTTTGCCCTCAGGATCTGGGTGAATCCCAACGTTTCCAGATTCGATTTCTTCCAAAGCACGAAGTGTTGATTTGACGGACTTAAATTCTTGGGTTGGAGCTGCTCCTTCTTCCAATTCATGAGCACGTTTTGGCTTCAAGAATCACCAAAGAATATTTTGAAGGCACCTTATCAAGCAAGGTGTCGATTGAAGGTTTTAACATCATAATTTTTACCTAATTTCTAAATTCTTATCTTTACTGAAAGTTGTTCTGACAACATATCTTGATAGTGGCCAATGACACGTTCCACTCGGAAATGTTCAGCTTCAATCACACGTTTAACACGCTCAGCAGCCAAAGGAACCTCATCATTGATCAATTGCATAGTCGTATTCACGCATGAGAGCAATTTCTTCTCTCGCTTTGGCAATGCGTTTTGCAATCACTTCTGCACTATCTGTTCCACGTCCTAATAATCGATCTTGCAATTCTGCTAAATCAGGGTGGCGTTAAAAAGATAAAGACAGCATCTAGCACTTTTTCTTCACTTGAGTGCACCTTGAACTCAATCTCAAGAAAAACATCAATTCCTTTATCTAACGTTTCATTCACATAGGTCAAAAGGGTTCCATAATAATTACCGACGTATTCTGCGTACTCCAACATCTGACCTCGTCGAATCAATTCTTCAAATTCTTCCCGCGTACGGAAGAAATAGTCCACCCGTCCACTTCACCAGGACGCTGAGTACGAGTTGTCATGGATACAGAGTATTGAAATTGATTGTCTGAGCTTTCAAAAATCTCACGTCGAACCGTTCCTTTCCCACTCTGAGGGGCCAGAAAAACGATTAACAAGCCACGATCCGCCATCATATCTCCTTCATTGTCTTTCTATCTAGTGTAACAAAAAGCAGTATTTTTCAACTGCTTTTTAGCATAGATATCAGTTTATAGAAAATCAATCTAGGAAACATTGTCGTCCATAGAGACTGGGACGAAGTTCTCCAACGTCGGTACGGTGCAATAAGACAACTTTCAGCACTATCTATTTTGCATAATCTACAGCACGCATTTCCCGAATAACCGTTACTTTGATATTTCCTGGATATTCGAGATTGTTTTCAATCTTTTCACGCACATCATGTGCTAAGATAGTAATCTTATCGTCTTTGATTTGACCAGGATTAACCATAATTCGGATTTCACGACCCGCTTGTAAAAGGCACGAAACTATCTTTTCACGCCTTCAAAGCTATTGGCAATTTCTTCCAAATCTTGGAGACGTTTGATATAGCTTTCCAGAGATTCACTGCGTGCGCCTGGTCGAGCGGCACTGAGAGCGTCTGCTGCAGCTACAATAACAGCAATGACACTTTCGTTCTACATCACCATGGTGACTGGCAATCGTGTTAACCACAATTGGATGTTCTTATACTTACGAGCCAATTCTGTTCCAATTTCCACGTGGCTACCTTCCACTTCACGGTCAATAGCTTTTTCCAATGTCGTGAAGGAAACCAGCACAGCGAGCTAAGGCAGCATTTTCACCAAGTTCACTTGCAATGACACCAGATAATTTCGCGACTTCAACAGAATGGCGCAGTACGTGACCGTAGGATGTACGGAACTGCAAGCGTCCCATAATCTTCATTAAATCCGGGATGCAAATTTGGTGCACCGATTTCATAAGCCGCTGCTTCACCATACTCACGAATCTTATGATCAATTTCCAGACGATTCTTTTCTACCAATTCTTCAATACGAGCTGGGTGGATGCGACCATCTTTCAATAGTGCTTCCATTGTCATGCGAGCAATATCACGACGAATTGGATCGAATCCAGATAGGGTCACCACTTCTGGTGTATCATCAATAATGACATCAATACCTGTCAAACTTTCAAAGGTCCGAATATTCCGACCTTCCCGTCCAATAATCCGCCCCTTCATCGTATCATCTGGCAGATGAACAGTTGAATTAGTTTTGCTCAGCAACGTAGTCACCTGCAATTCGTTGCATGGCTTGGACTAAAATATCCTTTCGCTATTTTATCAGAACGTTCTTTTGACCTCTTGCTCTGCTTCACGAATCCGTGTCTCAATTTCCTTTGATAACTTATCTTCAGTCTGAGTGAGAAGGATATCTCGGGCTTCTGTTTGTGAGAGTGCAGCAACATCGTTCTAATTCTGCTTCTTTGTGTTGCTCCAACTCTGTCAGTTTGTTTTTCACGCGCCTCAAGGTTTTTAGTTCTATCAGAAATACTTTGCTCTTTCTGTTCGAGCGTTTTTCTTTGTTGGTCAAATTGTCATCTTTACGATCAAGACTTGTCGCACGTTCTGTCAAACGACTTTCCAGTTGCTTCAATTCTTGACGATCAGATTTAAATTCTGCCTCAACTTCTTCTCGATATTTTCTGGCTTCTTCTTTTGCCTCTAACAGTGCTTCTTTTTAAAGGATTTACTTTCGCTTCACTTCTTTTTAGTAACAAATCCGCTTCACGCTCAGCTTGTCCACGTAAATTAGTTGCTTCTTGTTCAGCATTTAAAAGAGTAAGTTCCGCAGCTTCTTTCGCTGATTTCATGCGAGCTGAGATACTACATATCCAATGACTAAACTCAATGACGACGGCAAAAACACCTGCAAAAATCATTTCCATGTTTTTACCTCAAATTATTGATATTGAATTGTAAAAATTCTTAATTATTTTTATCATAAAAATCAATTTTTCACAAACTAAATTATTATCGAAAGTGAACATTTTCACATATAACTTTTTATCTCTCCTTTCTCAGCCAAGTTTTTCTCAAAAAGATAAAATTTTTCTTCACCAAAGTAAAAATATGCTATAATTTATTAAAAGCAAAGGAGTTTTTCTGATGGTAAAAGAAGTAATAGTTGAAAGTTTTGAGTTAGACCACACGATTGTCAAAGCCCCTTATGTGCGTTTTGATTGGCGAAGAAATCGGTCCAAAGGTGACGTCATCTCAATTTTTGATATTCGTCTTGTCCAACCTAACGAGGATTCTATCCCAACTGCTGGACTCACACAATTGAACATCTCTAGCAAAGCTCATTCGCACTCGGATTGAGTGGCATGATTGATTGCTCCTTTTGGCTGCCGTACTGGCTTTCACATGATCATGTGGGGGACGACATAGTACAACCGAAATTGCCAAAAGTCATAAAGGCCTCTTTGGGGAAATAGCTGGAGAAACCACCTGGACTGATGTCCCTGGCACAACCATTGAATCCTGTGGAAATTATAAAGACCACAGTCTCTTTTTCTGCCAAAGAATGGTGCAAGCTAATTTTTAGATCAAGGATCTCTGATGATCCTTTTTAAACGCCATCTTGTATAAAATATGAGTAGGAAATTCCAGTTTTCCTACTCATATTATTGACGAATCAAATAATCAAATGCTCCTAAAGCTGCTGTTGCTCCTGACCCCATTGAAATAATGATTTGTTTATAGGCACTATCTGTACAATACCTGCTGCAAAAATTCCAGAAACATTTGTCGCACCCTGTTTTATCAACAATGATTTCACCGCGCTCATTGAGAGCAACTCGAACTGTTCTTCAACCAGTCTGTATTAGGCAAGAGGCCAATTTTGAACAAAAGACACCACTAAGCTCAATTTTATGCTCTTCATTATTCTCACGGTTAAGATAAGTAATAGCTTCAACTCGATCGGAACCATGAATTTCTTTTTGTTGCTACATTGGTTAAAACAGTCACGTTTTTAAGTGGTGCACTCGATCTTGTAAGACTTGATCAGCTTTCAAGGTTGGTAGAAATTCGAACACATAAACATGTTCTGCAAGGCCCGCTAAGTCAATCGCTGCTTCAATCCCAGAGTTACCTCCGCCGATAACAGCTACTTTTTTACCAGTAAAAATAGGACCGTCACAATGAGGACAATTGGTGACACCTTTGGTTCGGAATTCTTCTTCACCAGGAACATTGACATTTCGCCAACGAGCCCCAACAGAGAGAATCGCCGTTTTTGTTTTCAGAATGGCTCCATTTTCAAGCTCCACTTCAATCAAATCCTTTTTCTCAATGTTTTGCACACGTTGATTCTTCATGATATCAATCGGATATTTCTTGGTATGTTCTTCTACTTGCGCCATCAGTTTAGGCCCTTCTGTATAGGGAGTACCAATCATATTTTTCAATACCAACGGTCTCCATTACCTGTCCACCGAAAGTTTCAACGACCATACCTGTACGAATTCCTTTACGAGCAGCATAAATAGCTGCGCTGCTTCTGCAGGTCCGCCCTCAACAACCAACACATCAAATGGTTCTTTTTGTCAAATTCTTCACTTAAAGCAGGTCCAGAAATCTTGTCGAGCAGTTGCTCAATGGTCATACGACCATTTGCAAATTCGTCTCCATTGAGAAAAACTGTTGGAACAGCCATGACTATTTTCAACTTCTTCTCAAACATACCTCCTTCAACCATTGTGTGACTAATGGTTGGATTCAGAATAGCCATCACATTGAGAGCTTGCTACAACATCTGGACAATTATGACAGGTTAAGCTGACATAAGTTTCAAAATGAAGTGTCTGTTTAATCGCTCGAATTCGATCTATAACAGCATCTTCTACTTTTGGTGCGACCAGAAACTTGCAGCAAAGCAAGCACAAAAGATGTGAAATTCATGCCCCAAAGGAAGACCTGCAAACTGAACACGTCCCGTTTGCCTCCTGCTTGAGCAATAGTAAAACTTGGCTTGACGGCTAGCTGCTATATTTTCCAACGATAAACGAGGAGACATTGCAACGATTTCTTCTAAAAATGCTTGCACTTTTGCAGAACGTTCATCTTGACCTAAAAAGCTTGAAACACAACATCAGATTCTAGAAGACCCAAATACTGCTTAAGTTGTGCTTTAATTGTTTTATCTAAAGTCATGAGAAGTCTCCTTAAATTTTACCAACTAAATCAAGACTTGGTGTGAGTGTTTCGATTCCTTCTTTCCATTTAGCTGGGCAAACTTCACCTGGATGATTCCGTACATATTGTGCGGCATGGATTTTGTCAATTAAAACAGAAGCATCACGCCCCACACCATCTGCATTGATTTCAAGTGCCTGTACAACCCCATCTGGGTCAATAATAAAAAAGTACCACGTTGAGATAGTCCGCTTTCATCTAATACATCAAAACCTAGTGAAATAAGATGAGACGGATCACCAATCATGATGTCTCCAGTTTTTCCAATGGCGTCTGAATGGTCATGCCAAGCTTTATGTGTGAAATGAGTATCTGTTGAAACAGAATAAACTTACACCTAGTTCTTTCAGAGCTGCATACTGCTCTTGCAAGTCTTCCAACTCAGTCGGACAAACAAATGAAAAATCAGCAGGATAGAAACAAACTACACTCCATTTCCCTTTTAAGATCTTCATTTGAAACAGTGATAAATTTCCCGTTTCCAGCATGATAAGCATCTCTGCATAAACTCGATAATTTCTTTACCAATAAGTGACATAAGGGTTACCTCCAAAAATAGTTTAATTATAAAACAAAAACCTTATACGTTTTATTATAGCGTATAAGGGTTTTAGAGTCTAAGAATTTGGCGAAAGCGTTTCCTAATAATCTAAAAGCATCTGCATAACCTGCACCATTCCTACAAAATAGCCCTGTTTTACAGTTGATGCTAAACAAATAAGTACCATCTTTTCGGAAAAGGTTGTAGTACCCATTTCCCTTGATAATGTTTACTTTTTCCAAAATATAGTCATCTCCTGCAAAATAGCCACTGTTCACGCGAAGTAGCCCAAAATCTTCTCTAGCACACCAGGATTAAAAATTCCAAGAAGGATTACTAGCATCATTGATTTTGCTTGGTCATACGGAACTCGACTTAAATGACGCTGCAAAGTTGGACCAGAAGCTGCTGCAGGGGCTTGAGCAGGACTTTGAGATGGAGCAGTAGCTGCACTTCCTGTTTTAGTCGTTCCTTTGTTGGCTCTTTCCTAAACTGATGGCAGCTTTCAGGACTTTATCTAAATCTGTATTTCCTGTTGTAACATCTGTGAATTTTAGCATCACTTTTTAATCTTTGCCTTTAGTATCTAAAAACGCCGTCTGTGATTGCCACTGAGGGTGAACTGTGCATTCACATTTTTAACAGCCTCAACTTGTTTGACCAAACTATCATATTTCGCTTTTGCAACATTGTACTCATTGGTATAATTTTTCCAAGGCTGCTTTCAACTTATCTAGATTGCCAAAGCTACTATTTTTCAACGCTAATTTGTTTGCATCAGTAAAAAATGAATCATAAAGACTGTTAAAAAGCCTTCAAATCCTTATTTTCAGAGCTAGAAGCTGTAGAAGATTTACTTGTTTGGCTCGTTGAATTTGTAGTTGGTTTCGCTTTGTTTTCTATTTAAAGACAGATAAACAGTCCAACCAATTAAAGCCAGTAAAGCGACACTTACTACCGAATACAGAACTTTCTTATTTTTATAAACTGGAACTGTCTCTGTTCCCTATTTTCTTCCATTAGACGCTATAACAGTTGAATTTTTTCTGTTGGATTAGCTGAGTACACAGGAATAACGTCTATTTTTAGGCTGAATTACCTCCACCACTTTCGTCTCAGGCCTCTGGCTCTTCTGAGAGGCTGTGTATGGTTTCCGTCTAGAATGTCTTGCGGTTCTACATCACTAGTTGAAAGTGTACCAACTGTTTCATCAAAATCTGACTCCTCAGACGTTACACCAGCAGATTCTAAGGTTTCTTCCCTTTGAATATCATCATGCACCTCTTGGATAAGTTCTGCCAAATCTGACTGGCTCAATTGTTCTTGGTCCTCTATTTTGAGCCCATTCTTCGGCAGATTGAGCCGAAAAATTTCCCAGCTTCAATTTCCTGACGGTGCTGTTTAATGTATTTATCTCAATACATTGTCCTCTTCTGTCACTCCTGCTTCAAGTTCTTCGCCTTTTTCGAGCAGCTTGACCAATTGTCATTTCTTTAGCTGCTCAAAATCCAGAATTGATTCTTCTTGTTCTGGTAAATGTTTTTCGTCTTTACTCACGGCAAATCCTTTTTCTAATCTAACTGACGTTTGACCCGCTGGCCAAAATACTGATACAAATCGACCTTTTAAAGTTCCATTATAGAGTTTACGTTTTTAGCGGCTTGACTGCCGTATTTTGTTTCAAATGTTTCATCGCTAGTCAAGATAAACTTGCTCCAGGTTTTGAGCGGAGCAAAGGTTTCCCCATTTCCTGATAAAGTCGTCACAGTCTCATCATCTAGGATGCGTTCTCATATGGTGGATTAGAAACAATCACACCATTGATTTTCTCTATATGCAAATCCTGCAGCCGCATCTGCTTAAAAGTGAATCTGCTCTGCAACTCCCTAAGCTTGCTCAGCATTTTTCGAGCTAGCTCTCACCATCCGACCATCGATATCCGATCCAGAAATATCCAGCTGAATCGTTCTGATCCATCTGCCTGAGAGCAGCAGTTCGAACCTGCGCCACCAAATCTGAGATCAACCCCAATTCCAGTCTTCAAAGGCAAAGGATCGATGGAGACCAGGTGCCATCTTCATCCCTATCATGGCTGCCTCAATACAAAACGTACCAGAGCCGCAAGTCGGGTCTCATCAAAGGTTTATCAGGATACCAATTGGACAAGAGCAAAAATCGCAGCTGCCATATTTTTCTTTAATTGGAGCGCCACCCTTATCGGCCCGATAGCCACGTTTGAAGAGGCTGGATCCTGTTGTATCAATCATCACCGTCGCTATATCTTTCAGAATAGAAACCTCTATTCTAAACTCAGCTCCATTTTCCTGCAAGGGCACTCCTTCTGGACGAGCGTAGTGCTTTTGCAACTTTCTTGACAACTGCCTTTTTAGAAATAGCCTGCCACTAGGCTCGTTGTGGAGTTTTGATTTGATACATTTGCCTTGGCAATAGGAAATTTAGCTCCCAGCGGTAGATAATTCTCCCAATCCAGTGCAAAAACTCCCTGAAAGAGTTCTTCAAAAGTCTTAGCTGGAAAACGACCAACAATAATCTTGATACGATCTGCAGCACGCAACCAAAGATTGGTCTCAATAATGGTCTCGACAGTTCCTTCAAACTGAACTCGTCCATTTTCCACCCTGACATTCTATGCCAAGATTTCTGATTTCACGACCAACCACAGCCTCTAAAACCAGCCGCAGCAGTCGCAATCAACTTAAATTTTGTTTTCATTTGCCTCTCAAAATAAGCTAGCATAATACGCTAGCTAAACCTATATGCAACTTTCTATAAGCCATGTTTTGTTCCAGAAATAACTAGGTATCATTTCCTTCGATAATCATCTGTCTACTGTTTCCAGTCAGAATGCTATGTTCGTTCTCACACCTCCGTGCCCCGACCAAAGTTTGGGTTGCTAGCTTGAGGGTTTACCGCGTTCCACTTCTTGTGTTTCCACAAAAACTACGTCACTGTGGCACTTCTCAGACCTAGTTTGACTTATCAGAGAGACTTAGTCATTTTGCAGTCGCCGTAACGGATATTTCCGTCCCTAGGCTTATTGTTTCACCTAGCACAAACACTACGGGCGTCACAGCCCTGTGCCAGCATGGACTCCTCATGAAAATAAAATATTCTCAATCGATTATCCAAAAATTGGCACATTACTTATTATATTTCATTATTTAAGATTTGCTTACCAAAAGACTTCTTTTCCAAACGATTTAAACGTTTTAAAATATCAAAATTTGTCAGCGTAGCAGAAGCCGTCTGAGGAGTTTCCATGATAGATCTGTGTTAAAGGTGAAGTTGCCGACTCAGTTGACTTTTTAGCGAGTTCAGCCTTTAAACGAGTATTTTTCTTCACGAAGTTCCTTTACCAAAGCAGCATACGTTTCTCATAATCTTTAATGACATCATCTAAAAATTCGTCCACTTCAACTTTGTTGTAACCACGGACGTCCAACTTTAAAATCTTGCTCAAAAATATCTTTTGTGTAAATAATACTAGCCATTTCTCCATCTCCATTCTCGTTCATTACTTTAATTATATATAAAATGAACCACAAAAATCAAGGTTAAACATCTAATTTCAGGAAAAATTTTCTGCGACTTCATTTAAGTCATCAAATGTTAATTTTTGATAAAATATTGTTCTTGACTTTTCATCATTTGATAAAGATATTTTTAAATTCGTCTCATTTTCTTCATCGTATATATAGGCACCATCTGTATTGTTGAGTAGAAATGATTGTAATCTGAAATTGACTTGGGTTTTGTCATAGTATGGATAAGCATATTTTTACAAAGTCGACCTCGTTTGAAACGGTTTGTAATTTTTCTTGATTGACTTCATTCCAATTTTCCCCTGATTCTCAAAAGTGAAAATTGTTGCATTTGAAATGCATAGTCTCGCTGTAATTCTTTAGCAACTTCAATGCCCAAGCTTCAAAAGCCTAAGTTTCCAGTGAAAATCAACCACTCTGCTCTTTCTTCTAATAAATGAGTTAAATCACGTTGAATCGCTTTTTAATAATCTTTATTCGATGATCTTCTCATTGAAAATTCCCAAATCAAAATTTCGATATCCACTACCAATACACTAATCACTTAAATTATCCCTTTATTTCTTTTTATGTTATAATAGAGTGATGTATTGTACCAATAAGGAGATATATGGTCAACTATCCACATAAAAGTTTTCTCGCGCAACTCATTGAATTTTTCCTAAAAAGAAATCAGTTGATTTTGCCAATCGAGGAATGTCTTTTGAAAAAAGATCAATGACACAAATGATTATGACCTTAGTCATGAGTTGGCAGTTATTCAGCAAAAACCGACTCCCATTCAAATCGTAAAAGTGGATTATCCCAGACGTAGTCGAGCAAAAATCGTAGAAGCCTACTTTCGACAAGCCTCTACAACAGACTATTCCGGTGTTTATCAAGGACATTAGTAGATTTTTGAAGCAAAGGAAACTCGTCAAAGCTTTCCATGCCCATGAAAAATTTTCATGCACATCAAATCGAACACATGGAACAAGTCGTCAAACAAGGAGGAATTTGTTTCGTTTTATTACACTTTTCAACTTTAAATCAAACATACTTGCTTCCTGCTCCTTATCTGATTAACTTCTTCAAGATTGACAAAAGGATCCATGCCACTTGATTACATTCAACGACATGGATATTCTATCTCACAGAATGGCCTTCCTAGTATTCCTTATCTTGAAATCATTCAACAAAACTTACTAGGTGGTAAAACAAATGAATAAAGCTAATCTTTACTGACAGCTGCAAAATATGCGGCTATCGGTCTCATCACGTTATTTTTCTAGGAATTGTACTGGCGGAGGAATCTTCCCTCTATCAAGTCCACAAGGCGCCTGCCTTGTCAGAAAAAGAAACTAGTTGACAACTTCCAGTAAAATCTATGACAGTGAAAACAAGCTTATTGCTGACTTAGGTTCCGAAAAAGAGTAAGTGCAGCAACAAGCGATATTCCGACAGGCTTAGTGCAAGCTATCGTAGCAATTGAAGACCATCGTTTCTTTTAATCATCGCGGTGTGGATTCTGTTCGTATTTTGGGTGCTTTTTGAATAACTTGCGCAAAGGAAATCGGCAAGGTGGCTCCACTCTAACACAACAGTTGATTAAATTAACTTACTTTTTCTACTTCAAATGCGGATCAAACATTAGCACGTAAAATCCAAGAAGCTTGGTTAGCTTTCCAATTGGAACATAAAGCCACTACAAGAAATTATTACTTATTACGTAAATAAAGTTTACATGTCAAATGGTAACTATGGTATGCAGACTGCTGCACAAAGTTATTATGGCAAAGATTTAAAAAGATTTGAGCTACCTCAGATTGCCTTATTAGCTGGCATGCCACAAGCACCAAATCAATACGATCCCCTATACACAACCAGAAGCTGCTAAAAATCGTCGGAATCTTGTCTTATCAGAGAGTGTATAAACTCAAGTACATCTCTGCCGCACAATGCGAAAAAGCAATCAACACTCCGTTACTGATGGTCTACAAAGTTTAAAAATTCAGTTTCTTATCCAGCTTACATGGATAATTGCTTTAAAACAAGTTATCGAACAAGTTCAACAGGAAACTGGTTATAATTTGCTGACGACGGGAATGGAAGTATATACGAACGTAAATAGAGCTGTTCAAGAACGCCTTTGGAATATTTATAATAGCAATGAATATGTTGCTTATCCAGACGATGAACTACAAGTTGCTTCTACCATTATGGATGTTACAACTGGTAAGGTGATTGCTCAATTAGGAGCCGCAAGCAGGCTTCAAATGTTTTCGTTTGGTACCAACCAAGCCGTTGAAACTAATCGTGACTGGGGTTCAACCATGAAGGCAATCACCGATTATGCTCCAACTATTGAAAATGGAATTTATTCTTCAACAGCCGCATATATTAGTGATGCTCTTATCATTATCCTGGATCAACTACTCCAGTTTACAATTGGGATATGCGTTATTTTGGGAACATTAGCATTCAGTATGCCCTTCAAGAATCTCGTAACGTTCCAGCTGTTAAAACACTAGAAGCCGTTGGTCTCAACAAATCTAAGAAATTCCTTAATGGACTTGGTATTGATTATCCAGAAATGATGTATGCAATGCCATTTCAAAGTAATACTACCAAATCAGATAAAAATATGGTGCCAGCAGTGAAAAAATGGCTGCTGCTTATGCAGCATTTGCAAATGGTGGAACATACTACAAACCTCAATATGTCCGGCGTGTTGTCTTTAGCGATGGAACTTCAAAAGATTTCTCTAATCAAGGTACCACTGCAATGAAAGAAACAACAGCTACATGATGACACATATGTTAAAAAGCAGTACTCACTTCAGGTACTGGGACTAATGCAGCAATCTCTGGCGTCTACCAAGCTGGTAAAACGGGGACTTCCAACTACTCTAATGATGAGTTAGCAAAATTAACGAAACCTCACGGTGGCTCTAGCGTTGTGACACCAGATGAACTCTTCGTTGGCTATACACGGAAATATTCAATGGCAGTATGGACAGGTTACACGAACCGTCTCACTCCTGTTTTGGATAACGGCGTGAAAGTTGCAACAGATGTTTACCGCGCTATGATGTCTTACTTATCCGAAAGTGGAACAGAAGATTGGGAAATGCTAGCGGTCTCTATCGTAGCGGACATTATGTCTTTTTAGCCAACACAACTAACAAATATCAACAAAATTATTATAATTCGACTTCAAGCTCTAGTCTTGAAGAATCATCTTCAACTTCAAAAATAAAGAAAACTCTTCTCAAGAGTCGTCAAACAGCTCTTCTTCAGCGGATAAGGAGTCTAGTGCTTCTACATCTACGAATACTCCTAATAATGGTGGAAATTCAGAAACTCCTCCTTCACGAAATCGGCAATGAAGAAATATCTGAAAATCACAGCAATTCAACAGATAGCAGTTTGTAAATCCTAGGTTTGTAAATATAGCACGAACAATTCAAATCAGTGGTAACTGGTTCTAAAATGTTCGTGTTTTTCTATTTCTTTCAGTTACTGTGGAACTATTTTAACATTTTTTTCGTATCTTATTTACTTGCTAAAGCTCCTCATCGGATCCCACGGAGCAAGTACTTTAGGCTCTGCTTCGTAGGCAGCTAATTCTTCAGCGGTTAAAAATTCTTTGCGGATAACAATTTGATAAGTGTATTCGTCCATCCAGTCATCGCTGGCAACAAAATAGCCTTTGTCCCCAACTTTATCACCCCCAAGAATTTTCCACTTTTCCATTTTTGTTGATTTTCCATTTTCATCCAAATCAACACCGGTCAAGACCATTGCATGAGTCATGAGACTTTCACTGTAATCTAAGCGCCCTGCTTTGTCTTGTGTCAATTCAATATCCATACTTGAAGTAAAATCATACATATTATTGACCATAACTCCAGCTTTGCGATTGCTAGATTGACCCACATCAGAGCCAAAACCAAACTGTTTCTCCTGCTTGCATTTTGAGCAATGGCCAGTTCTTTCAAACGATTCATATCGACATTCAAATAGCGGACATCACGTGCTCCTACGACATTTCCTAACATCTCGACAGTGTAAGATTTGCCATAAGGTTTTGTCAGCTGTTGGGGCATTGATGATGGATACATAGTCATCTAGCTTAATATCCACATATTTCTTGTAAAATGCTTGTGGTGTCAATCCCACTTTCACCATGGAAGTTATTGTCTTTATCACGATAAGCAAAAATCAAAAAGTACGAGGGGAGTCCTAGGGTCATTGCTAAGAAATTAAAAATTTCTTGCAAAAGTTCTTCTTTCTTTTCTTGAGCAGCTGCTGCATCAGCTCCGCTAGTAACCAAGTCACGTAAAATTTGTGCATCCTGGCGGAGTAATTTGTTTAGATATTGATTAAGTTCACGACTGTTACTTGATGAAATAGATTCTGGATAAACAGATTTTGGCACCACACATATTTTTTTCAAAAAGTGCCACAACCATATCCCATTGACCTGCCGTCTTGTTGAGGTGTATCAAGTAAGAATTTGACCTTGCGACTGGTTAATTCTTGGTCTGCAGTTGCTAATACTTGTTCCAAGAACCAGTTCGATTTTTCATATTTATCCCAGAAAAATGTATGAGCTTGTGACAATTCAAATTCTTCTAATTGAAAGCCTGCAATCATTTTGTGTGAAATGTATTGAGCGCTGCAAACATCCAGCAGCGACCAGAAGCTTTTGATTGCTGACCTTATCTTTGGTCAAATCAATTGAAAATACAGGATTGTTTTCAGCAGCGCTGTTGCGTTTTTCCAGTGAAGTTAATAAACCATTGTGACTAACTGCATTTTTCAATTGCAGCATATTTCATATTTGCTTCATAATTAGCATATAATTTATCTGTAAATTGTTGATCTAATGAATTCATAGATACCTCCTTTTAATTCTACACACACTATTATAGCTTATTTTTAAAATTCTTCGAAATAAAAAGTTAGGCGCGCCTAACTTTTTCGTTCTACATCTGATTTTAATAACCTACGGATTTAAAAACGTAAAGTTAGAACAATTCTTCTGCTTATTTCCAAAAATTATCGAAGATGGTGATTGGCAAATGACGTTTATGTTCCCCTTTACGCCACCAAAGATTCAATGGTCGCCTGTGCTTCTTCCGATACAGTTTTACCTTCCAGATAATCATCAATTTCATTGTAGGTAACACCGAGAAAACCTCGTCTGCAATCCCTGGTTTTTCTTCTTCCAGGTCTGCTGTCGGCACTTTTCTCATGAGAATGGGTCTGCACCCAAGGCAGCCAATAGCCGTTTCCCTTGACGTTTATTGAGACGATAAAAGTGGTAGAATGTCTGCACCACCATCACCAAATTTCGTAAAGAAAGCTGTCACATTTTCTGCAGCATGATCCGTTCCAATAACCGCCCCATTATAGGAGCCGGCTAAAGCATACTGCGCAATCATACGACTCCTCGCTTTGATATTGCCTTTTATTGAAGTCTGAAACCTTAGCACCAGTTGCTCCCACAGCAGCTGTCATCGCATCTGCAGATTCCTTGATATTTACTACAAGGCTGACATCTGGTTGGATAAAAAGCGAGCGCTCTTTGGGCATCAGCTTCGTCGGCCTGCACTCCATATGGTAAACGTACTGCGATAAATTGATAGTTATTATCGCCAGTCTCAGTTCGCATTTCTTCTATTGCCAATTGTGCTAAACGTCCTGCCAATGTTGAATCCTGTCCACCTGAAATCCCTAACACATAAGACTTCAAAAAGGAATGTTTTTAGATAGCCTTTTAAAAATCAATAGATTTTACGGATTTCTTCTTGTGGGTCAATGACAGGTTTCACACCTAATTGTTGGATAATTATTTCCTGTAAGGTCATTTTGTTTCTCCCATTTGGCTTGCTTTTTGCGCATTTTGATCAATTAAATCTACCTTGTCTTGCCATACATCACGCGCCAAATCCACAGGATAATCTTGCGGATTGAGAACCCGTTTGTACTCGTCCCACAACTTATCAAACTCCTTACGGGCATATGTTTGAATTTCCATTAAAGTTGGCAATTCATACACAAGCTGGCCTTGTTTAAAAATATCTACCAACAGAGGTACTGCATCAAAATTTGTCACAGTTTTATTAATGTAAGTGTAGGTCGGATGGAACATTTCCAATTCGGTGATAGCATTCACGTCTACACCGTCATAAGTGATGTAATCCCCTTCTGACTTCCCTTTTGCACGGCTAGTAATACGCCAAACTTGCTTTTTACCTGGCGTTGATACTTTTTCCACATTATTAGAGAGCTTGATCGTATTGCGCAAATTGCCATTTTCATCTTCAATAGCCACAATCTTGTAAACTGCTCCCAGTGCTGGCTGGTCGTAAGCAGTGATGAGCTTCGTTCCGACGCCCCAAACATCAATTTTGGCTTTCTGCATTTTCAAGTTGAGGATTGTATTTTTCATCCAAGTCGTTTGATGGCTAGATTTTCGCATTTGGGAATCAGCTTCATCCAGTTGCTGCCGAACTTTTTAGAAATATAAGCCAAGTCACCCGAGTCAATCCGTACACCGAGGAAATTGATTTTGTCTCCCATTTCACGTGCCACACGAATAGCTGCTGGCACACCCAGACGAAACGTATCATAGGTATCCACTAAGAAAACACAGTCATGGTGCGTTTCAGCATATGCTTTGAAAGCTTCATAATCATTACCATAGACTTGAACAAGTGCATGAGCATGCGTTCCCAAGACTGGAATATCAAAGAGTTTTCCAGCACGCACATTACTGGTTCCATTTGCTCCCCAATGACAGCAGCTCGTGTACCCCAAATAGCTGCATCCATTTCTTAGTGCTCGGCGGGTACCAAACTCCATTAAGGGCTCGTCTTCAATCACCGAGCGAATCCGAGCTGCTTTTTGTCGCTACCAAAGTTTGATAGTTGACAATATTTAATAAGGCTGTTTCTACCAATTGGCATTGGGCAAGTGGGCCTTCTACTTGAACAATCGGTTCATTAGCAAAGACCAAGTCGCCCTCTCGTGCAGAGCGTACTGTTAATTCCAATTTTAAATTGGCTGAGATAAGCTAGAAATTCTTCATCATAACCAAGAGAACGAAGATAGGCAATATCACTCTCTGAAAAATGTCAAATGATTTAAATAATGAATTATCCGTTCCAAAGCCTGCAAAAACAGAATAGCCACTGTGAAAAAGGCTCTTTGCGGAAATACACTTCAAAAACTGCTCGTTTATTATGAATATTTTTCCTAAAATAAACCTGCATCATATTAATTTGATATAAGTCCGTATGCAAGGTTAAACTATCATCTGGATACATAAAATTCATTACTCCTTTACCATGGATACTTTTACATTATAACATCAAATTTAAAAATCTAAGAATAAATATCCATCAACAGTAGCAACTGGAATCATTTAGTCTTAGATTTTCATTTGAGAATTTGATCCCTGCGAATAGCCAGTCAGCTGGGTCACTTCGTACTTGGGGTTATCTTTTATTTCTTTTACAAATTGATCCGCAACCTCATACTGGGGTGACAAGGGATAGAGAGCATTGACTACATCACGCGACAAGGGACCCACAGAATTTGTCTTACTATTAGGATCTGTCCCTGCGCAACCACTGCCACATTCTTATAATCCACCCCTGCCATTGACAATCGGTGCAACTGCCATGCCATCAAAGCCAGTCTTAGGATCTGACTTGGTTGCTATGACGATGGAATCGTTGACCGTCAGAGGTAGTGATGGTGTTTTACTTCTCCTTTCTTTAATTTATGATTAGTTTTTTCTGTAACAATAGCGGTTCTATTTTCTTTTCGCTTTGCATACTCAGGATTGACGCTATAAACATTTTTCCCATGATTTAATTCATTTAGTTGTTGATCTGTATAAGCATAGGTCATTACTGTTTCCCCTCTGAACTATCTGAATATTTTTATTTTCACCCTAGATTTCGTTTGACCACGCCGAGAATCTAAAATATGTTTAAATTCTTCGTCTTTATCGTTGTATACACCTATTCTGATTTCCTTAGTATTTTTATCATAGGCTAGAACATGTTTCACTGATTTCCCGTCAGAAAAACAAATTTCACATCTGCTCCCCATGATTTAGAAGGAATGTCAGCATAAGATGGGTTAGAAATATGAATCTCTTCAATTCCTGCATAAGAATTTTTCAAAGCCTTAACCAAGCTAATCTCATACTCGATTGCGCCGTTCTTCTCCTGTGTTTAAATAAAAAGCATTTTGGAAACCTCCTATTATTAGTAATGCTACACCAATGATAGATATGAACATCCACTTTTTGGAACGTTTTTCCCATCAATATCCCTCCTATATCTCTATGCTACTATAAATTATAACTCATTTATAAGCATCCATCTGTACAATAAAAAGCTATTCAGCTTGATGTGCTGAATGCTCTATAATCTGATTTATTTACTTTTTAAATTTCATTGACTGTAAATTCCAAAAACAACTATCCAAATGGTTGAACCAATTGCTCCTACTACGGTTGATTTTTGTAAAAGAGCGTGACAAACACAAAAGCAAAAAGAGTAAGGTTAGTGGATTGAGGAATTTATAAGCTGGCATAAGATAGCCATCAGATAGAAATTCTTGTGACTTTCGGTATTTTAGATGCTAATCATCGTTAGGGCATAAATAGCAATATAGACAACGATGAAGAAGCAGTAATCAAAAGCAAAGAATCTAGATACTCCTGGTAATACCTGAATAAAAAGCAGCCAAAGCAATGACTACAGCCGAAGTCAATATAGCATTTTGTGGAACATTTTTGTCTAGATAATTTTTGCAGCACCAAGTTCATTCAGAAAACGATTTGGTGAGTCATGTGCAATTTGATACAAATGACGCCCTGTCGAATACAAGGTTGAATTTAATGCTGAGGCAGCTGAAGTCAATACGACGAAGTTAATCAAAGCTGCAGCCCACTTTAGACCAGCCAGCTTGAATACGATCACAAAGGGCGAATCTGCCGTTGCTAAATCTTTCCACGGAATAATCGCCATGATTGCCAACAACGATCCACCGTAGAAAAGAACAATTCTCAAAGGAATCTCTTTAATAGCTTTTGGCAATACCTGACGAGGATGCTGTTTCAGATGTTGTTATTCAATAAACTCAATAGCTTGATAAGCAAAGAAAACCATTTGGAAACCCATGACAAAAACTCTATAAATCCATTTGGAAAAAGTTGAAACTCTTGACTAATATTGCTTTATGCTAGCTACACCATTAGGCGTTTTAAAACCGGTCAACACCATAAAAATCGCAGTTACAATTAAGGCGATAATGGCTACAATCTTGACCATAGCAAACCAAAAATTCAACTTCGCCAAATACTCGAACGGCAATCAGATTGACCATACTTAAAACAGCTAAAAAGACGATTTGAATCAGCCAAGCCGGCCAGGTTGGAAACCAAAATTGAACATATTGTGCAACTGCTGTGATTTCTGCCATGACAATAAAACAAGAGAGAGAAACTCAATAGGACCAACCAGAAAAATAACCCCATCCATTCCCAAGATATTTAGTAATGAAATTAATAAACGTATGTTGATCTGGATCATAGTACAAACTATTTCTCCAATCGCCCGCATCATTAAATACATAAAGACACCCGTCAACATATAAATAAGAATAATAGATGGTCCTGTCAGACTAATCAGAACGCCCTGCTCCTAAAAATAGTCCCGTTCCAATCGTCCCAGCAATAGCGATGATTTGAACATGACGATTTTTAAACCACGTTCCATTTTATTTTTACTATTTTCGGAATTATTTTCACTCATACAAAGCCTCCTTTTTCACATGAACTTTTCCATTGTACCACAATTCTGACAATTTCACTAGTTATTTATGAGAGCTAAACAAAGGAACACAGGATAAGATGAGCTAAAACGTTTATCTATAGTCCATCACCACATCAATATACCTATATTTACAAAAAGACTGAGAGAATCCAGTCTTAGCAATTCTCTGTGATATATTTATAAACTTCTTGCCCTGCAGATCGCTCCATCACCAACAGCAGTCGTTACTTGACGAAGGTCTTTTTCCCGAACATCACCAATAGCATAGATACCAGAAATTGCTGTTTTCATATGATGATCGGTCACGATCCAACCAGATTCGTTGGTAATGCCTAAGTCTTTGACAAACTCACTAACTGGATCCAAGCCCACATAGATAAAGACACCGCCAAATTCATGTTCTGACACTTCACCTGTTTTGACATTTTCCACGACAACACTTTGAACACGATTGTCCCCCTTAATTTCTTGTACAACTGAATCCCAGATAAAAATGAATCTTCTCATTGGCAAAGGCACGATCCTGTAGTAACTTTTTGGGCGCGCAACTCATTGCGGCGATGAATAATGGTCACTGTTTTTGCAAAACGAGTTAAAAAGACCGCTTCTTCACCGCAGAATCACCACCACCAACGACAAGAAGATCTTCATCTCGGAAAAAGCGCCATCACAGACAGCACAATAAGATACCCGCGGCTGTTTAATTCTTCTTCACCTGGTACTCCCAGGTGACGGTGAAAGGCACCTGTCGCAATAATAAGTGTCTTACTTTCAAAAACGTCATCTTCTGTATAGACTTTTTGATAGTGCCCTGCTGTTCAAATTTTTCAACAGCCCCAAACAAATGCTCCACTCCCAAATTTTCAAAGTGGTTCAAACATTTTTTTCTGCTAGTTCTGGACCACTGATATTAGTATATCCAGGATAATTTTTCAATATCTGAGGTGTTATTCATTTGTCCACCTGGAATACCACGCTCTATAAGAGCTACTTTCAGATTGCTACGAGCAGCATAGAGCGCTGCTGTTATTCCCGCTGGTCCTGCTCCAATAATAATTGTATCATACATATCATCACTTCCTTCATTGTAATCACTGTTATTCTAACGTTAGTAGAGCTTTTTCAAGAATTATGCTTTTTAGGACAAGCAAAATCCCCATCATTGCAAAGGATAAAATTGGAATCGTCATCACTGCAATCAGCAACATATCATACAAATGTGCTGTCGATTCTTGATAGTTTTCATCAACACTCGAAGAGCACGAAGACCAATACATAAGCCTAGAAAACTTCCTACCAATAATGTCGTAATTAGCAAACCTCGATGAGTAACTCGAGATAGCATGTCATTCTCCTCATCAGATTAACTTTACTAACATAAATTCGCCTGAAATAAACCCTAGCTAGCAAAGGCCAACTGGGCTTCTTTTCTATTATATCAAATATATGTCCGTTTGTAACTGGCAAAAATTCTTTTTGTGCGCTCTTCCTTAGGATGGTTTATCATTTCATCAGGAGTCCCTATTTCAATAATGTGTCCCTTTATCTAAAAACAATACCTTGTCTGCCACTTGAGACACAAAAGACATATCATGACTGACTAAAATCATGGTCTGCCCGGCCTGGGCTGCATCTGCAATGGATTTTTCGACTTCTCCTACTAGTTCAGGATCAAGGGCTGATGTTGGCTCATCTAAAAGTAAAACATCGGCTTCATCGCAAGCGCACGTGCTAAAAGCAACTCGTTGTTTTGCCCACCTGATAAATGCCGTGGGTAGTGATTTTCACGATCTGACAAAACCGACCTTGCTAGTTCTTCTTTAGCAAGAGTCGTTGCTTCACGGTCTGAGAGTTTTTACAACTCAATAGACCTTCTTTGGACATTGTCCAAAGCTGTTCGACGCTCAAAAAGATTAAACTGCTGGAAATACCATAGCCAATTTTTCGTCGCAAGGTTAGAATTTCTTCTTTGCTAATCTTGGAAAAATCCACTGTAAAATCATCAATCGCTATCATCCCGCTATCTGTGTTGCTCTAGATAATTCCAAGCTACGCAGAAAGGTTGATTTCCTGACCAGATGAGCCATCAAGGCAACAACTTCCCCTTTTGAATTTCTAAACTAAGATTATTTTAAAACCAGTTGTCCAGAAAAGGATTTGCTGAGATTTGAAATACGCATCATTAACGAACATCTCCTTTCGCCTCTAGTCTTGGGTTGAGGTTATCAGGCGCTTCAATCGCCATTTTCTTTTCGATAAACCTCCCCCAGTGCTTCAATCACTATATTCACACCCCAATAGACAAGAGCTACCGAGATAAATCGCTCAAAGTAGCGATAATCCGTACCACCCAAAATCTGTAGCTTGAGCAAAAACTTCGACAACTCCTGCGCTGAAAGCTAGAGAAATACCTTTAGTCAAACCAATCAAAGAGTTAATCAAGGTCGGTGCAGCAACTACTGCTGCATGAATAATAATACGGCGGTAAACCTGACCATTTGTCATTCCTCAAACTATGAGCCGCTTCAACCTCACCCGAATCTACTGATAAAAATCGCTGCTCGAATAGTTTCGCTAGTATAAGCTGCTTCATTAAAGGCAAAGGCTACAATTGCAAATAGATAAGCTGGAAGCAGCATTAATATAGCCCTGTCCCGAATCGTAAGTTGATTGCTTTCAGGAGCAAAAGGAATCCCATAATAAGTCAGCATAAGCTGAACAAGCACAGGTGTCCCTCGCAAAAACTCACGAAAATGCCTGTGGGGGTATAAGATCTTCACCCGACTGATTTTGATCAATTGCAAAATGAGAGCTCAAAATCAATCCAAAAGCTCTAACGTCAATACTCAACGTTATTGGCAATTTTTCAATAATTCTTGGTAATCCATCAAATACCGATCGCCAACTAAAAAGCTGACCATCTGGATCTTCTAGAACCAATTCTTGATACCAATTAGAGGTTAACATCACTGTCGTAACAATCATAGCAACCTTGCCTTTCTCAATAATGTCTAATTTTATCACAATTTTTATTTCCAATTATTTGACTACGATAAAATAGACTAGCAAAACTAGTCTATCACATTCGTCTTCTAAAGAATAATTGTTTTTATTTATGGAAAAGCAATAAAAAGAAATGTAAAGGCTAAAACTGTTGGCGCTTGGCTTTTCGTTCTGCAGCCGCGTGCACGTCCTTTCCGACGTTTAGTCTTACGGCGCTTTTTATTGACGGCCCATTGAATCTTCTTCTTATAGCCCGGTTTAATTTTTCTTCTTTCTTTTTGACCAAAGCTTAATCATTTCTGTGTCCAATTTCTCCAGCGTTTTTCACGATTCGCACGACGATCCCTGATCATAGGTATCTTGAAACCCGCCATTTTTTAATCATTTTAGGAATGAAGTGATACCCAATTTCTCTAACTCGCGGATATCTAGATATCGCTTGGCTGATAAAAGTGTAATTGCTGTCCCTGACAGTCCATTTCTACTCTGTTCGGCCCACTCGATGAACGAAGAAAGATAAATCTTGTGGAATTGCATCATTGATGACATGACTGACACCTTCAATATCAATGCCTCGCTGCTAAATCTGTCGCCAAATATGCTAAAAATCTAGTTTTTACCTGATTCATAATCCGTTTTGCGTTCTCGCGGTCTACATATCCCCATGAATCTTTTGCCACTGAGCCCCTGTGTTGTTAGATAACTAGACAATTCATCCGCTCGTGTCTTAGTATTGACAAAAATCATCGCTAAATAAAAGGCTGAACAGCTGTGTTATCTCATAAATCTGCGCATTCCTATCACGGCCTTTTGTGGAAAATCAACCAACGTCAATAGTATCTCAGCAACTGTTTAGTCTTGATTTGCTCGATAACAGGATTTGACAGGTATAAAAATGGTTTGCACCCATTTTTGCGGGAATGGTCGCAGAAAACAAAGAAATTGCAAATCTTTTTGGCAGACTGGAGCAATCTTATCTACTGTTATCAAAAATCCCCATATCAAGTGTCATATCAGCTTCATCCACAAATATATGTGCCTTTATGAATAGCTAAATCACCTGATGCTACCAAACTCATAATGCGACCCGGCGTGCCAATGACAATATGCGGCTGACTAGAAGTTAATTTCAATTTGACAACTTTTATCAGTCCCTCAACATAATTAGCCACTCGAATTTCCTTATCAGAAAAAGCAGCAATCTGACATGCGGCTTGATAAATTGCCTAACTAATTCGACAGGAGCTGTAATGACAGCCTGAAACGTCTTTCATCCTCATTCATCTTTTGAAAAATTGGTAATAAAAAGTGTGGGTTTTCCCTGAACCTGTTTTGGACTCTCCAACTAGATCTCAACCCGCAGTACGATTGGAATCAATTTTTCCTGTACTTCTGTCGCCTCGACAAAGTTCAAATCTAATAATGCCTCTTGAATATAATCTTTAAACTTAAATTCTGCAAAATTTCATGTTTTCCTCCTATTCGTTACTTGTCCTATCTATTATACCAGAACTTACTTTTAAAAATAAAACGAATCATTTTTATCTTTTCTAATATCCCCCTTTTCTATGAAGCTCTCCTTATTTTTATGATACAATAATAAATTACAAAAAGGGATCACATATGATATAGTTATGACACTTGTCGACTCTCTTATTTACCTTAACTCCTATTGTTTGGGCTGATAATTTTGACGTAGGCATAAGCACGCTATTGCAGTTGATGCTACAACTGGAAAAATCTTGTACGAAATAAAAGATGCTAATCAGCCAGTTGAAGTTGCTTCTATTACTAAATTGCTAACTAGCTTATTTGGTCTATGAAGCCATTCATCAAGGAAAGTTCACTCTCCAAACCTCAGTGGATATTTCTAATTACCCTTACCAATTAACCGTTAATCCAGCTACTAATAACGTTCCATTAGAGGCTAGAAAAGTACACTGTTAAAGAATGTTAGAAACTTCCTTGATTGCAAGTGCTGATAGCCCAGCGATTAGCTTTAGCAGAGAAGGTCGCAGGTAGTGAGAAAAATTTGCTGACTTGATGAAAGCTAAATTGCAACAATGGGGAATCAAAAATGCCACTATTGTCAATGCTTCTGGACTTAAAAATTCTGTTTTGGAGAAGAACATTTTTACCCTGGTTCAAACAAAGATGATGAAAACAAATTGAGCGCTTATGATATTGCAATTATTGCTCGTCGTTTAATTCTTGATTATCCAGAAGTTTTAGAAATTACCAAAAAGCTTCAACTAACTTTTGCAGGTATGACACTTACATCATCCAATCATATAGCTTAAAGATATGCCGGCTTTTCGAGCTGGAGTGGATGGTCTAAAAACCGGTTCTTCTGATAAAGGAGGAGCTTCCTTTGTCGGAACAATCCAGCAGAGAGGCATGCGTTTGATTACAGTCCTTCTCAGTGTCGATCATGCAGATAAAGATGAAAACGCCCGTTTTGCAGCCACTTCTAGGGTTTTATGTCTTATATTTATCAGCAATTCACTGTCCAAACTCTTGTAAAAAGGTGAATCCTATGATAAAAGCTCTGCTCGCATTATCAACGGTCAAAAATGAAGTCACTGCCGTTGCAAGTGAAAGACTCACCATTGTAGGAGATACAACCAAAAAGCCTACTGTACATTTTACAACTAATAAAAAGGCTATCCTACTCCTTAGAAAAGGGTACCCTTGTTTGGAAAACTAACTTATACAGACAACGATTTAATTGGAAAAAGGCTATCTTGATAAGCGACCACCAACGATTTCTATGCTTTCAGCAGAAAGAATCGAACGCCCTTTCTGTCTCAAATCATGGTGGAATGAATTTGTCCAATATGTCAATGAAAAATTATAAAAATCGCGATAATGTACCGCACCCCAAAAATTAGATTTTTTTCTGTCTAACTTTGAGTGCGGTGCATTTTCTATTTAACCTCAATTATTAATTTTTTCCAGACTTTCCAGCTTCCTCAATTGCCTTTTTAAGAGCATTCCAGCCTAAGGTTGAGCATTTGATACGCTGTGGAAATTTGGCTACCAGCCAAAAAGCCGCGTCTCCCAATGCCATCTGCTGCTTGTCTTCCTTACCTGAACCATTTGGGAGAAAATCTCTGCCAATTGGAGCGCTTCACCTTTTGTTTTTCCTAAAACTACATCAGTCATCATGCATAGCTGACGCTGTAGAAATACTGCAGCCAGAATTTAGAAAGGCAATATCTTCAATCACTCCTTGTTCATCAAACTGAACCGACAGACTGATGACATCTCCGCAGGTAGGATTATTGAGGCTAACTTGTTCTACTCCATCAAATGACCTTGATGATGAGGGTGGGCTGAATGGTCCCGTCACAACAGCCTTATAAAGGCTATTGAGTTTAGAAAGTGCCATTGAAAAACTCCTTTGTTTTCTTCAAAGCTTCAACGAGCTTGTCGCAATCCGCTTTGGTATTGTATATATAAAAACTAGCTCGAACAGTTGCTGGGTACTCCCTAGGTAACTCAACAAAGGTTGAGCGCGGTGATGACCAGCCCGGACAGCCACGCCTTCATAATCTCGAGCGGTTGCTACATCGTGAGGATGAAGCCCCGTTAGATTAAAAAGAAATGACACCTGATCGCTGATCACGTTTTCTGAACCATAAATAGTAAGACCCTTAACAGCTTGTAATTTTGGAAATAGATGGCTATCAAGTCCTGCTCCATACTGATGAACTGTTGCCATCCCAATGTTGTCTAAATAGTCACTAGCTGCAGCCAGGCCAATAGCACCAGCTATATTAGGTGTACCTGCCTCAAATTTCCAAGGAAGCTCTTTCCATGTCGCATCCTGTTCATAGACAAAAATCAATCATTTCTCCACCAAATTCAATCGGAGACATTTTCTTTCAGGAATTCTTCTTTTGCCATAGAGAACACCAATGCCAGTAGGACTAACATCTGTGACCTGAAAACGCAAAAATCAACATCCAAGTCTTGAACATCAATCTTTATGTGTGGGATTGATTGAGCACCATCCACCACCAAAGAGTGCTCCTACTTGATGAACCATCCCAGCTATTTCTTTTATAGATTCACCACACCTAGTACATTAGAAACATGAGCCAGCGCAACAAAACCGTGTCTTTTAGTTAATTTTTGATTGAAGGTCAGCAAGGTCTAGTGCCATTTTTGAGATAAGCATAAATCAATCTAGCACCTGTTTTCTTTACAAGCTTCTTGCCAGGAATAATATTAGAATGATGTTCCATCAACGGAAATCAGCACCTCATCTCCTGGCTGTAACACACTCTCAGCATCAGCTCACCCAATTGAGGCCAGTCGTCGCACCTCTCGTAAAAAGAACTTCCTTCGTTGAAGCAGCATGGATAAAGGGCAATTCGTTCACGCGCAGCTTCATAAGCCGTCGTTGCTCGCTCAGCAGTGTGTATGAACTCACGATGGACATTAGCATTATCCTTTTTCATAATAAGCCAAGACCGCTTCTAAGACCTGCCTTGGCTTTTGGGTCATTGCTACGTGTCCAAAATAAACTAGTGGCTCATCATTGACAATTTGATTCAAAATTGGAAAGTCCTTCCGAACAGCTTCTACATCAAGTTTAGACATTTTCATTTCCTATCTTTTTATTTCTTAGCTAAAAATTTTATCAATATTTTCAATCATTTCAGCACGGACTTCTTTGACCGGAATTTCAACGATCACAGAACCTAGAAACCACGCACTACTAACCGTTCTGCCGTTGCCTGATCTAGCCCTCGACTCATAAGATGGTACATATCTTCTGGATCTACTCTGACCGATAGACGCCGCATGCCCTGCTGTCCATCATTTTCATCAATCAAAAGAATAGGATTAGCATCTGAACGTGCTTTATCAGACAACATGAGCACTCGACTTTCCTGTTGAGCATCTGCTCCCTTGGCTCCCTTGATAATGTGACCGATTCCGTTAAAAGTCAACGTTCCCTTTTCCAAAATCACACCATGTTGGAGGATATTACCAATCGAATTGCAGCCGTAGTTCGTAACACGACTGTCAATTCCTGAGTCTGTTGCCACGAGAGAGGCTACCACTTTCATATCTGCATGACTTCCACGGCCGAACAAATCGCTGTCAAAATCAGCAATCACGTTGCCTTCATTCATAACCCCAATCGCTCCAGTCAATCATCGAATCATCTTCCAACTTACCCCGACGACTGATATAAGCTGTGACATTTTTCACCCAATCGATCAATAGCTGAAAACTTAATCTGTGATCCTGCTTGGGCAATGACTTCCCACCGTGATATTTGCTGTTGCAGAAAGACTGCCAGAACCATAGGTCTCCAGGCGCTCTAAATAGAGTAAACTTAGAGTGTTTCCCTGCACTAATTAGATATGTGCTTATTAAATGGTGCATCACTTTCACTGTCTTGGTAAAAATACCTTCAATGGGTTGACTGATTTCAACATTATCTGGAATATAGAGCACCGCTCCACTATTGAAATAAGCTGTATGGTGGGCTGCAGCTTATCTTCATCATATTTAACTGAAGACATAAAAATACTTTTCCATGATTTCTGGAATTTCCTCAAGAGCAGTGTAAAAGTCTGTAAAGATAACTTCTTGCTCCGCTAGTTCAGCTGGCAATTGCTCTAAAACAGTCTGATGTTCCAAGCTGCACCAATGTTAAATGGTCATTCAGAGCTGTGAAATCAGGCACGTGAGACAGCTTCATTTTTCGAAAGTGTACCATCTCCCAAGTTCCAGCGGTGAAATTTCACACGCTCAATAATCGGTAAGTTCAATTCTTCTATTTTATCAAAGGCAGCTTGTCAAGATTTGCCAACCATTCAGGTTCCGCATGCATTTGTGAAAAGTGTTTAATGGTTTCTTTTGTCATTTCATCCTCCTATTTTTTATAAGCAAAAAGAAGGGTTGACTAGGCGTCTTCTTGGTAATCAAAACCAAGTTCTTTCAGCTAATTTGAGCGTAGCCTTCCTGTTCTAAACGAACAGCTAATTCTGGTCCGCCCGAAGCCAGCCACATGCCCGTCCATCATAACATGAACCACATCAGGCTTAATGTAATTCAACAAGCGTTGGTAGTGTAATAATCATGGCACCAAAAATTCTCTCCACGCATAGCATTGACACCCTTCGATACTGACTTTTAAGGCATCAATATCTGGGCCAGAGTCTGTCTTCGTCCAATAGTGCAAATGTCGGCTCCAGCATCAATAATTGTAAAATTCTCATTGCGCTTCTTTTCACCACCAGAAAAACCTTCATTCAGATAACGTTCTGCCATTTCCTCTTTCATATTGAGCAATTCCATTTTTCATCCAATTTCATGATAAAATCACGGACAGAGATCATCATCTTCTTCTACCTGCATTCATGGCTGCAGCAAAAATTCTGCATTGTAATACCTGAATTTCACTTGGGTACTGTAGCAAGAAAAAGTCCCATACGAGCTCGTTCATCCACATCCAGTTCTAAAATATTGACACCATCAAAGAGAATCTCTCCTCGGTCACCTACAATTTGGATTTCCATAATCGCCGCCGATAGGTGGACTTCCTGTACCATTCGGCCCCATAATGGCAGCAACCTCTCCTGTTTTAAGAGTCAAATTGACTCCCTTCAAAATTTTCTTTCCTTCAATATCTACATGAGGTTTTTGATTTCTAAGACAGACATGGCAAACTTTCCTTTCTTCCTACCCATTATATACTTTATAAGTATAGCAGCCAAAAAGGCTTTTATTTTTGTTTTCCTCGAACTCTATTTCTTTCTTCTATTTCTGAACCGTTTACGAATTTCTTCCCGATAGGCAGAATTGCCAATAAATCGGAGAATCTTAAGAAGTGGTGTCCGATTTGACCCCCAAAATACCAATGAGCTCCATAACAGCTCCACTCAAGAGCAATCCAATCACCAACAGCACACCACCGATACGACTTGAGATATTTAACAAAAAGAAATCATGGCAAAAATCATAGAAATCCATAAATAACTAAGACTGTCCCACGGTGTGTCAACCCCCAAAGATAGCAAACGGTGATGAAGATGACGCTTATCTGGCGTATAAAATTTTTTGACCAGATAAAGTTCTGCAGCACAATCGCTAAAAATGTATCTGTAATTGGTACTCCCAGAATAATCATCGGAGTAATCAGCAACAGCTGTCGCATTCTTCAAGCCTTGCAATGACAAAACTGCGATCATAAAACCGATAAATAGTGCCCCGCATCACCCAAATAAATAATCGCTGGGTGATAGTTGTAGGAAAAATCCTGCAATAGACATGACCAATACAAAAATAGTTAAGGTTAGAAAAACATTGTGTTCTGCAAGAAGAAGTAGGAAACGATTCCCATTGTTACCAATGAAATAATAGATACACCACTCACTAATCCGTCCAGCCCATCAAGCAAATTGACAGCATTGGTAATTGAAATAATCCAGATAACCGTTAAAAATGAAAGATAACCAAGGTGCAAAAGTGTAGCAACGGACCGCCAAAAAGGAATTTTTAAAAAGTGATTCAAACGAAAATCCGTTAATAACCAAATCAAACCGGCAGCTAACACAATCCCTGACATCTTTGCTAAGGGTTTCAACTCTTTCACATCATCAATCAGCCGGTTAGAGCGATAATACCGCCTCCCTAAAGCAACAGGCCATATATAATCAAAATAGGTGCTTTCCAGAGAAAAAGTTGCCTGCACAATCATCGGCATTAACAGAAGTGTAGCAACTAAGAAAGCAATAACGATAGCTAACCCCACCGCTACTTGGCATTGGCTTTTTATTGATTCTGCGAGCATTTGGATAATCTACTGCACCCTATCTTAAATGCTAACAAACGAGACCAAGGGCGTGAGAATCACACCAATGAAAAAGGTTCCTAGTAAAACCAAAATAAATTTTAAGGGAAAGGAATCATAATCATTTAACCTTTTGAAGTTGGAAACCGCATCGTTGAGAAGCAATAAGTAACCATGCTCTTTGCAAACAGCTCTTGTCACAGCTGTATCTTCTGCATGTTCACGCATAGATGCAAGAAGCCAAGCCGGATATCGCTTAGGATGGCCTTCAATATCAACCAAAAATTGTCAAATAATAGTAACTGTCCATTTTGTATAACTCTGAAGTATTGACGGTATAATCTACCGTTTTAGCAAAAAACAATCACTTCTCTTAGGTTGGCAAACTTCAAAATGTAATATATATATTTTTGTGTTAGACTCGTCATTATCTTCCTCTTGTTCTTCCATATCAGAAGTGCTTCTACTATTTTCTGCTTCTGCCGTTTCCAAAGAACCGAACAGCTTCAATATCGTCTTTGCTTTTCTCAAAAATATTTTTCTAATGTCTTTAAAATTCATCTGAGACATTTGAGACAGCTCTTCTACATCTGGTAAATCTGCTAAATCATCAAAATTCAGATTCTTATCAATCTTAGACTTGGTGACAAAAACATCCAGTCGGTCTGGTTTAGGGGTTACACGAGCTGAGCATACCGCTATCCAAAAACTCTCTGGCATTTCCAACTCATCTAAAATTGCATAGAAAAACTCTTCTGTCTTTTCTTGCGGAACGAGAAAAAATCTGCCATCTCCATTCCACGTTCTTCTAAATCTTCTAATTTTATTGTGATTTTAATCGTTGTATCACTAATTTGCTTCATTTCCATCGCATTACCTCATCTTTCTAGTCTTCTCATTATACTAAAAATTTCGTCTTTTACAAAAATAGACAGCTTTTGTTTTCTTTGGCGAACTAAAAAGCTCAACAAAAAGCTGTTGAGGTTTTGAATCGGTTAAAAATAGCTTTTAAAAATTCCGTAAACAATCAGCAAGACTCCAAGGCCAATACGATATTTCCCAAAAGATTGTAAAATCATGTTTTTCACATAATCTGTTAAGAAACGAATCACATAGAGACTGACCCCAAATGCAACACCCATTGCCACAAGCAACAGAAAAGAGCTGCCCAAACCCCAGTGTATGTCCTTTGATGATAAACTTCAGATTTTCCAACCACTAGCTCCAAACATAACGGGAATTCCCAGAAAGAAAGTAAATTCTGTCACCACAGAACGACTAGTACCATTCAAAAAGCCCACCCACAATGGTTGCCCCTGAACGACTGGTACCCTGGGAAAAGTGACAATACTTGGAGACAATCAAGTAGAGAGCGGTTTTTATAAGGTAAACGCTCTAAATTAGTAATCGCTGGTTCCACACTTTTATTGCGTTTTTCTCCAACAAATAAAAAGCAACACCATAGATAATCAACATACAGGCAACAGAAATGAAGTTATAAAAATGAGCATCAAACCAATCATCCAAAAGGCAGCCTGATAATGGCAGCCGGTGCAGCTGCAATCACCACTTTGGCCCATAATTGCCATGTTTTCTGCACCTCACGCGCTGTCTTTCCCGGTTTAAACGGATTTAATTTATCAAAAATAAATCACTACAACCGCTAAAATCGCTCCTAATTGGATTACAACAGTGAACATCTCCATAAAAAGCAGCATTCTGATTTTTATATTTGAGAAATTCTTGAACTAAAATCAAGTGACCTGTACTTGAAATTGGCAGCCACTCTGTAATTCCCTCCACAATCCCAAAGATAATGGACTTCAAAATTTCAATGATAAACATTTTTCGTCTCCTAAGATTGATTTGTTTCATTATAGCATAATTTCAAACAAGAGAATAGGGCATTTGGTTAAAAAGGCACTGCCCCTGCCTCCGCCACCACCAGAGAAGCCACCACCGCTACTTCCACTTGATGAAACGGAGAAACTGCTAGCCGAATTAGCTGCTGTTCCGCAACTCACAAAAGCGTGCGAACTAGTATGAAAATCATACGACATATCCTGATAAACAAAAAGCATTCATCGATGGATTATCAATTGTGATTTTGCGTAATTTCATCGTCTTGGATACCTTATCTGCACAATTAAACATAGCAGCATAAACCAACAATCTGTTCCACAAAATCACTCCTTCCACTTCTGTGTCCTTTTAAATGAGCAATCTCATGCAGCATATTAGCAAAACTCTTCCAGTAATAATAGTTTTCTGCTCCTTCTTCATTTAAGACGCCATCACGCTTCACCATTTTGCATTTTTCTCAAAAGGTAATACAGCATTCCACCGGCAATGAAAAACTGACTGCAAAGCGATAAAAACAAGTCCATATATCAATAAAATCCAAGCTAGGACACTAAAAGACCCTATCACAATAGCTCCATAAGAAACATTGCCAGATATAAATACAAGAATTCCTTTTTAGTAACTGAGCGATAATTATTCGGTAATTGTTCTCGCTTAATGATTTCATGGATATCTTCTGTAATAGTTGTTAAATAATGTTGCAACAGATTTTTCACTCTGTTTCCTGCACTACGAACAGCCCGCTCACCTCTGCTATATATCTTATTGTCAATTTTAAAATCTGAAAAATAGATTTTTCAAAAAAGATCTGTTGTTGTCCCCATAGCCATATTTAAAAATTCTTGTTCAAAATCCGATAAACCTTTGTCTGTTACTCTTTGCAATTGTGGTTGCTTTTGTATCATCTGTAAAAACAAGATTCCCTCGATCAATCAAATCCAGCAAAGTGGCTTGATAAAGGTTTTCAAATTTCAGAGCAGTTTCTTGTTTCTTAGTAGGATTCAGCTCTGTCAAATCTACCGAAAAAAACATTTGAAGCAATGACCATTGGTGGTAAATCTTGCAGGATTTCATAGCAAACGAGCATGCTTAGGAAATGTTGCACGAGGTTTCGTACTAAGATGAAAAGCAATGTAAAAAGCCAAACTAATCAGACCAACCAACACCAAAGCAAGTGGTAAATCCCAGTCTACCAATTTCTGGTATCTTTTTGTATCAGTAGCAACTTCCCTTTCAACTCGACGAAACTCTTGTAACCAATTGCGTTTTATAACAGCTAAACTATTCTCCGGAACAGTTATTAGCGACCGATTCCAATATGCATGAAATTCTAAGTTACTATTTTTGTAATACTTGCTACACGAATCAGAATAGCTATCTCCTCTCGTGTCACTTGAGCTGGCTTCATAAAAATAGCCTGTATGAGCATATAATTCAGTCTGATTTGTGAAGTAGCCGGAGGAGTAATTGAAATTCCACATTATTTAATTTTTATCCCAATCACTAATCGGAATCAATGCAATTCTACAATATCATTGTAGACAAACAACATATTTTTCAGTTTCCAAGTAATCTCAATCCTTACACGATCCCCTTTGTTGCCAGCATTATAAATTTTATATTTATAACCACCTGCAATACGCTCTTGAACAGCAGTAATATTGGTCTTGGGCTGACCATTTTTCAAAAGCCCGAATCGTTGGTTTTTCCCTCTACATCAAAGCCACGAGGAACTTTTCCAGATGTCCCTAAAGTAATAACTTGTCCATTATAATGGCTTGAGAAACGGTAATCGACTATCTCAACAAAAAGTTGCCGTATTATCTGAATGAATCTGTAGATCCCCTTTGTAGATTCGATGTCATAACTCACAGCTAAAACATGCTGACTAAAGAATAAACATGAGAAAAATCACTATACCCCAAAAAGAACTTTTTCATCTGACACCCTCCTTTGACTAGTCAGATTTATTATACCATTTTTAAGTAAGGGTTTACTAATATTGAAAAAGCATTTCATTTTTCAGGGTACAATGGAAGGAAGATATTTTTAGATGAGGAGAAAAATATGAAAAATTATTCTTATCACTATTATCACTTCTGTTACTTAGTTTTCGGTTTGCAAATAGAACTCAAGCTGATGAATACTTGCGTATCGAGATGGAAGCAGCTTACGCTCCTTTCAACTGGACACAAGATGATGACAAAAATGGTGCAGTCAAAATTGAAGGTACCAACCAATATGCCAACGGTTACGATGTCCAAATTGCAAAACAAGTCGCAAGGCACTGAGGCAAGAAGCCTTTAGTGGTCAAAACTTCTTGGAATGGTTTTGATTCCTGCATTGACATCAGGGAAAATTGGATATGATTGTAGCTGGTATGAGTCCAACAGCTGAACGGAAAAAGAAATTGCTTTTTCAAAGAGTTATTATACCAGTGAGCCAGTAATGCTGGTCAAAAAGATGGCACCTATGCAAATGCCAAAATTTGAATGACTTCAAAGGAGCAAAAATCACCTCCCAACAAGGTGTCTATCTCTATAATCTGATATCTCAATTGACTGGTGCTAAACAAGAAACCGCAATGGGAGATTTCGCTCAAATGCGCCAAGCGCTTGAATCAGGAGTGATTGATGGTTACATCTCCGAACGCCCTGAGCTCTCACAGCTGAAGCAGCTAACTCAAAATTTAAAATGATTCAGTTCAAAAAGGTTTTGAAGTGAGTGAAGAAGATTCCACAATCGCAATCGGAATGCGCAAAAATGACTCTCGCCTAGAACAAGTCAATGCTGCCATTGCCAAAATCAGCTCCAAAGACCAAGCCTCCTTAATGGATAAAATGATTCAACATCAACCTGTCGAAACAAGCTCTAGTCAAGATAAGACCAGCTTCTTCGGACAAGTGACAAAAGATTTTTGAAAGATAACTGGCCACAATTTCTGCGCGGAGCTGGTTTAACTCTTCTCATCTCCATTACTGGTACAATTGCAGGGACTCATCATCGGGCTCTTAATCGGCATCTACTGCACAGCCCCCACAGCGAAAAACAAAAGTCTAGCTATTTTACAAAACCTTATTTGGTTTGGATCCTGAATATCTACATCGAAATTTTTCCGTGGAACACCTATGATTGTTCAATCTATGGTTATTTACTATGGAACAGCGCAAGCATTTGGAGTTTCTATTGATCGTACAATTGCCGCCATTTTTATCGTCTCTATCAACACAGGTGCTTATATGAGTGAGATTGTCCGGGGAGGTATTTTCGCTGTTGATAAGGGACAATTTTGAAGCCGCAACTGCTCTGGGAATGACACACAATCAAACCATGCGTAAAGTTGTCCTTCCACAGGTCGTACGTAATATCCTACCTGCAACGGGAAATGAATTTGTCATCAATATTAAAGATACTTCCGTATTGAATGTTATCTCTGTTGTGGAACTGTATTTTTCAGGAAATACTATTGCCACCCAAACTTACCAATATTTTCAAACCTTTACAATTATTGCCGTTATCTACTTTATCTTAACTTTTACAGTAACACGCATTCTCCGTTATGTAGAACGTCGCTTTGACACAGATGAGTATACAACAGATGCTAATCAAATGCAGACGAAGGGAGCTAAGGCATGAGTGATACTATTTTAGAAATCAAGCATCTAAAATCCTACGGACAAAAATGAAGTTTTAAAAAGATATTTCTCTTACTGTTCACTCCGGAGAGTCATCTCTATCATCGGAAGCTCCGGTAGTGGAAAATCAACCTTCTTGCGCTCTATCAATCTCCCTGAAGAGCCAGGTGGAGGAAAATCTTTATCGTGGCGAAAATGTGCTAGCGAAAACTATAACCTCACCCACTACCGCGAAAAACTTGGCATGGTTTTTCCAAAGTTTCAATCTTTTGAAAATCTCAATGTTCTTGAAAAACACCATTGTTGCACAGACAAGTGTTCTCAAGCGAGAACGAACAGATGCTGAAAAATCGCCAAAGAAAATCTTGAAAAAGTCGGTATGGGCCAACTTTACTGGCAAGCAAAACCAAAACAGCTTTCTGGCGGACAGAAGCAGCGCGTTGCTATTGCGCGCCTTATCCATGAACCCTGATGCCATTTTGTTTGACGAACCAACATCAGCTCTTGATCCCGAAATGGTTGGTGAAGTACTGAAAAATCATGAAAGACCTTGCTCAAGATGGTTTTAACTATGATCGTCGTCACCCATGAAATGGAATTTTGCACGAGATGTTTCAAACCGTGTCATTTTCATGGACAAAGGTATCATTGCCGAAGAGGTAAACCAGAAGACATTTTCCTCACCTGAAAGAAGAACGTACGAAAGAATTCCTACAACGTTACCTTGAATAACTATGAAAAAGACGAAGCTGAAAGATTTTCTCTGGCTTCGTCTTTATTTTCTATCTTAGAATCTCAAACTTCTTCGAAACAACTAATTTTTATTCAAACAAAAGTAAATAGTTTAAAATACACATTTTTTCTTTCAAAAACTTACAGAAAAATCATATTTCTGATTTTTTCAGAATATTTTTCTAAAAGCAAATCCACTCTCAAAATAAGTTTATAATATTTTTGTAAATTTATTCATCAGAAATAGATAATAAAAATCAAATAAATATGTTCTTTTTATATATACTTATTCATTTTAATTAATAAAAATTCTGCTGTTTTATAAATATAAATAGCAGGTTAGTAACCTGCTAAAAATTCATCAGTTAGTTTTTCGAATTTTTCATGATTTTTATCGTAAAAATCAATCAAACCAAGAGCGGTTTCAAATGAGATATTTTTCACCTTAGCACGTCCTTGAGCAAGGGCAATGATAGACATTTCACGAGCGTTCGTTTCTTTACTGATGCGATAACCCGTGATTTTTATCACGAACCCAACCAACAACTGATTCTACTTTTTCAAAGTTAGATTTAGCCATTTCCTTCTCCATGTTATTATTTCTAATTAAATATTTTAAATGTTTTTATTTGTTTTTGTCAACGGAAAAAGGCCATTTTATTTTGACGAATAAAACAATTCAGAATATTCTTTATTTTGCTTTGAGAGCTGATAAAATTTGCGTTCTTATATTTTTCAACTCCATCAGGGTTAGCTGGCAAGAAAACTGTATTATTTCCCTTACTATCTGCAAAATTATTCAATGTATCAAGATATTGGTTAGTTAAAAAGAATTGACATAATTTGTTCTTCTTTCAATTCAATATTGGCACCTTTTAACTCCTTGATAGAATCTGCTAAGCCATCCACAATCGCTTTCCGCTGTTCTGCAATACCCACCCATGAAGGCGATCTTTTTCAGCTTCAGCTTCTGCGGCGGTAACAATTTTAATTTTGTCAGCTTCAGCCAATTCTTGAGCAACAACACGTTTCCGTTGAGCAGCGTTGATTTCATTCATCGATTGCTTAACTTCTGCATCTGGTTCAACTTTTGTAATCAAAGTTTTAACTAATAATATAACCGTAGGTAGACATTTCTTCTGCTACTTGCTTTTTGGACTTCAAGCGCGATTTTCATCCTTCTTTCAAATAATTCATCCAATGTCAATTTAGGATCAGATGAACGCAAGGCATCTTCAATATAAGACTTGATTTGAGCTTCTGGACGAATCAATTTATAGTAAGCATCTGTTACATTATTTTCATTCACACGATATTGTGTCGCAACGTTCATCATGACAAATACATTGTCTTGCGTCTTGTTTCAACAACAATCTCGCTTTGCAACAGGCGTAGTGCACACGTGCTGCGATATGATCAATACCAAATGGCAAGCGTAAATGAATTCCGCTATACTTAGCTTTTTGATATCTTCCAAAACGTTTCTATAATTGCCACAGACTGTTGACGAACAACATACAACGAACTAAAAGAACGATAATAAGGACGATAACAACAATCGCATTACTAAAAAATAACATAATATAAAACTCCTATCTTCTTTTTCAAGATTATAACATATTTAAAAAGTTTATCAAACAAAAGCGATAAAAACTAGTTAAGCTATTATATTCAATTTCTTTGCATCCATATCTTGTAAAAACTTATTTATATCCAACCATTTTCTTGAGCAATTCGAACTGCTTCCAAACGATTTTCTGCTGTTAATTTCATTAAAATACTCGACATAGTACTGCGTGAATGGTGCCATTTGATAGATAGAGCTTTGCGCAATTTCTTTACTAGATAAACCTCTTGCTGCTGCTTGCAAAACTAAAATTTCTTGATTGGACAGAGGTTCTTACTTGTCATCATGACTTCCATCAACTCAGGAGAATATTCTTTTTCCGTCTAATCACTGTTTTGAATCGTTCTCATAAGATCAGCTATGCTGCGTTCTTTTAAAAACATAAGCATCTAGCATTAGACTTTTCAGCACGTTCAAAATAGCCCTGGACGTTTAAATGTGGTGACAATGATAACCTTTGATATTTGGTCGATTTGCCTTGACCCATTCGAGAACGTCTAGGCCTGTTTGATGAGGCATTTCCATCCAAAATAGCCACATCAACAGTTTCTGAGCTGAGACAGTCAATAGCCCTCTGCCCATCCGCGGCCTGATGAGACTTCTTTCACATCTGGCTGCATCTGCAAGAGCGAGCTAGAGCATCTCTCAGCATACTTTGATCTTCTGCTAACAAAAGTTTCATGCTTCCTTCCCTCCGTATGGCAATTCAATCCGAATCCACGTCGGATCTTGGCTGCTAAGAATCTCAATCGTTCCTGACAAGGCAGACAGTCGCTCTCGAATACTATGCAACTCCCGACCAGTCAGCTTTTGGAAACCACAACCATCATCCTGAATGTCTAAAACAAGTTTTTCGTTTTTCTTTACCAAAGAAAAATTACTCTTTTTAGCCTTGGCATGCTTGATGATATTGGTCGCTGCCTCAGCAAAATCATACTGATTGTTGACTGCTGACTCGGTGGGATACTGGCAACATTGAGCTGGTTATCCATTTTTACCTGAACGCCGCTCATCTCAAGCATAGCTCGAATAGTCACCAATTCTTCATCTAGAGTCCGATTCTTTAGATTGTTAATAATCCGCCGAACATCAGCCATAGACTTCTTACTAATCTCTTGCACTTCCTGCAGTTCTTTTTCAGCCTTGTCGTAGGCTTCCATCTGTAAAAACTGCTGAGCCAGCTCCGCCTTAACACTGAGCATGGCAGGTATGCCCTAGACTCATCATGTAAGTCTCTACCAATCCGATTACGCTCATTTTCTGCTAGAAAAAGATTCAGCTGGGCATTTTGTTTAACCTTTTCTTCCTTGATCCGCTCTGTCATTTGAATCCGATGGAGACCAAAAGTCAATCCATCCGAAAAGAGAAAGGTTACAACAAAGAAGAGTAGCTCATGCTGGACCAACATTCCTAAGTAATTAGTCATCACAATAATGGGCTGCAAGGCGATAAAGGTTAAAACGCCAGGATTTAAAAGAAATATCATCTAGTTCGTAAATAAGCAGATTAGATAGATAAAAATGTACCAAGTAAACCCTCCATTTAACCAGACAGAACTATAATATATGTAAGCAACCAGGAGCCACCAAGACTGGATAAGGCGATGGTTACTTAACAAGACCACATAGTAAGCCGCAACAAAAATAGCTGTCCAAAGCAAGAGGAAAAAGCAGGTATTCCCCACTAATCACTCCCCGCCACTGGAAAAATGATAAAGACCAGAGCAATATGAAACATATAGTGGACTTGTTTAAGTTTTTCCCACATGGTTTTATTTTACCTCAATTCGCTTTTTGAGTTGTCGCACAAGAATGCTAACCAAAACCGTATAAATCAGAACAATCAAAGCTGCCTTGCCATTGAACTGATGATGTTCTGAGATGAAGACCGATGCATCAGTTGATAACTTGGCATTAGCTTACCGATTGACTGGAGCTCATTTTGGGAACATGGTCAGAGGGAACCATAGACCACCCAGAACAGCCAGAGCCATATAGACGATATTGCCCACTACAGACATAAGCTGAGCACTTGGCGAGAGGCTGACCAACACACCCATGGCAATAAAGACCACACTTCCCTACCAGAAGTATCAAGGCAATAAGAAGCCAGTCCACCATTGGCAGATTAACCCCAGGAACAAAATGCCCAATCAGAAGACTACGATTATGAAAGCATAAAGTCAGCAGCGTACTGCAAAGTTTTGATATATAGTATTTTACCATAGAAATCGGTGAATGCTGAATCATTTTTGCCAGTTATTATTTTTATCAGACTGCAAAGTGCTTGGAATACTAAAGAAGGCACTAGACATGATACTAAAAACAGTCATTGAAAAGAGATATGCCTGCAGTACACTAGCTGGTGCATTTCCCTGACATCATACCAGAAAATATTAAGTAAAAACACTGGGTAAGCCGATGAGACAGTAAATAATAGGCTGCTTGTCGCTTCATCAAAATTAGCTCAATCTTCATTAAACTAGTCATATATTTGCATGATAGATCTCCTTTTTACTCTTTGCGTTGTCTCAAAAATACTATCCAAGAGGGTACGGTTACGTACTTCAATCTTTTTCGATTGTACAGCCGTGTTCCTGCAGGACTTGCCAGACTTGACCAGCATCTCTAGTAGCAAAAGATAAAGCCTTTTGCTTGATTTTCTATATCAGTCACATTATCCAGCTTTTTCCAGCACAGACTGATAAGTCAGTGGCAAGAGTAAAGTGTTTTCCTGTTCCTCACTACGCATGGCATACGGCGTCGTATCTCGAATTAGTTCTCCCTTATGCTAGCACCAAAATACGATCCGCTGTATGCTCCACTTCTTCGATATAGTGAGAAGAATAAACAATAGTTACACCATTTTTCTTTAGTTCATCCACAACTTCCCAAAAAATGCTGTCTTGTAGAAAGTATCCATAGCAGAAGTTGGTTCATCTAAAAGAGTATCTTCGGACGCCCGATAAGAGCTAAAACAAAAGAAAGTAACCGTTTTTGTCCACCAGACAATTTACTAGCCCAACTGTTCTTTTGCTTATCCGTAAATTTCAACAGAACATCAATTTCCTGATTGCTCAGACTATTTGGGTACAGACTTTGGAAAAAGTTTAATAGTTCATTTACCTTCAAATCTGCCACGACTGTGTTTTTCTTGTGGCAAAATAGCAACTTCCTGTTTCAATTGATTATTTGTCGGCTGCAAACTCTGAATCCTGACCTGTCCACCTGTAAGAAACTTATCGCCCAACAAGCAATCCATTAGTGTCGTTTTCCCAGCTCCATTTGGACCAATCAACGCCACACATTCTCCATCGTTAATTGTAAAAGAAATATTTTTTCAAAAATTTCTTTCCCACGAATCTCTTTGGACAAATCCTTTACTTCAATCAAATTCATCTTTTTCCTCCTTGATAAGTACATACATAAAGACTGAGCAACCAAGATTGCAAAGACACTCCAAAAATAGTGTAAAAATACCAGTGGTCCTAATCCTACTTCCAAAGAACAAGCCGTACAGAATACTCGTTGTCAGTCTTCATCAAGATATTACATTATAATGACCAATTCTCATTGATTGCTGAATCACTAAAATATAGAGGTTGAACATCATTATCATAAGCAACAAAAGAATCAAACATCTTTTTCATAAACCAGCTACCTTTCCTTTTGATAATTCTATTATATATTTTTGTCCAAAAATTCCAACTAGATGATTTTGTCATCGTTTCACATGACAAATGTCACAAAAAAGACGACTCGGTTGAGTCGCCTTTCAATGATTCTTTGATTTTATTCAACACTAAAAAGATATGGATAAACTGGTTTGTCCACCTTTATGGATTTCACTTCTACATCTTCAAATTTTTCAGTAATATCTTGAGCCAATTCATTGGCCAAGTCTTCATTACCATCTTCTCCGATATAAATCGTCACAATTTCGCTGTCTGTATCTAACATTTTTACTGAATGTTTCATTCAATGTTGTCAACATATCCGGATTAGACTTTATAACAATTTTTTCCATCTACCATACCAAGATAATCATTTTCATGGATGTCAAGACCGTCAATCGTTGTATCACGAACAGCACTTGTTACACTACCACTTACAACATCTGTAAGAGCAGCTGTCATTCGGTCATGGTTTTCCTCAATAGATTTACTTGAATCAAAAGCCAGTAGGCTTGTTAAACCTTGCGGAATCGTTCTTGTTTCTATTACTGCAGCAGGTTGTTCAATTACCCTCAGCTGCCGATTGTGCCGCCATGAAAATATTCTTATTGTTTGGCAGGATAATGATGTGGCGAGCATTGACCTGTTCAACTGCCCTAATAAAAATCTTCTGTCGAAGGATTCATTGTTTGACCACCGGAGATGATAGTCTACTCCCTGCCTTAAAGATTTCTGCCAAACCTTCACCAGCCACAACTGCAATAACAGCATATTCCTTTTCTTCAGCAGCTTGCTTGTTCTCACGCTCTTCCTTTTCAACTTGTGCATCATGTTGATTGCGCATATTATCTACTTTGACTTTGACAAGACTTCCATATTTCAAGCCTTCTTGCATGACTAAGCCTGGATCTTCTGTGTGGACATGAACCTTTACAATTTCATCATCATTGACGACAAAGGGTGAATCCCCAATTCATTCAAATAATTGCGAAATTCATCATAATCAAATTCTTTTTACATACGTTGGACCTTTTTCAAAGCCACCATGATTTCAGTACAATAACCGAATTTGATGTCTTCTGTCGCCACATGACTCGCTACTGACTTATGATGCTCTGCATTAATCATTTCCGTCATCGTCGCAGGCGTTGCCTGAAACTCTTCGGATGCAATGTATTCACCTGTCAACGCTGCCAAAAAGCCTTCGTAGATGAACACCAAACCTTGACCACCAGAGTCCACAACTCCCACTTCCTTTAAGACCGGAAGCATATCTGGTGTTTTCGCAAGAGCTATCTTAGCACTCTCAGAGCTGCCTTCATCACCTCAACAGCATCGTCTGTTTCTTCTGCTTTTTCTAGCACCGATTGCAGCCCCGCGAGAAACAGTTAAAATCGTTCCTTCAACAGGCTTCATCACAGCTTTGTAGACCACTTCAACTCCAGACTGAAAAGCAAGAGCTAAATCTTGTCCTGTTAATTCTTCCTTTTCTTTTCACACTTTGAGAGAAACCACGGAAAAAGCTGTGAGTAATAACACCAGAATTCCCACGCGCCCCCATCAAGAGACCTTTAGCAAAAAAATTCCAGCCACTTCACCAACAGTAGAAGCAGATTTATCTGCAACTTCCTTTACTCCATTTTCAATGGTCATTCCCATATTGGTACCTGTGTCACCATCCGGCACAGGGAAAAACATTTAAAGAATTGACATATTCAGCCTGTTTATTCAAAACGAGTAGATGCAGACTGCACCATTTCTTGAAATAAACTAGTAGTAATATTTGACACGATTATTCTCCTACAACTTTAATATTTTGGATATAGACATTTACTGTTTCAGCAGTAATTCCAAGCTGATTCTCAAGACTGAATTTCACACGCTCTTGAATATTTTTAGACACTTCACTTATCTTAGTACCATAGCTCAAAAACTGTATACACATCAACAGCAATGCTTCCTTCTTCCGTTGTTTTTACTACAACACCTTTTGCATAATTTTCCTTGCCTAATAAAAGCTTGGAAATTATCTTTTAATAGCATTTTTACTGGCCATTCCGACTACACTAAAAATTTCAGTTGCCGCTCCGCCAACAATTGTCATCAATAACATCATCTGTCAGCTCAATTTGACCATCTTTTGTATTGATTTTTACAGTCATAATTTCTACCTCAAAAAGTATTTTTATAGTTTATTTTACCATATTTTACGCGGACTGTACAAGAGAAGTAGATATTTAAAAGGATTCAGTCAACTTTTATCGAAAAAGAGATATTCATAACCTGCTATTTCAGACAAAAAGAAAATGAACCTCTCAAAAGGCTCATCCTTTCGTTAATTAAACGCGTTCAACTTTGCCAGATTTAGGGGCGCGTGCTGAAGCCCAAACTTTCTTAGGTTTACCATCAACTAAGATTGTCACCTTTTGAAGATTTGGTTTCACAGTACGTTTTGTTTGGTTCATTGCGTGAGAGCGGTTGTTTCCTGATACAGTTTTACGACCTGTAAAGTAACATACTTTTGCCATTTATACTTGTCCTCCTGATTAGTTTCACGGGCTTTATACCACATACCGTAAAATTTTATCACAATTTTTTTAAGATTTTGCAAGACTATTTTTCCTATATTTCAAAAATTCAAGTAGATCAATGACTTTTTAAATTTTAAACATAAATAATTCCTAACCGACCAAAAGATACATCTCCTTTTACATAAAAAGTCTTATCTTTCTCATTGATATTACGAGGATTCGTCACTGTGCCAAAAGCATTATCCACATCTAACTCTACACGCCAATTACTTGGTACATATAATGTAGCATTTCCAAAAGATACATCAATATCAAAAGTTGCAGAGTTTCCTTTAATGGTAGCATTGTCAAAATAAATCGTAGCATTCCCAAAAGCACAATCTAGTGTTTCATAAGTAAAATCATCCGAATTGATATGCGTGTACCACTCCCAAAATTGATGTCTCCATTTATGACACGACGAGCATTTTGACCATGATAAATACCCCAAATTCGTTTTGGCTTGAAAAATCAACCCAATTCCAATAGAAGCCAGAATACCTGCTAAGAAAATTGTTCCAGATGAAATTGGCAAAAAGTGATAACTACTATTTGCAACGATTAGGGAAATAATGGCTAAAATAACCCCGCCAGATAAATTTCCTCTCAAAAAAATTTTCAAGTGCAAAGTAAGCAAAAACCAGCACAACAAGCAGTGGCCAAAAATTGAAGCGAATAGATGGAATACCAAAATTCCCTTGCAACAGTATCCAACCAGCCAGTACTAAAAGCCCCTACTCCAAATAATGTTTTTCTCATAATATTTACCTCATTTCACCCTAATTTTTCTTTTAAGAATTGAAAATAATGCCTAGATACATGTACTTGCTTATGGGTATCATAGAAGCGAATACTGCTCGTTCCTGAAAAAGACTTTTCTAATGAATAGATTGCTTTAATATTTGTAATCGTTGATTTAGAAATACGACAGAAATATCGTGCAGGCATTCTTCCAACTCATACAATTTTAGTTTGACTTCATAAGCATTATTCGAGCATGCGCAAAATTTTTATTTCCATCCGTTTCAAAGAAAAGGATATCTGCTAAATCAACATAATATTCGCTCGTATCTTTGTAAAAAGAATGGACGGTTTGGCAACTTCTTCCAAGGAACGCTGAATACGCTCTATCTGCTCATCAAAGCGAGGCGCCTTAATGACAATTTCTGCTTCTTCCAAATTAGAATCTAGTTCTACTGAATTTTTCATAAACGCTCCTCTCACTTTTCTTTAATTCATTATACCAATTGTCATATGAAATTCAAGCGATTTTTCAGTAAGTGGTTCATTTGGACAGGTAGTGGTTACGAGATCTGAATAAGATACTTACGTTTCATAAATTGACTAGATTCTATTGCTTTTTTACACAATCACATTTTATAGACAATAAACAAAAAGACCTTCAATATAATGAAGACCTTCAATAGTGCCGATTATAGGGCTTGAACCTACGACCTACGCGTTACGAGTGCGTTGCTCTACCAACTGAGCTAAATCGGCGATTGCTACCTCCTTATTCTACCATGTTGACTTGTTTTTGTCAAGCAAAAATTTTACAACTTCTTAATCCAAATCAGACAAGGCCTACTTTTATCCCAAAGATATAGAAAAAATCCCGCCGTAGCGAGATTTTTCTATAACCTAATTAAGCTTTACCTTCTGAACCGAATACGTCGATACGTTCTTCAACAGCTTCTGTAATTGCTTCGAAACCTGGTTTCAAGAATTTACGTGGGTCAAAGAGTTTCTTCTTATCGTATTCTGCTTCGTTTGCTTCGTATTCAGCAGCAAATTTACGAGTAGCTTTTAGCAAAAGCAATTTGACACTCAGTATTTACGTTGACTTTTTGCCACCCAATTTGATAGCTGCTTGGATTTGATCATCTGGAATACCTGAGCCACCATGCAATACGATTGGGAAGCCTGGAACAGCTTCTGTCAATTTTTGCAAGTGATCAAGGTGAAGACCTTTTCCAGTTAGCTGGATATGGTCCATGAATGTTACCGATACCTGCTGCAAGGAAGTCGATACCAGTTGCAACCATAGCTTTAGCATCTTCGATTGGTGCCAATTCACCATCACCGATGATACCATCTTCTTCACCACCGATTGTACCAACTTCAGCTTCCACTGATACTCCATTTGCATGCGCAAATTCAACCACTCTACGAGCTTTTTCAAGGTTTTCTTCAACTGGAAGATGAGAACCATCAAACATAACTGAAGTGTAACCAACTTTGATACATTCAAGCGCATCTTCATAATGACCATGGTCAAGGTGAATAGCAACTGGTACAGTAATTCCATTGATTCTACAAGGCTTTCAATGAGGAGTTTACATACTTTATAACCACCCATATACTTAGCTGCACCCATAGAAGTTTGGATAAGTACTGGAGCTTGTTTAGCTTCTGCTGCACGCAAGATAGCTTGAGTCCACTCAAGGTTGTTTGTGTTAAATCCACCAACTGCGTAACCATTATCACGAGCTGCTTGGACAAATTTTTCTGCTGAAACGATTGCCATTTTATCAGGCCTCCTGTATATTTTTATGGGTTCCCCCACTTACATTGTTTATTTTATCACTTTTCAGATACCAGTGTTTCCTAATTTTTAAGCGTTTTCTCTTATAAAAACAAAAATTTCCTGCCTCACAGTTCAAAAATGATAAAACAAAAAAACTGACCGAAAGCCAGCTTATCTCATGCGGAGAGGGACTTGAACCCTCGACCTAAAGCGGTCTGGGATCCTAGTCCTGCGCGTCTGCCAATTCCCGCCATCCCGCGATTGAGTACTTTACTAGTATAACAGGACAGCTAAGGCTTGTCAAGAAAATTTTTGACTTTATTTCAAAAAATCAACTTTCTACTCAAGCAGCAAGACTGGGAAATCTAAGCGAAAAATAAAACTAAGACAGGAACACAGAAAACTCAGTGCTTCTGAGTCGCAACAAAAGACAGCCACAGTTTGGTCGGGATCGTATTTTTCAAAGTCAATAGTGTAGTCCGATGAAGCTCACCTGTTTCTTCTGCCTGCCAAATCCTCTGCCAAGCATGAAGAACCGCTTGAGAATCCTCCTTATCCGCTTCAAACACTTGATAGGTCTGCTCAGAGGTATCAAAATCATAGAGTTCCCCATCTGTCAAACGGCAGATGGAGAGACTATAGTCTCCTTTGTAATCACTAGCATAATCATGATAGACAGCATAGACTGGTTCCCCTTGGGCAAAAGCTTCTTTCACAGCCCCCTCTTGTTCCTGCCAGAGAGCTTGGATTTTTTCTATACAATGCTCGTCTTGAAAATTATTAGTACGAATACTAGCTAAAATGTTTAGAAACATCTTCTTCCCTCCTTTTGTTTTTCATTATAACATTTCTCTAAAAAATCGCTTATCCTAGAAAAAGCAAGTCTATCTCTCCTGGCTCTTCCACTGCTGTGACAAAGGCCGTATAAAGACCTTCAGGTCGGTTCGGGCAGCTGGAAAGATCTGGGTGATACTGACAGGCCACAAAGAATTTGTTTTCTGGGATTTCCACTATTTTCGACCAAAGCGATTTGTCTGGTAAAACTCCAGAAAATACAAATCCGGCTGCCTCAAACTGCTCGCGGAAAGCATTGTTAAACTCATAGCGATGGCGATGACGACGTTGCACGATTTCTTGATAGTCATAATCTGCCGCTACTTTAGAATTGCGCTTAAGTTTAGAAGGATAGAGCCCCAGTCTCAGCGTTCCACCCAAGTCTTCGACATCAATCTGATCACGCATGAGGTCAATGATTGGATACGATGTGTCTGGATTAAGCTCCGCTGAGCTGGCATCTGCCAGGCCTAGGACGTGATGGGCGAATTCGACACAGGTTAACTGCATACCCAAGCAAATGCCCAACATGGGCACATCCTGCTCACGCGCATAGAGGATTGCCTGAATTTTTACCCTCAGTTCCTCTCTGACCAAAACCAGCTTATCTCATGCGGAGAGAGGGACTTGAACCATCACGACCTAAAGCGGTCACAGGATCCTTAGTCCTGCGCGTCTGCCAATTCCACCATCCCCGCGATTGAATACTTTACTAATATAACAGGACAGCTAAGGCTTGTCAAGAAAATTTTTGAAAAAGTGAAGCATCAATCAACAATCCTAAATGTTTATGTTAGGTAACATTATTAAAAAGAACTTGAATGATAGTCCATTTTCATGTACAAAAGAAATTTCTATGAAACTTAGTAGCCATAGAAATTTCTTGTACTTATTTTTACATGATTTTTCATAGTTATCTTGTGCTTTTTATTAGAAGCTTCTTTTTCTTTCAGTCATTTCTTTTTAGCACTTTTCGTATTCTTTGGTCGTCACAATTTTATCTTGCAACAACATATTTAAAAGTAGTTGCTTGAACCACACTTAATTCCTACTAGAGAATATGAACGGCTAAACGGAACTGTCTTTGTCACAGATGGTGTTCCTCCAAGAGAAAGATTTGGCATTGTCAACCCACTATCAATTAACCACGCCTGCGCTTCAGCATATTTCTCATAACGCTTCGTCTCATTGGTTTCAGCATTTGCTTCCTCAAGCATTGTAGTATAGGTATCCAAACCAACAGTTTTTATCTTATCGTTCTCTTGACCAGGTTCCAAGCCAAAAGTTCTTCAAACTACCACCATTTTTTTGTATTCAAGGTATCTAGATAAGTTGATGGATCTTGATAGTCCCCTGACCATCCGCCATTGTATAAATCATAATCTTTTTGAGCAGCAGTATTAGCAAAGTAGCCAATGTTGTTCAGTTCATCTGAACTCATTTGTTGAATATCAATGACAACATTCTCTTTTCCTAAAAACAGACTCAACAGATTGTTTCATAGAACTTTCCCATTGAACACCAATTTTACTTGTCTGATCAGCCGGTACATCCAAATGAATTGGGAACTGAACTCCTTTAGCTTGCAACTCTGCTTTTGCTTGTGCAAATTTTGCTTTTGCCTTTGCTGGATTGTAGTAAGCATCCTGTGCATCAGCCAAATTCATATCAGACCATTCTGAACCGTACTTTCACCAATTTGGAAGATACGAGATCCCCAAATGTTTTATCACCAATTGAAACAAACGTTGGTGGAACAAGTGTATTCCGCAATACTTTTGTCGCTCCATCTTTCCCATTGCTTTGCGCACCATAAGACGTTCGATTGTAGGCGAAATTGATTGCTTGACGAAATGCTTTAGTGAGTACTGCCTCCTGTGTTGCAGTTTTTTGTGCATCTGTTTTCTTAGATGTATGGTGATAGGACTGACGATTTAAGTTAAAGTTATAATAATAACTGGTCGCATCTTGTAAACTATAGATGATATTGTTATTATACTGTTTCTTAACAGAAGCAAAACTAGAACTATTTGGATAAAGACGGGCTGCACTATAAGCACCCTCAGTAAAGTTTCGAATAAGCGCTTCTTGGTCCGATCCATCATAATATGTCAACTTTATATTGTCTAAATGAACATTCTTTTTGTCATAATAATGAGGATTTTTTGCAAATTCCATAGAGGATTTAGCCGTCAAAGACTTCAGCAGATATGGACCGTTGTAAAGAATGCTACTCGGTTTTACAGAACCAAAAATTCTTTCCTTGGGATTTTTAAGAAGGCTGCATTGACTGGGAAGAGGATGTTATTGGTTGTTTTTGAATTCCAATAAGTTTCTGCACGACTCAGAGTATACTGTACTGTATAATCATCAATAGCTTTTACACCTACCTTTGAAAAATCTTTTGTCTCCCCTTTGATATACGCATCTAATCCTTTGACAGAGTCTTGTACAAGGTAAAGAGCTTCAGTTTTGTTATCTGCAGCATATTTCAAACCAGTTACAAAGTCTTGTGCTTTTACACCTGCGTACTCTTCGCCTTCTGATGTGTACCATTTCGCGTCTTTACGTAATTTATACGTATACGTCAAACCATCTTTGGAGACTGTCCATGACTTATGAAGTGCTGGAACTAAGTTCCCGTATCGGTCATTTTCTAATAATCCATCAACTAAAATTGGTAACAACATCTGATGTTGTTGCTCGATTCGCCATCAAATAATTCAGCGTATCTGGATCTTGTGTATACACATATGAATATGTCGATGTGCTAGAGCTTGACTTGCCACAACCAGACAATAAAATTCCAGCACTTAGTACAATTCCCGTTGCAATAATCCATTTTGATGATTTCATAGATAAAACCTCCTCTAATGTCACATCTTATTACATTGCATATTATACCGAAATGTTTTCAAAAAGTAAAGACCTTGCTTAAGAAGGATGGGGTATTTATTCAAAAACAGTCTTTTTATATACTATTTTTCTAAAAACAAGCTACCCAATGCATAAAAATAAACATCCCCATTTTCATCTTAAAACCCGAACCGAATAAACATTCTTAGGTGTTAAAAATAAAACATTTTCTTCGTTAAAAAGTAATAATCACCAACTTCCCTCAACTAAATATTGAACCTATTATACACTATTTTTCATATAATTTCAAGAAAAATTTACGAATTTTTTAGAAAATTTTTGCAAACATTCCATAAAAACTCATCTTAAAGAAAAATTCTTTAAAATGAGTCACTTCTCTATAAATATAAAATCGCAATGGTTAGTAAACTAGCCCGCAAGTCCGATTCCCCAGAAAAAGAAATCAACTTTCCATTCACTCCAAGCTTGCCCATGACCCTGATAAGCCACCCAGTTCAAAATGATGATGAACTGGTGTCATCCGAAAAATCCGTTTGCCTCCAGTCAATTTGAAATAAGAAACCTGCATCATAACTGAAGTTGTCTCAAAAGACATAGACAATCCCAATGATAAGAGCGTCCATTCTTGGTGAAGTGCTATCGAAATTGCTGCTAACATACCACCAAGAGCCAAACTTCCACATCTCCATAAAAATCTTGGCTGGTTTATGATTGAAAATAAAGAATGCAAAGCAGGCCACCAATCATACTCAAAATAACAATTAAAATATCAAAACGATGTTGAACTGTCGCAATGACTGCATAAGCTGCTAAACTGATTGTAACAGAAATACTAGCCAACCCATCAATGCCATCTGTCAAATTGACTGCGTTGGAAAAGCCAACCAACCAAAAGAGAGTAAAAGCAATATAAAGATAGCCTAAATAAGTGAAACCAAAAAAACATTGAGTAAATCTCCCCCACCGTGGGTATCAAAAAAAGTAAAAACAATGCCACCAATAATTTTGAAGGGCTAGTTTCTGCTTGGGATTTAAACCTTCATTTATTTTACGAAAAACCTTTAAAAATCATCCAAGAAACCAACGATACCATACAAAACCAGAATAAATAGTATCATCAAGGCAGCACTGAAAGTTCTTTAGAAATAGAGCTATCACAAAAACTAGATAAAACAGAGGCTACCAAAAATACAGTTCCTCCCATAGTAGGCGTTCCAGCTTTTGCTTGGTGCTGTTTCACATCTTCGTGCATTTGTTGTCCAGAAATATGAGCTTTGTGATAAAACGAATAAATGCAGGTATCCCAACTAAAGTTAGAATAAAAGTCACAATACCTGCAATGATAGCTTGTAACATGCTAATCTCCTAAAAGTAATTGTTATTTCTTTTTATTTTTGGTGATGCATTGGTCTTGACACTTTGAGCTACAACTTTCGAGCCTTTTTCCTTTGATATGTACTTTTATACCTAACCATTTTACAAATATTGTAGCATTCTTCTTCGTCCAGCCATACATATCAGGCATTTCCGTAAAATCATCAGTTAGGATAAGTTTGCTGATTAGATTTTCAGGATTTCATCTGTTTTCACAGAAATTTTTCTTAATATTCTTACCAGTTCCCAGAACAATAGGTTGCACAAGGTTGCGTCGCAATTCATCAGCCAAATCACCAGGACTAGTATTCTTAGCGGAAGGCATTTTATAAGTCAATTCTTTTGAAACAGATTTTAGAACGGGAGATTGTGTCGTCCAAGTTCAGCGTATCTTTCATCGCTGCAGCCTCTTCCAATACAGGGTTAACCACTTCTTTCCAGAAAATGGGTTGGAAAAGATTCTGAAGGTTGCTTCAGAGTTACATACATGATGAAATCAGGATTTTCAGCAGGTGTCATGGCTACAACAGAATGAGATATAATCATTTGCACCTGTCAAATAACCACTTCCGTTCTCTCCTGCAATTTGTGCTGTACCTGATTTAACCGCTACATTTTTGGTTTGGCACTTTGATAATAGGACCGCCTTCTGTCTTACTATATGGGGTTCCATAAATAGGATCCCAGTGCCAACACTCACCATATAGTTTCTGGTTGATTTGGCAGCCTCTTTTGAAACAGGACGTCCTACAATCTCTGTAGAACTCTTTTCGTGCACGACCACTTTTTCGAGTCATAGATCGCACTGATAAATTTTTGACTCAACCATCACACCATCATTGGCTATGGAAGAAAAAGCACGTAACATTTGTGCTTGGGTAACCGAAATCCCTTTGACCAAAGGCGCTCATTGCATAAGTTACGATATTATCTGCTGGAAGGCCACCATAATCTTCATAGTTCATCCCCAAAACGTGTGGGTAATCCAAATTTGAATTTGCTAAGGTAATCTAACCATTTTTCATCACCCATTTTTTTCTAAGGAAGCCATTCCAACGTTACTAGACAGAGCAAAACCTTGAGCATAGGTCAACGTCTGACCTTCAGAAAGCCCCATGTTGACATTCCAGTCACGAATTGTTACATCCGCAATTTGTAAGCCGCTATTATTATACGTTTCATTTGCTGGAAAAGTCTTGTTATCTATTGCTGCAGCAAGCGTCATGACCTTCATCGTTGAGCCTGGCTCATATTGATTCTGATAGAGAGCACTAGACCAAGCAAAATCTTTTGTCAAATCTTGCTTCGTATCAGCATCAAAACTTGGACGTTGCGTCGTTGCAAGGATTTCTCCAGTTTTTTTGCGCTCACTAGTGTGGCACTGGCAGAACTCCTTTCGCTTTTTCTAGAAAAGCATTCATACGTGTTTCAAGAAAAGACTGCAAATCTGATGATAGGGTTGTATAAACATCTTTTCCATCTTGTGTTTTCCTTGAAACCTTGTCAGATCAGTACGATATTTCCATTTTTATCTTTTTCATAGGTGATGACACCATTTGATCCAGCTAATGTCTTGTTTAAAGCAGCTTCTAAACCTGTCGTACCAACAAGCATTTTGCTGCCATCTTTATTTTCCTGAAGCTGTGCTAATCCAATAAATACAGAAGCAAAATTTCCATTTTTATAACTTCGATTCGGACTGGTAGTAAAATCAACACCTTTTTACTTTCGCTTTAATTCTTCACGAATGGTGTTCATATTACTATAACTGATTCCATTTCCTTGAGAACCAAACGAAACTTGTTGCAATCGAGATAGCTGTTTCTTGACATAGTCCTTGTCTATGCCGAGATATTTATTGAATACTTCAGCTACTTTTGTTATATTGAGATTCTTCTATACAGAATCTCTCCAGTTGCTGACTTATATTTCTTGTCAATAACTGCATAAACATTATAAGAGGTCGCATCTTCGGCTATCGGTAAACCATTACGATCATAAATCGTGCCACGCTTTTGCAGGTACAATCCGTGTTATTTGATGCACTGCTTGCTTGTTCAGCCAAATTCACACAAACTTCTTTCCTGTTCCAATAATAATGGCAAAATTAATCAGAAAAACAAAAAGACAAAAACCGTCAAAACGCTTAGGGCTTTTCCCTACTCGTCTACGGTTATAACTAGGATGCCTCCGATTTTTCAAAGCATGATTTAAAAATTCGTCTTCTGAGTCCATTCATGCTTTATTCCGCCGTTCTGATATTTTCATTATTCTGAGTCATTTCTTGCGAACTCGCTAATTTTTGATAAGCGTTCACTACGAATCAATTCGTTTTACTTCTTGTTTAGCATCATCTAGTTCTGTGCGCTTTGCTTCGATTTTTGAATTGACAGTTGTTAAATCGCGCTGCACTTGCAATAATTTTGTTTGCATAAAGACAACACTGGTTGCTAAGATAACCGCTGTCAAGACTATCGCTCCATAAAATGCTTTCTCAACACGAGAAAGATTTTTGAATTCGTGCCTGAAGTATCTGGCCAGTTGTTCTTGTTCTAGCTGCCATCTCAATCCTCACTTATGTACTTTTTGTGCCACGCAGCTTAGCTGAATGTGATCGATTATTTTTATTTAATTCGTCTTGACTTGGTAAAAATAGGGTTTTCGAGTGACCAATTTCATTTTAGGCTGTAATTCCTCTGGAATAAACGGCAAACCTTTGGTACTTCTACTGATGAGGCTACTTTAAAAAGCTGCTTGGCTAAGCGATCCTCCAACGAATGAAATGTAATCACCGAAATACGCCCATCAACCGCCAACAAATCCATAGCTTGTTGAATGGACTCATCTGCCGCTCCCAACTCATCATTAACTTCGATGCGAATGGCTTGAAAAATCTGTTTAGCAGGATGCCCTTTTTCAATTCCTTAGCAGGCTTAACAGATTTGATAATCTCTGCTAACTCCGTAGTGGTCTCAATCGGTTTCTTTTTCACGCATTTGCTCAATTTTCCGAGCAACTTGCTTTGAAAAATTTATCTTCTCCGTACTTGAAGAAAATCCGCACCAAATCATGATAGCTGTATTGATTGACTACTGCATAAGCTGTCAACTTTGCATCCTGATTCATCCGCATGTCAAGTGGAGCATCCTGTTTATAGGAAAACCCACGCTTGCGCTCATCCAATTGCGGACTAGAAACCCCTAAATCATAACAAATGCCATCAATTTCTTCAACACCTAGCTCATGCAAACGCTCCTTTAAATGACGAAAATTATCATTAATAAAGGTCACCATTCCTTGCTCAACGTACGATGCCAAACGTTTTTCGAGCATGCTCAATAACGGTCCAATCTTGATCAAATGCATATAGATGACCGTTTTTCTCTAGTTTACTTAAAAGGTATTCACTATGCCCTGCTCCGCCTAAAGTTGCATCAACATAAACACCATTTGGCTTTATACCAAGTTGATCAATAGCTTCGATGCAGAAGAACTGTTACATGATGAAATTCATTTTGTCATATCTTTACTATTATACCACAAAGATTTAAAAAGACTTTTTGGAATCATGTAAAGTTTTTGTCAATGATACTTGACATGTTAAACAAAGAGATACTTATAATGAAACTACAAAAGTCGCTTATATTTGACACTTTGCTGAGAGAAATACATGAATCAAGTAAAGAATGTCGAAAAATCTAGGGCCTCTGCAACTAGACCTTGCTAAACAAATTGGTGTTTCGCGACAAACAATCAACATGATTGAAAACAATACATGCAATCCCACACTAGATCTTTGTATCCATCTAGCACTAGCTTTGGAAACAGACCTAAACACACTTTTTGGAATCAAGAACACTTCTAAGAAAAGAAAGGGTAAATTCAATGAAACTTCAACAATATAAAAATACTCTTACCTCTCTTAGCAATCCTTCTCGTCATTGCTTTCACTTATTCTTCACCTTGACAGATGCATTGCTATTTTGGATAGATGTGGCAGTGATTGCTTCTTGCATCGGTCAAAAACTTTTTAAAGAAGAACTAAACTCTTGCGCCTTCCCTCTCGTCTTTTAAACGTCTTTATGGTAAAATAAAATCATTATTTCTATGAAAGAAGATACGAATGTCACATTTTTTTATCAAGATTATCTCCTGCTAGGCGTATTTTTATTGAGTTTCGCCCTTGTGATTGTAGTGGGATCTCTTCTTTTAAATCTGCCTTTTTATGCAGATAGCGACTTCCAAAGCTAATTATTTTGACCACTATTTACTTCAGTTTCAATGGTCTGTGTGACTGGGCTTTTTACACAGGCAGTCGCTGATACCCACAATATTTTGAGCAGATTATCTGTAGCTGCTCATTCAGATTGGAGGCTTAGGGTTAATTAGCTTTATCGGGCTGATTTATGTACGTTCCAATCAAAAACTTAGTTTTTCCAATCGTACTACTTTGCAAGAAAGTCTTAGTCGAGATGAAACAAATTCTATTCGCGACTTCCTTCGCTCCATCTTTCTCATTACTTTTTAGTATTGAATTACTCAGAGCCTTGATTCTCAGTTTTCGTTTTTGTCCCTCTCTTAGGATGGGGAAAAGGACTTCTAACTTCAATTTTTCTTGCTATCTCTGCTTTCTGTAACGCTGGATTTGATAATTTAGGTAGTACTAGTTTGTTATCATATAAAACAGATACCTTAGTTAATTTTAACCATCGCTGCCTTGATTATTATGGGCGGCTTGGGTTTTTCAGTCTGGTTTGACTTAAAAACAAATATACAAGCAAAAGGACGTAAACGAAACTACGTTTTCATACAAAATTAGTTCTTGCTTTAACAGCTATTATCTTAATCAGTGGAACTTGTTTGACATTTCTGACTGAATTTCAAAATACAGCTACTATCGGTCAGCTGCCTTTCGGAAAAAAGTGTTAGTCAGCTTCTTTCAAACCGTCACCATGCGGACAGCTGGTTTTGCAACGATTGACTATACACAAGCTCGCCCAGTTACATTACTTCTTTATATCATTCAAATGTTTCTAGGTGGTGCTCCTGGAGGAACGGCCGGAGGATTGAAAATTACCACTTTTTGGTTGTGTTAGCCTTTGCTCGAACGAAATTCTTGGTTTGCCCATACTAATTTTTGGGCATCATACGTTTTCTCCCTCTACCATTCAAAAAGCCTTTAGTGTCTTAATTGTCTTCACCACAACCTTTTATTCTTGGTTTGACTTTTTGACAATGGTCGCTGATAAGGGCATCGTTTTATTTACTTAATGTTTGAAGCCATGTCTGCTCTTGGAGACAGTAGGCGTGACTGCCAATCTAACACCTACTTTAAATCATGCTGCTTTAACAGTGATTATGTTTTTGATGTTTATCGGACGAATTGGACCACTGACCTTGATTGTCAGTCTCTCAATCGAAAAACCGAAGAAAAACGATACAATTAAATTTGCTAATGCAAATACTATTATTGGATAGGAAGGATTTTGTGGATAAACGAACAATTGGCATACTAGGTCTAGGGTTTTTCGGTCGCAGTATCATTAACACACTCCGCAAATATAATTGTGATATTATCGCTGTCGATGACCACCAAGATGTCATCAATCATTTTGAACCGATTTTGGCGCGAGGTGTCGTCGGTGATATTACAGACCACGATTTGTTGCAGGCTGCGGAATTGATACTTGTGATACAGTGGTTGTGGCTACAGGGAGACAATTTAGAATCAAGCGTCCTCGCCGTCATGCACTGTAAATCTTTAGGCGTTGAAAAGGTGATTGCCAAGGTGAAAAAGTAAGACAACCAGAAAAGTCTTGCTAAAAGTTGGAGCTGATCGCTGCATCTCCCCTGAGCGTGAGACCGGGATTTCGCTTTGCTAAAAATATGTTTTTGCACCAAGCCACGACGGATGTCATTGAATTAGATAAAAATGTCTCTATTATTGAATTTTATCCACCTCAGGCTTGGATTGGTAAAAATTGCACAATTAAAAACTTCGTCAGAATCATAAGCAACATCATTGGTTTTAGAAACTCCTGATGGTGTACTCAATATTGATACATCGCCTGACTATATCTTTTAAACAGGAATGAACTATTAATGGCTGTAATTGACAGTCAAACATTTGATCATTTTGAAGATATTACAAAAATAGATAAATAAAAATCGTCGAGTATCTCTCAGCGATTTTTGTTATCTTCATTAGGAATTTGGGTCGTCTAAACTTCTGCCATGTAGACCTTTTTCTCTTTGAACCTGACGGAGTTTTTTCTGGCGTGATATCGTTGCCTTCTTCATCCACAATTTTAATCCCTTCGATGTGATGACGAGAGACTACGACGATAACCTTCGATATATTCTTCACGTAGTTTAGCTTGTTCTACTTTTTCCTCCGGTGTCAGCCCAACTGTCTTTTTCTTTTTGGCCAGTTCATTGATTCGTTCAATTTTCTTCGGTTCCATAAGATTCACCTCTTATCATTTTGTATTGATTTGATTAAACTGTGCTACCCTTTTTAGCCTTTGTCATCAAAGCGACTAAAAGCGCTAAACGATTTGCTCGGATTGCTTCATCTTCTGCCATGACCATAGTGTTATCAAAAATGCATCAATGACCGGACTTAAAGCAAATAATTGTTCAATATTATCCCCAAGTCATCAGATAAAGTCAAGCGCTCGATTGCTGTATGAAGTTCTTTTTCCTCTTCATTTTCAAACAGACTTTCATCCACAACACTCACTGCTTCTGCTTTTTCTGCCAAATTAAAGACACGTGCCAAACTTTCAACTGCTGGTTTGAAAGAATTTTCTTGTGCTTTTTCTGCTAGAAGGGCCGCCACCTCGACCAAATCACGTACAACAAACGTCGAGCTGTTGAGCACAGCTGTCACGATATCTTTTGGAATATCGCTGTCTATCATTTTTTTCAATGCGCACGGAAGAAATCCAGTACCTGTTCTTTGTTACTATATGTGAGACTATCAAATTGCAGCGCATAGAGTTGATCTACCAATTCATCTAGAGGCAATGTGCCAGCCAGAACTTGTCCAAAAACACGCACAACGCTGTGTAGCCCTACGAAGAGCATAAGGGTCATTTGAACCACTTGGAATGAGTCCAACAGAGAAGAACGAAAGAATTGTGTCTATCTTGTCTGCAATGGCCAAAATTGCACCAACTTTTTGTATCTGGTAATTCACCATCACTAGCAGTCGGGAGATAATGCTCTCGAATAGCTCTAGCTACTGCTGTGTTTTCTCCTGCAAGTAGAGCATATTTTTCTCCCATGATACCTTGCAAATTCATCAAACTCTCCAACCATACCAGTCAATAAATCAAATTTGTAAATAGATGCGGCACGGGCTACATCTTTTGCTTCCCGAGTAGATAAGTGTGCTTTTTCTGCTAAAAAGAGCTGCGATCTTTGCTGTTCGTTCCATGTGCTCCGCTAATGAGCCAATTTTTCATGGAAAGTTACATGTTTTTAACTTGTCAACTAGGTCAGAAATAATCAATCGTTGATCTTCACGCCAGAAAAATTCTGCATCTTCTAACCGAGCCACTAAAAACTTTCTGATTTCCTTTGACGACATTTTCGAGGGTGTTCTGCATTTCCGTTGCGTACTGATACGAAATATGGAAGAAGCTTACCATTTTCATTGCGAACAACAAAAATAACGTTGATTAACCTTCATAGACGTAACAGGACTTCTTCCGGCACATCTAGTAACGATCGTCAAAACGCCCAATAAAAGCAGTTGGGTACTCAATCAAGTTCAGCACTTCATCTAGCAAATTTTCATCAATCTCCACATGAACATTGTGCATTCTCTCAATTTCTTTGATTTGATCCAAAATCATGTTTTTCCCGTTCCATTGGACTCGCAATGACAAAAACTTCGCGCAGATCTTCTTCGTAAGAATCTGCAGACTGAATCTTCACTTCATGACCTAGAAAACGATGACCCTGACTTGTCCGTCCACTTTCAATATCGAACAAATTCATCAAAAAGATTCATCATCCAATAACACGGTGAGGGTATGAACAGGGCGAATATACTCAAACGTATTGGTACCCCAATGCATATTGACCGGAAAACTCAGAGAGGTTAAGACATCAGTTACTCCATCAATTAATTCTTCAACAGGTTTTCCGATTTCTTGTTTGGTCACATAGACATATTCCTCACCTTTTACTTCACGAAAATGTGATATCTTCAACCGTCAAGCCTTTTCCACGAACAAAGCCTTGCGCAGCTTTCGTAAAATGACCATCTGCATCCAAAGCAATTTTCTTACTTGGTCCTTTGAAGTCTTCTGTTAGGTCTGTTTGCTTTTCACTTAGATTGGACACACGTACAGCCAAGCGACGAGGAGTGGGAAAACATTTCAATCTTATCGAATGTCAAACGATTGTCTGTTAAAAAGGCTGCCATTTTATCACGCAATTGTTTCGTGCTTGGTGTTACAACATAGGCAGGCATTTCTTCAAGCCCTAACTCAACCAATAAATTCTTCGTCATTTTTATTCCTCCTCAGCCAATAATTTCTTACGTGTTGCTTCGTCTAACAATGGATAGCCCTAGCTGTCTGCGTTTCTACAAAGGTTTTTAGCAACAATACGCGCTAAATTACGAATCCGAGTAATGTAACCCGCTCGCTCTGTCACAGAAACAGCTCCGCGAGCATCCAATAGATTAAAGGTGTGCGAACATTTTAAAAACATAATCGTAAGCAGGGGTGAACGAGTTATACTCTAAACAACGCTAGCCTCAGCTCAAAATGATCAAAAATTAGCCAACAGCAAAGCTTGATCACTCACTTCAAAACTGTATTTTGAATGTTCAAATTCTGGTTGACGGAAAATTTCTCCGTACTTAACTCCATCTGCCCATTCAATATCATAAACAGAATCCACTTCTTGAATATAAGATGCCAAACGTTCTAAACCATAGGTAACTTCAGATGTAACTGGACTGGTAGATAAACCACCGACCTGTTGGAAATACGTAAACTGTGTAATCTCCATCCCGTCAAGCCATACTTCCCACCCCAAACCTGCAGAACCAGTTGAAGGATTTTTCCCAGTTGTCTTCGACAAAGCGAATATCGTGCTCTAGCGGGTTAATCCCTAACAATTCCAACGATTGTAAATACAACTCTTGAATGTTGCTAGGACTTGGTTTTCATTACAACCTGAAACTGATGATGTTGGTAAAGGCGATTCGGATTTTCACCATATCGTCCATCTGCTGGACGACGTGAAGGCTCTACATAAGCCGCATTCCATGGCTCAGGTCCAATAGCCCGTAAGAAAGTGTAGGGGCTCATGGTTCCAGCACCTTTTTCATTATCATAAGCCTGCATGAGCATACAGCCCTGATCATTCCAAAACTGTTGCAACGTTAAAATAATTTCTTGGAAGGTTAACTTCTTCGGCATAATGTTTACTCCATTCTTTTTTTATAATATTCTTGTAACTTGAGGCTTATAGTAGGAATATACTAGTGTCAACAGTGAATCAATTTGACTAACAAAACAAAAAGCAGAACTGCACTCGACACGACACCCCTATACAACTTTTGCATAGGGGCGTCAAAACGCAGTTCCACCCTAGTTTATTACTTCATTGTTAATATAGTCTTAATTAATAATCTACCGACTAAAACTTACCGAAAAGCGCCCGTTCATACTTTTATTTCACCCGACTTCCACTATCTCCAGGCTCGCTTGAGAAATGCCATAAGACTTTCTTTCTGACTAGTATTATAGCAAAAAGGGCAATCTGTCCAGACTTACTCCAACTTCATAGAATTAAAAACATACATAAAGAAATCTCGACTAACCTCAAAATGTCCGTAACGTAGCTGGCTGGCATAGGTTTTCCAGTCTGGGTGCTGCCTGGCAGTTCCAATCGGACAAGGCCGGACAGATTTGTAATACTCAACATCCCGCCTGAAAGGGATAAAATCTGGTGTCATTTCAAATTGATAAACCTCGTCACCTGTCATTTTACCTACAGCTGTGAAAGCCTGCAGTTTTTGATCAGAATCAAGATCAACTTTAGGACTGTAGTAAAAGTAGGTAATCGCCTTTTTCATGCGTTTTTAAAGGACCGCCTTTACCATGACAAACCTGGCAAAAACCACCAGTAACACCACGTTTAACATGATTTTTCTGAAACGACGCCAACCCAGAACTTAACCATCGTTTTCCTCCAATTTTTAGTAAAAGTCGATTAAAATCTGACACCTGAATGCCCAGCTGGCCAAAGTAGGTTTGGTCAATTGCCTCAACGAGAGGCAGAGCCTGATTCATGCGCTCTCTGCCTATATCAGTCAGAAAGACAACTTTTGCCCGACTATCTTGAGGGTGTTCTCGCCGCTCAACTAAGCCTTTTTCAACAAGAGCTTAAGAACTTGAGAAACCGTCATCACATCCATATCTGAAAAAAAGCAGCTAGATTGACCTGAGTAACCAAGTCCTGTTGTAGCTCAAGTACCCCAAACTGGTCAGAATAATAGATTGCGGATGAGTCAGCCCCACTTTTTGTAGGGCTTTTTACTCAGCCATGCCAAGCATTGTAAACTCGGGCGAATAAGAGACCTGTCGATTCCTGATGGTTGTCAGCATACTGAGAATGAAAAGTTTTTGTCATACTGCCTCCAAGATTTGTTTCAGCTTTCCGACACTTTCGGGTACATCGTCAAAAATCTGTTTCAAAAAGGCTAAAAGCCTCCCTGTCGTAACGCTATCTGTCAAAGAAACTGAATGCCTTAGACTAATGGTACCGTCAGGATTTTCAAGTATCTCATGTCCAAAAGAGAACATTGCCAAAGGCGTTGCTGTTAAATCAGAAAAACACTCGATTCTCACGCACCTCAACTAAAGTGAAGAGCAAGTTCAGGCATATCCTCCATCTTCATTTTTCCCCTTTTGCCCTGTAGTGAATTCACCCTCAAACTAATTTGTTCCAAATCACCCTCCCAGACAAAACCACTGATTAACTTGAGAATAGTAGGTCCAAGCGTCCTCTTTTTAGCATTAACCGCCAATTCAAAAAGAAAATTTCATAAAAACACCTCCATATTTAATAAATATTTATATTATAAGTTAACTCATAATATTTGTCAGAAAGAAAAGTGACTTCCTTTTCATCCTGTTCTGACTCTGTTGTTAAGTCAACCTGAAAGGCTGAGATACACTCTGATTCAGACTTTTCTTCCCTATGTTAACATTCATCTCATCTGTTTTGGTACTTCAATAACACCGCTTAGATTTTTGATAAAGTCTGCAGCTCCTGCATGACCTGAATATCTACAAAGCCCATATGTTCTTTGCTTTCTTCCATATACGCCAAGACTTGGGCTCTCTTTCACACTAACAGAATCGTATTGATTATTTCATTGTTGATATAGTCTTAATTAAAAATCTACTGACTAAAACTTTTTACCGAAAGTTTCATTCTCAGCTTTTTGCTTATCTAGCTTCACCACCCCAGAATCACTAGAAACTTTTAACAAGACCTCCTTCATAGTGACTATTATAACAAGAAAATGGTGACTCTCTAATATTTTTGAGTCACCCATTTTTGTACTAGAAACTTCATCAGTAAAATTTTACACTGTCAAAGCTTTAATTCTTTTTGGTTTGTGTCCATTTAGTTTTTCTTAGCTGCTCTGAGATTCACAGTTGCCTCTCTCACATCTGCTTGACTAGCACCTGGATTGGCTAAAAACTGCTTTCGCTTGCTCAAATGCAGCCAGATAAGCTGCTTTTACATCATCAGTTGCATAGATAAAACTTATTACTAAGAGCTTGGAAATGAATTTCTCGTGCAATCGTATTTTGCAGATGAGAGAAATCCGTTTCTCTACCATTTAACTTTGATAAGCTGCAGTCAATTGTGCCAAAACAGTATCAATCTGCTCTTGCGTAATACTATCTTGAATCGCTAAGAGAGCAACTGCTTGGAAGAGCTCGGTCATATGCTTGCCGTTGTTTTTCGCTTGCATTGGCATACAAACCCGTTTTAGTCGTTGCCACATAAGCTGCCATGGCTGTTTTTAGAGCCACAATATCAGAATCCTTACCATCTAAATTATCAGCAGCAATGACGAGATTTTGCCAATATTCGATCTACTTCTGCTTGACTCAATTTCCCAGTCAAAGCCGCCTTCGCTTGCGCATAAAGCTTGATTGTACGCTATCCGCTTTTTCTATACTCGCATTATAATATTGAGCCGTAGTCACCAAAGTAACTTGTTTTTGAAACAGCTGCTAGTAAGGCTACTTTAACAATAACAGTCAATTGAACAAGGTTGTTCTTACCTTCTTTGACTAGAACTGTTGGATTTTCATCCCATAGTTCATAGCCTGATGGCAGAGTAGCAACGATAGAATATTGACCCACTGCTACCGTCTTACCAAATGAATATTTTCCATATTTCTCAGCCGGAAGAGAAACAAGCTCACCCGCTTCATTTTTCAATGTTATCGTCGTATTTTTCGGAACGGCTTGGTTGAAAAGTCACGCTAAGTGGAGCATAGCTAATTTCCTTTGCCAAAAATTCAATCATTTTAAAGCTATCTTCTGCTGTTAAATCAAATTCTTGTGTGAGGGCACTCAAGACTTTCAGCCCGCTCTTGTCATAAGTAAAGAGTTCTGCCGTATAATGCCCAAATGTCAAGAAATTGATGTCTTTCCCTTTATCAACATTGATATAGTTCCCTTTTGCATCCTTGATTCGATAAACATATGGTGTATCCAGTGCTTGATGGCTATCTGCATCAACCACAGCTACACAATTCGACCACTATTTTTCAGTACCGACTAGATTTTGCAAGAGAAGTTGCATCTTTGTTGCCCAGCAAAATCTTCTACTACGTGAAAATGTTTGCTTTATGAACACCTTTCGGAAGAGTGTAGCTACCATCTGCATTGGCAGAAATATAAACACGACGTTCATATTCACGAACATTCCCCAACTCATCCACAGCCTGATAAGTTACTTGTCCATTTTGATCTGGCTTCAAATAAAATACTCGCTCTTTCAAAATACCGCCATTTCCGACATCTTTGACTTTACGTGGCACAAATATTTCTGTACCATCTTGTGATTTTTAATATAGCCAGATGTGATAAGCGGTTTTGCGTATCAATCTGAGTTGGAAAGATACTGTTTGCTCGTTAGCTCCTGGTACATCTGGCGTGTAACGTACTACATAAGTATACAGACCATCTACAACAGTTCTTCCACTACTATCACGCCCATCCCATACCGTATTGTCCAGGAAATAAGACTTTGGATTACGCTCATTTCCATCAAAGTAATTTTTCCGCCCATCCTTTGCTGCAGCGCTTTGCCAGACTAAGGAGCCATCACTCTTATAAACAGCTGCTGTCAGATTATTGAAATTCCGATAAAAGACAGAGCGATACTGGATTAAATCCTTATTGCCATCTCCGTTTGGAGAAAACGCTAGACGAACATTGCCATTGGCATCCAATTGCAAAATCGTACGTCCTTGCTCATTTTCTACTGTACCAAGGACAATCGGGCTGCGTGCTGCCGTCTTCCCAGTTGAGTACAGTGTGTCATTGAACGATGTGATGATAGCCGACACATTGTCTTTTGCTGAAAGCTACTTTTTATCTTTAGGGACATCATAATAAAAAGCCTGATTTACCTTCTTTAACAAGATTATAAATTGGCCTTTTCAGCAGCTGGCAAATTTTGAAATTCCCCACGGAAGCCCATAAATGCAAGACTGACGACATCACCATCATCTGCTGGTTCCGACAAAAAGCGAACAAAAGCCTTCAAGAAATAACCGTTTGGCATGAGTCTCTTTAGCTCTTCCGCATATTTAGCTACATTAACTTTTAACAGTTACCCGTGTGCACTATGTGCTTTCTGATCACTTCTGGCCAAACTGTTTCAGTTAATTTTCGAGGGATCAAATCAAAATGTCCATCCTTGACTGTGTCTGTATTGGTATTAACAATCATTTTTAAAAGTGCGATCTTTATCCGTCATATTATGAACTGTCACTCAAACGTAAATTCATCGCCAACATTTCCTAGCGATACACTAGGATAGTTATTGTCTTCTCCAGTTACGCATAAAGGCCTGTTGATACTGCCGCTGCTGTATCTACAATTCCTACTCCTTGTTGTCTAGGGGATGTATAGGCACCTGTTTCTTTATTCATATGTGGCTTTGCTGTCGACATGATCAAAGCTTTCACCAAAGATGAAATTTCTGCCGGACTTTTTTCTGGGTAATGCTTTTCCAGATATTGTTTCACCAAAGCAGCTACACCTGCTACATGAGGAGCCGCCATACTCGTTCCGCTCATACTACCATAAGTATTATCATTCAGTGATGAATAGATGAGCCACCCGGCGCTGTTACATCTGGTTTTAATTGCCCATCCGTTGTCACACCCCAGCTTGAAAAGTCAGATAATTGATTAGCTTCTGGATTAGGTAAATTCGCCTTGTTCCATTGAAAACTAACTTGTACTTACCTGCCGCTAGAGCCTCTCCATATTCTTTAGAAATAAAGGCAGAAGGAATCGTCTTAACTTGTCCTTCCAGTGCCATTTTAAGATTAGCACCAACAACATTATTGTAGACGACTGCTCCAATTGCTCCACGTTTGACAGCATTGCTGATCTTGTCTGAGAAGGTGAGAGCACCACGCTGAATAAGCGCAACCTTTCCTTTCAAATCAAGGCCCTTGAAATCTTCATTACGTCCTAATCCAACATTGACGTATTCGTATTCCTTGCCTTTTTCAAATTGGGCATCCGTTTTCAGAAACAGAATAATTAAACTTTCCATGATGAAGTTTGGCATTATCCTCTAAACCACGAACTTCCATGACTTCTTCTGTAACAACTGTATTATTAACTGAAGCTACCGAAATTGAATCCTCTACTGTTGAAGGATTGCCCACAGACCATAATCTGGATTTTCTGCCAAAGGGTTTAGATTGTCCATTTCCAAACGTATTGCTATTTCCTGCAGAGATTAAAACAGATACTCCCTTGGCACGCGCACGCTTGATAGCTTCTACAATATTGGGGTCAGCGTTCACCATTGAACCTGTAGTAGACCCCAAACTCATGTTAATCGTATCAGCTCCAAGCGCTACTGCATCGTCAATCGCTTTAGCGTAGATAGCTGAACTAGTCGTACTACTGCGATCAGAGAATCACGCATAAACATTACTTGCGCTTCCGGTGCTACACCATAAATATATTCGCCATTGGTGTCTTTTTGCTTGGATTCCCAGTCGCAATTCCTGTCACGTGCATTCCATGAGAATCCGTGGCTTTTTCTTTTGATATTGTCATCAGCATCTATATAGTTATGAGGCAAAAAAACAACCTTGTTATTGTACCATTTACCGTAATTAATGCCTGCTTTCTTCTTAGCCGCTTCCATTGCTGCTTCATCTTTGAATTTCCCTTTCGAAGGATCAGTAATGCGTAATACCTCATGATTCACATCTAGCCCTGAATCAATCACTGCAACGACCTTCCCTTCTCCTTTATAGCCTTGTTGCCAAGTCTGAGGAACTTTGATAATTTCATTGCTAGTTGTGCTAGATGGAGTCACTGGTTCAGCTGACTGTTTCTTTTTCTGACTCTGTTGTTTCCTTACTTGCAACTGACTTTTCTGATGTTGAAGTAGAGTGAGTTGCTTCTGTTACTGGTGATTCATTCCCTGTTGTTACTACCTTACTTGCACCAGTTCCTGCAGCAGATAGAACTGGCTTTTACAGCAGAAGTTTCAGATGAAGTTGAAACAATTGATTCTGCTCTTGTAGATGATGGTTGCGTGGTTGTTTGTGTACCTTCTTCTGTTGCTATAACGGTTGTGGAGCAGCAGAATTCCCATTGATTGGTTTGAAGCCGGAACAGCTTTATCAGCAACTGATGACTGAACTTCTTGTGTTACAGTCGGATTGTTTTGCTGCCTGCTCATTGGCCTGCACTTGTCCCGCACCAATAACTAAAAATATCCTAAAACGACTGAAGCCAGACCAAACTTATATTTTCTCAATGAAAAACGTTGTTTTTCATATTAATCTCCCTCATTTTTATTTTTAAAAATATTATAGCGTAAAAATTTTCAGAAGATTCATCTTTTGAATGTAATGAAAAATGTAACATTACTTTATAATCATATATAAAAATTAGAAAATATAAAGTTTTTAAGTATTAAATTATTTTCATTTAGATAATATTTGTTCGGAAATAGATATGTATTGCACTACAAAAAGTTAGACATAGAAGGTCTAACTTTAAAAAGTAATTCTTCTTGCAGGAGTTTCTACGTTAATTAAGTATTCATATATTATGCTTTCGTATCTCTTTTCGCCATCAGATAAGTCGCAACCAGTTCCAAATCCTTGTCCAGCACAGTGAAGTCTGCATCATGTCCTTCCTTGATTTGACCACAAACATCCTCAATATGAACGGATTTAGCCGGATTGAGGGTTGCCATCATAACTGCTCTCGTGTGGGTTGCAATACCCCATTTGACAACGTTCTTTAACCCGTCTTTCAATTTCAAGATAGATCCTGCGAGGTTACCTGTTGATTTGAGTCGAGCAGTTCCATTTGCGACTACTGCTGGAAATTCTCCCAACATATAGTCACCGTCTTCCAAGCCTCCTGCAGTCATACAATCTGTGATGAGCGCAACATTTTTCATGCCCTTTTTGCTTCATCAAGATGTCACAAGCTTTTGGATCAACATGGTGTCCATCACAGATTAATTCAGCATAAGTGTGGCAATTCATACATAGCGCCAACCCATCCCCAACTCACGGTGGGTTAAGCCGCGCATACCATTATAAGCATGTACCCAAACACTGGCACCTGCATCTACCGCAGCCTTTGCTTCTTCAAACGTTGCATTTGAGTGCCCAAGTGCAACCGTAACCTTCATCAGTAATGGTTCGAACAAAATCTTCCACACCTTCTCGTTCTGGAGCTAGAGCGATTTTATTGAGCAAACCATTCGATGCTTTTTTCCAAGCACGAAATTCATCCATTCGAGGATTTTTCATGTAAATTGGATTTTGGGCTCCTTTATGTTTTTCTGTGAAAATACGGACCCTCAAAATATAAGCCACTGAATCTTAGCACCTGTCGCTGCTTGATAATGAGCACCGATATTTTCCGTGACCGCTAATAACGATTCAAAAGTTGAGGTCAAGGTTGTCGGCAAAAAACTGGTAACACCTGTCGACAACAGACCCTCACTCATGGTGATGCAGAGTTCCTTCAATATTATTGTCCATCACATCTACGCCACCAAAACCATGAATATGCGTATCAACTAAGCCTGGTGCAATAGAATAGCCTGTATAATCTATCACGTCCGCACCTGCTGGGATTTCTTTTGTCCATTTGCCAAATTTACCATCCACTAATTCTAGATAGCCGCCTTGACGAATGCCATGAGGATAGAAAAATTGATCTGCTTGAATATATTTAGGCATAATAAAACCTCCTTCTTTCAGTGAGAGTTTGTATAAGCTGTCACTTTTGAGACAACTGTAAGTGCTATTTTAAATCACTCTCGCATTGTTCATTATGTCTCTTTCATTATATCGCTTTCTTTTCTTTTTGTAAATGGTATAGACCCATTCGATGTAAAAGAAACAAACCACGCCAGCAGTTTTGTTTCTCATGATTATATTTGTTCCGCTTGAACCTTTTTCCGCTAAGTTCATAGCGTGATCCGCTTCTCTCGTATAGTGAGAGATGATATCAATAAAGTTTACGCCTGCTTGTGTTGAGCATTCTCCTCTATTCAGACGATGAATGTGCGTTTTCCGTAGTTTTTCGTTCCATTTTATCAATCGCTTCGTGCTAGTTACTAAAGCTATCCGCCAACTCAATGTCATTGATTTTCTACAGAAGCCAGGGATTCTTTTAATGAAAGTCAAAAGTCGTGTTATAAATCAATTCCAACTCTTGCAAAAAGCTGCTGGAGAAAATTCCACCTTTTTCCGACGGATATAATCAGTCAAGTTAATCAGCGCTTCACCATGGTCTCCGATTCTTTCTAAATCTCGAGATGAATCCAAAATATTTGTCAGCACTTCACTTTCTTTTTGGCTAAGAGGCTCACTAGATAAATCAATGAGGTAACGTGTGAGATCTTCATCAATCTTATTAATTGCTTCTTCTGTCTTGTGTCCCTTGTCTGCTGACTTTTCAGTATTGTTCACAATATAATCATAAAGCCAACTCAAATGAACGCATCGTATAACGTCCTAAATGAAGCAATTCTTTTTTGGCATTTCCAAGCGCTAAAGACGGAGCTTGCTTAATTAAAATCGGATCCAAATAAAGCGGCTCATAGTTCACAACTTCATCTTCACCTGGAATCAGTTTTGTTACCAAGGTAGCTAACAAGCCAATAAATGGAAATTGAATAATTGTATTGGTAACATTGAAGGTTCCGTGAGCAAAGGCAATAGTCATTTCTGGGCTTAAATGGAGCGTTGCTTGAAACCAATGAATCAAGCTCGTAAATGGACCCTAAAACGATCAAGCATAAAAACAGTACCGACCACATTGAAAGTGACATGAGCACTTGCCACACGTTTAGCAGCAATATTGGCTCCTAATGATGCAATAATTGCTGTAATTGTTATCCCGATATTATCCCCCAAAAGAACTGGCAAAGCTCCCTTTAACTCAATCAAGCCGCTCGCATATAAATTTTTGTAGAATACCGATAGTTGCTGATGAGGGCTTGAATCAACAAGGTAATACCTGTCCTACAAATACACCTAGGACTGGATTTCCACTCAACTTTATCATATACTCACGAAAAGCATCTAAATTTTTCAATGGCTCCATAGCACCACTCATCAAATTCAAAGCAAAGAAAGATCCCCCACTCCAAATAGAACGCGACCGATATTATTGATAGAGCGTTTTTGTGTAAGAAGAGACAGACCGCCCCTAAAAAGAGAATGGGTAATGCATAATCCCCCAGTTTAAAACCAATGATAAAAGAGGTTACCGTTGTTCCAATATTGGCCCCTATGACAATCCCAATTGCCTGTCTGAGTGTTAAAAGGCCTGCACTCACCAATCCAACTGTAATAACTGTCACACCTGAACTTGACTGAATCAAGGCTGTTAGACCAATTCCAACCAGAACACCAAAAATGGATTGCTGGTATATTTGTCAATGAAATAACGAAGCCGATCACCTGCAGCCTGCTGCAAACCATCTCCCATCATCCGAATACTATATAGGAAAAAGTCCTAAAACCGCCTAAAAAGCTAAATATAATTTGCTGCCAATTGATGGACATCTTTTCTCCTCCGAAAAATCTGTAGCGGATTATCTCCTTTTTCTATTTTTAAAGGATAAGTGTAAAAAGTAACAAGCCTTTTTAGCATTTTTATCAAAAAGAAAGAAAAATAAATTTCCTTTCTTTTTAAATATATTGACATATCTAAAACACGTCTTATTTTTGACCCTAAATCACGGAGCATTTGATCAATTTTGTTCCCATATTCAATCGATTCATCCTTGATGAAAGTCAAATCAGGGATTTTGTACATCTTCAAGTTGTGACCCAATTCACGTTTGATGGTTCCCTTCGCCTTTTTCTAAACCAGTCTGAGCTTTTTCTTGTTCAGAAGCAAGGTTGCTCATCAGCGTGTAGTCACTTTTGCCATTGACAAGTCGCCCAACATTTGCACATCTGTAATAGTAATTCCTTGAACACGTGGATCACGAACTTTTTGCAAAATTTCATTGACTTCGCGTTTGATTTCCATTCCCACACGATCCACACGAAATTGATTTGCCATGATGTCTCCTTTCGCTTATTTTAGAAAAGGGTTGAGGCAGGCTCAATATATCACAGTCTGTCTCCCCTTCATTTATATTATTTTGCGATTTCTTCCATGATGTAAGCTTCAATCATGTCATCCACTTTGATGTCATTGTAATTCTCAACCATGAGACCGCCTTCTTGTCCATTTCCGACTTCTTTCACATCATCTTTATAATGTTTAAGGCTGGCAAGAGCACTCATCAAAGATCACCACACCATCACGAATCACACGAACCTTAGAATCACGAGTTACTTTACCGCTAACTACCATAAAATCCGCCGATAGTACCGACTTTAGAAACCTTGAAGGTTTCACGGATGACAGCTTCACCAATAATTTTTCTTCAAATTCTGGATCAAGCATCCCTTTCATGGCATCTTCTACTTCTTCAATCACTTTATAAATGATACTGTGAAGACGCATTTCGACGTCATCCGCTTCAGCTTGTTGACGAGCTTGTGGAGTAGGGCGAACATTGAAACCAATGATAAAAGGCATTGGAAGCTTCCGCAAGAGTAACATCCGATTCGTTAATCGCACCAACTGCTGAGTGAACAATTGTTACTTTAACACCTTCCACTTCAATCTTCTGAAGAGATGCTGTTAATGCTTCCGCTGAACCTTGTACGTCAGCTTTGATAATAACGATTGACAGACTTGACTTCACCAGCTTTAAGGGTATCAAAGAGATTTTCCAAACTAACACGATGCGTTGCTTGACGCTGTTTCATGAGAGCACGTTTTTGCACGTTCTTCACCAGCTGCACGCGCTGCTTTTCATCTTCATATACTGCGAAATGATCACCCAGCCATCGGTGTTTCATTTGAGACCTGTGATAGATACTGGTGTAGACGGTCCAGCAACTTTCACTCGGCGTCCACGGTCATTGGTCATGGCACGTACACGTCAAAAGGTATTTCCGACAACGATTGGATCCTGACATTCAAAAGTACCTTTGTTGAACGAGCAGAGTTGCCACTGCACCTTTTCCTTTATCAAGCGCGCTTCGATAACCGTACCAATTGCGCGAACCTTTGGATCAGCTTTTTAACTCTTGAATTTCAGCTACAAGGAGAACGGTTTCGAGCAGTTCATCAATATTTTGGTTGAACTTAGCTCGAGATTTCGACAAATTCAGAATCACCGCCCCATGCTGCATAGACACTAACTCCATATTCAGCTAATTCACCGATGACACGTTCAGGATTGGCACCTGGCTTATCAATCTTGTTAATCGCTACAATAATTGGCACATTGGCTGCTTTTGAATGGTTAATCGCTTCAATTGTTTGAGGCATGACTCCATCATCTGCTGCTACAACAAGAATCGTAATATCTGTGACAGAAGCACCGCGCGCCCGCATAGAGGGTGAAAGCGGCATGCCCTGGTGTATCAAGGAAGGTAATTTTTCTTACCATTTTCTTCAATCTGGTAGCACCAATATGTTGTGTAATCCCACCTGCTTCACCTGTAGCAACACAGAATTACGCAAGGTATCCAAAAAGTGTTGTTTTCCCATGGTCAACGTGTCCCATGATGGTCACAACTGGCGGACGTCCTACTAAAGCATCTGGATCAAGATAATCTTCATCCACAAAGAAGCGTTCAATATCTGCATTATCGACTTCAACTTTTAGCATGTGCTTCAATGCCATAATCTACCATCGAAGTTCAATAGTATCACCGTCCAACGACTGATTCTGCGTTGCCATAACCCCCCATCATAAAGGTTTCTTGACAATTTCGGCTGGTTCACGTTTTAATCCGTTTTGCAATTTCTGCAACGGTCATACCTTCTGTGTATTCAAATTCTTTAGGCAATTCATGAAACTTGCGTTCTGTAACCGGTTTTGGACTTTGATTCGTATTCCGATTATTCTTGCCTTTTTATTTTTTTCTTATTATGATTCCCAATTACTATTCTTTTGATTTCTCACTTGATTTTGACTGCTTCGATTCTTTTTGTTGTTTTCTTGGACCATCTTCTTCGCGATCAAAGTCATCACGTTTCTTGTCTGGTCGAGCTTGTTTTTACGACAGTATCAACTGCAGGAGTTGGAACCGCCTCAGGGGCAACTTGAGACTGTGGAGCCAGCTTTGTAGCCTCCACGATAGGCGCTGCTGCTGAATAATTCTTCTACCGGTTCTTTCCGTTTTCTTCTGCTCACGTTGAGCTGCTTTTTGCAACTGAGCCTGTTTAAAACGTTCCTCGCTTCCACGAGCATATTCGGCATTCTGTTCAGCTTTCAGAGCTGCTGCACGCGCCTGAAATCAATGCGTGGCCCCTTGATTCGATTGAGAGCGATTTTGATTTGTAATACCATTTTGAACGGTTTTGCCCCTTGATACCGATTATCTTGGCTGCGATGATTGCGATTGTTGCGTTGTTCATTGCGATTCCCACGGTCATTTCGATTTTTCTGGCTTCGCTCATTATGCTGATTGTTCTCTTCTCGATTTTGTTTATCGCCATTTTGTTGGTTTCGCGCTCGATTTTTCCTCGCTGTCTATTTCGTCGCTCTGCTTGCTCTTTCGCTTTCGCTTCTCGCTCGGCCTTAAAATTACGACTCTTTTGGCTTTACTGATGAAGCTTTTTGTTGCCACGGCTGATTTTTGCGCCTGTTCTGCTGCCGCAGGCACTACTTTGTCAGCCATCGTCACTTCTTCCGCTACAACTTGAGCTGGCTGTTGCTCTTTAGCTCAAAGAGTGAGCTGTTTTTTGATTCGTTTCTTTTTAGGAGCTGCCACTTGAGAAAAAAACTGGCTGTAATACGCGCGGCCACTTCACTTTCAACGCTGCTAGCATGACTTTCACTTCAATACCAAGCTCTTTTGCACGCGCCACAACTTCCTGCTTTCTTTTTCCCAGCTCCTTCGCAATTTCGTACAATCTTTTCTTAGACAAATCTTGTCCTCCTCTTCTATTCCATAAGAGACCTCATTTTTCTTTGTAAATCCAGCATCAGTGATAGCAAGCACTTTTCTTGCTTTACCCACTGCGGTGCTTAATTCCAGTGTTGAAAACACGGTTGATACTTCTACTTTATAGTAATGACTTTTTATCAGTAATGTCAAGTTTGGAGCAGCATCATTGGCTAAAAACCAGTTTCTTTTTCCGTCTTGTATGCCCTAACGACCAATTCTTCACCAGATATGATACGATTGGCTCGTTGTGCTAATCAAAAGTATATTAGCTAATTTTTGTTTATTCAAGACCTAACTCTCTTCTTTTTAACCTTATGATCCACGTAAGCAATCAGTTCATCATAAAATGCTTCTTCGACTTCCATATTGAAGCTACGGTTAAAAACTCGCTTTTTCTTAGCTTTAAGTGCTTCTTCATTGTCAAGTTTGATATAGGCTCCTCGTCCATTGGCCTTTCCTGTCGGGTCAATAAAAATTTGGCCTTCTTTATTTTTGACAATCCGAAGCAAATCACGCTTGTCAATAACTTCATTAGAAACTACTGATTTTCGTAAAAGGGATTTTTCTTGTTTTTGCCATTTCCCCCTCCCTAGTCTTCTGCTTCAACTTCACTTTCTAAAAATTCTGTTTCCACAGGACTTTCAATTGTTGCAAATTCATCTGCTTCTTCAGCAAATCCACCAAGCTCACCCTGCTTCTTCCATAGCTTCAAAATTCACTTGCAGATTTGATATCAATTCTATAACCTGTCAAATGAGCTGCTAAGCGCACATTTTGCCCTCGGCGCCCAATAGCAAGTGATAGCTTATTATCTGGTACAACAACAAGAGCATGCTTGCTATCCTCACTATCAAAGATAACCTGATCGACTTCTGCAGGAGCAATCGCATTGTAGATAAATTCTGCAGGATCTGCCACCCACTCAATGACATCAATATTTTCCTCTACAGGAATCATACGGCCAGATTTGGCGTCATATTTAGCCGGATGAAATTTGCTGGTAATTTTCTTAATGTTTGCACCACCGACCAACAATCGTACCGATTGCATCTACATTGGGATTGTGACTGCGTACAGCAACCTTAGTCCGATCACCTGCTTCACGAGAAACACTCATGATTTCAACTGTTCCGTCATAAACTTCTGGAATTTCCTGCTCCATTAAACGCTTGATCATTTCTGGATGACTACGGCTGACAAAGACATTGACACCGCGAGGATTATCTTCTACCTTGTAGACAAAGACTTCGATGCGATCATGAGAGGCAAAAGACCTCCCAGGAATCTGGTCTTGCTTTGATAACTTTAACTTCAATGCTACCCTAGATTGACATAGATAAAACGATTGTCAAAGCGCTCGACTGTTCCTGACATGATTTCATTTTCATGTTCTTTATACTTATTGTAAGTGATTGCGCGTGTCTGCTTGCGCATTTTTCCATAATCGTTTGCTTAGCAGACTGAGCTGCTACCCGTCCAAATTCAGTTGGTGCCTCTTCAAATTTTATTTTTATCACCAAGTTCATAAGCCGAACTAATAGCAAGAGCATCTTTTTAAACTAATTTCTAAACGGCTATCAAAAACTTCGTCTACCACTTCACGAACGGTATAAACACGAAAAATCTCCTGTTTTTTCGTTGAATTCAATAGCTGCACTATCTGCTTGACCATAGCGACGACGATAAGCCGAACGAGTGACTCCGTCACCGCTTCGATAATATCTTCTTTTTTGATCCCTTTGTCTTCTTCCAAAATACGGAAGGCCTCTAGCATTTCTTTACTCATGTTTTCAGCTTTTGTGAAACAAAGCAATCCTTTCTCTTTATTATTCTTGCTAAAAATTTGACTGCTAATCTTGCTTTAGATACTAGCTGGTAAGGAATTTGAACAACTTTCTTACGAGTCTTATCCATATATTCCATTGTTAAATGATCTTCCTCGAAAAAAGCAGTGTCCCCTCAAAGACTTTACTTTTATCAAGTGCTTGATACAGACTAACATGGATATATTCCCCAACTGCAGCTGCTAGTTGTTCTTTCGTTTTCAGCGGACGTTCCAACCCTGGGCTAGTTACTTCAAGAAAATACTGCTCAGGAAAGGGATCCGGCTTAATCGTATCCAAAAGTGGACTGATGATGTCCGTCAATTCTGCCGTATCATTTACAGTGATTCCTCCTGGCTTATCTACAAAAATACTAAGAACATGGTCGCTCCCCATTTTACCGTACTCAATATCCACTAATTCATACGGCTCTTGAACGACTGGTGCAACAACTTCTTTTACTAATTTGACAATCGTTGTGATAAGACTACACCTCCTCACAGATAAGAGGCGAAGATGTTTCCTCGCCTCTCTTTCATATTCATTATCTACATTATAGCATAAGAAAAAGGAAAAATACAAGAAAATTTATTCTTGTATTTTATTCGATTTTATAATTGTGTCTAACAAATCATTCTTAAAGCAAATTCACCATAACACTCAATAAAAAGAAATTATCATTAAAACCACGCCCCTACACAATTTTTATTTTGGACTTAAATAACAAACAATTGACCCACAAGATAAGTAACTGATCATGGTCAAAAAGTCCAATGACTAAATTTCGAATCATGGCATTTTTATCGGTGCTTTTCCTAACTTAGCGCTAGTATATCCCGTCCCTAACAATGCTAAAAGCAACAACAATGACTGTTGCCGGAATGCGATAGCTAGCAGGAAGGAAAACTTATGGTTAACATTGGAAAGATGGCTCCCTACTGCAGAAGCAATAAAACTAGATATTGCTGCATGCCATGGATTTGTAAATTCTTCCACCTCAAGTCCATATTTTTCTTCTACCAAAGCCTTAAGCGGATTTTTCAAAAAGCTCGATTTGTCAAGAGTTGGGCAGATGTCTCACACTCGCCATTCTGGATATAAGCTGCATAAAGTGACTGTCTAGCAATCTCTGGATTTTTGTTAAAAAGTACTCGTTCTCTGGCAACCGCAGCCTTCTCCGTATCCTTTTTGGGTTGAAACAGATACATATTCACCACCTGCCATGGAAAAAGCTCCTGCAAATACTGCCGCTAAACCTGAAGAAATATAATCCAAACACTTTCCGTTGCACTTGCTACTCCTATAACGACACCCGCAATAGAAATAATACCATCATTAGCCCCTCAATACTCCAGCCCGTAAAATATTTAGTCGACCGCTAAAGTTCTTATCAATCTCCTGATTATTTGTCATCCCAAAACTTCTCTTTTTCTTTTTATTTAGAATTATTATAAATAAAAATCTCATAGGACACAATAAAAATCGGAAAATGAGAAAAAGTTCCACTATTTTTAAGATAAAATTCTTAGACATCTACTCAAAAATAATAACTTTACTGTTTAGCAGACATAGCAATTGTAACAAATTATAGCTAGCTTTTAAAGTTAAGGAAAAAGCCCTCTGATGGATAGCACAATCTTCTGTAACATTTTGAATCGTTATGCTGCTACTATTTTTGTACTCGTGAATGGTTTTAAAAGTGTTCTCAAAACCATTTTATTGTATGAAATATCGTTTACTACGTCGTTATTTAAACTATTTCCCTGAAAAATCAAAAAGACCGCATGGCCTTTTTCATTATTTATTTTTACATTAAAACGCTGCTTCGACCCGATAAATGACTTGGCCTTTTATTAGCAAATTTTTGCTCGTATTCTGTCATCACATTGTCTTCAAAGTCACTCGCATGCAAAATCCAACCAGACGCCATTTAATTTCATACCATATTGGGAAAAACTAACAAGGCTATACTCAAAGAGACCGCGATTATCTGTTTTGAAAGTGAATTTCACCGTGATCTGGTAAAATTCGCTTAAAAGGTATCTAGAAAAGATTTATAGGTCAAACGACGCTTTTCATGACGTTTCTTGGGCCAAGGATCAGAAAAATTCAGGTACAAGCGATCAATCTCCCCATTTTTCAAAATAGTTAGTCAGATCAGAACCATCTACCCAAAGAAGTTTGATATTTGGAACATCTGTCGCTAAAACCTTGTCCAAAGCATAACTCAAAACAGATTTTTGAATATCAATTCCAATATAGTTAATTTTTGGATGAGCTTTTGCCATTCCTGAAATAAATGCACCTTTTTCCACTCCCTACTTCAACATGAATAGGGTAATTATTTCAAAAATCTCGTGCCACTTACCTTTTTGCTTCAGTGGGATTTAAAAATCACATACTGAGGGATTTGCTTCTAGTAATTCCGTCGCTCCCTTACGATTCCTTACTCTCATAATACCTTTCTTCCGTATTTTTGAACGGAAGTTACGTAGTGCATAAATCTCCCGATTCACATTTTCTAAGTCTGCATTCTCATAGTACTTGGCAATCTGGCACAAGTAAGCATATTGACCATACCAGTATAATTTCTTCAATACGGTTGCATTATACCGATAGCCATAATAGGTCAACCATTCTTTCCAACGTACTTCTGGAATATAGTGGCTTAACATATGGGCTACATCAAACATTCGATCTGTCAAACGCACAGAATCCCAATCTACCAAATACACCAAACCGCTATCTGTTTCAATCCAATTGCTATGTCGAACATCGCCATGTACAATCGTTGCATAATCCTCGCGAAATTGTGGCAGACTACTGTGCATATCTTTTTAAAACAGATCGCAAATAATGATTATGACTAAGTGCAATTGGCGCACGATCTAACCAAGACTCGACTAAATCTGCTGGAGTTTCCAGAGCATAACCTAGCCGTCGTAGTTGCGTCATTAACGGACGTGAACGGTGCAATCTTGTCAAAAATATTCACAATTTGCTTTTTATCCATTTCAGCCGGTGTCAAAATTTTTCCTGACAGCCACTCTTGCGCGCTCATGACATTACCATCTGCCATGCGACGACTCCATAATAGCTGTGGTGCAATTTGTTCTCTAGCTAAAACCTACTAAGATTGAGTTGTATTCATCTTGACGAAAACGCGCGCCCCATCTGGATAGGGGTGCCCATGTAGGCTTTTCCACTTTTTACCTGCAATCGGTGTCAGAGTTAGCTCATTATCAACCAAGTCCATGATTCCCCTCCGTAAAAAGTTTCCTATCTATTTTTACTAATTTTTACTTCCTTTTAGTCAACCAAACTTTTTAATTTAACTGGTAAATAGAAAAAATAAAAGCAATAGTGTAACTCCTACCATGAAAAAGCAGTGCAACTCTATCTTGGAAAAAAATAGCAACGCCATAATTGTTTCAACTAACAGCACACTGTAACCAACAAGAACAATCACTTGTCTCACACCCTTTAACTTTAATCCGATTTCTAGAGAAATAAGAATGTCAAATATTGATAATCAAAAGCGTTGTACAAAGCGGTCAATTGAAATAGCAAAAGATAATTCAACAGTATCACAAAAACAGCCGCAATCCAAGATTGACCGAGCAAGCCAATTCCTAAAAGAGATAGAAATAGCAACCGCATGGTCAAAGCCAGAAAAATCACCATTTCGCAAATAAGAGCGTAAAAACATATTCTGCCAAGTGGTTGATTGCCTTTTTGGCAAAATATTTGTCAAACTATCAAGATAGGCTCGGCGTTTTCACGCTATTGGAATTCCTTTTACATTGGTAAAGAGAGCAAAAGAAACGCAAGATTGTCTGCTTTTCGTCTCTCTTCGTAGTCAATGAGATAGCCCCCAATTTATGCCTGCTCCTTGATAAAATCTTTTGGCTCTTTTTCAAAAATAGAAACCATTTTGCTATTAACATAAAAATACAAGAATAAACCATCCCCAAAAATGGTAATCCTAGCGCCAAAAAGGAGTGGCGCTGCTAGTAATAGAATAGCCGTTTGAAATACACTCCATAATAGATAAGATGAACACATTTGTTTTTTTGTAAATAACTTTTTAATTCTTCTTCTTTGACCAACAAAAATAGACTATCTGGCTTTTTCCATATACGTTGCAATTCTTCCCAAAGGCAACAAGAACACCAAAAGAACTGCTAAAGCAAGAATAATTGGCAGGTGATTTTTAGGAAAAATTTCGCAACAGTTGACTATATTGAACAGCTAAAAAGCCAATAAAAACTAATAAAAATAGAACAAAATGATCGTTAAAAACATAGCGTGAATATTTCAAACATTGATTGCGAAATACTTGCTTGCGCTTTTTGAAACACTTCTTTCATAGACTTGCCTCTTCTGTCAATGCCAGATAGATCTCATTCAGGTTAGCTTCTGGCATAGAAAATTCTGATTGCAACTCTGATAAGTTACCTTTCGCTCGGATTTTCCCCTGTGCAAAAATCACGAATGAATCACATTCTTTTCTGCTGAGTCCAACACATGCGTACTCATCAGGATAGACTTGCCTTTCGTCTTTTCATCTTTCAAAAGCTCTATCAAATCAGCAATCGCTACTGGATCGAGTCCCAAAAATGGCTCATCCACGATAAAGAGACTCGGATCAACTACAAAGGCGCAAATAATCATGACTTTTTGCTTCATTTCCCTTTGAAAAAGTGAACGGGAACCAATCCAATTTTTCTTTCAAGCGAAACTTGGTCAATAATTGTTCCACGCGCGCAAAAAGCTACCTCTTGATCGACATCATAAGCCATAGCAACTGTTTCAATGTGCTCTCTTAAAGTCAATTCCTCATATAAACTAGGGGTCTCTGGAATAAATCCAATTTTCTTACGATAAACTATGGGATTATCTTGCAGTTTAGCGCATCAATTAAAAATTTCCCCTTTATAAGGAGTTAAAAGTCCAATACATTTCATTGATTGTTGTAGACTTTCCAGCACCATTCAAACCAATTAAGCCCACCAGCTCACCATTTTTCTACCGTGAAACTGATATCTTTTTAAAACAGGGATATTTATATATCCGCCTGTAAGCCCTTTTTATTTCTAACATATTTTTCTCCAAATTCTGGTATAATGTTCTTATATTATAACAAAAATCTAGCAGAAGTAGAGGTAAATTTGATGACGGACTGCATTTTTATGTAAGATTATTGCAGGGAAATCCCGGCTTCTAAAGTATATGAAGACGAACACGTTCTAGCCTTTTTCAGATATTTCACAAGTGACTCCTGGGCATGCTGGTTGTGCCTAAAAACATTTTCGTAATATGCTTGACATGGACGGAGCAACAGTCGGCCAACTCTTTGCATGCATACCAAATATTGCTCGTAAAATAATGAGCAACTGCTGCAAAAAGGAATGAATATCATCAATAACAACGAAGAAATTGCGGGTCAGACTGTCTTTCATACACATATCCATTTTAGCGCCGCGCTATACTGAGGATGATGATTTGAACGTAACCTTTGTTGCTCACGAACCCGACTTCCCTTCATTGGCAGCTTTAGCCAAAAATTTCAAAAAGCATAAGGAGAAAGCATGAAAGTAGCAATTTATTAGCATTCACAGGTGCAGCCGTTACTAGTTTTTATTTGGTAAAAACAGAGAAAATTATGGATGAAGCTGTTGAAACTTATGATTCTATGAACAGTATACAGCAGAGTCTTCAAAACATTCAAAAAAATGTACAAGTTATTCAAGCACAAAAAAGCCATTTAGAATCCATTTCACAGGATTTGGCTTACCAATTTAAACTTTTTGAGCAAGAAGCTACTGCACGTCTTCAGCAAATACAAAGATGACCTGGAATGCTCAGCAAAAATAGATATAAAAAGGAAGTTAAACTCAAAACGCTAACTTCTTTTTATCATTTGATAATACTGTCCATTTGAACCGGACCCATACGAATTGTTTGAGTAAGCCGATGAATCAGTTCCCCACTTGCTGGAACCTTTCCTGACTGACTGGTATTAGGAGCACCACCATACAATTCTTCATACAGAACTGCATTGGTTTCCAATTTAGTTACTTCTTCCAAACCTAATGATTTTCTCAAAATATTTTGCATTTCCAATAAATGCTCAGAAGTGACGATTTGATAAGAACCACCATCTGCCAGAGTTGCTCCTTCACCTTTTAACTGTTTGCTTTCGATATTTTTGAAAAGCATCTTGATAACCTAATAATTGAGAATACTACCCGAAGACAACTCAACATTCGTCTGCATATTGTTGCTAACAGCCTTTAAAATAGCTTGATGAGTGACTAACACTGTTTAAACTTAATACTTTTTGGACCACTTTTTTGAATCACTTCACGTTGGCGTTTCTGACGGCCATAGTCTCCCTTCCGGATCTTGATAACGCATCCGCGAATAGACCAGTGCTTGATCACCATTGATATGTTGCTTCCCTGGTTCAACAACTGCTTTGTATTCTGGCTCGTTTTCTTCAATCGAGATAGGAAAACCAAAGGGTGTTATTGACTGTAATGCCTCCAACAGCATCAACTAATTGCACCAGACCTTTTCATATTGATAAGAATATAACGATCGATGTGAATATTCATCATTTTTGAATCGTTGAAATTGCTAGTTCAGCACCACCATTAGCATAAAGCTGCATTAAGTTTTGCTTGCATTGTCCCATCAGTGGTTTTAATTTTGGTAAGAATATCACGTTCCAAGCTCATCATTGTCGTTTTTGTTTTAGGATTAACTGTTACGAGAATCATAGAATCACTATTTCCAGCCCACCGATCTGAGCGCGATCCACTACCTGTATCCACCCCCATCAAAAGCAAGGTCAAAGGTTTGGTAGCGGCAATCACATTTGTTTCTTTCCCAAAGCTTTTATAAGTCTTAGACAAAGCATCTGTTGATTGGTTATAAATAGTAAATCCATAAACGCCTAGCCCCTGCAATAGTTACAAGACACAAACTCAAAAACATTAAGATAATTTTTTTAAACATATTTATTCTAGTCTATCAGTTTTCCCATTAGATAAACATCAAGAAATTCCCTTCTGTAAGATAGGCTCCTCTTTTTGAACGCCCTCAATCTCTCAAACCCAAACGCCTGATACAAATGAACAGCACGTTCATTTCTTGCTTATACAGTCAATTCTAATCGTCGAATCACTCCAGAATTCTCTGCCCAGTTTATCGCCTCTTCTAAAAAGAAGCTTTCTAAGCCTTGATTCCAAAATGCTCTTTTAACCACGATAAAGACTGCCCAATATGCCGAATCCGCTCATGAAAATCAGCTGTAATACTCACAAGACCAGTAATTTCATTATCTAATAGTACAATTAGATAAATCTGATTATCTGACGCGGCTTGATGTTCAATGAAAGAGCTCATCTGCTCTTCTGTCATCAAGATCCTGCGTCATCTAATGTCATGTAATCGACTCTTGCCCAACCTGATTAAGAAAAATCAATCAAATGTACAGCATCCTGAATCTCTGCTTCTCTTATCAGCAATTCTAACTCAGCCATTGAAAAGTTCCTCAAGTAAATTCTCAGCTCGATGACCTTTCGCATCAAAGACCAATTCTCGACCATCATTTTTCTGAGGATTGTCAGTTTGAGATAGTCGCTTGGCAAGCTATCTTCCAATAATTCACCCCATTCAATGACTGTTACCCTTCACCAAAGAAAGTCATCTAAATCAATCGAATCTGGATCTTCCCCAATACGATACACATCCAAATGATGAGAGTGGAGCGGCCATCATATTCCCGAACAATTGTGGAGGTCGGACTTTTAATCATTTGTTTGATATTCAGCCCATGTGCTACCCTTTGGTAAAGGTGGTTTTTCCAGCTCTAAATCACCTGTTAAAATCAAAACATCTTGTTTTTGGGTAAAGCACCTAATTTCTCGCCCACGCCATTAACTCATTTTTCATTATGACTAAACATTTTACTATTATATCAAAAATTTTTCGTTTTCTGCTAAAATTTGACAAAAGAAAAAGAGGTGGGACAGAACTCATTTTTGAAAATTTTTAGTTCGTAGTCTCACTCCCACAAAGATGCTCAACAGTCTGAGAGACTATTGAGGTAATGCATAAAGAAAACAGAGTTTTGTTAAAAGGACTCTTCTGAGTTTGAAAAAGCAACTATTCTTGAGACTTGCTTCGCAATCCTATTTACCTCCTCAAAGCTGTGCTTTGAGCAATCAACTGCTGTATTGGTGATTTATTCAACGGTGTGCTTGAAGCTAAGAACTTTTGTTCCAACCTCATCAATCATTAAGCCAGAGCCAAACTGATAAAGTTTAGGATAAATAAGACATCCAACACCCAGATAATGGGATGAACTTCGTAGCTTCACCCTTGATGATTTTCACAAAAGCATACATGATGAAACCTGCAGCAATACCATGAGTAATACTGTAAGTAAAGCCCATGAAAACGGATGTAAGAATGCTGGTACTGCTTCTGATAAATCGTCCCATTCAATATCTTTCATGCTAGAGAGCATCATCAGTCCCACAATGATAAGAATAGGTGCTACTGCTACTGTTGGTACAATAGCAAGAAGTGGACTAAAGAAACTTGACACAGCAAACAAAGCTGCAACGACAAGCGCTGTCAATCCAGTACGACCGCCCGCTTCAATTCAGCTGCACTTTCTACATAAGTCGTAACATTTGAAGTCCCTGCAATCGCGCCAATAGTTGTCCCAACCATGTCTGAGAATAATGCCTTGTCCATTTTTAGTTTGAAGGCCAGATGAATCTTTAGCAGCTTCTTCATCTGCAATGTTAAAGATGCCTGCTTTGCGCCCTGTACTAATCAACGTTCCGATGTTATCAAAAATATCTGTTAATGAAAAGGCCAAAAATAGCAAGAAGCACTTCTGGGATGCGAGAAGGTTTTTGCAAATAAAGCTAACAAACCGTTTTTGCTAAAGCTGCACAAAAATCTTTCCCAAATCCTGAATAGCAGCACCGATATTATTGGAAGAAAAAAATTGATTTTTGAAAGATCTACAACCCCCACCAAAATGGCTACGATTGTGGTTGCCGCAATAGATAACACAATACCTCCGCGCACACGTTTCAAGACAAAGAAAATGGTGATGAAAATTCCAAACAAAGCTACAAGAACATCTGGGTTGTTAAAATCTACCAAGCCCGGCGTTGCCATTCCATTGGCTGTAATAGCTGCTTGGGCCTTATCAGCATCCCTTTTCCTGTAACGCTATAAGTTCCCTGGATCAATTGAGAATTTTTAAAAGTCCAGCTTTTTAACTCCAATGTAAGCTAGAAAAAAATCCCAATCCCACCAGAAATAGCATATTTTAAACTTTCTGGAATTGCATGAATAATAATTGTACGAACTTTGGTTAGCGTAACAATAATGCTGATAATCCCACAAAGAAAAACCATCGCCAGTGCTTCTTGCCAAGTATATCCAAGCGCAAAAACAACGGTATAAGTAGAAAGCATTCAACCCCATACCAGGAGCCTGAGCATAAGGAATATTGGCATACAAAGCCATCATCAGCGTTCCAGCAACAGTCCCAATGATTGTCGCTAAAAACACCTTGAGCTGGCATCCCTGTTTGACTGAGCATCTCAGGATTGACAAAGAGAATGTAACTCATTGCAAAGAAAGTGGTTAAACCAGCAAGAACTTCTGTACGAACAGTTGTACCGTTTTCTTTTTAGTTTTAAAAAGCTTGTCCATTTTTAAATCTCCTTAAAATTTACGAACGATAGTAGATATAATAACTAAAACATTCATAATTTCAACGATTTTTCAAAAATAAACAAATCATCACAGCAATTTTTCATATAAAATCTTTATTTAGACTGATTTTTACTCAAAAAGACCAAGGACATGATTTGAATAAAAGGTAAACCCTAAAATGAGACAGCAGACTCTCCCGCTGTAAGAGACGCTGCCAGACGCTCAAAAACTAGTGTGGGATGACTAACTAAAGTCCAAGAATTAAGTCGATCATAACGACCTATATAAATGGCTAAACTAGATAAAAACGACACCGCTCCAATAGCTAAATACTCTATCCACCAATTCAACTTTAAATAATGTACAATCATGTTCCAGCTCTCAATTCACATAAAACTCCAAAGAAAATACTTGGAACAAATGCCATAAAAGATGTAAAAACTTTCTCGATTCCACAAGGTATTACTCACCCAGTGCATGTGTACCAAGTCCGTAATCATATAGAACGTATTGGGGTAAAATGCTAGCCAAAGAAGAGTGACAGGTAGGAAAAACCATTTCTTTTTAAACTGAATGGCTAAAAAGCCGCATCATAGGCAATCAAAGCTAAAAACATATTCAGATCAAATCCGGCCCCTTCGTTAAAATTCCTTCGACACTAAACAATGGCAGAAATGATTGCAAAGAAAATATGAATGACAATTGTTTTTACGCATGCTTGATTTCCTCCTTCATTATATAAGAAAACATTATATCACAAATTCTGCACTTTCATCTTAAAATCTGCTATAATAGAAAACAGCACAAATGAGAGAGTAAATTATGACTAAAAAGTAATTGCAGTAGATTTAGATGGAACTTTGCTCCAATTCTGACAGCAAACTTTCTGAATTTACAAAAGAAACCATTAAAAATTTCTAAAAGGCCACCATGTTGTTATCACAACAGGACGACCTTATCGGATGGCTTTGAGAAATTTTACAAAGAGTTGGAGTTACATACAATGATTAATTTCAATGGTTCTTTGACTCATATTCCTGAGATGGCAACAAGAAGATGCATCACCTTAGATAAAGAATATCTATTGGATATCGTCAAACGGAAACAAGAAATTAAAGCAGACTTCATTGCTGGAGAATATCGGAAGAAATTCTATATTACAGCTCCCAATGAAACAATTGCTGACCCCAAATTGTTTGGTGTGGAATCTTTTCGCCCATAAAATCCAATTCAAAGCCAGAATTAGTGACCAAGAATCCCAACTGCATTCTTTTACAAACACATGCTAATGATAAATATGACCTAGCTGATGAATTGAATCAATTTTTATCATCAGCAATTATCTATCAACACTTGGGAAGGACCACTAAATATCCTTGAATGTACTCCAAAAGGGTGTAAACAAAACCTTTGCTTTAAAAATATTTATTAGATATTCTAAACGTAGATCGAAAAAGATTTGATTGCTTTTGGTGACGAGCACAATGATACAGAAATGCTAGCATTTGCCGGTACTACTATGCCATGAAAAATGCAGAGTCAAACACTGCTTCCCTATGCAGATGAACAACTACCACTGACCAATGATCAAGATGGTGTTGCTCATCAACTATTAAAAAGTATTTTTATAGAATTCATCCTGTTTAAAGAAATCCTTCATCATAAGGGGATTTCTTTTGGTTCATCACTTTCTTGTTAATAAATCACATACTATTAAACCGGTTAAGGAAAATTTCAAAGAGATTTTCTGTAAACGCTTGTACAATAACATTTAGCTTTTTGTTATAATAAATTTATCAAAAATCAAACTTAGAGTTGAAAATGTCTCAACTCTTATAATAAGGAGGATTACTGTATGAAAGCAGTTGTTGTTAATCCAGCAGGCAGCTAGTGTCGAAATTGTTGAAAACAAGGAACTACGTCCCCATTGAAACAGGCAGAAGCACTCGTTGAGATTGAATATTGTGGTGTCTGCCATACTGATCTTCACGTAGCACTTGGTGATTTCGGAAAAGTTCCAGGACGTGTTCTTTGGTCACGAAGGAATCCGGCATTGTCAAAGAGTTAGCACCTGATGTGACAAGCTTTAAAAATTGGCGATCGTGTCAGCGTCGTCGGTTCTTTCGAAGGCTGTGGTGTTTGTGAATACTGTACCACTGGACGTGAAACGCTGTCGGACTGTAAAAATGCAGGCTACTCCGTTGATGGAGGTATGGCCGAACAATGTATCGTCACAGCTGATTATGCTGTTAAAGTTCCTGAGGATTAGATCCTGCGCAAGCTTCTTCTATCACTTGTGCTGGTGTGTTACCACTTACAAAAGCTATCAAGGAAGCAAAGTTGAACCAGGGCAATGGGTTTGTCATGTACGGTGCAGGAGGTCTTGGTAACCTCGCTGTACAATACGCTAAAAAGTCTTCACATGCTCATGTCATTGCCGTTGATATCAACAATGACAAACTTGGGTTGGCTAAACAAGTCGGAGCAGATATCGTTATCAATGGTCACAGTAGAAGATGTTCCAGGATTAATTAAAGACAAACGGTGGAGCTCATTCTGCTGTTGTAACAGCGGTTTCTAGGTTGCCTTCAACCAAGCCGTTGATTCTGTACGTGCAGGTGGGCGTGTAGTAGCCGTTGGACTTCCCTCGAAATGATGGATCTCAGCATCGGAAAACTGTACTTGATGGCATTCAAGTCATCGGCTCTTAGTTGGTACCCGTAAAGATTTAGAAGAAGCATTCCAATTTGGTGCTGAAGGTCTGGTTGTACCAGTTGTCCAAAAACGCCCTGTAGAAGAGTGCGTAGATATCTGTGAGAAATGGAAGCCGGAACAATTCAAGGTCGGATGGTTCTTGATTTTACTCACTGATAAGTAGAACCCTACAGAAGGTGGATATTTTTCCCTCTTCTTTTTCATTTTCAAAGAATCTATCCATTTTCAGTACTCGTTTTCAATCGTTAATATATTTGTTAAAATAACTGGTTTATTCATTGACAAATCTGTCAAAAATTATGAAAGATTTTTGACTTTTTAGCTCAAACTATTGCATTTTTCATGAAAACGTTTTATACTAAATAGTCTTAAATTTTCTTAAACTTAAGTCAAACATTTTATAAGGAGGAAAGACAATAATGAGTATCGGAATCATTATTGCAAAGCTATGGTGAATTTGCTGCGGGTATTCATCAATCAGGTTCCATGATTTTGGTGAGCAAGAAAAAGTTCAAGTTGTAACTTTTATGCCAAATGAAGGTCCTGATGATTTGTACGCTAAGTTCAATAATGCGTGGCTGCTTTTGACGCGAACGATGAAGTTCTAGTTTTTGGCTGACCTTTGGAGTAGCTCTCCATTTGCACCAAGCTAGCCGCGTAATGGGTGAAAATCCTGACCGCAAATTCGCGATCATCACAGGCTTGAATCGCCAATGTTGATTCAAGCTTTATACAAGAACGGATGATGGATGCCAATGCTGGCGTTGACGCTGTGGTTGCAAACATCATCAAAGAAGCCAAGGAAGGGTGAAAAGCTCTTCCCGAGGAACTAAATCCTGTAGTTGAGGTAACAAGTGCACCTGCTGCAACTGCTCAAGCTGCTATTCCAGAAGGAACCGTTATAGGAGATGGCAAATTAAAATCAATCTTGCACGTATCGATACACGTCTTCTGCATGGTCGAAGTTGCGACTGCTTTGGACACCAGATTCAAAGCAGACCGTATCATCGTTGCTTCGAACTCAGTGGCGCAAGATGAGCTTCATAGGAGCTGATTAAACAAGCTGCACCTGGTAATGTCAAAGCAAATGTTGTTTCAATCGACAAATTGATTTGCGTAGCAAAAGACCCTCGTTTTGGCGAAACACGCACTTATTCTTTTTGAAACACCTCAAGATGCACTTCGTGCTGTTGAAGGTGGGTGTGAATATCAAAACACTTAACGTTGGCTCAATGGCTCACTCAACGGGTAAAACAATGAGTGAATAACGTATTATCAATGAATAAAGATGACGTTGCAACCTTTGAAAAATTGCGTGACCTAGGAGTTGAATTTGATGTACGTAAAAGTACCAAACGACTCTTAAAAAGATTTGTTTGACTTAATTAATAAAGCCAACGTTCAATAATGGAAAGGATTTAGAATATGTCAATTATTTCTATGATTTTAGTGGTCTTCGTTGCCTTTCTTGCCGGACTTGAAGGAATCTTGAGACCAATTTCAATTCCACCAACCACTTGTTGCATGTACTCTAGTGCGTCTTATAACAGGACACTTAGAAGCCGGTGTTATCCTTGGTGGATCACTACAAATGATCGCTCTTGGTTGGGCAAATATCGAGTGCTGCTGTTGCACCTGATGCTGCCCACTTGCTGTTACTGCTGCTATCTATTAGTACAAAGGTGGGGACTACACTAACAAAGGAATTGCTGTTGCAACTGCTGTTGCTATCCCACTTGCTGTCGCAGGTCTTTTTCCTTACAATGATCGTGCGTACGATCTCAGTTGCTCTTGTTCACAGCGCTGATGCGGCTGCTAAAGGTGATATTGCTAGCGTAGAACGATGCTCACTTTTGCAGCCCTTCTTTTTGCAAGGTCTTCGGATCGCTCTTCCTGCTGCACTTCTTCTTGCTATCCCAGCCGAATCAGTTCAACATTTACTCGGTCTCATGCCAGTTTGGTTGAAAGATGGTATGGCCATCGGCAGTGGCATGGTCGTTGCCGTTGGTTACGCTATGGTTATCAATATGATGGCAACTCGCGAAGTATGGCCATTCTTTGCTATCGGTTTTGCACTTGCAGCTGTTGGTCAATTAACTCTTATCGCTCTTGGTACAATCGGTAGTTGCAATCGCCTTATCTACCTTAACCTTTCTAAAAAGGCGGAAATGGTGGTGGAGGATCTGCTACATCAAATGACCCAATTGGTGATATTTTAGAAGACTACTAAGAAAGGAGCTACTAATATCATGACAGATTCAATTATCAAAATCAGATCGTCATTTGGTGGCGTTCAACTTTCTTGCAAGGTTCTTGGAACTATGAACGGATGCAAAACTTAGGTTGGGCTTATGCATTAATTCCAGCTATCATTATACACTAAAAAGAAGACCAAAGCTGCTGCTCTCGAACGTCATTTTGGAATTCTTCAATACTCCACCCATGTAGCAGCACCGATCATCAGGGTTACCCTTGCTTTGGAAGAAGAAAAAAGCAAATGGTGTCGAAATCGATGATGCTGCTATCCAAGGGGTTTAAAAATCGGTATGATGGGACCTCTTGCTGGGTATCGAGTGATCCGTATTCTGGTTCACAGTTCGCCCTATTCTTGGCGCTCTTGGTGCGTCTCTTGCTTCAGCAGGAAATATCATGGGACCAATTCTCTTCTTTGTCCTTTGGAATCTCATCCGTATGGCTTTCTTATGGTACACTCAAGAGCTCAGCTCACAAGGCTGGCTCTGAAATTACAAAAGATATGTCAGGTGGTATCCTACAAGATATCACTAAAAGGGGCTTCTATTCTTGGTATGTTTATCCTTGCTGTACTCGTTGAACGTTGGGTAAACGTAAGCTTTGCGCTTCACCTTCCTTCAACAAAGCTTTCAGAAGGTGCTCACATCAACTTCCCTAAAGGTGCCGTAACTGGCGAACAACTTCAAAAATCTTGAGGCGATGTTGCTGGCGGCTTGGTTTAACTCCTGAAAAACAAATACTCTTCAAGGACAAATTGATTCCTTGATTCCTGGGTTGATGGGGCTTTGCTCACCTTCCTTTGCATGTGGTTGCTTAAAAAGAATGCAGTTGGGATTCTTGGTCACTAATTCCTGGCTTGAATTGATTTTCAGGGCGAAAAGATTCACACACCGACGATTTAGGGTCAACAATTGTTTCATTAGGAGCTGTAATATAGAATTTCTTCGATATTCTCCAGCAATGAAGTCTGCTTTAATTTCTTGTTTCCGTTTGACGATATCCAATAGATATTCTTTATCTAAGGTGATGCATCTTTCTTGTTGCTGTTTTCTCAGAATATGAGTCAAAAAGAACCATTGAAATTAATCATTGGCGTATAACCAACTCTTTTGTAAATTCTCGTGCCATCAAATAAGGTCGTCCTGTTGTGATAACAACATGGTGGCCTACAGAAATTTTTTAATGGTTTCTTTTGTAAAATTCAGAAAGTTTGCTGTCAGAATTGACAAGTTCCATCTAAATCTACTGCAATTACTTTTTAGTCATAATTTACTCTCTCATTTGTGCTGTTTCTATTATAGCAGATTTTAAGATGAAAGTGCAGAATTTGTGATATAATGTTTTTCTTATATAATGAAGGAGAAGTAAGCATGCGTAAAACAATTGTCATTCATATTTTCTTCTGTTAATCATTTCTGCATTGTTTATGTCGAAGGAATTTTGCCAGAAGGGGCCGGATTTGATCTGGAATATGTTTTTGGCACGTTGCCTATGATGCAGCTTTTTAGCCATTCAGTTTAAAAGAAATGGTTTTCCTACCTGTCATTCTTCTTTGGCTAGCATTTTACCCCCAATACGTTCTATATGATTACGGACTTGGTACATGTGCACTGGGTGAGTAATACCTTGTGGAATCGAAAGTTTACATCTTTTTATGGCATTTGTTCCGTGTGCTAACTACGGAGTTTATGTGGAATTGAGAGCTGGAACATGATTGTACATTATTTAAAGTTAGTTGGTGGATGAAGTATTTAGCTATTGGGCGGTGTCGTTTTATCTAGTTTAGCCATTTATATGGGTCGTTATGATCCGACTTAATTCTTGGGATTTAGTTGGTCATCACACTAGTTTTTGAGCGTCTGGCAGCGTCTTTACAGCAGGAGGTCTGCTGTTCATTTAGGGTTTACCTTTATTCCAAATCATGTCCTTGGTCTTTTTTTTGAGTAAAGAGTGAGTCTAAATAAAGATTTTATATGAAATTGCTGTGTTCAGTATGAATGTTTTAATGCTATCTACTATCGTTCGTAATTGGAAATTGACTTTAAACAAAAGAAAACAGTACAAACCGTACGAAAGAAAATTCTTCTTTATTTCTTTCACTAACACGTGACCTCTTCATCAATCACAGATGCTCGGTCTAACTCAGAGCGTGTTTTGGCGACAATCGTGAGACAATGCTGGGCTGCGCAATGACTGTCACTTATGCTCAGGCTGTTGTGAGGTTGGTCTTTTGCCGTTGTTTTAACGCTGAATATGCTGACGAAAGCTGACGACGTTTTCTTCAATGGGATTATCGGCGTTGACCGACCGCGTAAGTTCGGCTACAGTCGACCGTGCGGTCAGGGGACTCTGTTGAGGACCAGAGTTTTCAGCATTGAGTTAAGCTGGACTTTAAAGGGTCTCGGTGATCCGGGCTATGGCGGTGCTGATAGGCAGCGGCTGTTACAGCCAGTGGGTGTGACGGGCCGCGTTGAACCAGCTTTGGTTTGGGTTATCGCCACCTGCGGGCGTCGGTATTGTGTTCGTGACCGCGGCGGCAATATTTTGAGGGGACGCTGAATCTTTCAGGCTCTTTCCAGCCAATATCGGTGCTCCGGACTGAGCTGAATGCGCTGAAACAAAAACATTTGTTAACTTTGTTAAACAACTCTCTGCTGCTGTTTAACCAACAGATATTTTGATATCGGAACGATTACAGGGCTGCTGGCGTCTTTAACGTTGCAGACGAAAAACTGCTGGGTCGTCTGGCCTTCAGCTGCATCCGGGCGTGGTTGGGACGCAACGAGGACTTCAGCGTGCGACTTGTGAAAGTGCGGCTGGAGGTGACGGGCGATCTGCTGGACGGCGCTTGTCGTTGCGGCGTGATCGGGCGCAGTCGCTGCTGCTGATGCCAACGGTAACGCCTATTCGCGAAAGATATTGATGGACGATCGACATTCACCAGCATTCTTCCCATCCGTTCTCGACTGATGATACTCGTGAGCGTGCTGCGGGTTTCATCGTAATGTGAAAATCTCGAGGGAATGACGGGGAGTGGGTTCCTTGACGGTTGATGCTCGAAGCACGGCGAGGAGATGAAACAGGGATTGCTGACGTCGAATGATTGCTTTCAGGCTGATCGCGCAAAGCTCTGTTTTCTTTGTGCGTGCCTCGATGGTCTCGGTTATGCTGGTCAAAGGATTTTCAAAATGATTGTCCTACGTCGGGGCCTGGCGGTGCGACCTGTCGACACGGTCATAATGAAAATGGTTAATGGCGACCGGGCAGGCTCAGTCTTCTCAAGCTGGTCGCTGGTGGCTGGTGGGTAGAGGCTGGGCTTTCACCTTTGAGGGTGGCGTGGGCATCGACAAATGATTACCGGCTATTGAGGAAGATCCAGACCGATCAGTTGAATGAGCTTTCTCTTCGGTGAGAAGAGGTAACAGTCGTTGAGATGGGGAGTGGAGATGGCTTGTAACGTTCATCTCAGGCGAGCGATCTCGAAAATGGTGGTCAGTGATGGCAGGCTGCGAAGGTGGCGCGAGGCAATGACGGTTGGGGAGCCCGCTGATGAAGAAGATTCGGAATGTACGACGGTGATTTTTGATAAGGTCGAGATTGTGAACATTGAATGACGCCGGGGATCGTCTGATGACTGAAAACAGATGACTCGTTGGTGTCGGCGCGTCGAATAATCGAACATCTGGTGTGCTATTGAATAATGAGAGTATGAGAATAACCGTGCCGTATTTCATGAATCGTGGTTAAAAACATTTTAGAATCAAACTTCAGGGCGGGCAATGGATCGACGTCGTGAGCTGTGAGGTGAACATTGGCGTTCGCTTGGCCGGGCTGGACAGGGGCGTTCAGGAACTAACGGAGGGGAACAGTGGGGCAGACTGGAATGGTGTGTTTAAAGGCCATCAGTTTGTGCGGGGGCTGGTGTGGTTGCTGTTATGACGGTCGACAGATGCTGATCACAAGACCTTGGCTTTGGGAGAACAGGTGTTCGCTGGCTGCTGGGCCTGCTGGGCGGGGGAGGATACGGGTGGTCGCGCGCGGGCTGGAGGCTGGTGATTCGCGGTCTCGTGACAGTGATGAGCAAACCAATGTTGGAACGTGATCATTCTTCACCAAAATTAAAACCGCGATGGGATGAAAGCAAACAATGCGGCAATGTGGTGGGTGCCGGGCAGCAGTTCGACAGTTCAGGCGATGAATGCGTCGATCGTGTCGGTGAGGGTCTGAATATGATCGGATGGGCTGTTGAACGTGCAGTCGGTAACGCCAGCAGTTTTCTGTCGTTGAAAACGACCGGGGCTGAAACGTTGGTTCGGGGGTAATCGGTGATCAAGCGCTGGTCTGATGCGGATGTATCGGGTCGGAGGCGGGTGAAGGCTCGCCAGCGGCTGGTCAGAGTGATCCGTGATGAGGGTTGAAACGGTGTTGTGTATTTAAGGCTGTTGTAACAATGCGGACGGTGACGGTATCTTCGGGTGTTCACTCGGTGTGGGTTATCGCTCTTTCAAAATATCGGCTCTTTCGGTGTGACGGCGGATAACAGTTCTCAAATCATTTTCTCTGGGCGATGAATGTTGTCGGAAACTGATTGGAGCCATGCGGTTAATGGTGGCAATAATTGATTGGCTCTGTACCGGTCGGTCAGGAAAGGTTCAGCGGTGGTGTTCGTCGACTGCTCAGGCGTCGTGGTCGGTTCCAAATGGACGGTATTATGAACGATGATAAAGGTTGGTAACTCGCTTTTGTTTGCTGAGGGCGTTGCTGAGACGATGCTGTGCTTGCTCAAGGACTGGGTGGTAAAGCCAGGCTCCTGATGGTTCGTGGTGTGCGGTACAGATGTTTGACGCTGTGTGGCGTTCATGATCGGTTTCAACGGCATGCTGTTTACCAAATAAACGGTAACGACTTTCGCCTGTGCTAAGAGTCGTGCTCGCTTGTCTTTGAGGTGACAGGGTGGTTCGTCGTCGTTATCAGCGCGTTGTGGACGTATTGTGGGAAGACGGTCTGACCGTGCGGCAGTTCTTCATTACGGGCAATGTTGGTGTGCGTACGAGATTCTCCGTCCATCAATCCGGCATGTACAGTACAGGCGCGGCAGGTAATAACGGGAGTCACTTGACAAAGGCTGGAACGTTCGTCGCTGCTGCAGAGCCGGGACAAAATGCGGTCCATCATCAGGCCTGCTAAGCAATTTTGTTATGTCTGGAACATATGCCGGTGGAGAAACGTTGAAATAAAGGGCTTACAGGCGGATGTCCTGTTTAAAGATATCGGTTCTGACAGCCAGACGCCGTCTACAACAATCAATGGTATTGGACTTTAACTCCTTATGGGGGGGCTGAGCAGCATGCCTGAATAATCCGCGGTTGGCGTAAGAAAGTAGTTCGAGACTGGTTGCTGAAATTGACACAGAGGCGTGAGCTGTGCTGGCTTATGATCAGGCAACGCGCGGGTGGTGACCAGTTTCGCGCGAAGAAAATTGGTTCAGGGAATGAAACAGCCATGATTATTGCGCCTTTGTGAGCGATCGAGTATCGTGGATATTTTGCTCGATCGGTAACCGATTTGATAGGCGAGATGAAAACGGCGCCGTCTGTCTGACTCAGTGCACGTGAACTCGGCTGAAATGTGTTCATTCGTGTTGCGAAATCGAGCAAAATGACTTATCGAAGTTGCAATCGGTACTGCATGCCGGAAGCAACAGATGAGATCATCTGGCTGTTTGAAGGAACAGGTGAAAGGGGTGTTTTCAAGCGCTGGTGTTCGCGATCAGCGTTTGAAGAATATTCGCGCTGTGTTTGACGATCGTTCTGGCCTGACCAGTTTAAAGCGGCTTTTTGCTGTTGATACTCAGTCGGCTGTTGCGAAGGTACAAAAATGCAACGGTGGTCTTTTAACAGTTCTTTATTCTTCGGTGCTGGAAGGTACGTGTGGAAGAAAGCGAATCCCTGACTGTTGGTCAGAAAGTAAAGGATTGTTACAAAGGCAGTAAATGCCTCTGTTATGGAGTGACAACCAGTGTGCCTGGCAGCGCCACTCACTGACGCTGAGATAGTTATTCTTCGCTGACTGTGTTAATAACAAGTAATTTCTATTTTGACGGGTATCCGGGAAGCGAGCTCAAATGAAGGCTACAGAGAGGACGAGGCAGACATTGCGGTTCTTTCGCTCTTCGCAATGAGGGATGTCAATGGCGGTGAGACGCGACGGTTTGAACAGGCTGTTTGCCAGGCGATCGTCGCGGCGGGAGATGTTTGCGCGCTGACGAGGGGTGGTGGAACCTGTTCGTGCGGTTGCTGTTCTGTCTCTTTGGGAATGACGCTCGTCAATGGACGCGACGGTACAATGAATATGACGGTGTCTTTGCTATTTCAGATGACCGCTGTGTGCTGATGTCAATGTTGACATTCTTATTCCTCTGAAATCGGATTAAAGACCAAGGGTGTGGTGTTGCTGATGATTACAGTGTGCTGTTGAATGAAAACGAACCAACAGCGTTCTTATTTCAAGATAGGACGCGCTGGGAGACCACACTGTTGTTGTTTACCGGTTAAATTAAAGTTTGGTTGACTAAAGGAAACAAAATTGGTAAAATGAATGAGGCTGCGGAGAATCATGGACGGTTGATGAGCCTCTGACACCGGTGCGAGTAAGTGGAAAGCCGTGAACGCAGGCGGGGCCTCCTCGAGATCGAACGACGATCAGCAGTGAGTTTGGCAGAGAACAAATTGCGCCACGGCTTGTTAATGGTCGCATGTTTGAATGTCGTGAGCGCGCGGGCGTCGAAAAACTGACACCGGCTGGTGAACAGCTGATCCTCTGACGAATTCGCCGCGATCCGGCATGTTTGCAATTACGGCTGTGGGTATGCTCTGGAAACTCCGGCGGGTAGTCGGTGTAATTGAATCGTGCGCCAGACCACGCGGTCATGTCGTGTTTGCGGTCTGTTTTAAGACAATGCGCGATGCCTGTTCTGTGACGGATGTCGACGATTGTACATATTCGACGCTGACGGACGAACGGATGACGGTTTGGTGTTTGACGGTTAGTACGCGTTTGCGGTCGATGGCCATATCATTGAAGCGCTATGGGCGGTGCGTTGAGAATGGTTGGGCTGACGGTGACCGTGACGAAGGGTGCTCTTTGTGCGTTCAGCCAATGCTTGCGTATGCCGGATGCCAGTATGCGTGCGGACAGAAATCCGGAGGACTATGCTACGTAACTTTCGTTCGGGCGTGGTGAGGTATCGTGAGGGGCGACGGAGATGCAAACCGTGTATATGCTGACAAAGGTTAACGCAGATTTTGAAATGTGCCCTGTTCGTGTTGATGGGGTGGAAAGGTGCGTTGTCGAGATGGCAAGCGTCAGGTAACGCTGAATTATTCAAAATCTGTTTTGATAATAACGGTTAGTTCGGCGACAGATGTTCCAATATCAAACTTCTTTGGTAGATGGTCTGATCTGACAACTGTTGTGGGAGATGACTCGCTGACCAGGCCTGCGATCGCAATAGCGTCGTAGCGTCGTTTGTTTCTCAAATACCAGGCCGCAACGGCGAGCACGCCAGATCGGTAATCTTCAAAATCACCCGATCTGCAATTATGTATGACCAATTTTCCCAATATGTTGTGGTAAATGAACAATATCTCAACAT